>Ga0302324_100013365_pt1 | contig 16651 bp, 17 predicted proteins | sample Palsa_T0_1_FD_201949 | JGI IMG/M metagenome (GOLD analysis project Ga0302324, IMG submission 201949) | Peat permafrost microbial communities from Stordalen Mire near Abisko, Sweden - Palsa_T0_1 | ecosystem: Environmental > Terrestrial > Soil > Palsa > Peat permafrost | place: Sweden: Abisko...
TTTAAGAAATAAGGCTTTTAGAATGAAGACTTTACACATAAGGTACGAGCCTAAGTCACCTGTTTGGAAGACTTTGCACAAAATTGGTAGAGTGGAGGGGTACCGCGGTATACCGCATTCCCTACTTCCTGGCGAGCCCACCGAATACCCGGTCGAGTCTTTCAACCTCTTCCGGAGCGTCTACTCGGCCATCGCTCGCCACATCGGCGCCGGCACCCTGGCCTATACCTCTACGACATCACCGGTGAGCTAGCCAATGACCCGCCGCCTCTCCGACTCCACCCTCGCTCATCTCCTTCTGTTAGCGGTCGTCATCATCTGGGGCTCCACATTCGTCCTCGTAAAAGACGCCCTGCAAGACGCATCGCCCCTGCTCTTCAATCTCCTGCGCATGAGCGTGGCCTTCATCGCTCTGGCCGTCGTGAACCGCCGCCAACTTCGCCACATCAGCCGCAGCTCCCTTCTCGCCAGCCTTATCGTCGGCGTCTTCCTCGCCGCCGGATACCAGTTCCAGACCGCTGGCCTAGCCCTGACTACACCCGCCAAATCCGGCTTCATCACCGGCCTCGTGGTCGTATTCGTCCCCATCTTTACCATCCTCCCTGCGCTGCGCTCGCCAAACACCCCCGCTCCACGCTGGACCACTGCCATTGGAGTTATCCTGGCCTTCTCCGGACTCCTTCTCCTCACCACACCGGCCCAAACATCCTGGCATCCTCTCTTCGTCAGCATCGGCCTTGGCGACATGCTCACCCTGGCCTGCGCAGTCGCCTTCGCCGCCCATCTCCTCACCCTGTCGCACGCCTCATCTCAGGTCCCCACCGGCCAGCTCGCCACCCTCCAGATCGGAGTAGCCGCGGCGCTTATGGCAATCACTCTCCCGCTCGGCGGAAGACCGCACCTGAGCATCACCCCTCGGCTCCTGATCGCACTCGCCATCACCAGCCTGCTCGCCACCGCCGCGGCCTTTACCATTCAGAGCTGGGCCCAGCAGCATCTTCCTCCCACCCACACTGCAATCCTTCTCACGCTTGAGCCTGTCTTCGCCGGCCTTACCTCTTTCTTTGTCCTGCATGAGCGATTAGGCCGCCGCTCCCTCTGCGGAGCCGCCCTCATCCTCGCCGGCATCGCCTCGATCGAACTTCTATCCACCACCTCTCCTCTACCGATCCACCCCGAATGAGTTATTCGAAGACTTCTACCCGGTTTTCGCGTCTAAACCTTCTGTGAAGCGCCATCTCTCAGTAGAAACAACCGCATAGAAGAGCGACTATACTTAAAGTTCCTGCCGCGCACGCAGTCCGGCGCACAGCAACACATAAGAATGAGGTAACACCGAATAATGGACACACCGACGAACACTCCTTCCACTCTGCTCGAACGCATTCGCAGCCGCCGGCTCACCACGACCTTTACGCTCCTCGCCACGCTCTCCATTGGCATCCTCGCCGGCTCCGTCCTTACACGCAACGTGAGCGGCAAAGAGCAGGCAGGCGCGGACTCTTCGGACGCGAAGCCCATCATCATTCCTTCGCCAGTATCTCTATCAAACGGCTTCTCGCAGATCGTCAAACAAGTCGGCCCGGCTGTGGTCAATATCAATACGGAAGAGTTACCCAAGCAGTCCACCACTAAGCGTCCTGGTCGTCGAGGTATGCAGCGCGCGCCGCAACAAGGTGGAGGCGACGATGACAACAGCCAACAGCAGCAAACACCCGGCGACATGCAGGACTTCTTCAACCGCTTCTTCGGCGGCCAGGGAGGTCAGGGTGGCGAGGACGACGGTGATGGCCAGGGCGGAGATCGTCGCGCCCTCGGCTCCGGTTTCATCGTCGATCCCCACGGCTATATCATTACCAACAATCACGTCGTCGATAAAGCCGACAAGATTTACGTCAAACTCTCCACCGACGCCGACGATCCCACAGACCAGGGCCGTCCCGCAACCGTAGTAGGAGTCGACAAAGAAACCGATATCGCAGTCATCAAAATCGACACCAAAGAGCCGTTGCCCACCATTAAGCTCGGCAACTCCGATGGCGCGCAGGTCGGTGATTGGGTTCTCGCCATCGGCAGCCCCTTCTCGCTCTCCAAAACCGTCACCGCGGGTATCATCTCCGCGAAGAACCGCTCCATCGATGAGCCAGGCGCCAACGGTGTTGCCGGTGGTCAGTTTCAGCGCTTCATCCAGACCGATGCAGCCATCAACCCCGGCAACTCCGGCGGCCCGCTGGTTGATATGGCTGGCCAGGTCGTCGGCATGAATACCGCCATCTATACCCAGTCCATGGGCTCACAGGGCGTCGGCTTCGCCATGCCGGCCAATACCATCGCCTCCGTCTACAACATGCTCGTCGGACCAGAGCATAAGGTTGTTCGCGGCTCCATCGGCATCCAATTTCAGCCCAACCAGTCCTCTGCCGTCGGGCGCGTCTATGGCTTCACCAACGGAGTAATAGTAGGCGTCGTCACTCCCAACGGAGGTGCAGCGAAGGCCGGTCTTCAACCCGGAGACGTCATCGTCTCCATCGACGGCCGCAACATCAAGGACGGCGACGATCTGGTCGCCGATATCTCAGCCCGCCATGTCGGTTCAAGCGTCAAGCTTGGCTTCCTCCGCGACGGAAAACAAAGCTCTGCAAATGTTGTCATCGGCGACCGCGCCAAAACCTACGCCGCCATCGCCGGGGAAGACGACGATACTCCAACCCCGCAGGAGGCGGACGCTGGAGAAGGTAAACTCGGGATTACCGTAACCGCAATCCCACCAGCGGTCTCCGCCAAGATTGGCACCAAGAACGGTGTGCTGGTCACCAGCGTACGTCCCGGCTCTTTCGCCGATGAGATCGGTCTTGCTAAGCTTGCAGTCATCACGGCGATCAACAAGAAGCCCATCACCGACGAGGCCAGCTACAGGGCTATCGTTACTGCTCTCAAATCCAAAGATGACGTTGTCTTTGTAATTCAGTCTCCCACGCAAAAGGGATTCAACTCTTATGTGGGCGGTACACTCCCGTAGAACTGATCCACCTGCAAACGGAGAGGTGCGAATCTCGCATTCGCACCTCTTCGTTTGGACAACTGACGAGGATGTCTCCCCCAAAAGACGTAGTCAGTGCCAACAAGCTTTCAGTTGCTCTGAGCTTTACTTTCGGGTTACTCTAGCCCACAACCAGCAAAGATAGTAATTTGTCGATTCAATACAACTTTATTAAGGTAACGTCCGAATATGCGGTTTAGTACATACCTCCTGAGTTCGGCTCTGATTCTCGCAACGGTCATACCGTGCTCAGCGATGACGCATGCCCGTCGCGGCCCTACCTCTCACAGGCTGTTTGGCAAGCGATCAAAATCGCCATCAAAGCCAGCTGGCCAGCGTGCGATCGACGACAATCGCGCCACCCAGATACAAACCTCTTTGATTAGATCCGGTTATCTCTCTGGCGAAGCCTCCGGCCACTGGGACTCCCAGACGGAAGCCGCCATGCAAAAATTTCAAGGAGATAACGGATGGCAGACTAAGCTGATTCCAGACTCCCGCGCCATCATCAAGCTAGGCCTAGGACCAAATCAAGACTCTGAGCTGAGCAACTCTTCCTCGACGACTGCAGCTCATCAGGCAGCCGCCGTCGGCTTCATGCAAAAATAATGGCACTGCCATTATTATAAAATTCCCACCAATGCCTCCGTAGGAGCTGCTGCTCCTCAGCAGCCTTACCCTAATATTATGTCCGCCCTTCAATCATAAAGACGTGGTCATTTACATCCTCGCCCGTCGCAGGCAAACTGCCCGTCTTTCCTATAGCGCCACTCTCCAGCCAGATTCGCATCCAATAGTACTGGTGCACCCGCACAAGCCTGGAGGCCACCGGCTGCTTGTGCTCCAGGATCGCCGTCATCCGCGCCGCAAGAACATCCTTATCCGCCACTGTCTCAAGTTTCATCTCTACTCCATCACATTCGAACATCCGACTGCGCGCAGCCTGGAACTGAGATCCCACGACCAGCCCACTCTCAACCTTCAAATCCGCCACCTTTTCCATCGCGAATGCAGCCGAGGCGTCCAGACGCTCCTCGAAGCCAACGTACAGAATGCGCGACCCCGCCACACGTAAAGGTAAAAACCCAAACTTCTCTGCAAACAACTTCGGAGCCACCAGCGCCATCGCCTCGGGAGAGAATCCTTCCGTCGTTAGGACAGGACAGCTCCACTGCATGCTCAGTCCGCGGGTCACCTGATCTGGCGCCACTCCGCACTCGCTTTGCAGCCAATCGCCGATCCGTCCTGTTCCACTCTCACGCTGCGCCTCCAACGCCTTCCGCAGTTGAGGATGTGTGATCCATCCCTGTGCCAGCATCAGCAGCCCCAACGGAACCCTGTGACGATGAGGAGCCGTCGCATCCGACTCCGTTCCCTCTCTCCGTTCACGCTGCACCGCAGCCCGCGTCATCGCCAGAACACATCGACCACTGCAACCCCATTGACCTTCGAAGATCGGTCGGCGACGATTTCGCCACGGCCTGGTCCATCCGCTTGTGCACTCCACATTACTGCAGAGCCTGCGCCGCTGTGTCTGAGTCAACGGGGACGGCAGCCCGAGCCTATCCAGGCCAATGATACGACCTGACGGCCTGTATTCATCTCCCTCCCACAAGGCTCCGTTCGTTGCTCCCAATGCACCCTGCATCAGCACATTGGCCTCCAGATTGACAGGTTTTTTACCTAGATAAGGCATCGAATACTCTCCAGTCTTAGCTGCGGCGTTGACACTTCAGTGATGCGCAAAGCAAAGTTGCCATTCACCACGACCACCTCTCCCCGTGCCACAATTCGATCGCCAACCACTAGATCCACCGGCTCGGATACATGCCGGTCCAGCTCCACCACATCCCCGGGCCCAAGCTCCAGCACATCGCGCAAAGTCATCTCACGCGAACCGAACTGCAGCGTTGCATCCAGTTCGATGTCGCATAGCAGGCCAATCCCCTGGTTAATCCCACCACTCTCACCCAAATCCATCACCTTCTCCATTCCCCATTCCTCTCTTAGTTCACACTCAGCTTTTCGGGAGCGGCATAGCTACCCAAAGTTTCATCCAGATACTCCCCGTTGGGACCGCCTTGAAGCTGAGCCCCGCGATGCTCACCCGTCCGCACCGGATGAGCGCGCCCAAACATCAGGCCGCCAATCTTCAGCTCCGAATCCGCATGTCTGGCAAGCGGCAAACGCAGGATCATTCCCGGTGTCAGCGATGCCAGCTCGCTTGCGCGCAACCGCATCGTCGGAAACTGCAGCAGCGCACCGATCTTCGCCTCACCCATCAGCTCGCGCATTCTTATTTGTGCCTCTTTGGATCGCCTCCGCGGCCTGTCCCCTTCGGAGATAAGCCGCCGCAAAATCGCATTCAGCACCACTGCAGGCAGACATAAATTCATCGCCCCCTGCGCCTCCGGCATCTTCGCCTCAAAGCTTACGCATAACGTCTTCTCTCCGGCAGTCAGCATCCTTGCCACTGCCGCTTCCGTCTCGCGCTTCTCGAAGACAAACTCCAGCCCGACCGATTGCCACGCAAGGTTCAACTCCTGCACAGCCATCTGTACTACCGACGTTAGAATCGCGTCCTCGATATCGGTCAACTCCCGGGTCGGCCATGCTTGTCCCAAGCCACCCAGCAGCACATCTACAATAGGCGCAGCCAGTGCAAGTTCCAGCTCCAGTAAACCTACCGCACCCAAAGGTTCCAATCGTATCGAGCAGATATAAGTCGGTGAAGACAACCGCTCCAGGAACTCACTGAACGGCAGTTGCTCGCCTGCTACCAGCTTCATCTTGAATGGAGTCCTCAACCACGCTCCCAACGTATGCATCAGGTTGCGTGCGAACAGATCGTTCACAGAACTAATCGCCCGCATCTGATCGTTGCTGATCTGCCCTGTCCTGCTGAAGTCAAAACGTTCCAACGACGCCTTGTCCACCTGCGTTGTTGTCTGCGACGAGGAACTTGCTCCGGCCGCCGCGAACAATGCGTCAATATCTCCCTGCCCAAGTTGCTTGCTCATGCATTACCCTTCTTGGTTGATCATTCCCATGTTCTAACCATCTTGTCTAACGCGTCGGAGCCTTCGTTTTCACCACCGTAACCTTCGTGCCGCCCGACAAACCATTGCTGCGCAGCTCTGCAAGTGCGGTCCTCAATCGCAGCACAGCCGAAGAATGAATCTGTGAGATCCTCGACTCCACCACGCCCAGCGTCAACCCGATCTCCTTCATCGTCAGCTCTTCATAGTAGTAAAGCGTCAAAACCATTCGCTCTTTCTCCGGTAGCTCGTCAATCGCGTCCGCCAGCCGCTGCTTCATCTCGCCCTTCAGACAACGAAACAGTGGATCTTCCTCAGGCGATCCCGGAATATACGCTAGCTCCTCGTCACCCGAGTCCTCCGACCTCTCCATATGCAGGCTGCCGATCTCAAGCCCCTTCAGATCGCCCAGCAGCGCCTGATACTCGGCGAGGCTGAGCTCCATCTCCGCCGCAATCTCCTGCTCCGATGGCGCACGACCAACTCGCTGCGTCACCGACCGTATCGCCTCTTCGACTGCCCTCCCTTTGCGCCGCAACTCCCGCGGACTCCAATCGAGCGTCCGCAGCGAGTCGAGAATCGCACCACGAATACGGAACTGCGCATAGCTCTTGAACTGCACTTTTTTGTTGTGATCGAACTTCGAGAAGGCATCGATTAACCCAACCACACCTGCTGAGATCAAATCGTCCAGTTCCACATGCTGCGGCAACCTTTCATGGATTCTGCGCGCCAGGTAGCGGACCGTTGGAAGATGTTCCATCAGAGACAGATCGCGCTCCGTTGCAGTTGTACTCTCCAGCATCTTGCCCTCCGTGCTGCGCTCCTGAGTAAACGGAACAAACGTGGCAGCCCCTGTCTTTCCCGTCGCAGCGTCCATTGCTAAAGCAAGATCGTCAAAGGACGTCTCTACCTCGCCAAAGAGCTTGCCCTTCGACAAGCCCTGAAAAACCTGTACCGGAATCGAACCCTCTGCGCCCATCACTTCCTCCATGTCTTTGTCTGTCCTGACTGCTCTCATCTCTTCCTACCTCGTCCTGCCTCGAATCAATCCGCCACTAACCAACCGTCCCCATACTTCTCACTCTGATCTCCGGTGGAATTTCACCAGGAGCCAACACCGTCACCTTTGGCAAAAACGGCTCAAGCCAACGCCGCACGTGATAACGGGCTGGACTCGGACATAGAAGCACGGGCAATGCCGAGGTAGAGGCCCCTCCGGTTAGGCGTTTCACAGATTCCACAAGCCGCCGCAAAAAGTCCGTCGGCATCCCTGCTGACCGCACCCCATCTCCAAGCAGCAAACCCGCATTCTGTGGATCGAAGGTATGGAGCAACTCTGTTTCAAGAGAGTGCTCCAGCATCAATACCCGCAGTCCGCCATCCCCATCCAGCAGCGGATGCACCAGCCCCCGTCCCAGCGACTGTCGCACACTCTCCACCAGGTGAACCACATTTTTCGACTGCTGCGCCGTCTCGACCAACACCTCGAGGATCGACCCCAGATCCCGAATCGATACCTGCTCCCGCAACAACTGTTGCAGGACCCTCTGCACCTCACCCAGGGTCATTAGTTTCGGAACCAGCTCCTCCACCAGCTTCGGATAGGCCTCGTTCGTACTGTCCAGCAGACGCTTCACCTCCTGCCGCCCCAGCAACTCATGCGCATGTCTTCGAATCAGCTCGCCAAGATGAGTCCCAATCACCGTCGTCTGATCCACTACCGAGTAGCCCGCCGCCAGCGCCTGCTCCTCCAACCCCGGCTGGATCCATCGCGCCTGCACTCCAAACGCTGGCTCTTTGGTCTCCACCCCAGGCAGCACCCTCGCCTTCGGATCTGCATTCACTGCCAGGAGGCAGTTCTGCTCCGTCTGCCAGCGCGCAATCTCGATACCCCGCAGACTGACCACATACTCCCGCGGCTTCAACCGCAGATTGTCAGTAATGTGGACCGGCGGAACGATGAAGCCAAGCTCAGTCGCAAGATGCCGCCGCAGCGCTCGCACTCGGTTCAGCATCTGGCCGCCCTGCTTCTCATCCACCAACGGAATCAACTGGAACCCAATCTCAAGCGTCAACTCATCCATCTTCAGCAGCGAAGCCAGGTTCTCGCCCTTCGCCGCCTCCGCTGCCTTTGCCTTTTCGCCAGCCGCACCCCCAACGCCTATAGTCTCCTCCCCCAACGACAGAGAAGCATCCTTCGCCGCCGGCAGTCGGCGCGCAATCAACCCAACTCCGACTGCCATCAGCACAAACGAGAGCTTCGGCAATCCCGGAATTAAAGCCAGCCCCAGCAGCACACCGCACGCAATCCAGAGCGTATTTCTACCGCGTAAAAGTTGAGCTCCAAGCTCTTCATCCAGAGATCCGGCCGACGAAGCTCGCGTCAACACCATGCCACCGGCAATAGACACCAGTAGGCTGGGGATCATCGTCACCAACCCATCACCTACCGTCAGAATCGTATACGTCTTCACCGCCGTCGCAAGATCGGTGCCATGTTGCAATACGCCGATCAGCAACCCGGCCACAATATTGATTGCTGTAATCAAGATTGTCGCCAGCGAGTCACGCTGATTGAACTTCGCCGCGCCGTCCATAGCGCCATAAAACTCAGCCTCACGCGCAATTGCTTGCCGTCGCTTCCTGGCGCCCTGCTCGTCGATCAGGCCAGCGTTCATATCCGCATCGATCGCCATCTGCTTGCCTGGCAAAGCATCGAGCGTAAATCGTGCCGTAACCTCAGCGGTACGCACCGCACCATGGCTCACCACCAGGAACTGGATCGCGATCAGCGCCAGAAACAGCACCAATCCCACTACGTAGTTTCCACCGACCACAAACTGCCCGAACGCCTCAATCACCGCGCCTGCAGCCTGTGTCCCTTCCTGACCATGCAGCAGAATCCTCCGACTCGATGCCAGGTTCAGCGACAATCGAAACAGCGTCAGCAAAAGCAGCAGCGTGGGAAACACAGAGAAGTCCACCGCTCGCCGCACCTGCACTGCAGTCAAGAACACAATTACTGAAGCCGTGATCGAAGCCGCCAGTAGGATGTCCAGCACCACGCTGGGCACCGGGATAATCATCACGAACACCATGCTTATTGCTGCCACCGGCAACAGTAGTGTCTGCAGCTTCGCCATCTGGAACCCGCCGTTCTTCTTCATCACAATCTCACTCACATCCCACCTCCAAAGCCACGCATTCCTACCATTCCCACCTTCGCTACCATGTGTTCACGTTCAGCTGTCTGCCGAGCTCTTTCCTTCGCCTGTCGATCCTGCCGTAGCCGCTCCTCTACCTTCTGCCGGTACAGGTAGGCCAGAATTCCAGCCACCGCGGCATACAGATCAAACGGGATAGATTGCCCCGGCTCGACCATCTTGTACAGACTCCTCGCCAGAGGCGGGTTCTCAATAATCGGGATTCCGGCCCACCGCGCCTCCTCGCGAATCTCCGCCGCTAACAGATCGCGCCCCTTCGCCAACACTGTCGGCGCCGACATCGTCTCAAAACTGAACTCAAGCGCCACCGCATAATGCGTTGGGTTCGTAATCACCACGCTCGCCCTCGACATATCCGCTTTTACCTTGCGTTTGCGCATCGCCCGCTGAATCTGTCGGATCTTCGCCTTGATCTGCGGATTGCCCATTGCATCCCGCATCTCCTCACGCATCTCCTGTTTACTCATCTTCAGCCGTTGGTTCCAGCTCCTCCATTCGATTGCGTAGTCCAGCCCCGACCACACCAGCGTCACCCACGCCGCGTCGAGCGCCAACCCATACGCCGCTGAAAACGTCGCCGGCAATCGCAGTAAGCTCATCACCGGCATCGGAACCATCAGCGCCTTCAGAGCGCCCCACCCAAGGAGTACCATCACAGCAGCCGGCACCAGCGACTTCACTACCCTGGTCGCCGACCGCAAACTGAATAGGTTCCCTAAATTCGTGACCGGGTTCAGCTTCGAAAACTTAAGCTGCACAGACTTCGGATGGATCTGCACCCCACCGCTCTGCGCCACGCCAGAGACCAGCGCACCCGTAAAACTTGTCGCCATTACAAGCCCTACCGGCAGCAGAGCAGGTACAAGAACTCGCCGCACCACACTATTCCACAGGCGCTCCCCATCTTGTCCATCGAGGCTACTCGCATACGTCGTAGCCGACCGCAGACTTTCAACATAGACGTTGCCCCACCTTGAGACAAATCCATTCGACAAGGCGCCCAGCGTCATGACTCCGCCGAGCATAGCCATCGCGGATAACAGTTCGCGGCTATGAACACTATCGCCTTGCTCCCGCGCCTTCTTCTTCCTTTGCGGAGTAGCTTGCTCTGTCCCCTTATCGGCCATGGCATCCACCACGCGGACAAAAGACGCGCGACCAGAAGCAATCCATTCGAAGCATCTTCGACTGTTCACCAGCCAATAGTCTTCGTAGCAACCACTTACCCCACGCAATCCGCAAAATCGGCGTTGACTCCACTCTCTTCTCCATAGCAACGCTCATGCGCGCACCACCAACCGTGCTGCCGCATCGAGCAGCGCAGTAAAGTGCCGCTCGATCCAACCCGGCCACACCGCCAGGCTCGCAATCAACACCACGTATGACACCATCGTCTTAAGCGGTATGCTGACCACCATCGCCGGCAGCTGCGGTGAAAGCCGCGCCACCAGCGCAATCGTTACCTCCACCGCCACTGCAGCAGCCATCACCGGAGCCGCCAGCTGCAGCCCTGCCAGAAAAATCCCCCCAGCCATGCCAGCTATCGCCACACCGGTCTTCGCCTGCATCACCGCCTGACCGACGGGCACCGTACTGAAGCTCCGAACAACTGCGGCCAGCAGACTCCGATCCAGCCCCGATCCGATAATGATCAGCACCCCAAGCCAGCCCAACATCTGTCCCAGCACCGCAGTCTCAATCATCGAGTTCGGATCCAGCAGGTTCACCAGCGAAAAACTGAACTGCAACCCAAGCAGCGTTCCAGCAAACTCCAGCGCCTCGTTCAACAGGCTCAGCGATAGCCCAAACACCAATCCCACACTAAGCTCGCCGAGCACAGCGCGTGTATCGAGCACCGCCCTCGCACCCGGCACCGACGCGACCGCCGGAGCCAGCAGCAGCATCATGGCAAACACAAACCCGGCCTTGACCCGCGATGAAATCGCTGGCGAAGAGAATATCGGGGCAAACACCATCAGTCCACTCAACCGCACCATCACCAGCATCGCTGCGGTCAGGTACTGCGGCCAATCCTGTATCAACGTGCTCGCCTCTCGATTCATCGCTGCCTCTATCCCAAATATTTATGAAAGCCGGTAAACATATGCAGCGTAAAGTTCACCAGCCGATGGACCATCCATGGCAACACCGCTACCGTTACAACAAACACCACCACCAGCCTGGGTACTGCCGTCAGCGTCTGCTCCTGAACACTGGTCAAGGTCTGCAGCAGACTCACCGCCAGGCTGACCATGGAGGCCGTCACCAGCAGCGGAGCGCTTAGCAGCATCGCCTCAATCAACAGCCTTCGCATGATCTCCACCGTCTGGTCCGGTCCCATCGCTTGCCTCCACAGGTACAAATTCGAAAAGTTAGAAACTCTTAATCAATTGGTCCGCCAGTAGATTCCATCCATCGACCATTACGAACAGAAGGATCTTCAACGGTGTCGAAATGACGACCGGCGGAAGCTGCATCATGCCGATCGAGGTCGTAATGCTCGCCACAACTAGGTCCACCAACAGAAATGGAAGAAACAATATCGCTCCGATCTGGAACCCGGCCTTCAACTCGCTCAGGATGTAAGCCGGCACCACAACCTGGATCGGCAGATCTTCTCTACTGTTTGGCCGAACGCCCATGCCCGCCGACGCAAACACAGCCAGGTCTTTCTCTCGTGCATAGCGCAGCATGTAATGCTTCACCGGCGCTATACCCTGGTCTATCGCCTCTTCACCTGTCATCGTGCCCGCACTATAAGGATTTACCGCTTTCTGCTCGACCTCCAGCAGCACGGGCTGCATTAAGAACCACGTCATCATCAACGCAAGTCCCATCAAAATCTGGTTCGACGGAGCAGTCTGCGTTCCCAAAGCCTGTCGCAGAAAGTGAAACACCACCAGCAGCCTTACCAGCGGAGTCATCGAGAGCAGCAGCGCCGGAAGCAACGTCAACAGCGTCAACCCCAGCACAATCGACCACGGCACACTTTTACTTCCCGCCAGTTCGGCGGCAATTGAATTGTTTTTCTTCAATCCTTCCGCACCCTTAGACAAATCCATGCTTGCTTTTGCACCCAGCTTGCTCTGGTGCGCTCCGGCCCTTGCGTGTTCCCGACCAATCGCCGCACTCTTCACCCAGAACGACTCCGGACGCGTCACAGCCGCCATCATCCGAGGACTCTCAATCTCCACGGCATGGATCGCCGGCACCGGTACCACCCACACCAGCAGGACCAATCCCACTAGCCGCATGCTGCGCGCTACTGGCATATCTCACCCTGATTCTTCGTTTCAATTCCCTCCAGACTGTCAGCTTTGAGTTGTACAATCGTCTCAACAGTCTCGAGCCCACCACCCACCAGAAACCTCTCTTTGCCGCAACTCACCAGCATGAGCTGTCTCTTTCCTCCAAGCGCAAGCGTTTCGATCAACTGCATCTGCTTCGTATGCGTCTCACGCCGCCCTGGCAAGCCGCGCAGCAGGCCAAGCACCCATCCCGCCAGCCCCTGCACCTCAGGAGCCGTCGCCTTGCCCGCCATCCCCCCTTCCGAACACTGCAAAAGTTGCATCTCACTTCTCCGATCCCAATTCGTTATCCGCTTGGGTCATGCCTATCCGCACAAGACCTACCTCAGCCGTGTCAGCCGTACGGCCATTCGTTGTTCCATCACTTCAAACTCGCTCCAGCCCAGCCGTACCTGTCCAACCATCACCGACACATCATCCGTATCTGGCGAAAGACTCTCGATCACCTGCCCCTCCTTCAACGCCAGCAGGTCCCGAACCCTGAATCGGTTCAACGCGACCGCTGCCCTCAGCGACACCTTCAGTTGCGACAAGATCTCCCACGACGGATGATCTTCGATATGCAACATCCACTGTGTCGCCGAAGCAACCTCGGCCAACTCCTCACCGGCTGCCATCAAAGACTTTGCATTGCGTGTCGCCAACTCTGTGCCCGTCATAACTCTCTCCTTCGTCTATGCCTCATCCCATCCAACAATGCGCTATCGCTGCACTAGAAAATCAGTAAAAAAAATATCAATCACCTTTATGTCGGTATTATGTTTTGCCAAGCTCGACCTCAGTTCTGCCTTCAGCTGTTCTTTGCCATCAGCAGCCAGCAGACCGTCGGCAGTCTGCCGTCCTAGTACCATTAGAGTGGTATCGCGCACAGCGGCCACAGCCTCATCACCATCTCCATTTTTTTCTTCCTTCGGCTTGGCGGATTTCTTTCCAGCCGTATCCGCCACGCGAAGCGTCAAGGCCACTCGCAGGTACGAGCTGCCCCCTGCGTCCGCCAGGTTCACCAGCAATGGTTCCAGCACAACCGCATGAGTCGTGATCGTTGCAGGTGACTCAGCTGTGATCGCAGCACCGTGCTGCAACGGTAGCTTGCCCGTGCGCGCAAGGTAGTACACAACACCACCAATCCCCAGCGCTGCAATCAACACTCCCGCCACCACGGCAATCAGCAGGGGAGCAACTGGAAATCTTGTCGGAACGACAACGGGAACGGGAGCGGAAGAAGAACTAACCAGAACTGTAGGGGTGGTAGCCATGATGCCTGAGATAGTGCATGCATGTGGCCAGTGCTGCACCCTCCGACATTAGCGAATCTTCAGGATGGAAGAACCGCTCGCCGCCATGCACCCAACAGCAACGCCCTTCGTCTTCCCATAAAAAACGGGCAGCGAGGCGTAGCCGAACCTATCCTCCGGTTCCGCATCCGACCTGCTGCCCTAACCTAATCAGTCCAAGCCTATCGAATCATTGCCAGAACATCCTGTGAGATCGTATCGAAGGTTGTCACCGTCTTCGAATTAGCCTCGAACGCTCGCTGCGCCACAATCAGATTAGAAAACTCTGTTGAAATATTGACGTTCGACTGTTCTAGCGTATTATCGTCCACCGTACCTCGACCGCCGGCACCAGCTACTCCGGCAGTTGCCTGACCAGAGGCCGCCGTCGTCGTAAAGTTGTTGCCCCCAGTAGCGACAAGACCTTGAACATTGGCCACGCTGGCAACTGCAAGTTGGCCGATCGTCGTATTGTTTCCATTGCTGAACTGCGCTGTAACCACGCCACTGGAGCTTACCGAGATCGTCGAAAAGGTCCCACTGGCGAACCCATCATTCGTTTGAGTGCCATTGGTACTTGCAGACGCCAGTTGGGTGACGGTCGGATTTCCGCTTCCGTCATTCAGGTTCCAGTTGAAGCTAAGAGTGCTCGCTCCGTCCGTCATCCCAGGAAAGCTGATTCCTGTCACACTCCCTGTCGGCGAGGTAAGGTTTCCGTTTGAATCAAACGTCAGTGTTCCGGTATTATTCACCGGTGTTCCGGTCGAATCGCCGGTCGGCAAGGCCACCGAATAGCTCCACGTATTCGTACCCGTCTTGTCATAGGTAATCGTCGCCTGGTGGCTCTGGCCAAGAGAGTCGAAAAGCGTCACCGGTGTCGTGAAGTTTGTACCCACGGTCGCTCCCGAGTTTAGGTTCACCGTCGCCGAGATGTTCTGTGTTGCCTCCGCCCCTTCAGTCGCGCCCACCGGTATCACGATCGGCTGCAGCGTCGCGTTCTGATTCACCACACCATTCGCCGCCGGATAGCCCATCACCTGCTGGCCGTCCTGCGTAGTCAGATTGCCGTTATTGCTCACCGTAAAGTTGCCCGCGCGTGTCAGCGACTGCACCCCGTTCTGCTCCACAACAAAAAATCCATTGCCGTCCAATGCCATATCGGTCGGATTCGGATTAGAGTCCGGCAAGAGTGTCCCTTCGCTAAAATCGGTACTTGTTCCCGATACCTTCGTTCCCGCCCCCACCTGGATCGCATCGCCCGAACCCGACTGTCCGATCTGCTGATAAAACAGGTCTTCAAACGAAGTTGTCTGCCCCTTGTATGCCGTTGTGTTAAGATTCGCCAGATTGTTACCGATCGTATTCAATGCGGTTGAATCGGCTTCCAACCCAGACAGTGCTATCGAAAAATTTCCCATCGTCGTTCTCCTTGGTCTTTCTGGTTGCAATTCTGTTTGTTGTCGTGCATCGCTCCTCCAAACCCAGTTGCACACCAGGCCCGCGGATCGTCCAATCGATGCCTGCTAGGTCGCTAACTGAGTTATTGACTTGATGTCGCACCACCCCATATAGAGTTCTGGCTCGCGGCCGATTGCGTGCCTGACACAGAGTTCGTGGCCGCGACTGCGTTCGCACTGGCACCAGAGTCTGTACCCAATCCAGAATTCGTGGCCGTGATTGCATTTCCACTGCTTCCAGAGCCTGAGGCCGGTGTCTCGATCGATGTCAATCCCGAGTTGATCTGGATCAGCTGCTGCAGGCTGTTCACACCTACCAGCTGTGAGATGTAAGCATTCGGATCAGCTGGTTGCGTTGGATCCTGGTTCTGTAGTTCACTCACCAGCAACGTTAAGAAATCGCTCGACGTGATATCCGCCGAGTCCGCAGCAGCGCCTGCAGCACCAGCCGCTGCCATCGGCTTTGCCGTTCCCGACGTCTTACTGGTCGCCGCCGGGTGCGGCCCCAGTGAGGAGGCAACTCTGGCCGCCGCCGGAGAGCCCACTCCCGTAATCGAATTCGTCTGTCGTACATCCATCATTCTCTCCTTATGCCACTCCACGCTGAACTTCGTTAGCACTTATCTGGTTCAAGCTCTTACGTTCAACCAGCTTCCGCCGCCCTCATATGTCCCAGCCGATAACAATCCATCTTCATCAAATCCGCTCAGACTCATATGAGTTGGGATCTCATCCGCACGATCGGACACCCCGTAAATCAATCTTTGCCGGTCATCTCCACCTCCCTGACGACCACCCTGCTCAGCCTGTCCACTTCCTTCTTCATTCATTCCTCCGGCGAATCGAGATTCTGTTCCCGCAGCCGCAGTCGCAGGAACAACAACTGTGTTCACAGCGACCCGCTCCTCCTGGAGATAAGCCGTCAGCGCAGGCAGCTCCCGATGCAGCATCTCCTGCCCCGCAGGCGTAGCCGAGGACAATGAAGCATTCACAACCCCTCCATCCGTCAGCTCCGCACGAATCTTCAACCATCCCTGGGTTCCATTCGCCAGACCGACCTCCAGTGCCGTCGGCGTCGCCAGCAAGGTTCTGTGCGACATGCCCGCCTCGGCCGCCACTGTGCCAGAGCCATCCTGCTCTCCCAGCTCAGCCTGCAAAGTTGCCGAATGAGCGCGACCATCTCCGCTCTTTACCTCCGTTGGCGCCTGTCCGGACACCACTCCAGCCGCACTACCTGGCGGAACGGATTCGCTTCCAGCCCCAGCATGAACAAGTGCTGCCGCTCCAATCGCGCCGAACTCCTTCTC
>Ga0302324_100013367_pt1 | contig 16651 bp, 13 predicted proteins | sample Palsa_T0_1_FD_201949 | JGI IMG/M metagenome (GOLD analysis project Ga0302324, IMG submission 201949) | Peat permafrost microbial communities from Stordalen Mire near Abisko, Sweden - Palsa_T0_1 | ecosystem: Environmental > Terrestrial > Soil > Palsa > Peat permafrost | place: Sweden: Abisko...
AGTTCCGACTGCGGCACAAGGCGATGCATGGTCTCGCCCTGGCTCACGGGAAGAATGCTATCCTCCGCGCCCCAAACGATGAGCATCGGCATCTTCAACTGCGGCAGCAGAGAGTCCGTCGCGTCCTTGCGCGTGAGCATCGACGCCATGGCGCGTTGGATGACCGACCCATTGAGGCGAAAATACTTGAGGACATCGCGGGTGATGAACCCTGGGGCCTTAATCGGATGCGGCGACAGTAGAGCTTCAAGCCGTCCGAGCTGCTCGCCGTTTTGGGGTGTAAACAGCCGCGTATCGAAAACCGGCGGCTCATTGATGCCCACTGCGTCAAAGAGAATCAACTTCCGAACTCGGCCGGGGTGATCGAATGCAACATGCTGCGCGATGCCTCCGCCCATCGACCAGCCGCCGAGGTCAACTCGTTGAAGGCCAAGCGCATCCAGAAACCCCGCAACCATCGCGGCTTCGTCGTGAATCGAGTAGGAGAACTCCGCGGGCCTCTGGCTGCGGCCGTATCCGGGTAGGTCAGGCATGTAGACGCGGTACCCTGCGCGCACGAGATACGGTGCAAGAGCCAGCCACTCCTCCCCACGCACACCCAGTCCGTGCACCAGCACAACGGGCTGGCCGCCGGCCGGACCCTCGGCAAGGTAATGCATGCGAATGCCCGCCACGGTTACATCGCGGCTCGCGATGCCGTTCTTCCATTCCTGAAAATAGGTCCACCCGTTCATGTAGTAGAGCGGGTGCAGGAAGAAGTCAATGCCCAGCAGTACAGCCCCAATGACGACCAGCCAGACCAAACCCTTGAACAGCTTCATCTGCCCTCCAGCTTCACTTGCTCTCGCTGCGCGGCCTCGAGCACGCGTGCCCTTTGCCATCCAGCTTCGATTACCCGCACCGTAATCGGATCGAGCTTGAGAGCGCTATGGCTGTTCCACTCCGCGCGCTCCACCCAACGCACCGCTTCGGCATCGGATGCGGCCCGCATCTCTCCGCCAACCACGCGGCACAGATAATCGGCGATCACATAATGGTAGCGAACCCGCTCGCCCTCGCGGTGAATGCGGTCGAGCAGCTCGACGAGCTCGACCAGCTCCACGGTCAGGCCCGTTTCCTCGCGCACTTCGCGCGCCAGCCCGTCCGCCAGCGACTCACCCAGCTCGACCACTCCACCTGGGAGCGACCATTGACCTCTGGCCGGCTCACCTCCGCGCCGCACCAGCAGCACACGTCCTTGATCCACCACAACTGCGCCCACCGCCATTCGCGGCGCATCTGGAAACTCCCGTTCCATCCATTGCCTCGTTCAGGAAACCTCGGCCCAAGTGGCGTATTCGTTGAGCCAAGATTTGCTGGGGCTAAAGCCCAGTCATTTTGCTGGTCTTATTGGCACGACTACAGCCACCCCAGCGACGAGGACCTGTCGCCGGGGGCCCGACACGTCGTGCCCTGATACAGAGCAAGTTGTGCGGAGCTTCCTTAGTTCACTCTTCGCAAGTTCAGTCATAGCATAGTTCGCGCGTTGCCCAGTCCACTCATACCATAGTTCCTTTCACTTTCGGCTGGCGTCGACGGGATAGAACGATTGGGCCCGCCTCGAATCAAGCGCACCGCGACCAATTGGCTCGCGCTATCATCGAACACAAAGAGGGATTCATGGCGGAGTTTACACTGCGAGTCGACAACATGCATTGCGGGTCCTGCGTGGGCCGGGTTACTCATGCTCTTTCTTCGGCGCCGGGCGTCGAAGTGAAGGAAGTCCGAATCGGAGGAGCGCGTTTTTCTACCCCGGAGGCGGTTCCCCCTGAAGCTGCAATCGCCGCGCTGGCCAAGGCCGGCTACCCTGCCCGACTGGAAGAGTAGGTGAGCGCAACCGCTCTGGAAACGGCGACGCTCCCGGTTCTGGGGATGACCTGCGCCAGCTGCCAGAATCACGTGGAATCGGCGTTGCGCGCGACGCCTGGAGTGTCTGCGGCGCGCGTTGACCTGATGGCCAATCGCGCGACGGTTGAGTTCGATCCAAACGTTGCGCGTCTCGAACTGCTGATCGAAGCGATCCGGGGCGCCGGCTACGATGCGGTGCTTCCCCGCACTCAGGCTCAGGGTCCTGCAGCCGAATCGAATACGGGCGATGCTGAGCGAAAGGCGCTCGTCACGCTGGCTGCGGGCGCTGCGGCAATGGTGCTGTCGATGCCGCTCGGCGGCGAGATGGGCGCACTCGACCGCGCGCTCATGCGGCTCGCACCCGCGCTCTACGCGCTGCCGGCAAATCCTCTACGTTGGACGCTGCTGGTGTTGACGGCGCTCGTGCTCGCCTGGGCCGGGCGCGGCATTTATTCGAGCGCGCTGCGCGGGCTGCGCCATGGCACCACCAACATGAACACCCTGGTCAGCCTGGGGACCAGCGTTGCGTTCGTTTGGTCGGCGTACGCCACGTATTGGCCGGCGCCTGAGCGGCAAGTCTACTTTGACGCGGTCCTGCTTATCGTCGGCTTTCTGCTGCTGGGTAAGGCGCTCGAGGCCCGTGCCAAGCGCCGCGCTCTCTCCGCGTTAGACTCGCTTTCGCGGTTGCGGCCTGTCACAGCCCGGCGAATTCGCGACGGCGCGCAGGTGGTTGTTCCGCTGGAACAGATTGAGCCTGGAGACAGCGTCCTGGTTCTGCCCGGTGAGCGCTTCCCGGTGGACGCGATGGTCCTCGAAGGCCGCACCACGGTGGACGAGTCGATGCTGACCGGCGAATCTGTTCCGCTTCCTCGCGAGCCCGGCGGCCGCGTTCTTGCCGGCTCGCTCAACTACGACGGCGCGGTTACCTGCCGCGCGGAGTCTCTCGGCGAAGCCACTGTGCTGGCGCAGATCGCACGTATGGTAGAGCAGGCGCAGCAATCGCGCGCACCCATGGAGCGGCTGGCCGATCGCGCCAGCGCGGTCTTTGTGCCTGTCGTTCTGTTGCTTGCCGCCGTCACGTTTGCGGTTTGGCTAATTGCCGCTCACTCGCTGCCCCAGGCGCTGGCCAGCACGGTTGCGGTTCTCGTAGTTGCATGCCCTTGCGCCATGGGACTGGCCGTGCCCGCAGCGCTCACCGTTGCCGTTGGTCGCGGTGCGCAACTCGGCATCCTCTTCAAGGGCGGCGAGGCGCTGGAGCGGCTTGCGCACATCGATGTCGTAGTTCTCGATAAGACCGGGACGCTCACGGTGGGCCGGCCGGTGCTTGTGGGCGTACATCCTCTTGGGAACTGGCACGAAAGCGAGCTGCTTCGGATGACTGCTTCGCTCGAGGAGCGTTCAAATCACCCGCTGGCCCGCGCAATTCTCGACCGCGCGCGCGCCTTGGGGCTCACCTGGCAGCCTGCTGAAGACCTGGCCAATCTTCCCGGCCGCGGCCTGACTGCGCGTGTCGAGGGCCACGAATGCGTGCTCGGAAACGAAGTCCTGCTCAGCGAGTTTTTCATTGCCATGCCCGCGGACCTCGCCCCGCCGGAACCGGGTGTAACGCGGCTGTGGCTGGCGATTGACAGTGTCGCCGCCGGAATCTTCGACGCCCGCGATGCGCTGCAGCCGGATGCAGCCGGGGCTGTCGCGTCGCTTCGAGCGGACGGCCTGCGCGTCATGATGCTCACGGGCGATTCCGCAGCCGCGGCTGCGCCGATCGCGGAGCAGGCCGGCATTCGCGAAGTCGAGGCCGGGCTCAACCCGGCGGGCAAGCTGGCTCGCATTCGCGAGCTCAAGAAGACCGGACTGCGCGTGGCCATGGCCGCTGATGGCATCAATGACGCCGCCGCACTCGCAGAGGCAGATGCGGGCATCGCCATGGGAACCGGCGCTGACCTCGCCCAGGAGGCGGGCGATGTGCTGCTCCTGCGCGCCAGCCCATCAAACATCCCCAATGCGCTGCGCCTGGCGCGCGCTACGCTTGCCATCATGCGGCAAAATCTTATCTGGGCCGCAGCCTATAACGTCCTCGGCATCCCGCTCGCGGCGGGGCTGCTCTACCCGGCCTTCCACGTGCTGCTCTCCCCGTGGGTGGCCGCTGCTGCTATGGCCCTGAGCTCGGTCTGCGTCCTTGGCAACAGCCTTCGCCTGCGTGGTTGGCGGCCCCAAAGTTAACGCCTTTGCGAGGCAACTGACGCGGGCCCGGCCATGCCCGCACCCCCAACGCAACAAGCGCGATAAACTAAGTGCGGAGCTCCCCGCTTGCGCATCCTGACCCGCTACATTCTCGGCGAAATCTTCTCCCACGCTCTCATCGGGTGCGCTCTCTTCACGTTCATCCTCTTCATGCGCGAGCTGCCCCACATCCTCGAAATGGTGGTGCGCAACAGCTCCACCCTCGCCATCGTGTCCGAGGTCTTCCTCTTCATGCTGCCCAACATATTCGTTCTTACCATCCCCATGGGGGTGCTGGTAGGCGTGCTGCTGGGGCTTAGCCGCATGGCCGCGGACAGCGAAATCGTCGCCATGCGCGCATCGGGCCTTGGCATCGGATACTTCGTCCGCGTTGCCTCAATTGTGGCTGTTGGCGGCACTCTGCTCGGACTTTTCAACTCGCTCTATGTAGCCCCACGCGCCAACCAGGCAATCCTCAGCCTCGACAGGATCCTCGCCACTGAGGCCTCCTACTTGATCCAGCCTCGCGTTTTCGACGAGGACTTCAAGAACACTGTGCTCTACGTCCAGAACGTAATCTCCGGCCCTGGCGCTGCCAACTGGCGGCAGGTATTCATGGCCGACGTCACCGACCCATCAACGCCGAAGATCACCACGGCCGCCTCGGCCACAGTGATCAGCGATTCGACAACCGAGCTGTTGATGCGCCTGCGCAACGGCACCGAGCACGAACAACCGGTGGCTGGCGACTCGCAGCAATACTACATCTCCACCTTTAAAGTCGACGATCTGCCTTTCACGCCGGCTCAGCAAAACGAAGGCCACCTTGGCCGCGTGGATACACCCATTTATGCGCTCCCCATGCACGAGTTGCTCCGGCTTTCGCACGGCCCCGATGGCAAACGATTCCTGATCGAGGCGCACAAGCGGTTTTCTTATCCCGCTGCCTGCTTCGTGCTCATGCTGGTGGGAGTTCCGCTCGGCGTTACATCGCGGCGAGGCGGCAAGAGCTCGGCCTGGGTCTTTACCATCCTGCTGGTGTGCCTCTACTACTCGCTCTCGCTGTTCGGGACAGCCCTCGGGAAGCAAAACTGGATCTCCGCATTCGTCGCGGTGTGGCTCGCAAACATTCTTTTCGCGACGGGCGGCCTGTTCCTGCTGTGGCAGATGGCGAGCGGCGGCCGCGTGCTGAGCGCAATCACCTCGTTCACTTCGCGCACTCCAAAATCCGCAACCGCGCCTGCTGAGTCAAATGGTGCGCCGAAGTTCGGATGGGTAGCGCGAATCTTTCCGGCCATGCAGCGCAGGTCCCCGCGGCATGCCTTTCCGCGCATCCTCGACGAGTACGTTGTCCGCGAGTTCCTCTATATGTTTTTTCTCGTGCTGTGCGGCTTCGTCATGCTCATGCTGGTGTTCACATTCTTTGAGCTCATCAGCGACATCCTGCGCAACCACACGCCCCTCTCCATCGTCGGTCAGTATCTCCTCAATCTCACTCCCAGCATGCTCTATCAGATAGCACCGCTGGCGGTGCTCGTCGCCGTGCTGGTCACCTTCGGCGTGCTCAACCGCAACAGCGAGATCATCGCCATGAAGGCCACCGGCATCAGCATCTATCGCCTGGTGGTGCCCGTGGTCGGCATCGCCGCGGTACTTGCAGTGAGCCTGTTCCTCTTTGACGAGTTCTATCTTCCCCAGGCCAATCGCCGCCAGGAAGCGCTGCGCAACATCATCAAGGGACGCCCGGCTCAGACCGTGCTGCATCCCGAGCAGCGCTGGATCTTCGGCCAGCCCAACACGGGCGAGCCCGGTCGCATCTTCTACTACCAGTTCTTCGATCCCGTTCAACACGAGTTCGCCAACCTGTCGGTCTTTGAGTTCGACCCGTCGACTTTTGCCATCACGCGCCGCATTTTCGCCTCGCGCGTCTACTGGGATTCTGACCACGGAACGTGGAACTTCGAGAACGGCTGGGAGCGCGACATTCAGGGTGAGAACTCAATCGCGTATCGCGAGTTCGCTCAGACGACATTTGGCGAGCTCCACGAGGACCCCGGCTACTTCACCAAAGAAGAAAAGCAGTCCCAGGAGATGAACTTCGGAGAGCTCGAGCATTACATCTCCGCCCTGCGACAGAGCGGCTTCGACACTGTGCGCCTGCGCTTCGACCTATGGCACAAGGTTGCCTATCCGCTCATCGCCGTCGTCATGGCCGTGTTGGCCATCCCGTTTGCACTTTCAATGGGCAAGCGCGGTTCGCTCACCGGCATTGCCGTGGCCATCGGCGTCGCCCTCGCCTACTTTGTCGCTGACAGCTTATTCCGCGCGCTAAACAATGTGAACTACCTGCCTGCCGCTCTGGCTGCCTGGTCCCCCCTCGTGCTGTTCGGCCTGGTCGGCGGCTACCTGCTGCTCCGCACGCCCACCTAGAGCCCCGCATCCTGTTTGGCCGCGGCGCTCATCCCCGTACAATAGGACCATGCTTCGCGATCTGCGCCCCCTTTTCACATACATGCGCCGCTACCGCTGGGATTACCTGTGGGGCACACTCTCCTGCATCGCCACCAACGCCGTGGCAGTGCAGTTTCCGCGCGTGCTGCAGAAGGCAATCGACGGCTTGACACGGGGAGCCAGCCGGAATCAGATCCTGCTTTTCGCCGGCCTCATTGTGGGTATCTCCATCGTCAAGGGAGGCTTCCTCTATGCGCAGCGGTGGATTCTGATCGGCATCTCGCGCGAAATTGAATTCGACATCCGCAACGACCTCTTTCTCCACCTCGAGAAGCAGGACTCGGGCTTTTATCAGAAGTACCGTACGGGCGACATCATGGCCCGCATGACAAACGATCTCAACGCGGTGCGCAATCTGCTTGGCCCCGCCCTGATGTATAGTGCGAACACGATCTTCTTCACAATCTTTGCGCTCTACTTCCTTCTTCACCTCAGCCCCTACCTCACGCTGGTGGCGCTTGCGCCCATGCCGCTGGCCAGCATCCTGGTGCAATACCTCGGCCACCGCATTCACGACCGCTTCGAGCGAATCCAGGCCAGCTTCTCCGAAATCTCGTCGCAGGCGCAAGAGAACTACTCCGGCGCCCGTTTGGTGCGCGCCTTCGCACGGGAGGAGTCGCAGATCGGTCTCTTCGAAAAGCTGAATCGGCTCTACATCGCGCGATCGTTGCGGCTTGTTCAGTTGATGGGCATGCTCTGGCCCACACTCGAGTTCATCCTGGGCGTTTCCATGGTGATTACGCTGCTTGCCGGCGGCCGCCTGGTGGTTTCGGGCCGAATCACTCCCGGCCAGTTCGTCGAATTCAATACCTTCATGATCATGCTCATCTTTCCGATCATCGCCGTCGGCTGGGTAGTGAACCTCTTCCAGCGCGGGACGGCCTCGGTGATTCGCATCGACGAGTTGCTGCAGGCCAAACCTTCCATCGACGACAGCGCCGCCGACGCGGCCATTCCGGCGGACATGGTTCTCGCGGGCGACATCGAATTTCGAAATCTCAATTTCAATTATGGCGAGACGCCCGTGCTGCGCGACATCTCCCTGAAGATCCCCGCCGGATCCAGCCTGGCCATCGTGGGACCCACCGGCTCAGGCAAATCGACGCTTGTCAGCCTGCTCTCGCGGATGCAAGAGGCGCCGCCCGGCGCACTGCTGGTCGATGGACGCCCGGTCCGGGAGTATCCGCTTGCGGTGCTCAGGCGCAACATCGGCATGGTGCCGCAGGAGACATTTCTCTTTAGCGACACCATCCGCGAAAACCTTCGCTTTGGCGTGCCCAACGCAAGCGAAGAGGAACTATTGCAGGCGACAGAGGCGGCGCACATCCGGCAGGAGTTCGCGGAATTTCCCGAAGGGCTCGAAACCATGGTGGGAGAGCGCGGAGTAACGCTCTCCGGCGGACAAAAGCAGCGCGCGGCCATTGCCCGTGCCCTGCTGCGGCGGCCGGCAATTCTGATCCTCGATGACGCGCTGGCCAGCGTGGATACTTACACCGAAGAGCGGATTCTCGGCGGCCTGCGTTCGTATACGGCCACCGCGACCACGATCCTGATCTCCCATCGCGTTTCCACCGTGCGCGATGCCGACCAGATTGCCGTTCTCAATCGCGGCCGCATCGTGGAACTCGGCAGACACGAGGAACTTTTGGCGCGCGACGGCTATTACGCCAGCCTGTATCAGAAACAGCAACTCGAGGAAGAACTCACCGTCGCGGATTAAGACCCTGTCTAATCGATTCGGATTCACGCATTCCAGTGCGAGCCGGCGCCCACACCGGCATCCCCGTCGGAACCATCAAATGCAGCTGACTGGACCGCGCGCGGCGTTGCGATATCCTGCACTGGCGCAGGATTCAACTTCGGGTCCCGTGCCACCTCGCGCCATGCGTCACGGACGTTCCGCACACAGTCAATCGCATGCTCGAATTTTTGCCGCGAGGCTGACTGCGAGGCCTGCAGGATTTGCGCGAAGATCGACGCATAGAACTCGCTGAGCGCCAGCGCCGGCCTGCCGCCAACGTCCATGCGCAGGCGCGCCTGCAGATGAATGATGATGTCGAGCGCCCGCTTGACGGCGACGCGGCGCCCATCGGCATCGCCGCGATCCACTGCCGCAGCGGCGGTGTGGAGAAAGCGGAGTATTCCGTCGTACAGCGCCACCACCAACTCCACTGCCGAAGCGCATTCAAGCGCATGCTCTCGATAACTACCCATCCGTGTAAACCTCTCAGCCGTTCGAATTCTGGTCGTAGCCCGAGATCGCCGAATACAATTCGTTGACGCCCTGCAATTGCGCAGGCAACTCCTGCATGATCTCGTTGGCGCTGTTCAACTCAGCCGTCAAGCTCGACTGCTGCGCTGAGATCTCAAGGTTCTCCTTGCTGATGTTGGCATTCAGCGACGATTCGATACTGCTGTTGGAGGCCGAGGCCAGGGCCAGCACTCCGGTGCCCGCTGTGGTGCCTGCATTTTCCAGCAGGGTCGTAAAAGACTGCCCCCAGCTGTTCGCATTCTGAAAGAAACCAAGCACTCCGCTGTAATCCGCGTTCAGCGCAGAGTCCAATACACTCGCGTCGAAGCTCAATGTGCCGTCGTCACTCTGCGATACTGTGACTCCGAGATTCGCAAGCGTCGAAATATCGGACGAGTTGTTGTAGTCAAGGTTGGTCGTCTTGACGTTGGTCGTGTCCAGGACATTCGAAGTCACCGTAAGATCGCCTGCGGTTCCCGCCGTCTGCGATTCCAGGGCAAGATAAACAGTGCCATCGGTGTTCGTCTTTACCGATGCGGTTACGCCGATGCCCGTCGTGCCGGTGATTGCATCCGCCAGCCCCTGCAGCGTGTCGTTGGGTGAAGTCGGCACATTCACTACCAGCGCAGTGCCGCTTCCCACCTGAATCGAGACCGAACCGGAGAGCACGTCGCTGGCGCTCGGAATCGGATCGAGCACACCGCTGGCGTTGTACCCTCCGCCGCCGCTCAGGCCGGTGAAGGCCAGGGCCGTGTCGCTGGTCGCCGTCACACCGGACGTCACGGTCAGCGCGCCCGCTGAGCCCGCGGTCTGGGACATCAGTGAAAGAGTCGACTGCCCATTACTGGTGGTGATTCCCGCCGAGACACCCAGGCTGGAAATGGCCACGCCGGAAGTCACGGTGAGCGCTGAGGAGCCGCTCGAGCTCAACGAAAGCGTCGACGTGCCATCGCCATTGCTCGCAATGCTGGCTGTAACTCCCAGGGCGGCGGAGTTCGTGCTGATATAACTTTCCAGGCTGGACAGCGTATTCGTTGCAGTCCCGGTTGACAGGTCGCCAGAGGGAGCATCGCTGGCCATGCCCAGGTAAATTGTCTGCGCCGTACCGCTCCCCGTCTGGATCGTCAGCGAACCGGTCAGGTTCGCGGTATCGCCGGCAGTCATCGTGCCGCTGTCTCCCGCCGTGGAGGAATACGCCACCGGAGTATCGGGGGCAGCGGCATTGATCGCATCGGCCAGCCCCGCCAGCGTGCTCACACTGCTGCCGGTGTAAATGGTGTTCGGGGCCGGGGGTACCGTCGCCGCGCCGATCATCACTGTCTCAACGGCGCCGCTTCCTACCTGCAGCGTCATCGACCCGGCCAGAGCGGTGCTGCTGTTGACCGTCAAGGCAGTCAGATACCCATTGGGGTTCTGCTGGTTCAGGCTGCCCAGCAGCTCCTGTTGCAGCAGCGAAAGCGTCGGCGATCCGTATAGCGGCTCAGGGGCGCCCGAAGCATCGTTCCCCTCCTGTGTGTTCATCGCGCTGATCAAGGAGTTGTAATCGGTGACCATGTTGTTGATCGTGCTCTCCACCGAGCTATTGTCATTGCCGATGACCACCTGCACCGTCTCCAGGCTCCCGTCAGATTCGGCTGCGCTGGGCGCCAGCAGTTGGAACGTCACGCCCGGGATCAGGTTATTCACCGTGTTTGAAGCGCTGGTCAGGCTCACCCCGTCGACGATCAGGTTCGCATTGGCTCCGGTGACCGTTGAAGCGAACCCCAGCGCAGTGGAAGGATCGCTGAGGTTTGAACTCACGGTAAGCGTTCCCGCTGCCCCAGGCGTATTCGAGGTAAGCGACAGGCTGGAGGTGCCGTCCCCGTTGGTCACAACCTTGGCCGCGACACCCAGCGTGGCTGCGTTCGTGTTGATGTAGCTCGCCACATCGGCAAGAGTCGTTCCGCCCTCGGCCGACTGCACCGCCGATGTGGTGACTGAATTGGCAGTCCCGCTGCCCACCTGAATGGATATCGATCCCGAAAGCGCGTCGCTGAGGCTTCCCACCGGCGCAAGCGATCCATTCGAGGTCACGGTACTCGAGCCGGCTGTCCCGCTGTAGCTCAGTGTATTGGCGACCGGAGCAGTCAGCGTGTTGTCGCTCACCGTTATGTCGCCGTTGGACCCCGAGGTTCCCGAAACCAGGCTCAGCCGCGATCCCGTGGCATCCGTCAGAACGCTGGCGCTGATGCCGACGCCTGACGAGTTGATTGCCGATGCCAGCCCGGTGAGCGTGTTGTCGTTCGAGTCAAGCTTAATGACCTGCACCGTTCCGCTGCCGACATTCAGCGTGATCGATCCGGACAGTGTCGTCGATGCGCTGGGAACCTCCGCCAGGTAGCCGCTCGAGGTCGCAGCCAGGTTATTCACCACCACCGTGTGCGTTCCCGCGATAGCGGACGATGTCGCGGCGGTGAGTTCCAATACATTGGTGTCGGAGCTCGATCCCGTCTTCTGGGCCATGACGCCGGTAAAGTCCGTCAACTGGCTCAAATCGTTGGAAAGGTTCGACAGCAGCGAACCCAGACTGGAGATGGCCGTATCCTGAGCCTCGAGCGAGGTCAACTGGTTCTTCCACGGCGTCTCCACATTCTGAAGATTGCCCACGATCTGTGCCACCGTCGTGCTGACGTCGAATCCAGTCCCGCTGGTCGGCGAGCCGAAGCTCAACCCCACTGTGCCCATCGAAACTCTCCTTGCCAGTTCCATGCAGGTATGGCGCCAACCGCGGTTGCTGCAGATTTGAACGGGCTCATTGCTGTTTGTTCATCCATCCGCTCCAGACGCAGAAAGGGGCGTTCGCCGCGGCGAACGCCCCATTCCGGTTAGTGGTTCGATTCACCGGCTCCTCGCCGATGCGGTAGTTGCTCCACCCCAGCGACCAGGACCTGTCGCCGGGGACCCCGGTTACTCCACCCCGGCGACTAAGACCCGCCGCCGGGGACCCCGGTTACTGAAGCAGCTTGGTCACTTCCTGCGCCATGCTGTTCGCCTGCGCCAGGGCCGAGATTCCGGTCTGGCTCAGGATTTCGTACTTGGACATGTTCGACGTTGCCGCAGCGTAGTCGGTAGCCTGGACTGCGTTTTGCGCCGACTGCACGTTCTCCTGCTGCGTGCTAAGCACCTGGCCTACGGCGTTCAGCGTGTTGATCTGTGCGCCGACATAGCCGTCCTGGGCCGCGACGTCCAGAATGGCCGCGTTCAGCGTTGTGAGGGAGGCCTCTGCTGTTGTTTGGCTGGTCAGGTCGTTAGCGGTGAGGTCCTGGCCCCCGCTGGTTGAATAGTTTATGGCCGCAATGCCGCCGGTATTGGAATCTTTCAGATCGTGTCCGGCAGCGTTCACAGCTGTGTACCCTGCCGATGTGTCATAACCGCCAGTCGTGACCGCGATGGACTCTTCACCTCCGGTGGTTTCTGTGCCGGAGCTGTCGATGTCGCCGGAGATCATGATACCGGTGTCGGTAGCGGCAATGCCGGCACTCGTGGCGCCAGCGGCGGCAGCCGTGGTGAAGGAGGCCGTCAATCCGCGGCCAGACGAGTTGATTGCGGTCATCAAGCCAGAAACTGTGGTCGCATTGGATGTTACGACCGTCTGCGCTGAACCATCGGGATTCTCGTAGCTGATGGTCATGGTCGTCCCTGCGAGCGTGTCGGTGCTCTGCGCATTTTCCTGCGACCCCGCGGTCACGCCGTTGGAGAGATCGAGGAATGTGTTCTGGCCGGTGTTGTATGTTACGTTGCCGCCTTGGTTGCCCACGTCGGTCGAAGAGAGCGCAGTGATGTTCAGGTTATCGAGTGAGGCGCTCGTGCTCGATGAATCACCCGAGTAGACGCCAACGGTACCGTTTCCGAAGACCTTCGTTTGGTTGTATGTGGTCGTCGATCCGATGTTGGTGATTTCGTCCAGGATCGAATGGTATTCCTGGTTTGCGGCTGTCTGCTGCGCGCCGTTGAGGGTGCCGTTGGAGACCTCGGTGGCCAGCGTTACGGCACGGTTGAGCAGGTTTGTCACTTGCGAGAGTGCGCCGTCGGCCACTTGCAGAAGGCCCACGCCTTCCTGCGTGTTGGTCTGAGACTGCGCGAGCGCTTGCTGATTGGCTTGCAAGCCGTCGACGAGCGAAAGGCCGGCGGCATCGTCGGCGCCGGAGTTGATTCTCGACCCAGAAGACAACTGTTGAAGAGTCTTCGACAGGCTGTTGTTCGTGTTATTTAGGCTGTTTGCCGCATACGTCGCGGAGAGGTTGTTTAAGACACCCAGGGACATGGGGTTCTCCTTGTAGATGCGTGGATTTGTGGCCCTTTCACGGCCGCGCCCCCATTTTTTTCAACCCTGGGTTGCTGCTTCCGTGGCGGTAGCCGCCGCATCTGGCCCCTTCTTCGGCCCACCCCTGCGCGACTTTATTCAGTGTCGTCCAATGTCTCAACCGGGACACTTCACGCTGGCAGATTCTAATTCTTTAACTTTTCGCCTGTCGTGCCGATAGGACTATCCAAGGAGCCTCCGCGGCAATGATCCAGCTCACCCGCCTCAACGGAATTCCCATTGTGCTCAACAGCGATCTGATCAAGACCGCCGAGTCCAGTCCGGACACGATGATCACGCTTATCAACGGCGAGAAGCTCATTGTCCGCGAGTCATGCGATGACATATCCGAACGCGTCCTCGAGTACCGCGCGCGACTGCTCGCCCTGGTGGCCCGGCGTCTTCCCAGCCTGAAAGAACTGCAACCGGCGGCCTCGCTCGCCAGTCTCGAACTCGGAATCGCGCCCGGCGACAAATCACCACCGGAATCAACCTCGCGCAAAACGGAGAAGTAACCGAAGCCCGCGGCCGCACCAGGGATCTGCTGAAGGAGTCTTCCCATGGATAAATCGAGCATCGGCGGAGTGATTCTGGCCATCGCGGGCATTCTTGCCGGCCTGCTCATTGAAGGGGGAAGCATCAGCCAGATCTTGCAACCGACAGCGGCGCTGATTGTGCTGGGGGGCACTTTGGGCGCGGTGCTGTTGCAGTATCCGCTCGCCACCGTGGTTGCCTCGTTTCGCAGCCTGGGCCGCGTCTTCTTTGCTCCGCGCCTGGACAACAGCGCGCTGATCAAGCACCTCGTTCTTCTCGACAACAAGGCCCGCCGCCATGGCCTGGTCTCGCTCGACAGCGACCTGCAATCCATCGAAGATCCATTCCTGCGCCAATCGTTGATGCTGGCCGTCGACGGAACCGAGCCGGCGGAGTTGCGCAGAATCATGCACGTCCGATTGGATTCCTCGACCGAAGGCGAAGAGCGGCTTCCCGCGGTCTTTGAATCTGCCGGGGGCTTCTCGCCCACCATCGGAATTCTGGGCGCGGTGCTCGGGCTCATTCAGGTGATGCAGCATCTGGACAATATCCAGGAAGTCGGCAAAGGCATCGCCGTGGCGTTCGATGCAACCATCTACGGCGTGGGCCTGGCCAACCTCTTTTTCCTGCCCTTCGCCGGCAAGATGCGGATCCGCATTCGCGAACAGAACCTGCGCCGCGAGATGATGCTGGAGGGCGTGGCATCGATCCTTGAGGGGATCAATCCACGCATGCTTGAGATCAAGCTGGCCGGCTTTGTGAATGAAGATGCGCAGGGGGCCAGGGAGCGCGCCGCATGAGACGCCGAGTTCCCAGAAGCCGCGTCACGCACGATCGCTGGCTCGTCTCCTACGCGGATTTCATTACCCTGCTGTTCGGATTCTTCGTGGTGCTCTATGCCTTTGCGCGCGCGGACCAGAAGAAGCAGGAGCAGATTCCCGTCTCGATTGATGAAGCATTCCGGTCGCTGGGAATCTTTCCCGGCGCCAGCCGGCATCCTGGCCAAACCGCCGATGCAGGCAGTGAAAAAGCAGCGATGCCGATGAACATCGTGATGGGCGAAGACGTGCTCGCGCCAGCACGCGTGAAAGAGGACCTCGAACAGCTCCGTCGCGAGATGCAGCAGACGCTCTCCAACGAGGTTGCAACTCACACCGTCTCCATCCAGATGGGCCGCGACGGACTGGTGATCAGCCTGCGCGAGGCGGGCTTCTTTGCTTCCGGCTCTGCAACACCAAAGCCTGAAACCATGCCCACGCTGAGGCGGCTTGCCGCCTCGCTTGGCCGCTCCCCCTACGACCTGCGCATCGAGGGCCACACCGACAATGTGCCCATTCACAACGCCGAATTTGACTCCAATTGGGAGCTCTCCTCGGCGCGCGCCACGCGGATTGCGCGCATCTTTCTCGACATGAAGGCAGTATCTGCCGACCGTCTCTCTGCTGCCGGCTATGCCGAGTTCCATCCCGTCGATTCGAACGACACGCCGGAAGGACGCGCGCAGAATCGCCGCGTCGATCTGGTGGTGCAGCCACGGACGCGCATAAACTTCAGTGCGCCCGACTTCAACGTGCCCGGCGCGGCGTCGGCCGGCGGTCCGTGGCGGAAGATCACCGACGAGCCGTAGACGCTGCGCCATATATGGTCATGAGCCCAAAATTTCGTCCCGCAGGGGCTAAAGCCCGCGATTTTTTGCGGCCTTTTCGGCACGACTAAAGTCGAGCCCTGACTCAAAGCTATTTATGGAGACCGGTTCTAGACGCGGCCGGCGCAACAAGCTCTTCGCTGGCCCCTTGCCCGCTATTCGACGCCCAGCACCTTCACGATCACGCGCTTGCGCCGCTGGCCATCGAACTCCGCATAAAAGACACGCTGCCACGTCCCCAGATCGAGTTTGCCGTTGGTCACCGGCAGTGTGGTCTCGTGATGCAGCAGCAGCGACTTCAGATGGGCATCGCCGTTGTCTTCGCCGGTCTGATGGTGCTTGTAGTCGGGACGCGCCGGGGCAAGCTCCTCGAGCCATTTGCCGATGTCCTCGATGAGGCCACTCTCCAGATCGTTCACATAGACCGCCGCGGTAATATGCATGGGCGAAACAAAGCAAAGTCCGTCCCTGACACCGCTTTTCCGCACCACCTTCTCCACCTGGTCGGTGATGTGCACCATCTCCCGCCGCTTGCGGGTTTCAAAGACGAGGTATTCCGTGTAACTCTTCATTGAGGCTCTCCTTTTACGCGCGCCGGAGACGACGGCATGGGCGCAGGCTCTGCACTTATGCTAATAACAGCCGTGACCGCGAACGAATCCAAATCAGCTGACTCACTTTGCGAGCAGGGCCTCGAATTTCTGAGCGCAGGCAATGCCGCAGAAGCCGCCAGGGCTTTTCGCGCGGCGATTGCTGCCGATCCGGGTCATGTGGAGGCGCATCACGGCCTGGTGCGGGCACTGCGCGACGCAGGGCAGCTGAATCAGTCGGTGGCTGCTGCGATGGCCCTGACGGTTCTTACACCCGAGGACCCGCTGGCCCACACAGCGTTGTCGATTTCTCTTCAGGCTGCGGGCCATGTGCCGCAGGCGGAGGCTGCCGCGGCGCGGGCCCGCATTCTAGAGTGGAAGGCCCAGCTCAACGCCCCTCCCGACGAGGCTTCCCTCCCATGAAACGCAAACGCAGCTTGAGTCCGGCACAACGGCTGCGCAAACTTCACCTCCTGCTCGAGAAAGCCTACGGCCCACAACACTGGTGGCCGGCTGAAACGCCCTTCGAGGTCGTCCTTGGCGCATACCTCACGCAAAACACTTCGTGGACGGCCGCCGCGCGGTCCATCGCCAACCTGCGAGCGGCCGGGGCGCTCACGCCCGAGAGCATTCGCAAGCTCTCCATTGAGGAATTGCAGCTGCTCATCCGG
>Ga0302324_100013369_pt1 | contig 16649 bp, 13 predicted proteins | sample Palsa_T0_1_FD_201949 | JGI IMG/M metagenome (GOLD analysis project Ga0302324, IMG submission 201949) | Peat permafrost microbial communities from Stordalen Mire near Abisko, Sweden - Palsa_T0_1 | ecosystem: Environmental > Terrestrial > Soil > Palsa > Peat permafrost | place: Sweden: Abisko...
TCAGTACACGGACGCCATCGATTTCGATCAGCACCGTCGAATGGCCGAGCCAGGTGGCTCGCAGACCCGTGTCCGGCGCGCGCAACCACGACTCGCGCGGATCGACGGCGGGCAGACCGCGTTGCGGCACGCGCCGCGCGCCGCCGCACAGGAACTCGCTCAACGATGGCGTTCGGACACTGGCATCGCGTAGACCGGGCAGTACCGGATGAATATTGCGAAAGCCGTCGCCGCCCCAGCGCGGGGACGCCTGCATGCGCTCAAGGCGTAAGCCGTCTGGTTTTGCTCCCAATGACTTCATAGCTTCCTCATATAATCCTTACCACAATGCCAAAAACTTCAATGCTGCTGTGGCTTGCGACGGGCGTTTTATCACCGCTCGCCTGCGGCGCGGAGCCGCCGCCCTGGATGGATACGCCGCTGGCTCGACTCGAAGCATTGGCACTGATTCAGACACTTAATGTCGAACTGCTGTCGAGCACCAGCGCCACATTGACTCTGGAGCGCTGGTGCCGGGATCACGCCTTGGCCGATACGCCGCTGATATATGCGCATCTCATTGATCCTTCCGCCGAGGATCCGAGCGCCGCGCCGCGCCAGGATCTGCAGGTCACGGCGCACGAGACGGTGCGCTATCGTCGGGTCGAACTCACTTGCGGCGAGCACGTGCTGTCGGTCGCGGAAAACTGGTATGTGCCCGCCCGGCTGACACCGCGCATGAATGGCCTGCTGGAAACCACGCAGACGCCCTTTGGGAAAGTGGTGCAACCGTTGCGCCCTCATCGTGAGACGATCGCGGTGCAGTTGCTTTGGTCTGCACTTCCCGAAGGATGGGAAAGTTCCGAGCCCAATGGCGCCCTGGTGCCGGCGCCTGCGACGCGATTGCAACTGCCGCCGGCGCTGTTCGAACACCGCGCCATCCTGTACACCCCCAAGCACGAACCCATCGCCGAAGTTCATGAGGTCTACCAGCGGGATCTTCTGGCCTTTCCCGAACCGCGTGTGCCGGACAGCAATCACTAGAGGCGCCGGGACTCTGCTGCCAGTCCGATCCCAAACGCCACGAACAGTCCGCCTGTCAGGCGATCCAACGCCGTCACGACCGCTGATCTCTGCAGCCAACGCGCCAGGGGACGCGTCGCGGCAATCAGGCAGGTGAACCAGATCAGGCCCAGCGCCATGTGAATTACCCCGAGCAGCATCACGTAAGGGGCGACCGGGACACCAACGGGCACAAACTGCGGCAGAAACGAGACGTAGAAAACTCCCACCTTGGGGTTCAACAGATTGGTCAGCGCACCGCGCGTGAAAGAGGCGCGGCCGGCCCGTGCGGCCGGTGCCTCGGTCAGGAAAGTGCGGCGCGGATGGCGTAACAGCTTGTAGCCGATCCAAATCAAGTACCCCGCGCCGATCCAGCGCAACGCCGCATAGGCCAGCCTGGAGGCTTCGAGCAACACCCCGAGGCCGGCAGCTACCACCGCGGCCCACACCAGGCATCCTAACGCGATACCGAGGCCGGTCAGCGCCGCTTGCCGGGGCCCGTCGCTCGCCGCCGTTCTAAGCACGAGCGCGGAATCCAGTCCTGGCGCCATCGTGACCAGGCCAGCGGCGACGATGAAGGTGATCAGCGATGTGACGATCGGCTGCACAACAACGATCTTACAACTCCCGGGGCGGTGTGGGTCCGAATTGAAGTGTATAGCTGACCTCTCCGGCCAGGGAACCATCGGCCTGCCAGGTCCATTCCGTGAAATGCGCGGTGCCGTTGCGTTCAACGCGAATCACCGTGGAACTGCGGGTACCGTAGTCCGCTCCGCGTATGAAGGCGCTGGACAGCAGGCGTTCCCACTCGAGGCTCACACCAGTGCGCGGGAGTTGATCGTCGGCAGCGGGTTGGTCATCGCGCAGCAGCTCCAGTAACGCGGCGTCGTCGGGCAACACGCTCAATGCCGTCGCCAGCCTCGATTTGGCGTGCTGGACCTTCGGCCAGGGGGTATCGAGCAGATGATTCGATAACCCATAGATGCCAGGCTCGAGCAAACGTCCGGCCGATGCGACACTTTCGAACACGCCCAATTGCCGGCCATCGGTACACAGCAGGCTGAAGCCGGCGTATTCAGGACTGGCTGCGCTCAGTTGGGCCACGCGCTCGCTGATCGAGGCCGAGGATTCGAGCATGCGCACGACCAGACCGCCGCGGCTCGGCGCATCGAGTTTGACGTGGTGAGGATCACGAAAATTGGTCAGTGCCGCAATCTGGCCGGTGCGTGTGATGCCAAGCCAAGTGCCATGCGATTGCAGATCACGGCCGGCCAGGATTTGGGGCCGGTCGTGCCACCAGTGCGCGGCCGCCGTGGGACGCTGGCGAAATTCATCGCGGTTGGCAGCCACCACGATCGGGTAGTCCGGATGTACGCGCCACGCCACCAGTATCAGACACATGGCAACAGGCTCGTGCGCAAGGCGCGGATGTCCTCAGGGGTGGTGCGGCAGCAGCCGCCGATCAGGCGCGCACCCTGAGCAACCCAGTCCCGCGCCTGCTGCGCGAGCGGTGTGACCTCCGCGCGACCGAGCCATCGCTTTGCTTCGGCGTCATAGTGTTCACCCGAATTGGGGTACACCAGAAGCGGCTTATCGGTGCGCTTACGCATGTGCCTCAGTAACGCGCCGCTGTACTCGGGCCGAGTGCAGTTGACGCCGACACTGACGATCTGCACAAACGGGTTGAGTTCGGCTACACACTCGCCGATGCTCTGGCCTTCGTGGGTATATTCGGCGTCACGGCAGCAGAAGCTGATCCAGGCGCAGGTATCGGGGAACTCCTGCAGCAGCCGCGCCAGCACCAGGGCTTCGCCCAGGCTGGGAATCGTCTCGCAGGCCAGGAGATCGGCGCCAGCTTGCACCAGCACCGCCAGGCGCGGGCGGTGAAAGTCCGCCAGCTCGGCCTCGCTCACACCGTACTTGCCGCGATACTCGGAGCCGTCGGCCAGCATGGCCCCATACGGTCCGACCGATGCCGCGATCAGCGGTCGCGAGCGATCGAGGCGCTCGGAGCATTGGCTCCAGAACTCATCCCTGGCCGCCCTCGCCAGCGCTACCGAATCGCGCATGAGCTGCGCGGCTCGTGCACCGTCGATGCCGCGGCGCTCGAACGCCGCAAACGTAGCTTGATAGGTGGCCGTGGTCGCGACGTCCGCGCCGGCCTCGAAGTAATCTCGGTGTACGGCGCGGATCAACCCTGGCTGCTCAATCAATAGTTTGGCGGACCAGAGCGGATCGCGCAGGTCGGCGCCGCGGCGCTCGAGCTCTGTGGCCAGCGCGCCGTCCAAAATCATCACCGGCCATTGCGCCAGGAATTCTGCAATCGGGTTACGGATGACCCTACTATATCGCGTTTGCCCGCTTAGACGTCGCCGCGCCCGATCAGGCGGCGAACGCGTTGCGTCGTGCTGCCTTCAAACTTTTCGGTCGCCCGCTCCAGCAGCAGCCGCGCTTCGCCGGCCGGCAGTGCGCGGCTGAGCAGAAATCCCTGTGACTGCGCGCACTGGTGTTCCTGCAGGAAGCGGAACTGCGCAAACGATTCGACGCCCTCGGCGACCACTTCGACTTTGAGTGCCCGGGCCATCGATATGATGGCTGCGGCGATAGCCCGGTCGTCGCTGTCATCGCCCAGGTCCCTGACGAATGAGCGGTCCATCTTCAGGCGATCGATGGCCAGAAGATGCAGGCGCTGAAAATTGGAATAGCCGGTGCCGAAGTCATCGATCGCGATCGACACGCCGATCGCGTGCAGCTCCTCGAGCACGCGAGTGGCTCGCTTTTCGTCCTTCATGACCATGGATTCGGTGATTTCAAGCTCGAGCATGGCGGGTAACAGTCCGGTCTCGCTGAGTATGCCGGCTACGTGGGCCGCGAAGTTATGCGCACAGAATTGCTGATTCGCGACATTGACGGCAATGCGCTGGATCGCCAGACCCTCGTCGTGCCATTTCTTGGCTTGAGTGCACGCGGTGCGCAACACCCAATCGCCGATTGGGATGATCAGGCCGGCATCCTCGGCCACCGGTATGAAGTCCTTCGGCGGCACCACGCCGAGCTCGTCATTGGTCCAGCGCAGCAGCGCCTCCATGCCGGTGACGTTGCCGCTGACCATCTCGATTTGCGGTTGATAGTGCAGCGACAGCTCACCGCGCTCGAGCGCGCCGCGCAGCTTGCCTTCGATGGTGAATCGCTGCAGTGCCCCCTCATTCATCGACGCGTCGAAGAAGGCGTAGGTGCCGGGCGAGCGACGCTTGGCGAAGTACATGGCGAGATCGCCATGGCGCAGCAGTGATTCGGCATCGACGCCGTCGGTGGGTGATATGGCGATGCCGATGCTTGGCGTGATCACGACCGTATGCTTGGACAGCCTCATCGGCTCCTGCAGCGTCGCGATCAGCCGATCGGCCACATGGGCGGCATCCTCGCTGCTGGCGATATCCGGCAGCACAATCATGAACTCATCGCCCCCCAGACGCCCGAGGTCGCCGGGTCGTTCGGAGGAATGCCCGTCTGCGCCGCGCGCATCGTCGACGCGCAAGGCCTTGCGCAGGCGCTCGGCCGCGACCATCAGCACTTCATCGCCGATGGCGTGACCGAGGGTATCGTTGATGCGTTTGAAGTTGTCGAGGTCAAGGTACATCAGGGCCAGCGTGCGCCCATGTTGCTGCGCCGCCGCCACCGCGGAGCGCAGGCGTGTGTGTGCCTGTTCGCGATTCGGCAGTCCCGTCAACGAATCGAAATACGCCAGCCGCGCAATGCGCCGTTCTGCCCGCCACTTGCTGGCCAGCGCGACCGCCATTTGCCGCACCTCGTGCGGATGGAACGGCTTCTGCAGGTAGGACAGCTTGTCTTCAGGCGGCACCCGCCCACCGATGTCGCACGGGTCGATGTCCGAGTAGGCCGTGCACACTGCGATCTCGATCGCGGGATCGAGTTCGCGAATATGGGCCGCGGCCCAGATGCCATCCGGACCCGCTGACATGCGCATGTCGAGGAAGGCCACGGCAAACGGACGGTCCGCCGCCAGCGCCTCGCGTACCGCGGCCACGGCGGCTTCGGCCCCGGCACAATAGACCGCATCGAAGGTCAGCAGGGCGCTGGGCAGGCGTGTACGCGCCGCGGGCTGCGCGACCCCAAACAGCTTGGCTCCGAGATTGCGGCGCGCGGCGGCGGTCGCGCCCTCTCCGGGTCCGGTGAATATCTGGCGGTAGGCGTCGATGACGGCGGGCTCGTCATCGACCACGAGCACGCGAATGGGTAACGGGGAGTTGTCTGACACGTTGGACCTCAGGCGGCTATGGTGCTGGCGGCCATCGCAGGCGTGGCGACCGGCATGACAAGATGTAGGGTGGTACCGAGGCCCAGCCCTTCGCTGCTGGCCCAAATCCGTCCGCCCAGAGCATTCACGGCGGTGGCGCACCAATGCAGTCCGATGCCGGAGTTGCCGCTGCCGTGCTTGGTCGAGAAGCCTCGTTCGAACACACGTTGCAGATTCGCACTTTCGATGCCCACGCCGGTGTCCTGGCATTCCAGCAGCATTTTCGGCTGGCCCGCCTCAGTGAGTATCGCGGCTGAGAAACGCACGACGCCGCGTTCTCGGCCCGCGGCGCGTACGGCTTCGGCAGCGTTGATGATCAGGTTCTGGACCACCAGCCGAAGCACGGTTCGCGCCGTCCAAACGGGACCCACGAGCTGCAGGGAGCGATCCAGTTCAATGTCGAGCTGTTCGCGACAGGCGTCGGGAACAATCTCGAGGCTTTGATGGATGATGGCCGGCAGCTCCACCGACTCGATCACGGTGGGCACGCGCGCGGAGGGCAGCCGTTCGGACAGTGCGTTCTGCACCATGCTGGCCTGGCGCATCATCATGCCGACGTCGCCTGCCGCCGCCTTGATGACCTCGACCAGCTCGCCGCTGCTGAGGCGCAAAAACTCGTCGAGATCGGCCTGACGCTCGCTCGAGACGGCGCCCTGGCTGCACTCCGCAAGCGCCCGCTCGACGTCCGCTGTCGGCGCCGCGCGCAGACTCTCCAGCAGTTTGGCCACGCGCACGCTGAGCGGCGTCATGGCGTTGCCGATGTTATGCAGCACGCCGCGCGAGAACTCCGCCATGCCGGCGTGAAAGCTATTGTCCACCAGCTGTCGCCGAGACTCGGCCACCTGAGCCACCATGCGATCGAACTCGTTCGCCAGCGCGCCGATCTCATCGTTGCGCTTCAGATCAAGCCGTGTGGTCAGATCATCACCGGCGCCGATCGCCACCGCATGCCGGGTGACCCGCGCCAGCGGCGCAAAAACGGTCCGGTTCAGCGCCAGCAGCAACAGCAGCAGTACCGCTACCGCGGCCCCGATCGTAAACGCCATGGCGGAATCCACGGTGGTGCGCGCGTTGGCCGTAATCGTGCGCGGTACGTCGACCCGCAGCGTCATGATCGGCTGCCCGAAGATGTCTTTGAATACTCGGAACACCTGGGTGGTCTGCTCGTTGGCCACGATTTGCGTATCCGTGCCGGTGAGCTCGGGATAGGGGAGAAACTTCGGGGTCCGGTCGCCGACTCTGCGCACGGCGGCCACCGCGACGCTGGTCTGGGCTTTGGCGCCGATGTCGGCGATCTCGGCGTTGGTCAGCAGTCGACCCATCACGACCAGGCCGCGCGAAGGGCCATGGCCATAGCCGTCCAGGATCGGCGCCACCGCGGTGAGCAGCACGCCATGATCGGTCGCAATAAGGCTGTGTCCGGAGATGGCGTTGCGAAGATTATCCTGCCAGGGGAAATCCTGCGGCAGCGAACTCGGCGCGAACAAATCGAGCGGCAGCGGCGCGTTCGAGACCGGATCCAACGAGTGCCACCAGATGATCCTGCCGGTCAAATCGATGAAGGCCAGCGCCGTCAGATGCAGCTGCTTCATCGCGATGGGATTCAGATTTTCCTGGCCGAACGCCGCATTGTGATCCAGCATGAAGCGATAAGTATCGGCCCAGTTACCCCAATCGTTGGCGGACACTTGCAGCCCGTCCAGCGCTTGCGAGACGCCGGAAACTATTCGCTTCATGGCCGTCGAGGCGTTGTCGCGTTCGATCTGCTCGAAGCGCGGCAGCAGCAGTACCTCCCCAACGCCCCACTCCACCAGAGCAAAGGCAAGGAATACCGCGGACAGCAGCACGATCACTTTGGTGCGGATGTTCAGGGCCCAGACTCACCATTACGAAAAACAGCGCCAAAATATGACGCATGCTGGGCGTTGCCACTGTGACGCAACCGATATCAGCCGGGCCCCTGGGAATTGGATGCCCAAGCAGTGACACAGCTCACGTTATAACGTCAGACACGGCGGCTCAGCGAACGGCGAAACGCTGTCCCGAAGGGCGGCGGTCCAGGGTTCGGGCGAACTCCGCGGCGACAATCGGCTCGCTGAAATAATAGCCTTGCCCCTCTGGGCAACCTTGTTGCCGCAGGAAGTCGAACTGTTCCGATGTTTCCACGCCTTCTGCCACGACCTGCATATCCAGGCTCTTGCCCATGCTGATGACCGCGCGCACGATGCTGGCATCGTCGCTGTCCATCGTTATGTCTCGTACGAACGAGCGATCGATCTTCAAGGTGTCGATCGGAAAACGCCGCAAATGGCTCAAGCTGGCATAGCCGGTGCCGAAGTCATCGAGCGCCAGTTGAACGCCTATATCCTTGAGCGACTCGAGCACGGCTTCGGTCGAATTTGCATTCTGCAGCAGGAAGGTTTCGGTCAGTTCGAGCTCCAGATCGCCGGGATCGAGCCCGGTCTCCTGCAGCATGGCGCGCACGTCCGATACAAAGTCCTTGGAGCGCAATTCCACCGCCGAGGTGTTGATGGCCATGCGCACCGATGGCAGTCCGGCATCGCGCCAGGCGCGGGCACGATCGCAGCCTTGCTTCATGACCCAGCGTCCTATTGGAACGATGAGACCGGATTCTTCGGCGATGGCCAGGAATTGCGACGGCAGGATCAGGCCACGCTGAGGATGCGCCCAGCGCAACAGTGCCTCGACGCCGACTATGGTGCCGGTCGCCAGGTTGATTTTCGGCTGAAAATGCAACACGAATTCTTCGCGCTCGATGGCATGCCTGAGGTCATGCTCGAGCAACTGACGCTCGGCGGCGCGCGTATTCATGCCGGCCTCGAAAAACTGGAAATTGTTACAGCCGTTGGCCTTGGCGTGATACATCGCAAGATCCGCGTGCTTCAACAGGGTATCGGGTTCCTTGCCGTCGTCGGGGTAGGTGGCGATGCCGATGCTCGCGGTGATATACAAATCGTGCTGGTCGATGCAAAAGGGCGCCGTCAGGGCTGCCAGAATCTTTGCCGCACACACGTCGGCGTCCTGCGCGTGCGAGATTTCCGACAGCACCACAACGAATTCATCGCCCCCCTGGCGGCTGACCGTGTCGGAGCTGCGCACGCAATTCAATAGCCGCTGCGCCACAATCCGCAGCACACGGTCACCGAAATCATGTCCCAGCGAGTCGTTGATGTGCTTGAAACGGTCCAGATCGAGAAACAGCACTGCCAGTCGTTGCTGATTGCGGCGAGACATGGCGATGGCGTGGGTCAGCCGGTCGCCCAGAAGCAGCCTGTTAGGCAGATCGGTAAGTTCATCGTGCTGCGCCAGATGAGACATTTTGAGCGACAGCGCCCGCGCCATGCTGACGTCGTGAAACACCATCACGGCACCGGTCACCTGACCTCGACGGTCGTGCACCGGCGAAGCGGAATCTTCGATGCCCACCTCGACGCCGTCGCGCCGAACTAGCACGCAGTTGGACTTCAGGTCTACGGTTTTATTCTCTCGAATGGCGAACACCGTGGGATTCGGCACGATCTCGCGCGTGGTGACGTCGATAATCCGCAGCACTTCCTCCACCGAGCGGCCCGCGGCTTCCTCGCGCTGCCAGCCGGTCATGCTTTCGGCGACCTGATTGAGATAGGTGACATTGCCCCGCAGGTCGATGCCGACGACCGCATCGCCAATGGAGTTGAGCGTGACTTGCGCGCGTTCCCTTTCTTCGAACAGCGCTTCCGCGATAGCGCAGCGCTCGATGATGCTTGCGAGTGCCTTGGGCAGCAGGTAGCCGTCGAGCCGCGTCTTGAGCAGGTAGTCCTGTGCCCCGTGCAGCACGGCGGCCTTGGCAATTGCCTCATCCTGAGCGGTGCAGAGCACCAGGATCGGTATCTGGGGCGCCGCGCGAACCAACTGGTCGATGCTCTCCAATCCGTGGATACCGGGCAGCAGGTCCACCAGAATGGCCGCCATGCGCTCGACGCACAGCTGCTCCAGCCCTTCGGCGCAGCTTCTGACCCATACCACTTGAAACGGGCCGCCGTCCTGGCTCAACAACGCCTGCCGAACGAGTTCAGCCTCAGCGGGATCGTCTTGGATAAGCAGTATGGTTCGGGACATGGGACTTCAGTGGCCGTGAACGCGCCGGCATGACTGATTAAACAGCGAAATGGAACCAGTCTCTGTACGGCATCGAACATTTCCGGCCCTCGGCCGCACCTGGCGCGAGGCGATAGCGGCACTTTATTGACGCTCGGATATGCGTTCGTGGCATCGGGCGCCAGCAGCCCGACGACGTCTATCAGGGGCAAGCGGCATTCGGCGCTGCCTTTGAATCGGCTATGATGCGCGCGGCCATATGAGCGCAGCCCACGCCACCATCGATTCGGCGCGTACGCCGCCGGCGAGCTTCTACATCGACCCGGCGCGGCTCACGCGCGACTGCGCGGCACTGGCACGCTCCTGGCAATATGTCGGCCATACCGGCCAGCTGCGCGCGCACGGCGACTACTTCACGACGCGCATCGGCCGCGAGCCGCTACTGTTCCTGCGTGACGGTGAAGTCATACGCGGCTTTTACAATGTCTGTCGGCATCGCGCCGGACCGCTTGCCCAGGGTTGCGGCCACGCCAGCCGCATCGTCTGCCGCTACCACGGCTGGAGCTACAGTCTGCAGGGCCAGCTGTTGCGCGCGACGGAGATGGACGGCGCACAGCCCTTCGACCCCTCGGGCATTAGTCTGCAGCCCGTACAGGTGCATGTGCTTGGGCCGATGATCTTCGCCGCACTGGATGGGCAGACCCCGGCCTTCGACGACTTTCATGCCGATCTGTCTGCCCAGTGCGCACCGTTTCAGCTCGAGCGCATGCGGCATGTGTTGACTCGGGACTACAAGGTGGCCGCGAACTGGAAGGTATATGTGGATAACTACCTCGAGGGTTACCACGTGCCACTGGTGCACCCGGCTCTGAACCGCGAAATCGACTACAAGTCCTATGTCACCGTGCTCGGCGCGAATCACGTGCTGCAGCATGCACCGGTGCGGCCCGAGAGCGCGAGCCTCTACCGCCAGGCAGCGGGCGAGCCCGATGCCAGCTACTACTGGCTTTTTCCGAATGTCATGCTGAACCTCTACGAGCATCAGCTGCAGGTCAATGTCGTGATTCCCGACGGGGTGGAGCGCACGGTCGTGCGCTTCGAGTGGTTTGCACTCGATGCCGGAGCGCAGCACGCGCAGGATCCGCACTTCTGCAAGCTGTTGGAATTCACCGAGACCGTGCAGGCGGAAGATGCCGCGATCTGCGAGGCGGTGCAAGGCAATCTGCACTCCAGCGCCTATCGGTCCGGTCCGTACTCGCCGGTCAGGGAGACGGGCGTGCACCTGTTTCACGCTCTGATGCAAAGCGGCTGAGACGGCCGGTGCATACATTGTGATCCTGCGCCAGCTGCGAGCCCGGCCCCGATTGGTCATCGCCACGGCGGTGGCCGTTGTGGTCGGCGTCGCGCTGCCGGTTGGCGTGGCCTCCCATACGGTCACGCGCATGCTGATTGCCTGGAACGCAGGCACGGTGCTCTATGTGGTGTTGGCCGCGACCATGATGATCCGTTCCTCGACGCAAAAGATGCGTTACCGCGCGCAGCTTCAGGACGACGGGCAGCTCGCTATCCTGGTGCTTGTCTGCCTGACGGCGATGGCCAGTCTGGCCGCGATGGCCGGCGAACTCGCGGTCTCCAAGGAGATTCACGGCTTCCTGAAGGGCGCGCACATTGCGCTGGCCGGCTGCACCGTGCTGTCATCCTGGGCATTCATCCAGATGATGTTTGCCTTGCATTACGCCCATGATTATTACGCCGCGGCCTGTCACGGACGCCCGGTTGGGCTGCGTTTTCCCGACGAGGACCACCCCGATTACGGCGATTTCTTCTATTTTTCGGCCATCATCGGCACCTCGGGTCAGACCGCCGATGTAGCCTTTGTCACCAAGCCCATGCGCCGCATCGGCTCGCTGCACTGCATTCTGGCCTATCTGTTCAATACCACCGTGCTGGCGCTGTTGATCAATATCGCTGCCAGTCTATTCTGAGGCGGCCCTTCAGTCCCGGTTGTTGCCGCCGAACAGTTCACCGAGCAGGCCGCCTACCGCTGCGACGCCGGCCACGTTGCCGAGCGCGCTCGATGAGCCGGTGTGGGCGCCGGCACCGGGCAGATAGCGGGCGATTTCTTCGGCCAAATTCATGATCGGCATGCTCTGCAGCCAGACATGGCCAGGACCGGTCAGCGTCGCGAGAAACAGACCCTCACCGCCGAACAGCACGTTACGAAAGCCGCGGATCAGCTGAATATCGAACTGCACCGTCGGTTCCTGTACACCGACGTGACCGGCGTGTACCAGCAAGCGTTCGTGTGGCGCCAGATCCCGCTCCACTACCTCGCCGGACAGGTCGAGCCACACCACGCCCGGACCGGTCAGCTTTTGCAGGATGAAGCCCTCGCCACCGAAGAAGCCCGCGCCCAGGCGCTGCTGCCACGCGATTTCAAGTGTCACCGACTTTTCGGCACACAGGAAAGTCTCTTTGCGGCAGATTAGTGACTCGTGCGGCGCCAGCGTACGGGCGATGATGGTGCCGGGGAAACGCGGCGCGAAGGCGATGTGGCCGGCCGACTGCGCCGTGAATTCGGTGATGAACAGGCTGCCGCCGCTCAGGCTGCGCTTGATGCCCGCGAACAGCCCGCCGCCGGTATGCGTGTTCATCTGGATGGTGTCGGACATCCAGGCCATGCAATTGGTCTGGCTGAACAAAGTCTCGCCGGCGGCCAGGTCGACGGCCACCGTCTGCATGGTAGTGCCTGAAATCTCAAAGCGCATGATCAGGTCCTCCGTGAGGCTGGTGACGTGACCATGCTCGACTCCCGATAGCTCGTCAACTGATCAATGTTGCGCTCCATCCCTGGTTCATGCTGGCCACTGCGCGGTTGAGTGTTCGGCGTCAATCCCGGCTAGGAACAGCGCCAACTATCCAGTGCGCCGCAGCACATAACGCGGACCCATGGCCGATCTGATGTCACGTGATGGCCGCTTTGCCGTGCAGCGTCGCGTGCAGCCGACACAATAAGGGCGTAGCGTGTCATCGGTTGCTGTCTTGGCACGTCGATTGCTTTCTCTATTGCATGCAGACCCCATCGCTCCGCTTTCTGAAGACATTCCATATCGCTGCCAAGCTTGGCAGCTTCAAAGCCGCCGCCGAAGAGTTGTCCGTGACCGCCTCGGCCGTAAGCCACCAGATCAAGGTGCTTGAACGGCAACTGGGGCTGTCATTGTTCGAGCGCGGTCCGCGCTCGCTTTCGCTGACCGCAGCTGGTGCACTCTATCTCGAAAACATCGATGCGCTGTTCTCGCGGCTCGAGTCGGTCACCGAACAGCTGCGCCGGCGCTTCAGTCGCGAAGTGGTACGCCTGCAGGTCCCGCCGTTCTTCGCCAGCGAACTGCTGGTGCCGCGTCTAAGCAGCTTCAGTGCCACCCATGGCGACATCGATATCCAGATCGAGACCGATATCACTCCCAACGAAAACCACTCGCCGGACGCAGACATTTCGATCGTTGTAGGGGCGGGGCAGTGGCCGGATGTGCAGGCAACCCGGTTGTTTCCGCAGGCCTATGTGGCGGCCTGCTCGCCCGAGCTGCTGCGCCAGACGCGCATACACACCGTGGCGGATCTGGCCAACGAGCCGCTGATAGCGCACCACCACCGGCTTGACCTATGGGACCGTTGGGCGGCAATGTTCGGCGTCGAGGCATTGCGCCCCAAACAGCTCATCGAGTTCGATTCCATGTCCTCGATCGTGCATGCCGCAGAGCAGGGCGTCGGGATCGCGCTGGTGTCCGCGCCGCTGGCGGCGTCGCGATTCTCTTCCGGGTCGCTGACCAAAGTGTTCGATACCGAGCTGGCGACCGGCGAATGTTACTTTTTGGTGACACGCCCCGACGATGCGCAACGTTTGGGCGTGCAGGCGCTTATCGGCTGGCTGCTGCAACAATATGGTGCTGCGGCGAATTAGCTGTCGTCAGCCGCCGACAATTCGCGCGCGCGCATGAGCGGATTTTGCTCTGCCTCAATTATTGATCGTTTGTCGCCGCATAAACCCATGGCTATGGTTCCAGCGTCGAGTCCCCCCACTCGAATTGGAGACCCCACAATGACTACGCATCTGATTAAAACCTTGATCGTCACCGCCGGTATTGCCGCCGCGCCCATGCTGAGCAGTGCCGCCAACCGGCCGGCAGCCATGGACAGCTGCGTCAGCGCCTTCATGCAGTCTCTGGCCACGCACAGCACGCCGCTCAAGTTACGCAACTCGCGCTACCTCACCAGCGGCATGTCCGAGGACAATGACAGCGAACTGGTGCTGATTGCCACCGATGCTCACGATCACCACACCATCGGGCGCGCGCTGTGCAAAATCGATGCACACGGCCAGATGCTGCATCTCGAGGAGGTGCCGGTACGCAGCTTGCCGCTGCTATAATCCGCCCCTAGCTCAGCGAGCGACCCTAAGAGGCCGCACGGCTGCCCGCCGCGCGGCCTCGATCTTTTTTGCCGTGCCGCGTTCAAGAGCTGAAACCTTTTTGGGGGACGCGGGTATTAGGTCTGTAGCAGCACAGACCGAGGATCCGATGGTGAGCCACTGCAATCCGGGTGTTGATTCCAGCTGGGCGGCGGCATGCTCTGCTCGGCCCGCAGCGCAGACGAGCTTGCACCGGCTTTCCCTGGGCGCTAGAATGAACGTTCATTCATTATTATAGACTTGCTCCGCGCCGGCCGTGGCTGACGTCCGATGCGGCCCGATGACCAAGCCTCCTGCTCTGCCGGTACCAAGGTGTCTCATGCGCCAATTCATGCCTGACCATCGCTGTCGCGTAGCCATTGTGCTGGCAGCCCTGTCCTTCCTGGCCGGCTGCGGTGGCGCTGCACCTGCCGGGCCGCCCGGCGGACGTCCCACGCCGCAGGTCACTGTGGTCACCCTTAAGTCGCAGCCGGTTACGCTGACGCGCGAGTTTCCGGGCCGAACCAACGCCTATCTGGTGGCGGAAGTGCGACCGCAGGTCAGCGGCATCGTCAAGCAGCGGCTGTTCACCGAAGGTACGCTGGTCAAGGCCGGACAGCCGCTGTATGAGCTGGACGATGCGATCTATCGCGCGCAATACAACAGCGCTCAAGCGACCCTGCAGAAAGCGCAGGCGAACTCGCAAGCCACGCGCCTGGCGGCCGACCGTTCCCGCGATCTGGTCAAGATCGACGCCGTGAGCGCGCAGGATAATGACAATGCCATCGCGGCGTTCGGTCAGGCGCAAGCCGACGTGGCCGCGGGCCAAGCTGCGGTCGCCAATGCGGCCGTGAATCTGGCATACGCGCACATCGTCGCGCCGATCAGCGGCCGCATCGGAAAGTCATCGGTAACCCAGGGCGCCCTGGTCACCGCCGACCAGGCGACGGCCATGGCCACTATCCAGCAACTCGACCCGATCTACGTCGATGTCAATCAAGCCAGCAGCGAGTGGCTGCACCTCAAGCAGGAGATCGACAGTGGACGCGCGCAATCGGGTGGCGCCGACTCGCCGGCAAAAATCGAACTCGCCGACGGCCGCACCTACGACCATGAGGGCAAATTACAGTTCGCCGATGTCACGGTGGATCCGACCACCGGCGATTTCCTGCTGCGTGTCATCGTCCCGAATCCCAACGGCGTACTGCTGCCCGGCATGTATGTGCGCGCGCTGATCGATGAAGGTGTGCTCGCCCAGGGTGTGCTGGCGCCGCAGCAGGGCATTACCCATGATCCCAAGGGTAACGCCAGCGCCTTGGTCGTTAACAGCGCCGGAAAAGTCGAGCCGCGAGTGATCCGAGCCAGCCGCACCATCGGCAATCAGTGGCTGATCGACGACGGCTTGGCGGCCGGCGATCGGCTGATTGTTGAAGGGGTGCAGAAGGTGCAGCCGGGCATGGACGTCAAAGCGGTGGAGGCCAGCGGTGCGTCCAATCCGGCCGACAGCGCTGCCGCGAGCGCGAGTCCGGCGGCCGAGGCGTCAGTCGCCGACGCGCCCGGCAGTGGCAAATAGGATCAGGGCGGCGCCATGTCACGTTTTTTCATCGACCGCCCAATCTTCGCCTGGGTCGTCGCGCTGATCATCATGCTGATCGGCCTGCTGTCGATCACGCGGCTGCCGATCGCGCGCTACCCGAATATCGCCCCGCCGTCGGTAACGATCAATGCGTCCTATCCGGGCGCATCGGCCCAGACGGTCGAGGATGCGGTCACGCAGATCATCGAGCAGAACATGACGGCGCTCGATGGCCTGATCTATATGGATTCGGTCAGCGACAATGCCGGCGGGGTCTCGATCAACCTGACCTTCGCCAGCGGCACCAATCCGGATACGGCGCAGGTGCAGGTGCAGAACAAGCTGCAGCAGGCGGTGCCGCTGCTGCCGCAGATCGTGCAGCTGCAGGGCATTTCCGTCAGCAAGAGCACCGGCAGTTTTCTGATGGCGGTTGGCTTTGAATCCGAAGACGGCAGCATGACCGGCGGCGACATCAGCGATTATCTGGCCACGAATGTAGTCGATTCCGTAAGCCGCGTCGAAGGCGTCGGCTCGGTGCAATTGTTCGGCGCCAAGTACGCGATGCGCATCTGGCTCGATCCCAACAAGCTCAACGCCTATGCGCTGACCCCGACGGATGTGACTATTGCGATCCAGGCACAGAATGCCCAGGTCTCGATCGGCCAGCTCGGGGATACGCCGTCGGTGCCCGGCGCACAGCTCAATGCCACCATTACCGCGCTCGGCCGGCTGCAGACCCCCGAACAGTTCGGCAACATCGTCATGCGCAGCAACGGCGATGGCTCGACGCTGCGTCTGCGTGATGTGGCGCGCGTGGAGCTTGGTCTGGCCGACTACAGCTTCGAGGTCAAATACAACGGCAAGCCGGCATCGGGCATGGGCATCCAGCTGGCCACCGGCGCCAATGCGCTGCGCACCGTGCAGGGGATCACTGAGCTGCTGGCATCGATGCAGCCGCGGCTGCCGCACGGACTCAAATCCGTCAACGCCCTGGATACCACGCCCTATGTGCGCAAATCGATCAAGGAGGTCGTGAAGACGCTGCTCGAGGCCGTGGCGCTGGTATTCCTGGTCATGCTGGTGTTCCTGCAGAATATTCGTGCGACGCTGATACCGACCATCGCGGTGCCGGTGGTGCTGATGGGCACCTTTGCGGCGCTCAATATCGCCGG
>Ga0302324_100013373_pt1 | contig 16648 bp, 13 predicted proteins | sample Palsa_T0_1_FD_201949 | JGI IMG/M metagenome (GOLD analysis project Ga0302324, IMG submission 201949) | Peat permafrost microbial communities from Stordalen Mire near Abisko, Sweden - Palsa_T0_1 | ecosystem: Environmental > Terrestrial > Soil > Palsa > Peat permafrost | place: Sweden: Abisko...
GCAACCTCATGGACCGCGCCACCGCCGCGCTCGGCGGCGCGCCCGAATTTTCATTGGTGCTTTTGAACGAAGCCTCTGCCTATCCGCACGGATCGCTGCAAGCCCAAACCGTTCGCGAAGGTTCGGTGGTCCTCATGGACTGCGGCTGCACGGTGCATGGATATCAGTCCGATATTTCGCGCACCTGGGTGCACGGCCAGGCGAACGCCCGCCAGCGTAAGGTGTGGAACACGGTCAAACGCGGCCAGGAGATCGCTCTCGAGACTGCGAAGATCGGCGTCCCGACCGGCAAAATCGACGACGCGGTCCGCGCCTATTATGAAAGCCAAGGTTGGGGCCCGGGCTACAAATTACCCGGTCTCTCTCATCGCACCGGTCATGGGATCGGCCTCGACGGTCATGAGCCGGCCTATCTCGTTCACGGCGATGCCACTGCGCTGCAGGCCGGAATGTGCTTCTCCGATGAACCGGGAATCTATATCCCGGGAGAATTCGGCATTCGCTTGGAGGACTGCTGGACGATGACCGCGTCCGGCCCGAAACTGTTCACGGCGCTCGCAAAATCCCTGGACGAGCCTGTTTGATGCATGTTGTGGCGGGCGCGGCGATGCTCGCGCCACTCTCCTTGCTCATCTGGCTGTATTTGTTCCTTGCCCATGGACGGTTTTGGCTGTCGGCGCCGCAACTGCCTGCTGCCGCGCCGCCGGGGTTTCCGGAGGTGGACATCGTCGTTCCCGCACGCGATGAAGCCCCCACCATCGCTGCGGTGATCGGCTCGCTGCTGGCGCAGGATTATGCCGGTAAATTCCGAGTCATCCTGGTCGACGATAATTCCACCGACGGCACCGCCGCACTGGCCGGCAACGCTGCCAACCTCGAGGTGATCACTCTGCAATCCAAACCCGCGGAGTGGTCCGGCAAGCTGTGGGCGCTCGGCCAAGGCGTCGCCGCGAGCCGCGCTCCCCTGCTGCTGTTCACCGATGCCGACATCGTGCACGATCCGCGGCATCTGTCCGCGCTGGTGGCAAAGCTCGAGCAATCGCGCCTGGACATGGTGAGCGAGATGGTGCGTCTGAACTGCGCCAGCCTTGCGGAGCACGCGTTGGTGCCGGCCTTCGTCTATTTTTTCCAGATGCTGTATCCGTTCAGCCGAGTCAATGATCCCGCATCACCGACCGCCGCGGCCGCCGGCGGCACGGTGCTGATTCGCCGCGAGGTACTGCAGCGTATCGGCGGCATCGATGCCATCAAGGGCTCCCTGATTGACGATGTGGCACTGGCGTCGGCCGTAAAAAAATCCGGCCGCATCTTTCTGGGACATTCCGGGCTCGCCGCCTCCATTCGCCCCTACCCGAGATTCGCCGACATCTGGCATATGATTTCGCGGACGGCCTTCACACAGCTGCGCCATTCGGCGGCATTGCTGGCCCTTACCCTGCTCGGTCTGACCTTGGTGTGGCTGGTGCCCGCGGCCGCGGCGCTGTTAGGCCACGGCTGGCAATTCGCTTCAGGCTTGCTGGCCTTCGGGCTCTCGGCCGTGAGCTACCTGCCCACCCTGTCGCGATACGGACGCAACCCCTTGTGGGCACTAACGCTGCCGCTGATTGCGCTTTTCTACATGGCGGCGACGTGCGGCTCGGCCCTGGATTACTGGCGCGGACGAGGCGCTCGATGGAAGAGCCGAGATTATGGCGCCGGTTAGCCAGGCTCGGGCCGGGCCGCCGCCGGCCGGCCCATCATGGGTCGGGTGAGGGCCGCATGGGATTGCGGCTGCAGCACCGTCAGTGCTTCGCCCTTGATTGAAAACGAGTTCTGGATGTGCTGGCGAGGAACGCATTCGGCGCGATAATCGACGTCGCGCAGGCTGAAATTCTCGGTGATTAAATCTTTCATCTCTTGGATGAGCTCGCAGTCGCCATTTCTCATGAAGTAGGGGCGCCGCGTGGTCACTTCCACGGGAGTCCAGCGCGCATCGACGGTGCCGGGCCCTGCCGCACCGGCAACCGGGGCCAGTGTATAAAAATCCGCATTCACGGAGGCGCTGTGGCTGGGGGTGTAGGACGCTCCCGGGCAACCGTGGGCGGTCACATGAACATCCTTTCGAGCCCCGAGATGCCGCAGGATTAGGGCCACCTGACCCTCCAAGCCATCGCAACTGTAGAGCGTGGTGACACCGAAGTAGATGAAGGAAGCTTTGTGGTGCTGCCAAGCGCCGGTGACGATATCGGCCGGCGGAGTATCGGCGGTTTGCGGTGCGGCGCGAGTCGCCGGCGACGCCAGCGCCACGCCGACCATCAGGCCCGCAGCCCATGAAAGAGACATCCGGAGTCCACTGCTGTGTTGCATGACGGTCACCATCGCCAGGCCCATTCCCATTGCGCCCTGCCGAAATAGACTCCAACACCTCGACCAAGTTCAACCCCTGCGGTTCAACGCCCGACGCAGGACAATCAACATCGCCGTCTCGCCCCGGACGCCCTGCTGGCTTCGACTACGGTGACGGCGGTCATGTTGACGATGCGCCTCACCGTGGCCGCCGGGGTCAGAATGTGCGCCGGAGCAGCGCAGCCCAGCAAAATCGGGCCGATGGCGACATTGTGCCCAGCGGCCGATTTGAGCAAATTATAGGCAATGCTGGCGCTGTCGAGATTGGGACAGACCAATAGATTGGCGCTGCCCTGCAGCGGGCTGCTCGGAAGTATCGACCGGCGGGCCGCCTCATCCAGGGCGCAATCGCCGTGCATCTCGCCATCGACTTCGAGCTGGGGCATGCGCTCGTGCAACAAGGCCAGGGTCGCTCGCATCTTCAGAGCCGAAGGCGCCTGGCTGCTGCCGAAATTCGAATGCGACAGCAACGCCGCCTTCGGGTTGAGGCCGAATGCACACAGCTGATCCGCGGCGAGCTGCGTGATCTCCGCCAGCTCCTCGGCGCTCGGATCGAGATTGACGTGAGTATCGACGATGAACACCTGCCGCCCCGGAAGTATCAGCCCGCTCATGGCGCCGTACACATTGACTCCCGCGGGCCGCCCAATGACCTGATCGATGTAGTGCAGATGCCTCGCAGTGGTACTGACGGTCCCGCAGATCAAGCCGTCCGCCTCGCCCTTCTTCAGCAGCATGGCGGCAATCAATGTGGTGCGGCGGCGCATTTCCAACTTGGCGTATTGCGCCGTCACCCCGCGGCGCTCGGTGAGCTTGTGATAGTCCTGCCAATATTCCCGGTATCGCACGTCCTGTTCGGGATTGACGACCGTGAAGTGCTCTCCGATCCGGATGCGTAAGCCATGGCGCTTGATGCTGCGTTCGATCACCGCGGGGCGGCCCACCAAGATGGGCGTGGCGAGCTTCTCGTCCACGATGATTTGCACCGCGCGCAGCACCCGCTCATCCTCGCCTTCCGCATAGACTATGCGGCTGCGTTCCGCCGGCACCGTGCGTGCCGCGGCAAATATGGGCTGCATCAAGGTGCCGCTGTGGTACACAAACTGCAGCAGGCGCTGGCCATAGGCGTCCAGGTCGGCGATGGGCCGCGTCGCCACTCCCGAATCCATGGCGGCCTTGGCAACCGCGGGTGCGATTTTCACGATCAGCCGCGGATCGAAGGGCTTGGGGATGAGGTATTCCGGGCCGAAACACAAGTCCTCGATGCCGCCGTAGGCCGCGGCCACGACATCGCTCTGCTCCTGGCGCGCCAGCTCCGCAATCGCGTGGACGGCGGCGACTTCCATCTGCCGGGTGATGGTGGTCGCTCCCACGTCCAGCGCGCCGCGAAAAATAAAGGGAAAACACAGGACATTGTTGACCTGGTTGGGATAGTCGCTGCGTCCGGTTGCGATGACGGCATCGTCGCGCACCGCGCGCACCTCCTCCGGCAGTATTTCCGGCGTGGGGTTGGCGAGCGCGAATATCAGGGGCCGCGGCGCCATCTTCCTCACCATGTCCTGGGTGAGCACGCCGCCGGCGGACAGGCCGAGGAACATGTCCGCACCGCCGATGACCTCCGCCAGAGTACGGGCGTCGGTGGGCTGCGCGAAGCGGGATTTTTCAGGATCCATCAGTTCCTGACGCCCTTCGTAAACGACTCCGGCAAGATCGGTCAGCCAGACGTTCTCGCGCGTCAACCCCAAATCCAGTAGCAAGTCCACGCACGCCAGCGCCGCGGCGCCGGCGCCGCTCACCACCATCTTGACTCGACCGATGTCCTTGCCCACCACCTGCAGCCCATTGAGGCAGGCCGCGCCGACGATGATCGCTGTACCGTGCTGGTCATCATGAAACACCGGTATCTTCATTCGCCGGCGCAATTCGCGCTCGACCACGAAGCATTCCGGGGCCTTGATGTCCTCGAGATTGATGGCGCCGAAGGTGGGCTCGAGGGCGGCGATGAGTTCCACCAGCTTGAGCGGATCGCGTTGCTCCACCTCGATGTCGAAGACGTCGATGCCCGCGAATTTCTTGAACAGCACCGCCTTGCCTTCCATGACCGGCTTGGCTGCCAGTGGGCCGATGGCCCCGAGTCCCAGCACTGCGGTGCCGTTCGTGACGACACCGACCAGGTTGCCGCGCGCGGTGAAGCGATACACATTGAGCGGATCTTCGACAATGGCCTCGCACGCCGAGGCCACGCCCGGCGAATACGCCAGCGCCAGATCGCTCTGATTGAGCAATTGCTTGGTGGCGGTAATCGATAGTTTTCCCGGGGTCGGGAACTCGTGATAATCCAGAGCCGCCTTCTTGCGGGCTTCTTTGATGTCGTCGCTCTTCATGCGCCGCTGCCCTGCTGCAAACGCCGGTCAATGCAAAAGTGAACCATCAATTCAGATCCTCGTGAATGCGGGCGGTAACGCGGCCAAGACCACACCCGCCGACGGCCAAACTGGGAATGTTAACGTACGGCGAGAGTGAAATCATGCCGCGCAGACCGCTCAGCCCCACATTGTAAGAGCGCCGCCCCGCAAATGGGACTAGACTCCACCCTGGGGTGATTTGGTGGGTTAACCTCTCGATTGGAGGACACGACCGTGGGCACTACACTCGTCAGCGATCAAGATCAGATTCTGCACGTCGAGGTCATGCGAATCCCGGTTTACCGGCCCTTCGTATGGTTGCGCGAGGGATGGCGCGACATGCGCAGGCACTGGGGAGCCAGTCTGGGCTACGGCGCCTTGATCGTGGCACTGGGCTGGACGCTTCTGGTGTTTTGCGGCACCCACCCTTACTTCATTGCCGCGGCAATTTCCGGGTTCTTGTTGGTCGGTCCCTTGATGTCGGCGGGTCTTTGCGAGATGTCGCGGCGCCATTCCCTGGGCCAACCGGCGAACTTCGACGATTCCTTGGAAGGATTCAAGCGAAATGCTCCGGCGCTGTTTGAGTTCGGTGTCATCCTCGCCATCTGTGCGGCCGTGTGGTTCGGGATCTCGGCGGTGCTTCTGGGCACCGTCTTTCACATTGCCGCGCCGGACATCAGCGAAACCCTGTACCGCGGATTCCTTGATTCGACTAATCGCTCGCAGGTCATGGCCTATATCGTCGTCGGCGGAGCGCTGGCCACGGGAGTATTCGCCGTGTCGGTGGTCGCCATCCCGCTGATCATCGATCGTCACGCCACCGCCGGACAAGCGATAAGCACCAGCCTCAACGCGGTATTCCACAACATACCCGCCATGATCGTATGGAGCGCGTTGATCCTGCTGCTGACCATCATCGGCTACGTGCCGCTGCTCTGCGGACTGCTCGTCATTGCGCCGTTGTTGGGACATGCAACCTGGCATGCCTACAAGGGCATGATCCGTTCATAGCTCATGCGGGATCTCGTCGCAGAATTGCATGCCGAGGGCTATGCCATAGTCCGCGGATTTCTCTCGCCGGCGGAAACGGCTGAAATCAGCGCCGAAACGCATCGGATGTACCAGGAAGGATTGAAGCATCACGCCACCTACCGGGACAAGAACCTGCTGTTCGAAGTGCTCGACGATCCCAAGGCCAACCGCCGAGTGGTCCTGCAGGCGCACTGGACGGCCTGGCTCAGCCCCTTGATGGAGCGAATGAGGCGCAGCGAGAAGTACTTAGCCGTTCTCGAACCCTTTCTGGGCAGCGACATCAAGCAAATCACGCATCAAGTGCATTGGAAGCCGCCTGGCGCGAAGTACACGTCCTACAGATTTCACCAGGACGCGCGCTTCCGAGAGGGTAATGTCAAGGATTTCGGCTACCTGCGCAGTACGGTGACCACCGGTCTCGCCATCGACCGGCAAACCGTCGAGAACGGCGCTCTGCGGATCATTCCCAGGAGCCATCGATTGGGATATCTCGGGCTTTCCGATGACGGCCCCATCATGGTCGGCCAGACTCAGGACGAGGAACTACGCCGCGCCGGCCTCGATCCCTCGAGCATCGTCGCCTGCGAAATGGAACCGGGCGATCTTCTGCTCTGGACCCTGTTCACCGTGCATGGCTCGGCAGCCAACGTCAGCAGCTACGATCGGCGTTTCATGATCAATAGCTACGTGCGGGCGAACGACAGCGAGCGCGGCGAATGGGCGTTTCGAGACGGCGTGTCGACTCCGCTCGGCGCGGAACCGGAGATCTGCAAGTACGAGCAGTTGCGCGAGCGGCCGGGGCCGTTCTACATCGAGTCCGACTGGACTGAGGAAGGCAAGGCCGCCGCCATCTAGTGCCGCGGCACTAGAGCGAAACTGCCGCGGCGTTCCGCAGAGCAGCTGCTTTCAATGATTTGGCGATGCCGACCGAAGCGAGCAAGTAATGGATGGACGCCCAGGCGAAGAAGAGCAGCATCACTAGAACCCCCTGCCGGGTCGCGCGTGCCAGTATCGAATGGCACATCGACTGGGTCTGGGTGCTGGCCGCTGCGGGAGCTGCGCCGCCCGGGCAACTTGCGATGAATGTGGAACCGGCTTCGATCGCGGAAACAGGCCGCATGTCTTGCGAGTGGAAGTCGGCTGCGGCGAAACGATCGATGATCCAACCGGTGAACAAGGGTCCGCCGCCGAGCGCGAAGACATTCAGGCAAATGTACAGCAGGGCCGTTGCGGTGGCTCGGCGGCGCCGATCGACGATGTTCTGTACCACCCCGAAGGTGGGCCCGAGGGAGGCGTACTGGAAGAACCCCGCCACCGCGAGCGAGACGGTTGCCCATCGCCAGTCCGGTTGCAGCACGGCCAGCAGATAGAATGGCGCGGCGATGAGACCACCGAGTGCCGGAACCCGCGCATACCATCGCATATCCCGTGAGGCCAGAGCATCGGCGATGAATCCTCCGGCAATGATGCCTATGCCGACTGCAACGCCCCCTGCGAGCCCGGCGAGAATTCCGATGGTCGCGTAGTCGAGGTCGAAGACGCGGCTAAAGAAGGCAGGTACGAAGGCATAAAATCCGTACGCGGCAAACGCGCCGATGTTCACCCCTAGAAGCATGTGAAGCACCGGCCGGTCGGCCATCAGGGCCTTGGCGACCGCACGCAGCTCACGCACTTCCGATTTCAGCGAGAAGGGCGGAAAATCGGCCTTGCCGTTATCGACTGCACTGCCTGGCTCCGAGTATCCACGCGGAGGCTCCCGAATGAAGCCCTTGATCAGCACGCCGATCACGAGCCCCGGCACTCCCACCATGGCGCAGGCCGCCCGCCATCCCCAGTGCTGCGCCACATAGCCGCCGCCCACCGCCGCCAATAGATACCCGATGGAAATTCCGCAGGAATAAACCGACAGCGCCGAACTGCGTCGCGACGGCTCGAAATAGTCCGAAATCAGCGAGTGCGCCGGCGGCGAGCAGCCGGCCTCCGCGACCCCCACGCCCATTCTGATCAGCAGCAGCAGCGAGAAACTCCGTGCAGCGCCGCACAGTGCGCTCAAGGTGGACCATACGATGAGCGCCGCAGTGATGATGTTGACCCGGCTGAAACGCTCGGCAAGCCGTGCAATAGGAATCCCACCGAAGGCATAGAGCATCGCGAAGGCCGTGCCGCCGAGCAGCCCCAGCTGAGTGTCGGTCAGCTTGAGATCGAGCTTCATCGACTGGCTGACGATGGAAATGATGCTGCGGTCCATCGCGTTGAACGTGTATGCCGTCATCAGCAGCAACACAACGACGCGTTTGTACGCCGCGGAATATGGGGTGGGTGCCGGCTTCATCGGGGGCATTCTCACCCATCTCGAGGGTACGTGCCGATCCGCGTGGCCGGCCGCGACCGCGGCTATGGATCACCCCTTAGATCGGCCGGTTTGGCCGGCGCCGCCGTCACGGCGGATTCAGACGCGGTTTTCGGCCGCGAACACCTGCCCCATGACTTTGACGAGCTCGGGGTCCGAGAAATCGAACAGGCCGCCGTTGCCCGACACCCATTGATAGGTGTGCAGCAGCCGGGTGATCTTCCACTGTCCGTCGATGCGCGCAAAGCTGTTTTCGTACCAGCCGTTTTGAGTGTATTCGGCGGCGCCGCTGTCGGTGGGCTTCCAATGCCTCGCGACCATGTAAATCACCGCGCTCGCCCGGTCCCCGTCGATGGTCGCCGAGAAGTTCGAATACTGATGATGGCGCCGCACCGGGCTCAGAATCAATTCCGCAAAGCGTGTCCAAAGGTCGGCATCGACGTACACCTCCGGCTGCCCGGTCAGCCTCTCGAAATTGACCCGGAACCGATCGGCGAAGCAGCTTCGGTAGAGCTTCCAGTCCCCAAGATCGAGCGCGCGGCCGAAATTCAGCATCACCCGCTCGATCTCCGCGCGGGTCCAGAGCGTCTCGATCATTTGCGCCTGAGAAGGGCTCGTGCCGTTGCCGCTGTCTTTCATTCCCGGTATCTCCGTGCTCAGTACTTGACCGAGAACCGCAGGCCGAAGGTTCTGGGATCCTCGAGATACGCGGTCGCCGGGCCGGGCACGCCGGCCGCGGCCGTTGCGGCGATCACCGCCCGATTCGTCATGTTCTTGATCCAGGCGCCGACCGTCCAGCGCGTGGCATCGTAGGTGAGAGAGGCATCGCCCTTGTTCGAAGCCACTTGCTCGGTGCCCAAGTTGTGCACATAGTCGGCGAACCAGGAGCTCTCGAAGCGCCAGTTGATATGCGCACGCAGCGTGGCGTTGGCGAGCGGAATGTTGTGAGTAAAACCTGCTTCGATGACCCAATCGGGCGCGTAAGCGGGCTGAAGCCCGTCGTAGTTATTGCCGCTGCCGTCGACCACATCCACGTTGCGGGCATGAGAGTACGCGATGTTCAAGTTCGCCTGATCGTCGGTGAACACTTTGGTGAGCACGTCGAGCTGGTCGCCCTTGATGGCCACCTTGTTGCCGTTGAAGATGTCATTGTACGGCGCGGAAATATCGTACGACTGGATGATGAGATTGTGGAAATCGTAGTAATAAATCTCATTGTTGATCTGCAGCCGGTCGTCCAGCCAACGCGACTTGATGCCCGCGGTGTACGATTTGAGTTCCTCCGGCTTGACCGCATTGCTGTAGGTCGGAGTGTTGGGCAGCGCATTGAACGTGCCGGGTTGATAACCGGTCTGCACCACGCCGTACAGCATCACCTTCGGCGTCAGGTCCTTCTCGACTCCCGCCTTCCAGTCGAAATGATTGTAGGTCTTGTCGAACTCGTAGGGCAAACCGCCGAGTGCAACCACTTCGAAGCCGCTCGCGGTCCGATCGGTCGAGCTGCCGCGGCCGCCGCCCGTTATCCGAAAAGTGTCCGTAATATTGTAGGTCAGCTGCCCAAAGGCCGAATACCCCTGCAGGCGGTCGGCGTCGACATTGGTCTGATAGAAGCTCATCGGCAGATTGGTGAACAGGTATTCGGAGCCGCTGTTGCGGGAGTCATAGTAGTAAAGTCCTGCCAGCCACTTATACGGCCCATCGCCATTGCTGCTAAGCCTAAGCTCCTGCGTCAGCTGGTTGTAGTGGGCGATGTTGGTCGATTGAATGGCGCTGAGCCAGTAAAGCGGCCGCGCATCCAAATACAGGTACGATGGGATGTAGCTCAAAACGGCCCCACCCAGCTGATAGTCGGCCTGTGCGCCGATCATGTCCGTCTTGTAGTGATTCCTTTCGGCGGCCGTGGTGCCGAACGGCCCGGCATAAGCTCCGGTGCGCGTGTCGTTCCAGGCATTCCCATAGAAAAAGCAGCTCTCGCAGTAGGTGCCGGTCGCTGGATTCGTGCCCTTGTTGACCAGGTTCTCGGTATGCCCGTCCTTTTCGGCGCCCTGCGCCCACAGGTATATCGACAGCCGGTCGGAGGGGTTGATGATGGACGACAGGCGCAGGCTCAGATCGTTCTTCGAGTCCGCGCCCGTCACTTCGAAGCCGTCGTTATAGGCGTAATCCACGGCGCCGCGCACGGCCACATTGTCCGTGAGCTTGAGGTTTTGCGTGGTCGTGACATGGACGGCCGCGTAATTGCCGACCTCCAAGGTCGTTTCGCCGTCGTTATTGAAACCCGGTTTCGCCGGCGTGAGGTTGATGGTGCCGCCGATGGCGCTGCGGCCGTACAGGGTGCCCTGCGATCCCGGCAACACCTCGAGCTGCTGCACGTCGAAGAATGCGGCGCTGGTGGCTTCACGCGGCAGATAGATGCCGGCGAAGTTGAAGGCCACATTGGGCTCGACATTGGCAAAGTCCAGGTTGGCGCCCACGCCGCGGATGAACACCTGCGTATTGTTGCCTTCGGCCTGGAAGCGCACCGAGGGCACTATCATCTGCGCCTGGCGTAAATCCGTGATGCCCGCCTCGATCAATACGTCTGAGGGTATCGCAGTGACCTCCGCCGCCGTCTTCTGCAGGTTTTCCGTCTGCTTTTCCGCCGTCACGGTGATTTCCGCCAGCGCATCGTTGGCCGCCGGCGCGTCCGCTCGCGCCGGCGTCGCGAGTACGCCCGCAAGCGATCCCGTCAACATTCCGATGCAAAGAATTGTGCGAAGCATTTAACTCCCCTTTTCAACTTCTAAATAATGGGCACGGTACCAATCGTTGATCTCGCCGCCCGTCGTCAGCCACACATCGGCGTGAGACGCGATGTAGCTCAACGCCGGCTCGATATGCTTCATTCGAAATGGATGGCCCGATATGAAGGGATGCACCGAGATCGACATGACGCGCGGCCGCTCTCTGCCTTCCTCGTACAGCACGTCGAACTGATCCTTGATCATCCGCCCGAACGTTTCCGCCGACGTGCCCTTGACCATGATGGCCGGTACATCGTTGATCTCGAGCGTATAGGGCATGGTGAGCAGCGACCCGCGCTTGACGCGCATGGGCACGGGAAGCTCATCGTGGGTGTAATTCGAGACGTACTCGATGCCCGCCTCGGCGAGCAAGTCCGGCGTGTTGAAGCTCTCTGCGAGCGCCCAGCTCAGCCAGCCCTTTGGGCGCTTGCCGGTGGCTTCCTCGATGAGACCGACGTTTCTTTGGATGAAGCTTCGTTCCGCCTCCTCCGTCATCAGTGTCGTCACGCTGGTGTTGTTGTCGCCCTGCGCACCCCATTCCCAATTGCGATCATTGCCTTCGCGAATGATCAACGGATATTCGCGGCATACATCGCTTTGCAGATTCACGGTGCCGCGATATCCATGACGATCCATGGCCTGCATGATTCGCCACAGGCCCACCCGATTGCCGTAGTCCCGCCAACCATGATTCAGGATGTCTGGGCTGAACTGCATCGTGCCCGGATAGACCGCGTGCGCCGGAGCCGTCGAACCGAAGGGCGCATGTTCGATGTTGACGTAGATGATCACGGCCAACCGCTCGCCTTTCGGAAAGCGCACCGGCTTGCGGTGGGTGATGGGTTCGAAATCGTAGCGCGGTGATTGCGTCGACTTCGCCGTGCCGGCCTGCGCCATGATTGCCCCCTGATAAATCCATCTCTTTATTTGCCGCGCGCGGCCGAAAGACGATCGCGCGATTTATCGTCGATTACCTTAGCGTGATGCGATCTCGACGACGAATGACAAGCGGCAATAGACTGTATTTCCCGTCGCTATACGACGTATGGAACATCGCGCGCCTGTCTCTCCCTGCGCGGCCGGACAGTTATCTTTCGATGATGCGACGGCGATCGGCCGCCCTTCAGTTCGCGCGGCTGAGTATCAGAAACTATCGGCGACCGGCGGTGCGGCCGTGAAGGCGATTCGATGGTTTGGCGTGCCTCACCAGGCCAGCACGCCGCCATCCACTCGAATGTCGGCGCCGGTGACATAAGAGGCATCGCTGCTGGCCAGGAATGCCACGACACTCGCTACTTCCGCAGGCTGACCCATTCGATTCATCATGGCACGGCCCAGTTGCTTCGCGGACCAGGCGGGATCATCGAGTATGAAACGCGTCTGGTTGGTTTCGATCGTGCCCGGCGATACGGAGTTGGCCCGAATTCCATGCAGCCGTCCTTCCATCGCGAGATGCCGGGTCAGAGACAACACACCGCCCTTGGCGGCCGAATGAGCCAGCCCCGGCAACAGTTCCAGCCCCATCCATGCGGAAATCGACGCGGTGTTCACGATGGCGCCCTTGGATTTCACCAACTCCGGCCAAGCGGCCCGCGTCAGCAGGAACACCAGGTTTAATTCCTCGTTGATGGTCTTGTACCAGGTGTCATCGTTCATCTCGCCGATCCAGGCGAAATATGCCATCGCGCCATTATTGAAGAGCACATCGACACCGCCGAAGCGATTCACGGTCTCCGCCACGAGGCGCTCGCATTCGGCCTTCTTCGTGAGATCCAGCGGATGGACGGAGATCATGCGGCCGCCCGCCTCTTCGACCAAGCGCACCGTCTCCTGCGCACCCGGCACGGCGATATCGCAGCCGACCACATTGGCGCCCTCGGCAGCGAAGCGCAACGCCGTGGCTCGCCCTATACTGCCGCCTGAACCGGTCACGATGCACGTCTTGCCGGCCAACCGCTGATTCATATCTGTCATGTCTGCGCCGTGCCGAACAACGGAGCCAGGTCGATGAAGATCCAAAGGCGGTCGATCTTTTGACCGCCGACGCGCCTCAGATGGCTCGCCACCGGCATGCTCACCTCGCCGCCATCCCGTCGCGTATACGTGACGACGGCCATCTGCGCGGCCAGATCGCCCGATGACACCAGCGCCTCGCGCCGGTGCCGCATGCCGCTGAGCGAGCTATAGAATTGCCGGAAGGCTTGCTCCGCCGCCGTTCTGCCTTGAATCGCGGGTGCATTGCCGAATCGCACTTCGATCGTCTCCGCAAACCACGACATCAGCTTCTCGACAACGAGCGTGTCGGCGTCGCGAAAAAAAGCACTCGTCCAATCGTCGTCCGCAGTTCCCGCGGCAATATTAGCGTGCAGTTTGTCGCGCCCGTCCTCGTCGACCGTGCGTCGAACAGCAGCGAGAGTCGAGGCGACGGCGCCGAAATAAGCCCCTTCCATCTGGGCGAAATGCTTCTGCTCCGCATCGCTTCCTTCGGGAATGCCTTTTTTCGTGAGCCCGAACGAAAACGTCAAGGTAAGATTGCCCTTCTCGTCCTCGCCGATGATATTTTCGATCCGGCCGAGCTCATCGCCGCCGATTCGGTCGAATATGACGCGCGACTCGGGTTCGAAAGTCACTTTTTCCCGAAGTGGAACGTCCTTTAAAAGGATATCGCGGGTCAGCCAGCCCTCGCCTCGTTCGATGACTTCGCATTTGCTCATGATCGGCACATAGGGCAGCGCATTGTTGGCCTTCATCAACAGGCCGGCCCATACGTCATGGCGGCTCAGAGTGGTCTTCGACGGCTCGTTGACGAGAATCGTACGGCTGAGTTTGTACACGAATTACCCCGAATGTAGCGAAATTGTAAAGTTGCGGGCTTGGGCCATGACGGCGTCTCCTCCTGATAACCGATCAGGTTGCAAGGTATCCCCCGTCCACGGCCACTGCGGCCCCGTTCATGAATGAGGCATCGCCGGACAGCAGCCACTTGACCGATTCCGCGATCTCGGAGGGTTGACCAAAACGGCCGATCGGATGGCGCTCCAAAACTCTGTCAAATATGGGCTTGAAATTCTCATCGGCCACCAAGCGAGAAATCATCGGCGTCAGCGTGATGCCCGGCAGCACAGCGTTCACCCGAATTCCCCGTGCACCGTAGTCGGCCGCCGCCGCACGCGTCAGCCCGATGACCCCGTGCTTGGCTGAGATGTATTCGCCGGCGTTCTTGATGGCGACTTGCCCGAGCGAGGAAGCCGTATTGACGATGGCTCCCCCGCCGCTCGTGAGCATCGCGATCACTTGATACTTGATACACCAGAACACGCTGGTTAAATCGACCCGGATCGCCCGGTCCCATTGCTCGGTCGTCAGTTCATGCAGGGGAACCGCGCACTGTTCGAGGCCGGCATTGTTAAATGCGCCGTCCAACCGGCCATAAGTGGACACGGCCTTCGCAACCAATGCCTGTACGTCGCTCTCACGAGCCAGATCGGCCTTGAAGAATACGGCTGTACCGCCGTTGGCCGATACCGCCTCGACGGTACCCTTTCCAGCCTCCTCATTGATATCGGTAACGAGCACCTGAGCCCCGGCCGCGGACAAGACCAGACAAGCCGCTCGGCCTATCCCGCCCCCCGCCCCCGTCACGATGAGGGACTTGCCCTGAAGAATTCCAGCCATACGTTAGTTCTCGATTGTAGTTCCCGCGAGTACGCCAATTGCGGGTGATGCCCATCGCCCTGCGACGATAGGTGCCTGCGGAATCGGGGTCAAATCACCTGTCGAAATGACCGGAATATCCGCCAGGCATGTCGTCTCAGGTGCTGACGTTCAGCGCGCGGGGGGCCACGTAGGGAGGGGTGTTCGGCGCGCTATTCCTGCCGTAGAGACGCAAGAAGACGCTGCGCAGCCAGCGATTTCCGGGGTCGGCGTGAAATCGGTCGTGCCAATACTGGGCAATGGAAAATGGAGGAATATCAATAGGTAGCTCGAGCACGTTGACATCGACCAAAGCCACGCAGGCGAGCGCCAGCCGGTGCGGCACCACCACCAACAGATCGGTATTCGATACGATCGAGGTCAAGCCCATGGTGTGCGCGACGAGAACGGCAACGCGGCGCTCCACCCCGGCCGACCAGAAGGCCTTTTCCACAGCACTGTCTTGCGAGCTATGTCCGCCGCCGGAAGGTTGATATACCAAGTGGGGCGTCGCCAGAAATTGCTCGAATGAGAGCCTTTCGCGGATGACAGGATGATTTGCCCTCACCATGCCCACATAGTGTTCCTCGAACAATACCTGTTGATGGATGGTTCCTTCGAACTCCTCGAAATATCCCACCGCCAGATCCACGTCGCCGGATTCGAGTGCCACGCCGCGCATCCGCGAGGGAGGCACTTGAACGGTATGGATATTCACCGACGGCGCTTCACGGGCTATCAATTCGAGCAGTTTGGGCAAGAACACCGTCTGCCCCAGATCGCTGAGAAAGATGCGAAACGTGCGGTCCGCGGTCATCGGATCGAAACCCAGCTGCCGCTCGATGGCGTGGTGGACTTCACTTAATGCGTGGCGAATGGGACCGGCCAGCGCCTCGGCGCGGGGCGTCGGCGCCATCCCCTCGTTGGTACGTACAAACAACGGGTCATCCAGCAACTCTCGCAGTCGATTGAGCTGTTTGCTCACCGCGGGCTGCGTCAGATGTAAATTGGACGCCGCCACTGTTACGCTGCGCGTATGGAAGATTGCATCGAATACGTGCAATAAATTGAGATCCAGCCGATTAAAGCTCATAACTCACCCCTTGCCCGCATACTACCGCCGTCGCGTGCGCCTCGCACCTTTCAAATCGGCAATTTGGTTTTCGACTCCCTGCACATTATGTCGATCCTCTATGGCGGGTATATCGAGTTTTCATTAGACCCGCACCATAGGCCGACGTAATGTCACGAGCCAAATGAGCGGCACCACATTTCTGCATTTTATCAATAATTCCTTCGTGGCCTCGACACCGGAGCGGTATTTCGATAAACACTCTCCCGTCGATGGCAGCTTGCTCGGCAGCATCGCGGAAGGCGGCGCGCCGGAGGTCGATGCCGCGGTACGGGCGGCACGTGCGGCGCTGCAGGGTCCGTGGGGGCGCATGAGCCTCGCGCAGAGAACTGAGATGCTGCATGCCGTCGCTCGTGAGATCGATCGCCGCTTCGATGATTTCCTCGATGCCGAAGTCGCCGATACCGGAAAGCCTCGGTCCATTGCCTCGCATGTAGACATCCCGCGGGGCGCGGCCAATTTCCGCGTCTTTGCGGATGCCGTCAAAAATGCGCCCACCGAATTCTTCGAAATGACAACGCCGGAGGGACGCAAAGCCTTCAACTACTCGGTGCGTGCGCCCAAGGGCGTCATAGCGGTGATATGCCCGTGGAACCTGCCCTTGTTGCTCATGACCTGGAAAGTTGCACCGGCGCTTGCGTGCGGCAACACGGTGGTCGTCAAGCCCTCGGAGGAAACCCCCGGAACCGCGACTCTGCTCGGCGAAGTCATGCAAACCGTGGGCATGCCGCCGGGAGCCTATAACGTGGTGCACGGCCTGGGCGCCGATTCGGCGGGTGAACACCTGACCCGACACGCCGGCGTCGATGCAATCACCTTTACCGGCGAAAGCGCCACCGGCTCGGCCATCATGAAAGTGGCGGCGGAC
>Ga0302324_100013374_pt1 | contig 16648 bp, 12 predicted proteins | sample Palsa_T0_1_FD_201949 | JGI IMG/M metagenome (GOLD analysis project Ga0302324, IMG submission 201949) | Peat permafrost microbial communities from Stordalen Mire near Abisko, Sweden - Palsa_T0_1 | ecosystem: Environmental > Terrestrial > Soil > Palsa > Peat permafrost | place: Sweden: Abisko...
CGAAAAATTCGTGCTACGCAAAGGTGCGGATTCAGATAGGCCGCACAGTATTTTTCGGACAGGCTCCTAGTGGTAGCGGCTACGCCTCTGGGAGCCGCGTGCGGTGGCGTGCTGCTGCAATATCTCCCGGCGCCGCTGGTGATCGCTATCTCCGGCCTCGCCTGCATCGTCGCCGGGCTGGGCGGCCTCGTCTCACCGTCACTGCGTCGGTTGCATCGAGGAGATCCCTCCTAGCGTTTCCGGCAGGGCATGAACCAGCACAAAGTCAACACAATAAGGGGAAACTATGGTATCCAATACATTGGAAACTCGGATAGGGGTTCAGAGGAGCGGCAAGCTCGGGAAACTTTTCAGAGCGAGTCGTCTCGGTCTGTTTCAGAAAACAAAAGAGAAATAAGATGGAACAAGCAAGGAGAGAGACAAGGAACACGGGAAAGGGCATCTCGCGATGAACACCCCCCCGATCGTGTCGCAGCAGGAGTGGGAGGCCGCGCGCCAGCAGCTCCTCGCGAAGGAGAAGGCTTTGACCCGCTCCCGTGACGCGCTGGCCGCCGAACGCCGGCGGATGCCTTGGTTGGCCGTGGACAAGAAATACGAGTTCGACGGACCCAAGGGCAAGCTAAGCCTGCTCGATTTGTTCGAAGGCCGCCGTCAGTTGATCGTTTATCGCGCCTTCTTCGAGCCCGGGGTGTTCGGCTGGCCCGAGCACGCTTGCCGCGGCTGCTCCCTGGGAGCCGATCAGGTCGCCCACCTGGCCCATCTGAACGCCCGCGACACCACCCTCGCCTACGCCTCACGCGCGGCGCAGGCGGACATCGCGCGCCTGAAGGCGCGTATGGGCTGGGAGATGCCCTGGTACACCATGACCGACAGCTTCGACGCCGACTTTGGCGTCGATGAATGGCACGGCCACAACGTGTTCTTCCGCGACGGCGAGCGGTTGTTCCGCACGTACTTCATCAACAACCGCGGCGACGAGGCGATGGGGAGCCTCTGGAGCTACCTCGACATCACGCCGCTCGGCCGTCAGGAGACTTGGGAGGACTCGCCGGAGGGCTACCCCCAGACCCCGCCGTACAAGTGGTGGAACTGGCACGACAACTACGCCGCCGCGGCTTCGCCTGATCCGAAGTGGGTCGATATAATAACCGACCCTGAAGGAGCCGCCCGAAAGCGCGCCGCGGAGGCGAAAGAGAGCTGAAGAAGAGCGGCCAGCGGGTCCCAATCAGCCAGTTCTCGTCTCTGAAGGAAACATCATGTCGAAGAACGGCGGCATCATCTGGGTATCGGATCACGGCGGTTGGGCGGTGCTGGTGACGGTGGCGCGCGATGGGACGCTCCTCGACCGCCGCCGCGTGGAACTGGTGGGCGAGGGCCTGCCGAAGATCCCGCACCACAGCGAAGGCCAACGGCTCCCGCTCCGCGAGGCCGTGGAGTTGGTAGAGCGCGTGCGCGTGTCGGCGGAGAGGCACGCGGCGCTTGCCTGGGACGCTGTCGCGATGGCGGCGCCGCGCATCTTTGTTGTGGCTGGTGTCGCCCTTCGCCAGTGCCCACAGCTTCCACCCACGATTGCCGTGCGCATCCAGGACTACCGTGCGCAAAACAATGCCGACTGGGTGATGTACCGCAAGGCCCTGGCCGCCGCCGCCGAGGCGCGGGGTTGGCCCGTCCACTGGTACGACGCGAGGAGCGTATTAGGCGCCGCGCGCCAGGCGTTGCGTGTAGAGAACCTCGACGCTCACTTCCTCCAGGTGCGGAGGGCCGTCGGGCCGCCCTGGAACATGGATCACAAGCTCGCCATGGCGGCGGCCATAGTCACGGCGCCCGGTTCGGCCCGATTAAAATAGCAAATCGTAGAGGAAACCATGCCCCAGGAATACATCGAAATCCGCGGTGCCCGGGAAAACAACCTCAAGAACGTCTCGCTGCGCATCCCCAAACGCAAGATCACGATCTTCACCGGCGTCTCGGGTTCCGGTAAATCGTCCATCGTCTTCGATACCGTCGCGACCGAGGCGCAACGCCAGATGAACGAGAATTTCAGCATGTTCATCCGCACCTTCCTGCCGCGCTACTCCCAGCCGGACGCCGATGCCATTGAGAATCTGAGCATGCCGATCGTGGTAGACCAGAAACGGCTCGGCGGCGGCTCCCATTCGACGATGGGCACCATCACCGACATCTACCCGGTGCTGCGCCGGTTGTATTCCCACATCGGCAAACCGCATGTGGGACATGCGAATATGTTTTCCTTCAACGACCCCAAGGGCATGTGCCCGAACTGCAACGGCCTCGGCCGCAAGATGGGCGTGGACGTGGATCTGTTCCTCGATAAATCCAAATCGCTGAACGAAGGCGCAATCCTGTTCCAGGAATATGCCGTCGACAGTTGGGGCTGGAACTTCCTCGGCCGGTCGAAACTCTTCGACATGGACAAGAAGCTTTCGAAGTTCAGCGAAAAGGAAATGGAACTGCTCTTATACAGCAAACCATATAAGTTGAAAACAAATGTCGGAGGCAAGACCTTCAATTTGACGTGCGAAGGCATCATGGCCAGATTTACCGCCAAGTACATCACGCGCGATTTGAAGACCATGTCCGAACGTACGCAGAAGGCCGTGGCGCCTTACATCACGATGGCGGCGTGCACGGTGTGCAAGGGCGCGCGCTTAAGTCAGGAAGTGCTGAAGTGCAAGATTGACGGCTATAACATCGCCGAAATGGCCTCCATGGAAGTGGACCAGTTGGCTGGTGTGATCCGGACGATCAAGGAACCGAAAGCCGCACCCATTTTGAAAACACTGATCCAGCGCCTGCAATATCTCGTGGATATCGGCCTCGAATATCTCGCCTTAAATCGTGAAACAGATACGCTTTCCGGCGGCGAATCGCAGCGCGTGAAGATCGTCAAACACCTGAGCAGCAGCCTGGTCGACGCGATGTATGTGTTCGACGAGCCCAGCGTGGGTCTGCACCCGCGCGATGTGCATCGTTTGAATGAGCTGCTTCAACAATTGCGCGATCGGGGAAATACGGTTCTCGTGGTGGAACACGATCCCGATGTCATTAAAGTGGCCGACCATATCGTGGACCTGGGTCCGCATGCGGGGAGCCAGGGCGGCCAGGTCATGTACGAAGGTCCGTTCAAGGGCCTGGTGAGCGCGGACACGCTGACCGGAAAATATCTGAAACAGCCGGTTTCGATCAAGAGCGATTTCCGTTCTCCCCGTGGAAAGCTGCCGATCAAGAATGCCAAAGCCAACAACTTGCAGAACGTTAGCGTGGACATCCCACAGGGCGTACTCACGGTGATCACAGGCGTGGCAGGTTCGGGGAAGAGCTCCTTGATTCATCAGTCCTTTCTGCGTCAGCACTCGGACGCCATTGTGATCGACCAATCCCCTGTGGGTGTTTCAAGCCGGTCCAATCCCGGCACCTATACCGGCATCATGGACGAGGTGCGCAAGGCATTCGCGGCCGCGAACAAGGTGAGCCCATCCCTGTTCAGCTTCAATTCGGAAGGCGCCTGCGAGAACTGCCAGGGACTGGGCGTGATCTACACGGAGATCCCCGCCATGGGCGAGGTCAAGTCGCCATGCGAGATCTGCGAGGGCAAACGATTCAAAGATGAAGTGCTGGCATACAAGCTCAACGGAAAATCGATCAACGACGTTCTCGAAATGACCGTCGGGCAGGCGCTCGAATACTTCAAGATCGACAAGATTACGAGCAAGCTGCAGGCCATGAGCGACGTGGGCCTCGATTACCTGACCCTGGGTCAGCCGTTGAGCACGCTCTCCGGCGGTGAATGCCAGCGCATCAAACTGGCGAGTGAACTGCACAAACAAGGCAGCATCTATGTGCTGGATGAGCCCACCACCGGTTTACACATGTCGGATCTCAGTCGCCTGCTGGAGATCGTAGACCGCCTCGTGGACGCCGGCAACACGGTGATTGTGATCGAACATAACACCCGCGTGATCAAGAATGCTGACTGGATCATAGATATGGGCCCCGAAGGCGGCACGAAGGGCGGCAAGGTCATGTTCGAAGGCACGCCCAAGCAGTTGCTCACTGCCAAGAATTCGTTGACCAGCGAGTACATGCGGAACTAACGCGATGTGTTGTCGATCGACAGTTCAGTGAACTGTGCTACATGCAAGCAGCGTAGAGAAATATACTTAAACCGGCATGGAATCAACACAGCGAACTGTGTTATAACGAAATTGATGGTAAAGGACAGCTTCTCGACGGGCGAGGCGGTCCGGATCACCGGCGTCTCCTTTCGCAATATCGATTACTGGGCCAGAACGAAGTTCATCGTGCCCAGCGTCAAGGAGGCCAGAGGCACCGGCACCGAACGCAAGTACTCCTTCTCCGATCTGCTGGCGCTGCGCGTGGCCAGGGAACTGCGAGAGGCGGGCATTTCAACTCAACGTCTCCGCCGGGTTGTGGATTTCCTGCACAAACAAAAGGGTTTGCCCAATCCGCTCGCGGAGTGCCACCTGCTGGTCACCGGCAATGATGTTCAGGTAGCGACCAGCCCTCAGAAGATCATGAGCGTCCTGCAAATGCCGGGCCAGACTTCCTTCGTGTTCGTCTTCGATCTGGCGCGAACCGTGGAGGAGATGCAGCAGGGGATCGAGACCCGCGAACGAAAGCCCGCCGCTACGCATTGGGGGGAGCCAGTGCAGCCGGTTGCCGGAGTGCCCGCCGAGGTCACGCCGGTTGAGCCGGAAACCATGGAGCCTGTGGCCGCGGTCGCCGTGGGGCCCGTAGGCGAAGAACCCGAGGCAGCGGAGCACCCGCCCCAAGGGAAGCCGCCCGGCCGGTCCGAGCCCAAGGAAGCCGGGCGCAAGTGGCGCATCCCGTTCGTCTCGTAGTTCGTCTGGCGCGGAAACGTAAGAGCGGCGGCCAGCCCAAGGGCATCAGCCGCCGCAGGGGATAAATGGTCGGGGCGAGTGGATTCGAACCACCGAACAGGTCGCCAATGGTGCCGAGGTAGGCGATGATCGGCCGCCTCCAGACGGCCGCGTACCGTCAACTGCTTACGCCTGCTTCTGGCCCCGATGTCTATCGCTAGCCACTACACGCCCAACCGGCCGTCTGATCAAAATCCCCTCTGCGGTGCACTCAACCTCCACATCGACTGCATGTTCTCGCGGACCACCGAAGGGCAGGAGAAGCTGCAGATCCGATCCCGGCAGAGTCCCACTTGGCTGGGACACCAGTTCCGCAGGACCGATCCCTAGCGCTTCCGCGAACTCCTCAATGTCCGACAACTTGAGCATCGGGCGTGGAGTTTTGCCCCAGTTTGTGTAAGTGTTTTTGTTTCTTTGAACAGCACGCTTCAATTATCGCAAATCCAGGTTCCTGCCGGCGAGAACCTCAACGACGCATCGCCAAACCAGTTCATTGAGCGCCCGCTTTGAGATCCTAGACATATAGGAATATGTAATGGTATTAATTTCCTAGAAGATTAGGAAATCCTTGCGGGAGTACGCGCTGCCCGACGCTCCCGATTGAGCGACGGAAATCGGGTTGCGGCTGGCGCGCCTTGTGGTAGCATGGAGGCTTCCTCAAATGAACACTAGCAGTCGAGACCACTTGAAAGACATCCTGAAGCGGTTCTCCGTGAGGCAAGGTCTGCCCGGTCAGGTCAAATTGGCTTCCGGACGCACCGCGAATGGTACGTCGATGGAAAGCTCACAACATGTCGGGCTGAAGCCATGCCGCTAATTGGCAGAGCATTCATCGACAAGATCGACGAGCATGGCTGGCCGGTCGATGCTGTTGGCGGCCTAATCGTTAGCGCAGATCCGATTGTAATGGCGATAGCCCGCGAGAGCCTGGATACCAATAGGGTGATCGATGCTTTTCTCGTCCGCAAAGAAGCCAAGAAGCATGGACTCCAAAAATTCATCGAAGGCTTGGCGGAGCCGATGGGGCTAAACGTCGTCATCATCGACGATGTTTGTACCACGGGTGAGTCGACCAGAATGGCTATTGACTTTGCGCGCCAGGCCGGACTAAATGTGCAAGGCGCTCTCTGTTTGGTTGATCGGGAAGAGGGCGCAGCCGAACTGATGCGCGAACTCGGCTGCCCATTTGACTGGATCTTCGCCCTCAAGGAGTTCAAAGAAGCCCATGGCCCTGCCGAGCTTGCGGAAGCTTGTTCAGGACGGTCTCACGTTTGACCGCGCCGTTCAAATCGGATACATTTGCTGGGAGATAGCATCGCAGGGCGGACCTCACTGCTGGTTTTTTCTGTTGATTAACCGATCAATGGGCCCGCTGCTGGATGACGTGGGTCCTGTAGAAGCCGACGCTTAGGTTCCAGCGAACCGCGCAGGCCGCATTCCACACCATGTTCTGGAACTGGCGCCAATCCCCGCCCACTGTTTGAACCGGCGCCGGCTCATCTTGCCGCTCTTCCGCGGACCCGGCTTCGACCGCGACCGCTGCCCCAAGGGAAGCCGTCCGGCCGGTCCGAGCCCAAGGAAGCCGGGCGCAGTGGCGCATCCCCTTCGTCTCGTAGTTCGTCTGGGCGCGGAAACGAAAAAGCGGCTGCAAGCCCAAGGGCATCAGCCGCCGCATCACAAGGGATAAATGGTCGGGGCGAGTGGATTCGAACCACCGACCTCCTGGTCCCGAACCAGGCGCTCTAGCCAGGCTGAGCCACGCCCCGAATCTACCAGTGTAGCATCCGCCGCGCCCTTCTGGACAAGTGGCACGCCGGCTCGGTAACATCAAGCAAGTGAACGATAGCGAAAAGCTGCGCGAATTGCCGGCCGTCCACGAAGTCGCCGAACGCATCTCCGCGCCCGGGATTCCGCGACAGATCGTCGTGGCCGAGATCCGCCGCGTGCTCGACGACCAGCGCCGCGAGATCCGCTCCGGCGCAGCCAACGGCATTAGCCAGATGACCATCGAAGCGCGCGTCGAGCGTGCGCTCCGGTCGCTGACTGCCCCCTCTCTGCGGCGGGTGATCAACGCCACCGGCGTCGTCCTGCACACCAATCTCGGTCGCGCCCCGCTGGGACCGCAAGCCATCCATCCCGGCTATTCCAACCTCGAATACGACCTCGCCACCGGACTGCGCGGCAAACGCGACATCCACACCGGCGCGCTTCTGGAGCGGCTTCTGGGTGCGCCGGGCATAGTGGTCAACAACAACGCGGCCGCCATCTACTTGGCGCTGAATGAACTGGCCGCCGGCTACGAAGTGGTCGTCTCGCGCGGCGAATTGATCGAAATCGGCGACGGCTTCCGCATCCCCGACATTATGCAGCGCTCCGGCGCGCTGCTGCGCGAAGTGGGCACCACCAACCGCACCGCCATCGCCGACTATCGCGATGCCATCAGCGACCGCACGCGCCTCCTGTTGCGCGTCCATCCCAGCAATTTCCGTATCGAAGGCTTCACCGCCCGCCCGTCGCTCCAGGAGTTGGTCGCGCTGGGCCGCGCACGCGGCATCCCCGTGTATGAAGATCTGGGTAGCGGCTGCATTGTGGACCTGCGCCCGTTCGGCGTGGATGAGCCGCTGGTTTCCGACAGCCTGCAGGCCGGCGCCGATCTGGTTTCGTTCAGCGGCGATAAGCTGCTGGGCGGTCCGCAGGCGGGTATCCTGGCCGGAAAGCCGGAAATCGTCGCGCGCCTGCGCCGCAACCCCATGTTCCGCGCCTTGCGCCTTGATAAAACGATCTGTCAGATGCTCGAAACCACACTGCGCCACCTGCTGCTGGAGCAATGGGACCAAGTGCTTGCCCTGCGCATGATCCGCCAAACAGCCGCTGAAATTCGCGCGCGCGCCGAGCGGCTTCTCAGTGCGCTGCCCGGTCTTAAGGCGGAACTCGCGCCCGGCGAATCCGTGATCGGCGGCGGCGCCACGCCCGAGCAATCTATTCCCACCTGGCTGATCGCTATCGAGTGCACCGACGAAGAGGCCGCACAACGCCGTCTGCGCGCCCACAACCCGCCGGTGGTCGCGCGCGTCGAAGAAGGACGTTTGCGGTTGGATCTGCGGACGGTCCTGCCGGAGGAAGAAGCGGATCTGGCGGCGGCTCTTCAGGCCCTTTCCAGATAGGTGCCTTCCGCCGTGTTCACGCGAACCTTTTCGCCTTCGGTGATGAACGGAGGCACCTGCACCACCAGTCCGGTTTCGAGCTTGGCGGGTTTTGTCACGTTGGATACCGAAGCGCCCTTCATTCCCGGCTCGGTTTCCACCACGGTCAGGTCCACGGTGGCCGGCAACTCTACGCTGATGGGTTTACCCTCGTAAAACTCCACAGCCACCTTTAATTGCGGAACCAGATAGCCGACGGCATCGCCCAAAAGATCCTTGGTGAGATGCATCTGCTCGTAGTTTTCGGTGTTCATGAAATAGAAGTACTCGCCATCGTCGTACAAGTACTCCATCTCGTGCTCTTCCAGCGCGGCGCGCTCGACCTTATCCTCCGAAGAGAACCGGTGCTCGATCATCGTGCCGCTGCGCAGGTTGCGCATCTTGGCTTGCACGAAGCCGCGCAGATTGCCGGGCGTCCGATGGTTCACGCTGAACACGGAGAACAAGTCGTTGTTGAACTTGACCACCATGCCCGGACGCATTTGTGTTGATGAAATCATGAGCTACCTCTCGATCCTGTGAATATTGGCGCTACAGGCGTAAACGCCAGTATAGCAAAAAGCTTTCAGCCGGCCGGCTCGATGATGGCCGACATGGACCCCACACACCGCGGCAGCCGCGGATCCGGCCCGTACGCGTGGATTTGATCCCGCGCGAACTCCGCTTGCGGGCGTTCGCACGTAATGATCACGGTGCGCCCGCAACGGTCCACTTCTTCGGCATGCCGGAAGGCTTCGTCCAGCGTGAAGATGAACAGCCGCTGCAGCATCTCGATCACGTAGTCGTAGCTGTGATCGTTGTCGTCCAGCAACACGACGTTGTAGAGGGGAAGGATGGCTTCCCGTTCGGTGATTCGGGTCTCCGGAGCAACCGTGGTTTTCGGCATGGCCCGCTATGAATTTAGTATGCCATGCCGAGACGCCCACTGGAAGGGCGTCAGGCCGCGCCGGAAAGCAGGAGTTCACGCAGGGTATGCACCAGGATATAGGCGTCCAGGCCCCGCGAGAAGTGCTTGAGATAGTAGAAGTCGTATTCCAGGCGGCGGAGCGTATCTTCGGGCTGGTCCGGCGGCGTGTTGATCTGGGCCCAACCGGTCAGGCCCGGCTTCACTGCGTAGCGCTGGCGGTAAAACGGAATCAGCTCGGCCAGCACGTTCGCGAATTCGCTCCGCTCCGCGCGCGGGCCCACAAAACACATATCCCCGCGCAGTACGTTCCACAAATGCGGCAGCGTGTGCAGCCGCCAGCGCGCGATGAACCGTTGCACGCCATTCCGATTTCGTTCGGGCCCCGCCAGGCGCAAGCCGTAAAGCTGGAATGGCTGCCCACCCAGCCCCGCGCATTCCTGCCGGCTCAACAGCGGACCGCGCGTCGACAGCTTCAGCAGAACCGCGGCCAGCAACAGCAGCGGCGCCGAGAGGACCGTCAAGATCGATGCCAGCAACCAGTGGCCGAGCGTCTGGTAGACGATCCGTTGCGCGCGCGGACGGTACGCGCCGGAGAGCAACATTTCCGAAGGCCGCAACTCGCCCAGCGGAACGCGTCCGCATAACTGCTCGTAGGCCGTGGAAGCCTCGTCGATGGGCATCCCGCTGTACCGTAGTTGCAGCAAATCCGCGATGGGCATGCGCCCACGGCGTTCGGCAAAGCCCACCACCAGGCGGTCGGGCGCAACCTCGGCCGCCACCCGCGGCAGGGCGCTGAGTGGCCCGAGCAGCTTGCCGGCCTCCTGCGCCGCGGCTGCGGCCTCCCCGTCGTCCAAATAGCCGATTACCTGCAGGCCGAGCTCCGGGCGGGCGCGGATATAGCCGGCCATTTCCAGCAGCAATGGGCACATGCCCACCAAAAGGATGCGCTGTGCGCCCACCACCCGCAGAACGAAAACGCTGTAGGCCACCCGCCAGCCGAATAGCGCCGCCACCAGCACGGCGCACGCGGGCACCATCAGCCGGAGCGGTAGCCGGAAGCCGTCGTTCACGTAGCCTAGGAAGCCCTGGGCCAGCAGCGCGATTCCCATCACCAGCGAAAGTTGCTGGATCAGCAGAACGCGCGACTTCACGTAGAGGTTGACGTACAGATCCTCGAAGTACAAACCGAACAGGATGCTGGCGCCCGCCAGCGCGATGCGCAGCAGGCCGTTATCGGCGAGCAGAAACACGGTGGGATCCACGTTCAGGATCAGGAACGTCACCACCAGAAAGCAGGAGGCGATCAGCAGGATCTCGGAGAAAAGCAGGGCCAGCGCCCCAACGGGTAGGAAGATTCGCGACAAACGACTCATTATAGCTTGTGGGGCGGGCGTCCACGCCTGCGGCGGCTCTCCAGACCCGCGCGCTTTGGCGAGCGAAGCCCACCCAACCGCCGGTCACACGCGGACGGATAAATCCTATTGCCCGTGTCGTCAGTAACTTACGGCCTTTTCGTCTCCGCCAAAGACCGGCCGCTAGGCGCCGCCAATGCTAACTTGAAATCGGAAGGGCGGATCACTCGCCTTCGGTTCCCGCCAATAGTTGGCATAACCGCCTCTCCAATACCAAATAGCAGCGGACTCTTCTCGTCGCCGCGGCGCGGGGCAGCGCCCGGCCGGAGTCGTGCCATCTCGGAAGGAAACCATAGAAGTCGATGAAGTATATAACACCGCAACAGCAACACGCCTCCCAGAGGGACGTTCACCCCTCGCAGCGGCAGCACCATGTCACGCCGATTACGTCGCACTTACACGTGGTTACCGTAGTGACTAACCCGATGCGCTACTACGTGCGATACAAACTATATCAAGCCTTCGCCAAGATGGTGGAGGAGTCCGGCGGAATCCTCTATACGGTGGAACTGGCTCTCCGCGACCGGCATTTCGAGGTCACCGATCACGATAATCCCCGCCACATACAACTGCGGACGCCGGAAATTCTTTGGCACAAAGAGAATCTGATCAACATCGGGATCTCACGGCTCCCGCACGACGCCGAGTATGTAGCCTGGATCGACGCCGACATTCAGTTTGCCCGTCCCGACTGGGTGCAGGAAACCCTGCACCAACTGCAGATCTATAAAGTCGTCCAAATGTGGACGCACAGTATCGACTACGGCCCCGAGCATCAGCCAATAGCGCAGTGCGGCAGTCTGTTCGCCTCGTATCTCAAGGACCGGCAAGTCTTGCAGCCCATCGTCCGAAAGCCCAACGCTCAAAATGGCAATGCCGCCAATCCCGGGGCATACCCATTCAAGGGATTGATGCACACCGGTTACGCATGGGCGGCGCGCCGGTCGGCCATCAGCGATCTTGGGGGGCTCGGCGACATCGGGATTCTCGGCTCCGGCGACCGTCATATGGCCTATGCCTTGCTCGGCCAAGTGGACAAGTCGTTTCCGGTTGGCATAAGCAAGGCCTACATTACCTATTGGAACCGCTGGCAGGACCGTGCTGAAAAGTATATTCAACGCAAAGTGGGAGTGGTTAGCGGGACGGCCAATCACTATTGGCATGGATCGAAGCAGTACCGCCGATACCAGGACCGCTGGAAGATCCTGGTACAAGACGGATATGACCCCGATTTGGACCTCAAGTATGACTTTCAAGGTGTGCTGCAACTCACCGACCGCAACATCAAGTTGCGCGACGACGTGATCCACTACTTCAACGTCCGCAACGAAGACTCGATAGATCTGTAGCGCGCTCTACTGTTCGAAGCGCAGGCACGCTCTGCCGATGTAAATCTCGTCACCCGCGCATAAGCGCTCGCCCCGCCGGTTGCCGGCCGGCACCTCGACGGAGCGGCCTTCGCGGAAGATGCGCGTCCCGTATTCGCTTTCGTCGTCGCAGATGCGATATTGGCCCGACGGACGGTCGAACCGGATATGCGCGTGCGCGCGCGACACGGTGGCGTTTGCGTCGTCGCCGCCTTCTTCGAAGACTATATCGTTGCGGCGCACGATGCGGTGCTGGCTGTCGGTCAGTTCCTGCATGCGTCCGATGTTAGTGCGCGATTTGTCCATGCTGTACGATTCCTGGGCGGCCTTGCCACGCACTACCGCCAGGCGCGCCGGGGCGGGCGCGGCGGGCGGTTCGGGCTCGGGCGACGGGGCTGGCTGAGGATCGGGAACGGCGGGGGCGTCGCGAATAGCGTACGCGATCTCGAAACCCTTGGGGCCTTCCTCGGCTGTCTCCACTTCTACAGCAAAGCCGGTGGGCGGTGCACATCCCATCGCCTGCAGCGACTCGCGGATTTCGTTTTCCAGGCGGCCATCCTGGCCGAATGCCGCCTGAAACAAGGCGCGCCGCTCAGGCTTCGGGGACACCAGCCTCACTTTCAAATAGTTATAGGGAAAAACGCGCTGGCCGCGCTGAATCCTTTGGATCTTGCCTTCGATTTCTTCGAGGATCGCGCGCCGCACCAGCAGTAATTCGTCCGACTGGACGGGGCCGAACGCCCGCTCGGTCCATTTGCGGAACGTGCGTTCGATGGTCTTCTCCACTTCCGACAAGAAACTCATTTGCTATTTCCCCGCTCCGGACTTTTGTCCGATCAGTCCCAGGTTTTGCGCCGCAGTAACCAGCGCGGCGGCCGCCGGCGCCGCATATGTTCCGCCATACTGGCCATTCTCGATCAACACCGCAAACGCGATGCGCTGGCCGGCCGGATACGGCGCGAATCCGATGAACCAGGCGTGCGAGGGCGCGTCGGAGAGTTCCGCCGTGCCGGTCTTGCCCGCGATTTGGACCGGCGCGTTGGCGGCGCTGCGGCCCGTGCCCTGCGTCACTACTTCGCGCATGAACCGTCCCAGGGTTGCGGCCACATCCGGGCCGATCACGGCCTGCGGCCCCTGCGTGCGATCGTTGCTTTCGTCGGCGATCCAGCGGCCTTGCGGCATTTGGCCCCCGTTGGCGACGGCCGCCGCCACGCGCGCCATCTGAAAAGGCGACGCCACTACCTGGCCTTGCCCATAAGACGATTGCGGCAGCGACTTATGCAGTTGCTGCGCGTTGGGCGGAGCGGCCATGGAAATGCCCAGCAGGGTACCCGTATCGAATAACTGCTGCGCGCCCACGTTATAAGTGCCCAACTGCGCGAAGTAAGCATTGCAGGAGACGATTACAGCCCGCTCCATGTCGATAGTGCCGTGCGGCGACTTATCCTCGATGTCGTCGCGGATGGGCCGGTTGGAGCCATGCAGATAGTTACCCACGCGGCCGTCGGGTAGGCGGAGGCAGGAGTATGTCTGTTTGGATAACTGCGGGTCGCGGCGCAGCGCGGCCATGGCGGTGACTACTTTGAACGTGGAGCCGGGCGGATAGAGGCCGTAGCGTGCGCGATCCAGGTACGGATTCGCTGTTTCGTCGCCAGGTTCGGCAGGTGCAGCATCGCCGGGCCCGATGGGCGGTAACGGATAGCTGACCGCCGCCAGCAGCTCGCCTGTGGCGGGATCGAGTGCCACGATCGATCCCTTGTCCTGGCCGGCCTTCTGCAGCGCAGCCTTCAGAATTTCGCCTGCGCGCACCTGCAGGCGCGCATCGAGCGACATGCGCACGTCGCGCTTGCGGTCCAACACGCGGCGAACGGCCGGATTATTCGGATCGTAGCGATGCCGCAGCAGCGGAACCAATTCGCGCAGGTCGTAGCGCACGACGCGATCCATCTTGCCGGTCTTGGGATTCTCCACGTCCACCAGGGTGGGGCGGTCGTCATAGCCCCTAAGGCGAGTGGCCGAGTCGCGCTCCACGTACGAAGTGTTGCCTGCGCCCCAGCGGATGCGCGTGCGCAGATCGCCGAGCAGATGGAAAGTCAGGCCTTCGAAGGGATAGTGGCGGCTCTCGGTGCGCGAGCAGGCTTGATCGATATTGATGCCGAGCTGCTGGTATTGGGAGCGGTGCTTTTCGAGTTCGTCCCAATTGCTGGTAGCCAGCGGAAGACCGTTGCGGTCATAGATACCGCCCTTGGGGATGTCGCGCGTGACTTCCTGGAAGCGCGGATTATATTGGTAGCGGCGCGCGCCATCGGCCTGCACTACCAGGGTGCCTTCACCCATGATCGCCGCGCTACGCAACACTTGCACGTATGCGGCTTTGCCCACGATGAGGAGGGCCAGCGCTCCCAAGGCCAGGCCCGCGGCTTCAACGGGCGCGCGGAACGGCGCGTTGCGTTGCGGATCGTCGGCGGGCCGGGCGGAGATGGAAAGCAGCATCGCGAACATCAGAAAATTCGCCAGCATCGACGATTTGCCATAACAGAGGAAGGGCGTCACCACGCCGGAGAGCGGCAGCACGCCCAGCGATCCGCCGGCGATCAGCAGGATTTGCAGCGCCATGGCCACGCCGAGCCCGGCGGCCAGAAAGAATTCATAATCGCTGCGCGCGCGCAGCGCGATTCGGGATGCGCGGTAGAGGATGAAAGCGTACACCGCGAACACGCACGCCACGCCCAGGAAGCCCCACTCTTCGCCCAGCGCGGAAAGGATCAAGTCGGTGTGGGCGGCCGGGACCAGCGCGGGATCGCCCAATCCCGGCCCAGTGCCCCAGAAGCCGCCGGTGGCGTAGGCCCATAGCGATTGCGCCAACTGATCGCCACCGTGGATCACGTTATTCCAGGGCGACGACCACATGGAGACGCGCTCGTAAACGGTGTGCGGGACGCGGACGAGATAGCCGCCCACGAATCCGGCCAACAGAAACAGGAGGCCGGCAGCGGCGATCAGCGCGTTCTTGCGCGCGATCGCGTACAACACCAGGAACAGGCAGGTGAACACCATGGCCGGTCCCATGTCTTTCTGCAAGAAGAAAAACAGCAGCGAGAGCGCCACGCACGCGAATATGGGGATAGTGTCTTCGAGGGGCGGAATGCCGCCCAGGCGGTCGAACAGGGCTAGGCGCGGGCGCTGCTCGCGCGCGTGGCGCAGGATGTCCCAGCGTTGCGCGAAGTAGCCGGCCAGGAACAGGATCAGCAAAATGCGGATGATTTCGACGGGCTGAAATCCGAACAGGTTGACTTTGGCATCGCTGGTGCCCGGCCCGTATCCGAAGACGATCAGCAGCACCGAGAGCCCGAAGCTGGCCAGCAGCGGGACGAAGCTCAATTTGCCGAACAGGCGCTCATAGTCGAAGGCGCTGGCCAGGGCCAGGACGGCGCATCCGGCGGCCACGCCTTGCGCAAAATCCACGAACAGCAGGCTGTCGCGGACCGGGTCGCGGAGGCTGACCATCAAGTTGAGGCCAAGGCCGGTAAGCAGCAGAATGGCGGGCAGCAGCGTGGCATCGCCTGGGAAGCCGCGGGCGCTCCACCAAAGGTGCGCGGCCCAGAATGCTGCGAAAAAGATGGCGATCCAAATGAGGAACGCGCGGTGGAATTGCGCGGGGCGCCGCACCACGAACGAGGGCTTCAACTGGCGAAACTGTTCGCCGGTAAGGAGGGCGTGGCGTCCGCGGAAAGATTTTAGGCCGCGCGTTGCGTCGACCTCGGATTCGGAGACGCGCAGGCGGGCGATGGCGCCGACGTTCGGCAGGCTGCCTGCGGCGTCGTAAATCCGGCGCGCGACGAATTGCCGTTCGGCTGGTTCGGTGAAGATGGCGAGGTAAGGCAGCAGGTCTTCGCGGGCGGTGAGGTCGTTGAGGTTTAGCAGTTGCTTGTTGGCGATGCCGGTTTCGATTTCGGCGAACGAGCGGGTTTTGGCGCGATAGACGAAGAAGAAACCGAGCACCAGGACGAGGGAGACGGCCAACATCCAGAGGGCTTCGCGACGGCGCCAGACGATGCCCTGCCAGAGGGGCGCGCTCCTTCCGCCGCGCGGCGCTTGGGATCGTTCCGCGGCTCTGCTGCGGGTTACCGCCATTGAGGGTCCAACTTAGATGATAAGCTGTGGCGCGGGGCGGGCGTGGGGGAGGGGCAAGTGGGACCTTGAAAATGGCGTTCTCGGTGCCGGGCGAGGGCCTTCACAACTGGCGCAGCGGCGCCCACGGCGGGTCTCGTCCAGCACCCTCCTATTGGCACCCAGCGCCTCAGGCGAAATGTGCCCGACGCATGTGTAGGCGGGATACAACTATTCCTTACGGCGGCGTCATTGCTTGCGGCGCGGTTTCCATGAACCGTTCGGGGTATCGGGTAATACGTCTGCGGCCGAGTCTTGGTAATATTGAAGCTCGTCCATGCGCCTGCTGCACTACATCGAGATTGAGAACTTCAAGACGTTTGGAAACAAGCAGCGGATAGAGCTGGACCATCCGGCCGTCATCATCGGGCCCAATAACTGCGGCAAAACGAGTGTCATTCAAGCCATAGCCCTGTGGTGCCAGGCCCTGAAGACCTGGCACGCCGCGCGAGAGACCTCCGCGGCGAGTGAGCGGGCCGGGACCCCGCTCAATCGCCTCAACATTCTCAACGTTCCGGTGCAGCGAACGCGATTCTTCTGGCACGAGACCAAGGTGCGGACCGGAAACAAGGATATTCCGCTGGTCATCACGGTCGGAGTATCCTTTCAAGGTGAAGTGGAGCCGATTCCCATGCGGTTCCGGAATCAAGGCGAAGATCTGGTTTAC
>Ga0302324_100013377_pt1 | contig 16646 bp, 15 predicted proteins | sample Palsa_T0_1_FD_201949 | JGI IMG/M metagenome (GOLD analysis project Ga0302324, IMG submission 201949) | Peat permafrost microbial communities from Stordalen Mire near Abisko, Sweden - Palsa_T0_1 | ecosystem: Environmental > Terrestrial > Soil > Palsa > Peat permafrost | place: Sweden: Abisko...
CCAGAACAGGCAGCGATTCCGGGAGGGATTTGGACCAGACCTTGGTTCCGGCAGCATCCTGCGGGCCACCGGCGCCCAGGATGCTGATAAATTCAGTTTCCGGCGTGGTCATGCCCAAAGTCAATCATCGCCGTCGGCGACCGAGCCGGGGGGCTGGCCCGCCATAAAGGGGATGTCAACGCGCAGGAACCCGTTTTGATAAACAGCCTTGCCCCGGCTGACGTCGCAACCTTCAGGCACCTCGATGACCGTTTCAAAAGCGCCGTAGTCGATTTCCATCACCAGAAATTTGCAGTGGGCCGAGCGGCAGCCGTCGGGCCGCTGGCCGCTGACGCGCAGGTTGTTGCCCTCGACTGTCAATTCCAGGTTTTCCCGCTGCATGCCCGCCAGCTCGACTTTGATGACGAGACCGGTATCGCAGAAATAGACATCGGTGTTGGGCGCCCAATGTGTTTCGTGGTATCTGGTCATGGCGAGACGCCGTTTGGCAAAAAGCACTGTGGAACTTATCTTATGCATGGCAATGGAGGAGGATAGTTGAGGATGGTAATTTATGCAAGGGGCATTAGCGCAGTTTTTTGCGAGTTAGTTGTTTTTCACGATGATCTTGGCCCGCCCGCCCTTGCGCGCGCTGAAGATGATAGACGTCCTCGCGCCGGCGGCACCCGCAGTCGTGCAACCACAATGGGTGTCATGTTCAAAACTGAACTTGCGCCGACGCAATGTGGCCCTTAGAAAAAATCCCGCGGTCACCGCGACCACGCCAAGGGCTGCAATCTTCTGCCAATCCATGTGGCTAAGATAGCCGTTTGTGGCGATCATGCAACTGGATGTTTTGCCAGGGCGCTGGTTTGCGGTGCGACTGCGGTTCGTTTTCCATTCCCTTCCGCGATTATTATGCTCGCTAATCTCATATTCCGCTTCCTAAAATCAATTGAATATCGTGCGACTGAACGCAGTCAGTGTGACCAATTTCAATACTCAATTGCAATATGCCGAATAAATCACTGCCCGCCCGGCACGCCTATCTGATGGCCAGTGGCGACCTTCGCCTCAGCGCCAATCAGAAATGCTGGCCCGTCCAGTCCAAAATGGAGGCGCTCCTGGCCCAGGCCCTTCAAAGCGAAGGTTGGAAGCTCCTTCGCGCACACCCGTTCGATCCCGCCAAAAACCACGGTTTCATCGATTCGCAAAAGATGGGCATGGAAGTCTTCCGCCAGCTTGATCCCCGCGCCCCGCTCATCGTCGCCGAGGCGGTCTGGCAATACAGCCACCATGTCCTGCCCGGCTTGTTCACCCATCGCGGCCCCATCCTGACGTTGGCCAATTGGAGCGGCACCTGGCCGGGGTTGGTCGGCATGTTGAATCTCAACGCCTCCATGACCAAGGCGGGCCTCGCCTACAGTTCGCTCTGGAGCGAGGATTTCTCCGACGTCTTTTTTCAAAATGGCCTCCGCCAATGGCTCCGCGACGGCAGCCTCACGCACGACCAAAGCCATGTCCGCGACCTGGCCCGCCTCACCCTGCCCCGGGCGGAGGAAAAACTCGGCCGCGCCTTCGCCCGCCAATTCAAAGAGCGCAAAGCCATCCTGGGCGTTTTCGACGAAGGTTGCATGGGCATGTTCAACGCCATCATTCCCGACGAACTGCTCCATCCCACCGGCCTTTTCAAGGAGCGCCTGAGCCAATCGGCCCTCTTTGCCGCCATGCGCCTGGTGACCGACGCCGAAGCCCGCGCCGTGCTCCAATGGTATCTGAAAAAAGGGATGACGTTCAAATGGGGCCGGGACGAGGAAACCGAATTGACCCGCGCCCAAACCCTGCAACAATGCAAGATGTACATCGCGGCCCTGCGCATCGCCGATGACTTCGGCTGCGCGGCCATCGGCATTCAATATCAACAGGGTTTGAAGGACCTCGCTCCGGCCAGCGATCTGGCCGAAGGCACTCTCAACAACGCGGACCGCCCGCCGGTCTCCTGCCCGCGCACCGGCCGCGTCCTCTACGCCTCCGAAGCCCTGCCTCACTTCAACGAGGTGGACGAATGCGCCGGGCTGGATGGATTGCTCACCTATCATCTCTGGCGCAAGCTGGGTTATCCGCCCGAAAACACCCTGCACGACCTGCGTTGGGGCCAGCCATTTCAAAGCAATGGATTCGATGATTTCGTCTGGGTCCTCTTGATCTCCGGCGCCGCCCCGCCGGCCCATTTCATTGGCGGTTGGAAAGGCGCTTCCAGCGAACGGCAACCTCCCATGTATTTCCGCCTCGGCGGCGGCACCCTCAAAGGCATCAGCAAGCCCGGCCCCATCGTTTGGAGCCGCGTTTTCATCATGGATGGAAAATTGCACTGCGACCTGGGTGTGGGCCAGTCGGTGGCACTGCCGCCCCAGGAAACCGAACGCCGCTGGCGCGAAACCACTCCGCAATGGCCGATCATGCACGCCTGCTTCGACGGCGTCACTCGCGACCAGATGATGGCCCGCCACAAATCCAACCACATCCAGGTCGTTTACGCCCCCGACCGGAAAAAAGCCCATCGCGCCTGCCGCATCAAAGCCGCCGCGATGGCCGAACTGGGCCTGGATGTGCATTTCTGCGGCAACATCGACTTGGACTGAACACTCCCCTTTTGCCAGATCGCCGCATGAGGCGCACCAACTCCATTGCTCTGGTGAAGGGATATGACGCCCTAGTTGGGGGATTTCGCAGGTTCTTGATGCCGGGCGGAGTCAGGCGGCTTGGACATTGAATTCCATAGTCTCGGCGGCTTACTGGGAGGTTGGCCGGCGGATCGTGGAGTTCGAGCAAGCCGGGCGGACGCGGGCTGATTACGGCGAACGTATCATCGAACAGCTCTCGATAGACCTGAGCAAACGGTATGGCCGGGGCTTCGGACGCAGCAATTTATTCCAAATTCGCGCCTTCCACCTGGCCTATCGCCAAAAAGTCCAAACAGTGTTTGGACAATTGTCTCCCGATTACTTTGATGTCCTGCGAAAAGCATTGCCGCTTCCGTGGTCGCAATACTCCCGCCTGCTGTCAATCGAAAGTCCTGCTGCTCGAGAATTCTACGAAACGGAAGCTCTGCGAGGTGGTTGGTCGGCGCGCCAACTCGACCGGCAGATTGCGACGCGCTTCTTCGAACGCACCGCTTTGTCGCGGAACAAGGCAGCCATGCTCCACCGCGGGACAAAAAAACAGGTGCTGGATATGATAACGCCCGAAGAGGCAATTAAAGATCCCTACATCCTTGAATTCCTCGGTCTGAAAGATGAGTACTCCGAGAGCAATCTTGAGGAAGGACTCATCCGCCGGCTCGAAGATTTTCTGATGGAACTCGGCGGCGACTTCGCATTTATCGGCCGGCAGAAACGGCTTCGCATTGGCAATGAATGGTTTCGCATTGACTTGCTCTTCTTTCACCGTCGGCTCCGCTGCTTGGTGGTCATTGATTTGTTATGTGGTCGATCACATAACAAGCCTTCTGTGGTCAATTTCATTATGTGGCCTTGCCCGAGCAAATCTCGTGAGTTCGGCGAAACAAGTGTTTGGGGACGCCACATAAGCGGAGACTACAGCTTGCGAAGGAACTCCATCAAGTCTTTGTCGTCGCGCCATTTTACACGGGAAGTGGTGCGGCTGACTTCGCAACGCGCTAACGCTTTGGCTTTCATTTCCAAATCCACCTCAGCGTAGATGTTGGTGGTGTTGAGGGACACATGGCCCAACCAGGCACGAATGGTGTTGATGTCCACTCCTGCGCGCAGCAGATGCGTAGCGGTGGTGTGCCGGATAGTGTGTGGGCTTACACGTTTGTGCTTCAACGAGGGCGTTCTTTGGCCGACGGCTCTGGCATGGCGTTCCACCATCGCGTGAACGCCATACCTTGTCAGGGGGTGTCCTTGGCGGTTGAGGAAGACGTGATCGGCCTCCGGCCGGGCTCGGATCAGGTGGGAAAGTTCCTGGACGGTCTTGTTCCAGAGAGGACAGCGGCGCAGTTTGCTGCCTTTGCCGCGAATCACCACGGACGAGCAATCCCGGCTGGGAGTGGCCCCCAAATCGAGGTCTTTGATTTGAACGTGGGCGGCTTCATCGGCGCGCGCGCCGGTGTTGTAAAGAAAGAGCAACAGACCATAATCGCGCCGCCCTTGGGCCGTGTTCATATCCGGCGCCGCCAACAAGCCGTCCATCTCCGTCTTTTCCAGATAAGTGATCCCCGGTCGTGCGCACCGTTTAAATGGGATCGCGCAGAGTTCGCCGGACCAGCCCAGATGCTCGGGCGCGCGGCGCGCGATAAAGTGAGCCAGAGAGTGAATGGCTGCCAACCGCTGGTTGCGCGTCGCGATAGCGCAATGGCGCTTGGTTTCCAACTCCAACAAAAAGGCGCGCACTCGCTGAGCCGTCAAGTCTTCGACCGTTAGGAGTTCGATCCGGGTGCGGGCCTGTCGAGCCATGAACGGCAGCATCAGACGCAGCGTGTCTCGGTAACTCTGTTGGGTGTTGCGAGCCAGGTTCCGCTCGCCGACCAGGTGTTCAAGTAGAAACCGGCGAACCAAAGGTCCCAGTTCGGCGGCGTCAGTCTTGTTCGAGTTTTTCCGCCGCGTATCGTTCAAAGCGTTGGTTGGCTTCATCAAGCAACTCCGATGTCATGGTGAGGTACACCTGGGTGGCCGCCAAATGAACGTGTCCAAGGTAAACGGACAGTTGGGGCAAGAGTCGTTGCACATCCTTGTTTCGGCGGTACCAAGAGGTGAGTCGATGGACGGCAAAGGTGTGCCGCAGATCATGGAGACGGGGTTGATAGCGGGCTCCATCGTCTCGCCGCACTCCTGCTTCTTGGCAGACCCGGCGAAATGAGGCTTCCACGGTATTTTGGTTGACTCGATTTCCTCGTTCAGTGGTGAAGAATGGCGTATCTTTGCTGGCGTTCGGTCCGTGACCCGTTGGACGTGAAAGATAACCCCGCAAAACTTGGCCCAGGCGCGGACTAAACGGAACCAGACGACTCTTAAAAAACTTGCTTTTCTCGACGGTGAGCAGCAATTGGTCCAAATCCACATCGGCCCGGTTCAAAGCCACCGCCTCCCGTACGCGCAGACCTGTGGCGTAAAGCAGAAGCACGACGATCCGCATCGTCTCCGGTTCCATGCAACTGCAATTTCGTTGATAGGTTTTGGCGGCCTGGAGGACGCGTCGAAGTTCCTCCCGGCTGTAGATGTAAGGAACAAAAGGTGGCGGACGTTGCGGAATTATGTCAGGCAGCGGCATTTTCGCTCCATAGTCTCGGCTGATGACATAGCGGAAAAAACCCTTGAGGGCATTGTGCTTCACATGCCAGGCACTCGTGACGACACCCTTCCCGTAAAGAAACTTGGTCGTCTGCCCGACACTGACCTGCTTGAGATCGATGCCACAACGCAGCCCCCGGCAAAACGCGCGCAGAATGCTTGCGTTGGTTTGGAATCGTTCACCCAGCGAGCGCCGGTGCGTGATATATCGGTCCACCAAGCGGCGCAACTTCATGCCAAACCTCGCAAATCTATTTGGCCCACTTCGCGCAACTGCGCCAGATCCACTTTGGCGTAAATGCGAGTTGTATCCGGGTTCGTATGTCCGAGATGATCTCCAATCTCCTTGAGGGATAGCCCTTGGTTCAGCAGACGCGTCGCACAAGCATGTCGCAGACAATGTGGACCGTAGTGAGGCAACTCGACTTTGAGACCGCGCAACCGGCGCGCCACCACCGGCCAAAGCGTGCCGCTGTGCAACGGTCGAAATGGAGCCCGGCACGTCAGAAAAACTTCGCGCCGTTCGGAGTCCGGACGGACTTTCCTCAAATAGCGAACCACGGCATCACCCACCGAACGAACCAATGGATACTCCTGCGCCTTGCGCTGTTTCGGACGCCGAACTCGGAGCAACTCCCGCTCCCAATCGAAATCCTCCAAGCGCATGCCCGTCACCTCGCCCGCCCGCAGACCGTAAACGGCCAGCAACAAAATTATGGCCCGGTCGCGAATGGCGCTGGCATGATCGCCTTTGAGGTTGCTCAACAACTGGCGAACCTCCCGCCAGGTTGGTCCGAGTGGAAGCGACTCGCCGGAATAACACCGGGGCGACTTGATGGTGTCGGCGAGGCCCTCTGAACACCAGGCTTTTTGCTCCGCATAACGGAAGAAACTCCTTAGCGTGCTCGCACGAGTTCGTATTGTTGATCGCGCGTAGCCGCCTCTATTGACCTTGCCAACCAACCACTGGTCCAGTTCCCGCGCGGATACGATCCGCAGCGAACGGGCACGCCGTTTGAGTTCGGTCAGGAAGTCCTGCACCGTGAAAGTGCGATAGGCGACGGTTCGCGGCGACAATCCCTGCTCCTGCCGCATGTAGTCCCCGAATGCGGCGACTATCTTGGCGTGCGGCATTGGACTTTGCGGAGGCTCTTCGAGTCGCCCCATGAACTGGAGCCACTGAGTCGCTTGCCAGATGAAGCGCCGACGACCAGTCGAAGGTTGAGAGATCATCACCGCACGAGTGCGGCGCCCCCAACGGTGAGCGCAGTGTTTGATCTCCGCCAGACCAATCCTTTGGCGAGGCCGCGCTCCCAGGCGCAGCCGTTCCGCAATCGCGAGCAGATAATGCGCAGCCACCTTGAGCGTTCGTCGTGCCATCCCTTGGCGCGCCAGATGCAGAAGGTAAAGGCAGCGCTCCTTGGCCAAAGGACCTGATCTCTGGCGGACCAACGCATGATTGCGCTCGAAAAGCTTGCGGAACATAAGCACGTCGATGTCTCAGTGACATAAAATGAACACACACGGGTACGCCAAGTTTCAATTTATGTGGCGAAAAAAAGTTCGTCGCCCCAGGCTGGCCTCTGTAAGTTAGACGAACACAACATAATGAAATTGACCACAGAAGATTTGAAGCTCGGAAAATTCACGCACGCGGATGCCGGGCAAATGCATCTGTACCTAAATTATGCGCGCGAACATTGGACGAATTTGGATGAAAACCCACCTGTCGGGCTGATTCTCTGCACGGAAAAGGATGCCGCAGTCGCGAGATATGCACTGCAAGGGCTTCCGAACAAAGTGCTCGCATCCGAATATAAGCCCACCTTGCCCGATGAAAAATTGTTGGTGGCTGAAATAAAGAGAGCGCGCAAAGGACTGGAGATAGGCCGATAAACCTTTCCAGGCCAACGGAATTTGTCGAGGACGCTGTTTGTGACCGGTCGGAGTAGCGCGGCGGGCTTGGCCTGTGCTATAACAGCGCCGCCATGACAACTGAAGAGAGAGACAGCGCCAAGGAACTTTATAAAAAGTTGCGCGGACTGCCATGGCCACAGCTCTGGCGCGAGGAAGTCGCGCGGTTCAACGCGGCCTCTCCACAGGAACGGGAAAAAAGGACGGCGGTCATTCGCGCGGTGGGAGTTGTTTTCGCTGAGTCGGGGCCGATGGAAGAAAAAGCGCAGGTGCGGGAATGGCTGCTGGGCTTGTTGCAGGACCCCTGCGAAAAGATCCGCCGCTACGCCATGGCCGCCATGCCCAAGATCGGCGCTGGCCCGAAAGAAGAGGGGAAACTCCTTTCTGTGTTACGGACGGCCACGGAGGAGCGCGAGAAAAGATTCCTGCGGCAAACTCTGGGCAAGATCGGCGGAACGGCCGCCCTGGAACAGGGTTTCCTTGGGGACGCGGAGCAGAAAGTCAAAGCCGGCATCGCGCGCCGGGAAAGTCCCAGCGCTGTGCGACTCCAGGCCGTGCTGGCCGATTTCGCGGAGTTGCGCATCCATTTGCGAGGACGACGCGGATTGGAGCGAATTGTCGGCGAGGAGGTGCAGCAAGGCCAAAGGAAGCCTGAAAAATTTCGCCTCGCGGAAGTCCAGAGCGGCAGCGTGGCCATTGTCCCGGTGGCGCCATTTTCCCTGGCAGATATTTATGCCATGCGCTGTTTTGGCACGGTCGGTTTCGTGTTGGGCCGGACGGAGGGCACCGGCGAGACAGAGCTTCTGGAGGCTTTGGCGGAGGTGGTGACTTCGTCCTTGGCGCGGCGTCTCTTGCAGACCTTCACCGAAGGATCGATTCGTTACCGCCTGAACTTTGTCGGCAAGGGCCACCAAAGAGCCGCCGTGGATCGTCTAGCCAATCTGGTTTACGCCCGCTGCCCGGAAATTCTTAATGACGGCCGGAGCGTGACCTGGACCATCGACGTGCATCCAAACGGCCGCGGCCACTTGGTGGAATTGCGTCCGAACCTGACGCCGGATCCGCGTTTTTCTTATCGACAGAAGGATGTCCCGGCGGCGTCGCACCCGCCACTGGCCGCCTGCCTGGCCCGGCTGGCCGGAAGGGTCGAGCATGAAGTGATTTGGGATCCGTTCTGCGGTTCAGGATCGGAATTGATTGAACGCGCATGGCTGGGCGGCGTGCGCGGCGTGTATGGGACCGATCGCAGCGCAGCGGCGGTCGGCATCGCGCAAAACAATTTTGCGGCCGCGAAGGGGAAGTCCGTTCCTGCGAAGTTTATGTGCGGTGACTTTCGGGACCTCGCTTGGACTCAGAATCCGGGGGCTGAAAGGGTCACGTTGATCATCACCAATCCTCCCATGGGCATGCGCGTGCCCGTGGCTGATTTGCGGCAGTTGATCGCGGACCTTTTTCGCGTCGCCGCGACGGTGCTCAAGCCCGGCGGCAGGCTGGTCTTGGTCAATCCTTTGTCGAAGACAACGCCGCATCCGTCGCTGAAATTGCAGTTTCAGCAAAAGGTGGATATGGGAGGCTTCGAGTGTCTCATGGAGAAATATGCCAAGGCAGGGTGACGAGTCTTCTCTTTAGGCATTGCCAAAGGTGGCGGATGTGGCATCTTACCCTTATATTAAATTCTTATGCAGAAGCCAAAAATTGTTGCCTACTTGAAACCCACTTGCGGTTGGAGCCAGGGTGTGCGCGCTGTCCTGCGCAAATACGACCTGCCCTTTGAAGACCGGGACATCATCAATGACCCGAATCAACGCCAGGAGATGATCGAAAAGAGCGGCCAAATGCTCAGCCCGTGCGTGGAAGTCAACGGCCGCATGCTGGCGGACGTCAGCGGGGAGGAAGTCGAGGCCTTTCTGTTGGCCAACTCGCTGGCCCAGGCCAATGAACGCAAGCCCGATGCGCCCATCGACCAACCCTGCGCCCACGAAATGCCCCTGTCCAGCCCCTTGCATTTCCGGGCCTGAGTCAGCGTCTCCTGACAATCATCTCTGCCCTGCGCTGTCGGATTGGCCTGGCACCATCCGCAGCAATGGCCGCGGTTCCTTTTGCGCCGGGTATTCGGGCGGCAGGCCGAAACCGAAAAACGCGGTTTCAAAATTCCGCCCAAGAACGTAGCCTGCGAATTCCTTAATCGCCTCGAACCTCTCCGCAAAGACCTGGGTCCAGTGCGATTCCTGGCCGTAATCCAATCCCCAGGTCCAAAGCATGCCGTCCGCAGTCAGTCCAATCATGGTTTGATCGCCGACGCCCCATATTCCTGCCCAGTCGGATCGCCGGCCGATTCGGATTGGCGGACCAAGGGCCGTGGTCCTGGCCGACTGGAGCCAGTCGATCACTTCAGGAGTCGCCCACAAGCTTCCATCGGATCGCAGTTCGTACTTTGCACGGGTCCAATTGGTCGTGTAGAGCGGACCGGATGCCAGCATGGCCGCGTTGGAAGACACCAAAGTGCTGATCAACTCGATGGGGACGCCCGGCCCCGGCATTCCCGTCAGGTAGGAGAGAGTCCATGTTTCTCCCTTTTGATTGCGCGCCAGGGTTTGGCCCCCGCCGGCCAAGCCAGTCCAATTGCTCTCCGCGCAAAGCCGAATCGGTAACGGAAAATTCGTGGATGACCCCATGCCGCGCGCAAACCAGGTGACTTCTCCCCATGTCCAAAGCACTCCATCTTTGCGCAATGCGACCACTTCGGTGCCGGCGACGCTGCTGGCCTTCCAATCGCCGTTAGTTCCCACCCAAATCCCATCAGGACGATTCGGCCCTGGGCCATTGCCCAACTGGCTTTGCTGGTTCTTGCCCCACGCCCACAATCTCCCGTCCCGGTTCCGGGCCACGTTGAATCCGTCGCCTGCGCGGACTTCCACCCAGTCATGGCCTGAGCCGACCTGTCTTGGTTGTTCGTTGGCGCGCGACCAAGTCCAAATGGTTCCATCGGACTGCAATCCTACGGCGTCGCGGTTAGCCGACATCTGCGCCCAATCCATGTTTGTTCCGACCCGATGCGGCGGGAATGCGCCAGCAGCACCTCCCCAAGACCAAAGCGAGCCATCTTGTAAAATAAAATAAACTACCTCCAGGGCCGATGGGAATTCGAAGACCTGGAGAGCAGTATTACTCTGGGCTATCGAGATCGCCAATGGTTTGGGAAAATGAGAGCGCCGGACATGCATGTCGTATAAGACCAGAGATGCCAGAACCACAAACAGCAGAGCAGCCACCGCTGCCGCTCTGCGAAGCCTGGCCCGCAGCTCCGCTTTTCGCTCCGCACTCCCTGTCCACCAGTCCCGCAACCAGGCAAAACGGCGCCTGGGCGCGAGCGGTTCCAAGGCAAGCCGCCGAAAATTTGTCCGCAACCGCCTCCATGCCCTCAGCCCAAAAAGCAGGTCGATGAAAATGGCCGACGCGAAATAACAACCCAAGTCAAAACGCCAACTTGGATCCCAGGGCGGTCTTGTAAAGAGGAACATAAACAAGTGAGCGGCCAACTCCGCGCAGCCATAGAGAATCCACGCCAGCACCAGGATGGTAGCGGCGGTTTTGAGCGTCGCCCGACCGTAACTCTTCGCCGTCAGCCCCGCCAGCATGCCGACCCAACTCAACGCGATCGCGTCAGCCACCAACAGGAAAATGCAGACCGCCCAGACCCATCGAATCTGAACCGCATCCGGGGTGTGGACAATGGAAAGCACGGCCAGCACTGCCATCATAACCGCCACCATCAGCGGCTTGAGGAATTGCCGGCGCAAGGCCAGCCTTTGCCCGCGCAGAATTTCCTGCACGGTAAGTGGCGTGGACAGCAGCACCTCAAAGGCGCCTGACTTCTTGTCCTGCGCCAATTGACGCGCGGCCTCCACCGCGATCCAGAGCTTGAGCAAGACGCTTAAGAGAAGTGCGAACACCACATTGGCCTCTTGTTCGATATTGTTGACGTTGAGCGTCGTAACTACCCAGAGAGAGGCTAAGAGTCCCATCGCCCCCCAAACGTGCCAGGCCTTAACATAAGGCCGTGCGGCGAGCCAAAAATAGGCGTTGCGGTCAAGTAATAACCGACGGAAAGCGGCGGCGCTCTTCGTCTGGCCATCGCGCCACCAGCGACGCCGCCTTTCGCCCTTTTTTCGCAGCGAGCGGGCGGACACCGCTTTGTCCCGCCATGATCGCGGAGCTATCAAGCAAGCCGCCAGCAGGCACACTAACGTCAAGCTGAAAGTGGCCGCAACGGACCACCCAAACTCAGCGGGAGAGATCCTGTAATTGACTGCCGCGCACTTCCAAAACGAAAAGACCGGGCAGGAATAATAGAACTGGGCCGGCGCCTTGAAACCCGGGACCACGCCCTGCAGCGCGCCGCCGAAAGCGGGCGGCACCCCGGCCAGACACAAAAGGAGGGCCAGATTTGCGCCCTTGACCCTTTGTTCATCGCGGCTGACGGCGGAGACAAACAGCCCGATGGCGGCGGAAAAAAGGAAGGTATTGACCAGCACCAGCACCATCCGCCAGAACTCTCCACCGGTCATTCCGCCTGCCAACAGCGGCAAGGCTAGAATCGGAAAGACCGCCATTAATCCATAGAAACCATCCAGTGAAGTAGCCGCCATTTTGCCGAAGACCACGTCGAACCCCTTCAGATCAGTCAGGAACAACAGCCCCAATGTGCCTTCTCGTTTTTCCCGGCTCAAGCAATCCGCCGTCATCAACCTGCCTGCCGCCAGACAGTAGCCCAGGCACAAGCCAGACAAGCCCCAGAAAAGTGTTTTGACAAACGATATGGAAGGATCCACCAGGCTGGCGAGATAACACACCCCGAAGGCCAGCGCGGCCAGCCCCGCGATGAGCATTCGCGTCCCGTAAGTGCCGCGCCTGCGCGCCGCCACGCGCATCTCTCGTTCGACGATGGGTAGGAACGTCATGCCCTGCGGCGCTGATGTTCCATCAACCGCCCGCCATCTTCAATCTTTTTAAGGCCCCTACCCGACAAAATCAGCGCGTTTCCAGCATGCACCGCACGCACTGCGGGTTGTCACTTTGCACACGGCTCCCCGTCGGTTGCAACCGGCCGCTGGCTTTGTCAATACTGAATACAACCACGGTGCCCGAATCCTGGTTGGCCGCCAGCAGATAGTGGCCGGTCGGATCAATCTCGAATTGCCGCGGCGTCCTGCCGCCGGTCGGAACTCGTTCGATGAAGGTCAGCCGGCCGCTCGCCGGGTCGCAGGCGAACAACGCGATGCTATCGTCGCCCCGGTTGGAGCCATAGACAAATTTGCCCGAGGGATGCACCGCCACTTCCGCGCAAGTGCTCTGGCCGGAATAACCTTCCGGCAGCGTTGATACGGTTTGGATTTCCCGCAACGCGCCGCTGGCGGCGTCGCAGGCGAAAACGGTCAAGGTGGAGGCCATTTCGTTGATGACGAAAGCCCAGCGGCCATTGGGGTGAAACGCAATGTGCCGCGGCCCGGCGCCGGGTTGGGCCGCGGCGAAAGCCGGCTCGCTGGCAACCAGCGTCCCCTGGCCCGGGTCGAACTTGAAGATCAACACTTTGTCCAACCCAAGGTCGCAACCATAAGCGAACCGGTCCCCCGGCCCGGTCACGATGCAATGCGCGTGTGGTCCTTCCTGCCGGTCCGCATTGACGCTGGACCCATGGTCCTGAATAAAGGCCGACATGGGCCGCACCTCGCCATTGCCAGCCAGCGGAAATACGGCGAAACTGCCGCTGCCGTAATTGGCGATCAGGGCGTTTTTCCCGGCCGCATCGACTGCCACGTGACACGGCCCGCTCCCGCCCGCGGGCTGCCGATTCAAAAACCTCAGTTTCCCGGCCGCCGCCTCGATGGCAAAGGCGCTGATGCCGCTTCCCTCGGCGTTGCCTCCCTCGCTGATGGCGTAGAGGAACTGATGATTCGGAGCGATGCTCAAAAACGAGGGATTCTTGATCTCCGCGGCCTGGCCCAGGCCCGTCAACACACCCGCCGCCAGGTCGAAGCGGAAGGCCTCGATGTTCTTTCGGCCCGAGCCGACGAAGACCAATTCCGTTTGGGATTCCGCGCCCGCCGGCACGACGGCCAAGAGGACGGCGCACATGGCGGAAGCGAGGCGGCGGCATTTCATATTCGGTTACTTGACTGACATGACGGTGTAATTTCGTTTGCCTTTGCGCAACAGCAAATGTTTGCCAAAGAGCAAATCGGCGGCGCTCAGATGCCGTTGCGGATTGGACTCACGGATATTGTTGACATATACGCCGCCTCCTTCGATGTCCTTGCGCGCCTGGCCCTTTGACGGGCAGAGGCCGGAGGCGGCCAAAACCTCCGTCAACGGCGCTCCGGCCCCTTCCAGCCCGGACTTTTCCAGATCACGCGTCGGCACTTCGCCGACGATTTCATTAAAGGTGCTTTCCTTGATCCCTTCCAGCCCGCCGCCAAAGAGAATTTCACTGGCGCGCACCGCTTCCGCCGTGGCGGCCGGGCCGTGGATCAAATCGGTCATGGCCGCCGCCAGCGCCTTGTGCGCCGCGCGAGCTTCGGGCCGCTCCAGGTGTTGCGCGCAGAGGGATTCGATCTCCTCACGGCCCAGGAACGTGAAGAGTTTCAAATAGCGCGCCACGTCGCGGTCGTCGGTGCGAATCCAGAATTGGTAGAATCGGTACACGCTGGTTTTCCGGGCCTCCAACCAGACGGCGCCGGCGGCGGACTTGCCGAACTTGGAGCCGTCGGTATTGAGAATCAGCGGCAGGGTCAGCCCGAAAACGCGCCCGCCGGCTTTTTTGCGCGTCAATTCCATTCCGGCGGTGATGTTACCCCATTGGTCGCTGCCGCCGATCTGCAATTCGCATTGGCGCGTCTGAAACAAATGGAAAAAATCGAAGGCCTGCAGCAGCATGTAGCTGAACTCGGTGTAACTGAGGCCCGTCTCGCGGTCTTCCATGCGCGCCCGGACGCTCTCCTTGGCCATCATCTGATTGACAGAGAAATGCTTCCCGATGTCCCGCAGAAAATCCAGAAACCCCACCGGCGCCGTCCACTCGGCGTTATCCACCAGTCGGGCTGGATTGCCCGCGCACTCGAAGTCCAGCAGCCGGCGCAATTGCTCCTTGATGCCGGCGATGTTGCGCTCCAGCGTTTCCTTGTTCAGCAGCAGCCTTTCGGCGTCGCGCCCGCTCGGATCGCCGATCAGACCCGTCGCCCCGCCGGCCACCGCAATGGGATGATGCCCGCGCAATTGGAACCGCCGCAAGGCCAGCAGCGGCACCAGGCTCCCCACGTGCAGGCTGTCAGCGGTGGGATCGAATCCGGCGTAAAGGACAATGGGGCCGGACTCCAGGCGCTTTTGCAAATCCTCCGGGTCCGTGCAATCGGCCACCAATCCCCGCCATTCCAGTTCCTGAAAAATATTCATGGCCCTTGTCCAACGATTTTCACCCGCCCTGTTCCGCGCGCGACCTCGCCGATGCTCCAGGCGGATTGCCCCCGCGCGCGGATGAAGCGCAGCGCCGCGTCCGCCTTGTCCGCGGCCACGATCATGGTCATGCCGATGCCCATATTGAACACCTGGTAAAGCTCCGCCTCCGCCACTCCGCCCTGGGCGGCCAGCAAGGCAAAGACCGGCAACATCTCCCAGGAACCTTTCTTGATCACCGCATCGCATTTCTTCGGCAGCACGCGCGGAATGTTGTCGATGAATCCGCCGCCGGTAATGTGCGCCAGGCCCTTGATCTCCCGGCCTCGGACAAATTTTTGCAGCATGGCCTGGATCAGCGGCCCATAGCTCCGGTGGACCTTCAGCAATTCGTCGCCAATGCTGCCTTGCAATTCCGCCACAATACTGTCCGGACGGAGTTTCATCCCTTCAAAGAAAATCTTTCGCGCCAGCGAATAGCCGTTGGTGTGCAGCCCGCTGGAAGCCAGGCCGATGATGGCGTCGCCCGCCCGGATGCCTTTGCCGTCAAGGATGGACGCCTTTTCCACCACGCCCACAATCGTGCCGCTGAGATCATATTCGCCCGCCTGGTAAAAACCCGGCATCTGCGCCGTTTCGCCGCCGATCAACGCGCAATGATTTTCCCGGCAGGCCGCGGCGAAGCCCCGCAACAATTGCTCGAACACACCGGGCTGCAGTCGCCCCGTGCCGATGTAATCCAGAAAAAAGAGCGCCTCCGCCCCCAGCACGGCGATATCATTGACGCAATGATTGACCAAATCCTGTCCCACCGTGTCGTGGCGATTCATGGCGAAGGCGATTTTCAGCTTCGTGCCAACGCCATCCGTGCTGGCCACCAGCACCGGCTGGCGGAATTTTTTGGCATCCAGCGCGAACAATCCGCCGAACCCGCCGACCTGCCCCAGCACCTCGCGGCGCCGAGTGGAAGCAAGCAGCCGCGGCAAAGAAGCCTTGACCCGGTTGCCCAGGTCAATATCGACTCCCGCCGCCGCGTACGCTTTCTGACTCATGCGCGCGCACGTTACCCGCCGTCCGCAGTCGTGACAAGCTCGCAGCTGGACATTGGCCGTGCTCAATCTCCATTTACAGCCGGCACATTGCCAATTAAAGCCGCAGATATCTTAATGACTCAATTGAAGAAGGGAGCCAGCTTTCACTTCAGACGAAATGAATCATCGGCGATTTTGAATCAGGTCGTTTTCCTTCAGTTGTCGGTTGCGGCAACTTGTAAGGATTACTTACAAGTTCGACGAGAGGGCCTCCAAGAGGATTCGCGCGCTGGAGGATTCACGCCGCCGCCAGCACTTTGACCTCTTTGTTGAGGCGGTCGGCCAGTCTCACCTGTTCCCGTTCCAAGTCGTGGTGGGATTGCAAGTTGAGCCAGAATTCCGGCGCCATGCGGAAGTAGCGTCCCAGGCGCAAGGCGGTGTCGGCCGTGATGGCGCGCTGACCCTTGACAATTTCGTTGATACGGCGCGGAGGCACGCCAATGTCTTTGGCCAGCCGATACTGCGTGATGGCCATGGGCTTGAGAAATTCCTCCTCCAGGATTTCGCCCGGCGTGATATTGGCCAAAAGTTTGCTTTTCATATTCAGTGATAGTCCACCATTTCAACTTCCCAGGCGTTGCCTTCGTGCCAGCGAAAGCAAATCCGCCACTGGTCATTTACGCGGACGCTGTGCTGCCCCTTGCGTCCGCCTTTTAATGCTTCCAGCCGGTTACCCGGCGGCACAGCCATGTGCCGCAATTCCGTGGCTGCATGCAAAGCCAGCAGCTTTCGTCTTGCGGTTCGCTGAATGTCCTGCGGGAACCGGCGGGACAGTTCCACCCGGAATATCCGCTCCGTCTCCGCGCACGCGAAACTGAGAATCACCAGCCTATAGTAACGCCAGCCGTTAATAGTGTCAAGGGCCGCGGAAACGATTCGCCTCACGCCGACGGCAAACGCA
>Ga0302324_100013378_pt1 | contig 16645 bp, 17 predicted proteins | sample Palsa_T0_1_FD_201949 | JGI IMG/M metagenome (GOLD analysis project Ga0302324, IMG submission 201949) | Peat permafrost microbial communities from Stordalen Mire near Abisko, Sweden - Palsa_T0_1 | ecosystem: Environmental > Terrestrial > Soil > Palsa > Peat permafrost | place: Sweden: Abisko...
CATCCAGCGCCGATCGCCGCCCCTGCCAGTCGAGATGGAGCCGGGCGATGCGTGTTTTTTTCACTGCAACACCTTGCACGCCTCCTCCGGCAACTCGACCGACTTTCCGCGCACGCTGCTTCACTGCACCTACAACGCGATCGACAATTCGCCGATCATCGAGGAAGGCCAGGAGCATCATCGCTACCGGCCGTTCGACAAGCTAGACGACTCGGCGCTCATCGAGCACCGATGGAAGGACGTTTTCAAGAACCACTCCTTCAACTGCTTTGGCGATGTCGGAGTCGTGAATCGCTACGGATACCAGGTCATAGCGCGCGGATGACGGCGGCGCCGTTTTCGACGGGCGCCGAGACTTCCGCTTCGCCAATGAGCTCGATTGTGGACCCGGCGACGCGACCCGCACTGCGCTCCAGTGACCATTTCTTCACGGGATGACGTCCTCCGGCATCGGCCGTTCGCCCCGTTTGCGCTTCATGATCTTGTCGGCGGCAGCGAAATCGGCGCGCTCACGCCGCTCCAGAAAAAACGCAGCAGTGTTCATGGCCGCGAGCTTTTCGGCCACTGCGGTTGCTGCAAACTGATTGAAGCTGGTGCCGTCTGCCTTGGCACGCCGCACGGCTTCGGCTTTGACTGAAGTCGGCAGGCGTAGTGGATCGGTGCTTTTGGGGATTGGGAACGGTCGTCGGCCGTCGATTGGCCCATTCCCGCAGCGACCTATGTCCGATTTCGCTATCGATAGCCTCCATCTATCATAGTGAGAGAAAAAAGAAATTTCCTTCTATCCAGCTGCGGCCGTATGTTTATTTTGAGGACAGCACACACGGACTTAAAGGAGACATCGCATGAAACTCGATTCGACCAGAACGGTTGACGTCGGCATCACCGCAGCCTTGATGACGCCGAGCGACCTCGATGAAGGCGCCGATCGCATCCCGAATGTCATGAACCCGATACTCGCGGATGTTTTCGCCCTATATCTCAAGACCAAGAATTTCCACTGGCATATGAGAGGTCCGCATTTCCGCGACTACCACCTGCTGTTGGACGAGCAGGCCAGTCAGTTGCTTGCGATGACGGATCAGATCGCGGAGCGCATGCGCAAGCTCGGTCGCACGACATTGCGTTCCGTGGGGCACATCTCGCGACTGCAGCGGGTAAGAGACAACGATGTCCTATATGTCAAGCCTTTGGATATGCTGACCGAATTGATGCATGACAATGTGGAACTTACCGCCCGGCTTCGCGATGCACATGACGTGTGCGACGAAAATCGGGATGTGGCTACGGCAAGCCTCATCGAGGTATGGATCGACGAGACGGAGGGTCGCACCTGGTTCCTCTCAGAGGCGACCCGGAGGTAGCAGCGAGCTGGCGCCCCGCCATGTCGGCGGGCACACGGGGTCGCCTTGATTTCGCGGTGCAATAGCATACGGTTGAGACAGAGTGCTTTCCCGGAGGAATACGAGACTGCATCGCGAAAGCCACTGAATTGGCGGCCCATTCCGGACCTTGAGCGGCGCGCTCGCGCCGCTGCGTGCGCTGGGCCTGCGCATCGCGATCGGTGAGAGCCCCAGGGCTAAGTGATCTTCCGCGATGGAGGCGAACGCCGGAAGCAAAGCCGGGCTCATGACGACGGCCATCCTTGCTGAACACTGCGATTTGTTCATTTGCATGACCGCTGATCGTGTTGTGTCGTTCATGAGCCCAGGCGTCAATTATCGAGCGCGCCGGCACTGATCCAGGACTCGACCTGCGCGACCTGCGCTGCGGATAGATAGGGACCACCGAAGGGCATGCGGGCACCGCTGATGCCGGGTGCGCCCTCGAGTTTCAGGACAACGTAACTCGTGTCTGGGTCGCCCGGCTTGACCCGCTCTACGGCTGGTTGCTCGATGCTCGGCACGCCGACGAGCGACTTGAATGTGGCCGCGGCGGAGGTCAGGTTTTGCACGCCGGGCAAGCTCGTGCCGATGCCATTGTGGCATCCCGAGCAGATCGGTCCGAATATCTCCGCTTGCAATTGCGTCAAGGTCGCCGGGGCGGGGCCGTTCGACACGGTCACCGTCACCGCCGGCGATGTGCCGACGTTGCCGTCCGCATCCGTGGCGGTCGCCGTGAGGCTGACCGAGCCGCTCGTCGCCTTGGTGGTGTTCCACGCGACGCTGAAGGGCGCCGTGGTTGCTGTGCCGATCGAAGTCGCGCCTGCAAAGAATTGCACTTGCGAGACATTGAGCGGATCGGTCACTTGCGCGGTCAGCGTGACGGTACCGCTGACAGTCGTAGCCGGGGCGCTCAACGTGACCACCGGCTTGGCATTCAGAACGGGCGCCGTCGCCCCGACATCGATGCGCCCGTATTCGCCGCCATTGGCGGATGCCGCAAAGAACAGAGTGTTTTTCGGTTGGTTCCCGCTGCCGTTGCCGAAGGCGATACCCCACAGGCTCGTGACGGCGATGGGATTATTGTCGGCATCGCTTACGGCGCCGACCCGCATGCCGCCTGCCACGTCGAACGCATTGATGTTGCCGTCGCCGAAGTTGCCGATGAGCAGCTGGTTGCTGAGCGCTCCGAAATCGGAGGGGGCGAGTGCGATGCCCCAGGGCGCGTTCAGGGAGCCACCGGCCGGAATCAAGTGCGTCACGAGTTGCCCGTTGGTGTCGAAAACATCCACCAAACCGAGTCCAGCGCCCGTGGCCGGCAGCTGTCCAGCTGTCGCGGGCTGCTGCGCATACGTCACGTATATCTGTGTGGCACCGTCCTGCCCCGTAGCGAGGGCCTGAATACCGAAAGGCGCGTAGCCTTTGGGGAGCGTCGGATCGCTGAACGTAAAGGACGTCGCGGAGGGCGTCTGCTTGACGAACGTGCCGTTGAACACATCGATTTTGGCGTTGTGGAAGTCCGCGGCATAGAGGAAGTTCTGGCCGGCGTTCTGCGCCAAGGTGACGCCGGTGTAGGCAGCACCGCCCGTGTCCGCATACGCGGTGATGGCGTTAGTCGTATCGACGCTGGACGACCAGCCGGCGACCATGCCGCCTTCGCCCACGTAAATGAACGACGCGGCGCCTGACTTGGTGCCTTCGCTGACTGAGAAGTCCGAAGTTGCGTTGGCCACGATGCCCGTTGGGAAGAACTGGCCGGAGGCGCCCGGCGCGAGCTTCACCACCAACGGCGCCGTCACGGGCTGTGCCTTACCATCGCCGTCGTACAAGGTGGAGGTCTGACTCGCAAAATTGGCGACCCAGACCGGCGCGTCCGCAGCGAAACTGATGCCCCACGGTGTGGCAAGGTGGGTATCAAGCGTCGAAACCCCAGCGCCCGGTGCATCCGCAACCAATTGGGTCAGGACATAGGGCCCCGCGGCGGCTGCGTCGACCGTGAGCGTTGCCGACTTGCTGGCCGTACCGCCGGCATCAGTGCAGCTCAACGTATACGTGTAAGTCCCCGGCGTCGACGGCGTGACCACGAACGTACCGCTCTCCGCTCTGCTGCCGGTCCAGGAGCCGCTCGAAGTACAGCTGGTAGCGCCCGTGACCGACCAACTGAGCGTGGTGCTCGTGCCGACCGTGGGTGACCCATTGCTGAAAGCGAGGGAGGCGATCGTCGGCGCGCTCGTTGTACCGCCGCCGTAACCACCACTGCCTCCGCCGCCGGTGACGGAAGTTGTACCGCCGCTGCTGCTACCGTCGCCGCCGCACGCGCTCAGGCCGAGCGCCACCATTAGCGACATCGTCGAAATCAGCCGTTTGCTGGATCGGAACCTTTTGGAATCGTAATTCATACACCGTGCCCTCAACGCCGCAGCGTCTTGTGTCAATAACACCATCCGCGCAATAGGCGGTCTTCGGCGAATGAGTGACGTTTCGAGGCGGGCGGGTTTCAGTGCGGCGGCATTTATTTTTTGAGCATTGGCATGAACTTATTGACTGCTGTCGGATACTCACGCGCGGACATGCGCCCCAAAGCAACCGCACGTTTCTGCTCAAATGCGCAAAAACGAGTTAATCTTTTGTTGATCCATAGCAGGGAGCACTATGTTTGAGCAGGCAGCTGAATCCGGCCGGAACGAAAAACCGCATATGGTCCCCCACCGCTGGTATCGCCCGGCTTGGGCGATTGCGCTTGTCGGCATCTCGCTACCCTCGATGAGTGATGGCTTGTGGAGCGGTTCCGTCGATCTGACCAGCGACTACTTGGTGCGCGGGATATCGCGCAGTAATGATCACGCCGCGGTGCAGCTCGATGTGCACTATTTAAATAGCGACGGCTTGCTGGCCGGTGTGTTCGCCTCGAATACGCAAATCGACCCGAGCGAACCACGTGATGTGGAAATCAGCGGCTTTCTGGGATATGCCTGGTCGGTCTCCGCCGATTGGCAGGGCAAGATTCTTGCCACCTACTACAGCTATCCGTGGAATCAATCCGGCTCGAGGTATAACTATGACGAAGTGGACTTCGATGCCCTTTATGATGGGTGGCTCGGAGTCACTATCGCCTATTCGCAGAACTTGCCCCGCTACGTTGAGTATCGTGGCTTTATGGGTACTAACTCGGAGGCCGCCGAGCTTAATCTACAGCGGCCGCTGCTGGGTCAGCTTTCCGGCACCGCCGGTATCGGATACCAGTACTTCAGCGGCCGGGATGCCACGGGCTATGCGTACGGAAGCATAGGAGCAGCGTATGATCTCGCGCCTGTCATCCTTGCAGTATCCTTTGTCGACACAACCGCAGCCGCTAAGTCATTGTTTTATAACGCGGCGGCGGGAGGTCGCTGGACCGCCACGATAATCTGGCGCTTTTAGCGTGCTGTCGGCAACTTCTGACCCAAATGCCGGTACTTACACGATGAAGTCTCGTTGGAACCGAGGTAGCGGTGTCGAAAGCGTTATTCACCAAATTGCAGACCAAGGATCACGATTCCGGCTTATTGGCGCGTATAGCAGCCAAAGACCGTCAGGCGCTGGAGGCACTGTATCTAGGCTATCACCGGCGACTCGCCCGCTTCCTTTCGCGTTTCACCCAGAGCTATGAGAATGTCGAGGAAATCATCAACGACACGTTCATGGTGGTTTGGCAGTCCGCCCCGCAATTCCGACATGACTCGCAGGTGTCGACCTGGATTCTCGGCATCGCCTATCGAACGGCGCTCAAGTCGCTACGCCGCCTGAAGCGCCATACGACGGCAATCAATCTCGAGGACGCAGCGGAACCATCGGTAAACCCGGGACATGACACCGAATTGCAAGATTGGGTAGCACGCGCCCTGCAGGGGCTCTCTGAGGAGCAGCGACTGACGCTTGAGCTCGCCTACCAAATGGGACACTCTTTGGAAGAAATTGCAGCCATCACGGCCGCGCCGATCGGAACCGTCAAGGCGCGCATGTACCATGCGCGGGAAAGATTGCGGCATTACTTGCCGGCCCTCGGAGGCGGTGACGCTGGAATGCCGTCGAGGAGCGAATGATGCACGAATTTCAAGAGCAGCCGGAACATCGCGCTATTGCCGAACTAATGCCCTGGTACCTCAACGGTACACTGGGCGAACGTGATCGGCAGAAAGTGGAGTCGCACGTCGGCGATTGTGAGATGTGCCGTGACGAATTGGCGCAGGAGCGGCGAATCCATGAGGCCATGAGTGCGGAGGCTGCGGTCGAGTACATACCAGCGGCCTCCCTGAAGCGCCTTCAGGCGCGGCTCGATGCCCTTGGCGATGATGAGATCGATACGCTCATGCCTGCTCAGCACGCGCCATTCCGAGGGTGGTATGCCGCGGCGGCGTCGGTTGCCATCGTTGCAGTGGTAGCGGCCTTGATGTACTTCAAGGGCTGGATTGTCTTCGGTCCCGAAGCCAGCGCACCTCGTTACCATACGGTCACTAACCCGAGACCACAGGCACCCGGGGAAGTCATTCGGGCGGTGTTCTCGCCGACAATCACGCTGGTCGAGCTTCAGGCCATTCTCGATGAGGCGCAATTGCGCATCGTTTCAGGTCCCACCGAGGCCGGCGTATATTCGCTCGCGCCCAACTCGACTCGACCGGTGAGTTCCTCGCTCGCGCTGTTGCGTCGGCACGCGGCAGTTCGTTTCGCGGAGAGCATCGAACATCAGCAGTCGGACAATACTCCCCCGGAGAGGTGAGTCGCCATGATGCGATGGGCAACCGCCGCTTTGTTGATGGCCCTCAATTGTGCGTGCGGCGGTATGCCGGTGCGCATTGGCTCTCACGCACTCGAGAACCCACCGCCGGAAAACTCTGATCGCTTCATCATTGCGGCGGTCGACAACCCTGCCAAGCCTTTAATGGTTCATGCCGCCAGTACACCGCGTGGTTACGATGCCATTGGGGCGTACGGACCGAGTGTTCGCGCGCGTGAGACCCTCCATTCCCTGGAACTCGATTATGGGTTGCGCGAGGTAAGTGCATGGCCAATTGAGCCGTTACACATACACTGCGCGGTGCTACAGATACCTCCTGGCGCTGAGCGCGCAACCGTGCTCGCGACGCTCGCACGCGACACGCGCGTGCGCCTCGCGCAGCCTCTGCAAAGCTTCTCGACCCGTACCACGGATTACAATGACCCCTATGTTGGCCTGCAACGGGGCTTTCAGCAGATGGACGTGGCGAGTGCTCATGCCTGGTCGCGCGGAGAAGGCGTTAAGGTCGCGATCATTGACACAGGGGCTGACACAACGCACGTCGATTTGGCCGCGAGCATCGCCCGAGCCGAGAATTTAGTCGATAGCGATGCGCAGCAGTACCGGCGCGATCGGCACGGTACGGAAGTCGCGGGCGTTATCGCTGCGATCGCCAACAACCGCGAAGGCATCGTGGGCGTTGCGCCGGGGGCGCGCCTCTTGCTGTTCAAGGCATGTTGGCAAGTTCGTGCCGATGCCGATGCCGCCGATTGCAATTCCTTCACCCTCGCACGGGCGTTGGCGGCGGCGCTCGAAGCTCACGCCCAGGTGATCAATCTGAGCCTTGCAGGACCGGATGATCCACTGCTCAGCAACCTCATTCGCGAGGGAGTGCGCCGCGGCGTGTTATTCGTGGGTGCGGGTTCATCAACAGGACCGCAAACTAGTCCGGGCTTGCTGCACCAACCCGGCGTCATCGAGGTTTCTGCGTCAGAGGTTGCGACCGCGGAAGCCGCCGTTCTGCATGCCCCCGGTCGCGAAATCCTAACTTTGCTCCCCGGCGGACATTAGATTTTGCATCGGGCGATTCGATATCGACCGCCGAAGTCACGGGGGTGGTGGCGCTACTCCTCGCAAAGAATAAGTCGCTTTCCGCGAGTGCGGTCTATCGGCTCCTTCAGGATACCAGTGCGCCCGCAAACGCCGCCGGACAGGGTAACCCACATGTGGATGCGTGCGCGGCATTAGTGGCGCTCCTCGGAGAGGGGCGCTGCCCTACGGCCGGCGAGCCGCACTTGGCCGAACAATAAGACGATCGAGGCGCGCGGCACTGACGATCGGTCGAAGCGGCGGAGACGCCGGGTCAGGCGCCCCGCCCCTACATAAATAAAGATTTCGCTCCGCTCAACTTTGCGCCATGCGCACGGTACCTACCGCATGTCCTCGTTCATTCGAGTCAGGAGCCATGCGAAAGTCATTGGGAGCCACCCTGCTATTGGCGGCATGGGTGATGGGATGTGCCGGCAACGGCGATGGACTTAATCAGAACGGCATGCCGATTGTCGCGGGGCAGACCGGCGGCGGTCCGATCACCCCGGACCTTCAGTCGATCGAAGACAATGTGTTCACGCCGATCTGCTCGAAGTGCCACATCGGGGCGAGCGCCCCTGAGGGTCTGCAGCTTGATGCCGCGCACGCCTATAACGCGCTGGTCGGCGTACCAAGCGTCGAGGAGCCAAGCTTCCTTCGCGTGAATCCGGGCAACCCGGATACAAGCTATATGGTGCTCAAGATCGAAGGAGCGCCCGGTATCGAAGGCGGACAGATGCCGCTCGGCGAAACGCCGCTCCCGCAGGCAACCATCGATGCCATTCGCCAGTGGATCACCAACGGTGCGCCGAACGTCCCGGGCGCCGCCGCCGCGGCGGCCACGCAGCCATTCGCTATCCAAGACACGATGCCCGTCCACAAGTCGCTCGTCCTTGCGCCGCTCGCGCGGATCACCGTGGTGTTCAACCATGCGGTGGACGGGTCCGTCATGAACGATACGGCCTATTCCCTGGAACGCGTGGGCGACGCGGACATCGATCCTGACAACGTCGTGTCAACTCCGGGAGCGAAGATAGGCGCGTCAGGTGAGCTCGCCGAGCGTAATCCCGCGGTGTTACTCATCACACCAAGCAATGCACTCTCGCCGGGAGTGTATCGCCTGAGCATACGCGGCGTCGCTTTGACGGATCTCAATGCCGAGCCGCTGGGTGGCGACAACTCGATCGTGTTTACCGTGGAACCCGCACCATGATCCGGCGACGTCTGCGCATCGGCCTGCAGTGCCTACTTGCATACCTGTGTCTCGCTGCTTCTGCCGCACACGCCGAGCCGTATCTCGCTGTCCAATTCGGTTTGAAGTGCGATGTATGCCATGTGAACCCGACCGGCGGCGGCTTGCGGTCCACGGTCGGCGATGTGATCGCGCAAACGGCGATTCCCGGCGCGCACCTCGATACGGGAGGGGACAACTGGACAGGGGCGCTCGGTCAATACCTTCGCACCGGCGGCGACTTGCGATTTGACGCGCAAGTGACCCAGGTTCCGAATGCGCCGTCGGTGCAGGAGTTCTCGCTCGAGCAGGCCCGCGTTTACCTGGAAGCCAATGTAATCCCCGATCGACTGCTCGCCTACGTAGATGAGCAGGTCGCGCCGGGCGGTGCACTCAATCGCGAAGCGTATGTGCTGTATTGGTCTGCGTCGCACGATTGGTATCTGAAAGCCGGCCAGATGTATTTGCCGTTCGGCCTGCGGCTCCAGGACCAGACCGCATTCATTCTGACCGCGACGGGCATCAACATGACCACGCCGGACCAGGGTCTGGAGTTCGGCTGGGAACGCGGACATTGGGATGCTCAGCTCGCTGTGAGCAACGGTACCGCCGGCGGTGCCGTGACGAGTGACGGCAGACAATACGGTCTCAACGTCGCCTATGTGGAGTCTGCCTGGCGGCTCGGCGTTGCTGCCAATAACAACGATCAGTCCGTGGGAGCCAAGAGCGCGTTCGCTGTCTTCGGCGGACTACGCACGGGTCCTATCTCCTGGCTCGCGCAAGCCGAGGTTACGAACGACAGAAGCATCGCCAACGGTCAGGGCAAGGAGCTTGCGACGCTTCTCGAGGCGAATTGGCTCATCGCCCGCGGTAACAATCTCAAGATTACCGACGAGTTTCTCAATCCGAATCGTGCCGTTCCGAATGGCGAAGAGACCCGCTGGAGTGTGGTCTACGAGCTCACACCCATTCAGTTCGCGCAGATTCGAAGCGGCTTTCGCTGGTACGACGGCATCCCGCAGGACCCCGCTGAGCACCAGCGCCTGTATTTCATCGAGCTGCACGGATATTTCTAGACATGCTCCTCGCTCCTCTCATGACATGAAGGTTTCAATATGAAATCCCAATCTTCCGTCAAAGCCGTTCCCCACGCCATCGAAAACGAAACAGCCAGCGCTTCGTACCCGTGGGTCCCACCCGCAGGATGAGACCTGTGACGGCAGGGTCAACGAGATCGAATTCCTCCATCCGGTAACATTTTTCCTGAGCAATGCGACAGCCCCGACTTTAGATGGTTCTTCCGTGGACACCCGGTGGACATTTTGCTGTGCGATGACCTGCGACTCAACACGACGGATCGAGGCGCGGTGCGACGCGCTGGTTGGGCCAAAAAGGCCTCGGTGAATGCAAGGGGTCGGTGGTCAATTCTCAGGGAATCTGTGCACGTCTCGCAAATCGTCGCATTGGGTTGCGCGCCGCGGCCGACCTGCTAACATTTGCGCCCCTTCGCGACAGCGGGGGACACGGTCGGGGCATGGCGCAGTCTGGTAGCGCATCTGCTTTGGGAGCAGAGGGTCGGGGGTTCGAATCCCTCTGCCCCGACCAAATTCAAAAGGGTCTATGTGCCCGAAAGCACAAAAAGGGCGGGCAATCTCGAGGGGAATTCTTATATAATCGCGGGCTCCCGACGACGGTTGCGGAACCGAGCACGGCCTGGCAGCGATACGATAGGCGCTATAAGTAATTGATTGGAAAGCGCCCGTAGCTCAACCGGATAGAGCACCGGCCTTCTAAGCCGGCGGTTGCAGGTTCGATTCCTGCCGGGCGCGCCACCGTCGGTGAGTTGCTCGACGATGGTGGACGTAGCTCAGCTGGTAGAGCCCCGGATTGTGATTCCGGCCGTCGCGGGTTCGAATCCCGTCGTCCACCCCACCTCTCAACGAGGTATGGGGGTCGGGATGATTGAGTGGTTTTAGATGGGCCGTTAGCTCAGCTGGTAGAGCAGTTGACTCTTAATCAATTGGTCGTAGGTTCGATCCCTACACGGCCCACCAACTCACTGAAAAATAACAAGTTTTTATACATCATTCCCAAGAAACTAAAATCCTTCCCCCATAGATCAGAATTTCCCCCAATCGATTAGTTGTAGCTGCTCCTTCCCACTTTCTTCGCGCACAAAACAAGGGCGGATCGTTCGGTGTTCTCCCCCATTCGAAAACATCTATGACTCGTGCGAAGGCGCGCGACATCGCGAAATGCGAGCGTCGTGGACTCGAACTAGGCGTCTGTATTCGGGTCAGCGGACGGGCTTGATTACCTCTGGCTTGCGTCGATAGTGCCGCTTTGTAATCTCTTTGCTTGCGTGACCGAGCAAGTCGGTAGCCCTCTCAATGCTGACTTCATCGCTGCCGACTTTGCCGCGAAGATCATGCTCGGTAAACCGCTCTTTGATCTCCGTCTCTTTCAGCAGCCGCGTCATGAAACGCTGCCACATCGAATCCCATCCGGTCGCTTGGCCGTTATCTTCGTTGAAATAGCCTTTGCCGTTGCGCGTGCAGAAGAGCCAGGGAGAGAAATCTATCGGGCGTGCGGCCTTGGCCTTCTCTACGACCTCTTTGAGCTCCGAAGTCCACTCAAAGATGCGAGCAGTCCTTTTGGTATTTATGGTCTTGTGCGGGCGCACCATGATTCCAGCCTCGGTGAGGTCACTCATTCGCAGGCGGAGCATGTCTCCGCGACGAATGCCGATGAGAAGCTTGAGCCGTATATAAGCCTGGATCATCAGGACGGACCCGGAATTTCGTTCGGGCTTTAGCCCGAGAGCTTGGGCAATCTCCCAGTCCTCGACGTATCTGTCGCGAGCCCGAATGCCCCGCAGGCGTACGTCTCCTTTGAATGGATGTCGATCGACAATCCCCCACTCAACCGCCTTGGTAAAGACGTGCTTGAAGACGCGAATCTCGTACAGCCCCGTAGCCCTGCTCTTCTCGCCGTTCTTGCCCACCCGGGTATCGACATATTTGTAGATGTGCCGCGGAATTACATCTCGAGGTCGCATGGCGCCGAAGACTTTTCGCAAATTGATCAAGGCTTGCATGTCACCGCGCCGAGTAGCCGCCGCCTTATGAGGAATGGCATCCGCTTTGTAGCGAGTGAGTAGGGCGTCTACGCTTGAATCGTACTCGATGCGGTGGACACGCTTTGCCCATTCGGCGGCAGCCTCGCTGAGCGAACGCCCGAGATGGAATTCCTTCTTAAAGTCCCATAGGTGCTCTTGGCCTTTGGGCACGCGGTAATAGTAGGCGTCGTAGCGCAAGCGCCAACTCTTTGGATAACCGCGATTCTCATTATTCCTTGCGCGCGGCATGAAGGGCTCTCCATTTTTGCAACACCGATACTATCGCAAAGTTTGCCGAGAGATGGGGCGCGGTTTTAGGCCGATTTTGCCTCAATTCCCGCATCTCGACTTTCGATGAGGCGGCAGCGGCATCGACCAGCCGGTGATGTCAACTCGCGGAATAACAATTTGGGGTATCTAGTGGCCCGTCATTCCGATCAGCCCGTTTGAAAGATCGGCCATCCGATCTCAGTACGCCAGGCACTCGCATCGGAGGTATCGTGGGGTCCCACCAGATAGTACTCACGTAACGGGCCCTCGACAGCCAGCGCATGGCGCGTGACGTAGGTGGCCAAGGCACCATAGGCAAGGTCGATGTTGGCATGTGAGCCCTTGTGCACGAGGGTAGCGAGCTCAACGGCGGGCACGACCCGCGGAGCGACCCTGCCAATGATGCGCACCCCGCCGTCGCAGGGTAGGAACACCGTCGCCTCACCGTGCGCGTGGGAGAAGAGAGTGTTCGAGAATATGCCGCCGGCCGGGCCGGTGGGGATCATTCGCTGCGCAGAAAGCGCAGCATGCAATTCACCGAGTGCGCCCAAGTACCAAGACAAAGCGTCCTTAACGTTGACGACCTCGCTGATCGCGGCGGCGGGTACCTGTTCCGCTCTGCGGCGTGAGATATCTACCTCCGGTGGAGGATGCTCCAGCAAATTCCGCAGGGACGCGACTGCGGTCTGGGTCCGCGCCAAATCGTTCTCCAGGCGATTCAAATGCGCAGCAATAAGGTCGTTGCGCGCCCGCACGTCGGGCGCCGAAAGCACCGCGCGGATCTCGTTCAAGGGCATGTCGAGATCACGAAAGCGTTTGATGATCTGCGCGACTGGAATTTGTTCCGTCGTGTAGCGGCGATAGCCGGTCTGCGAGGGCTCGAGAAGCCCTGTCTCATGGTAGTGGCGCAGCGTCTTGACCGTCAGATGGGTGGCGCGCGAGAAATCGCCGATGGCGAGGGAGGAAGACATATAAGACCAAGTGTGCACTCTCCCCCTACGGGAGAGTCAACCCTGAAGGAGGCTCTTGACTCTCCCCTGACCGTAGGACCCAAGGTAATCGCACCTGGCCATCTGGCCGCGCAACGAGGAGAAACCCATGACCCAAGAGCTTTCCGGCATCGTCGCCGAACACATCCGCGCCATTAACGCGTTCGATACCGATGCGATAATGGCAACTTTTGCCCCTGACGCATACGTCAATGACAACCGGCGTGAGATCGTCGGGACCGAAGCGATCAGGCGCTGGGTGGAGAAGGAAATTGTCGGCGACCATGTGACCATCGAGGTCCGCGAAGTTCTCGATCGCTATGGCTCGATAATCGTGCGCGGCGCCTATGACGGCGAGTTCGACAAGACCAACCTCCCTAAAGAGCTGATCCTGTCGAACTACTTCAACGTTCGAAGCGGCAAGATCGTCAGCCTCATCATCATCTTCAGTCAACCGTCCCCGTACTAAAAGAGGCGGCATCTAAGATCCGATGCATTCGGCCGGGGCGTGCGCGTGGTCATGATCTCACCCGGTTTCATCGAGATCTCGGGCGCCTATGGGATGATTACGGGTATTTCGCGCGGCGTCGAAGTGAGCGAGGAGGCGGCGCGTCAGCGCATCGTGGAAATGCCGGCTGATATTCCAGTCTGGCGTCCCGGTAAGGCCGGAAGTGGTTGCGGAGCCCATCGCCTTCCTATCATCGGACCGCGCGCCCTATACTTTACGAATCCAATGGAGAGTCCAAAATGCGTAATCCGAAATACGCGGTCTACCACGGCGCGGAGCCCTATTTCAATTTGGTTAGACGGGCGCTGGGAGACCTCGTTGATGGGGACCACTTCTTTGACATCGTCGCTGACAACGTCCTCTACGAGGTTCTCTACGAGGTCACCGGCTGGCCGCGCGTTATCCGAGGACGCGCCGATCTAATGACGCAGTTCGGAGGCTATTGCAACAATGTCGCGCTTCAATCTGCCGATAGGCTGGTTAGCCACAAGACAGACAACGGGCAGACCGTCGTCATCGAGTATGAAGTCCATGGGACCATCCTTGCGACGGGCGTGAAGTACGACAATCGATTTTGCTCAATCGTCAAAATTGAGAACCGAAAGATTGCGCACTGGAGAGACTACATGGACTCTCTTGCGGCCTGGAACGCGCTAACGACGCGTTAGAGAGTTTGGCGGCCGATGAAGTCAGAATAAAAGATCAAGCAATTGCTGACCGCACGAATGAGGTTATCGATGTGTGGTTCCGGTGATAGCGAAGCAGCGTAGTAGCTGTCCGCCGTCGAGGTTCTAACGAAGTCCGTAGGATAGGCGCAGGGCGATTCGCTGAAGGACTTCGACCAGCATATCGTCGTTCAGGGAGCGATGAATTTGCGGCCGCTCCGGTACCGCGCCCCGAGCGCGGTCATTCAGGACAATGGCGGGAGCGTGCCCATTCATCGATGACCCGTAGTACAAACCTTGGATGTCTGGATAGGCATCGTATAACTCTCTTGCCCAAGCGCGCGCTCGGGCGCGGGGGCCAGAGTGGATAGCGGTAGAGGCTCCGATAGTGGTGGCGAAAACGCCGCGCAAATCGAGCAGCGCTACGGCCTCGCGAAGCGCGAAGACGACGAGGCCTGGTGCGTTGCGCGTTCGGTCGATTCGCCGAGTACTCTGAAATACCTCGGCAGCACAAGTATCAACATCCGGTGCGCAATAGAGGACGGCTCGGTTTTGCTCGGTAGGGGCATTGCGCGCATCTGGCAGGTGATGATCCCATCTCGCGGCAGTGGGTCCGAAACTGCGGAACTGATTCCAGCGCGAGGGATGCGGACCGGCTGCGAAGTAGATACGCGCAAGCGGCGTGTCGGCTGCCAGCCCGATGGTCTGCGGCGCGATGTTGCGGAGCGCAGCGACCCCCGGTGGTTCGGGAAACTTGCTCACGAGCGCTAGGCGCGCGTGAAATCACGTGCGAGCGTTATGACGGGTTCGATAGGGCGGCTCGACAACAACCATTCGCGCGGACTCAACGGAGCGGCGTCGCTGTCCAGCTGTAGGTCGGGATCGGTGAGTACGAACCAGTCGACAATGTCCAATGGGAACAGGTCGGGCGGGAGTGATTTCAAGACTTGCGCGAGTCCCGGAATCACGAGGCGGCGTTCGAACTGGAAACGCGGCAAGCGCCAGCTGCCCTCATATTCGATTCCGAAGAGGGAGCGCTCACGCAGCCTTTGACGCACTCGGCTCACATCTACCCGCAGAAGCTTGGCAGCCTCGGTCGCCGAGAGGCTATCTTCCAGCAGCGCCATATACTGAGCTTGACTCTTGATGAGGGGATCATTGTCCGCCCGGACGGATGCCTCGTCTTTGAAGGCGCCAACACTGCGGAGTGCCTCAGTTTCCGCCGCCGAGAGATCAGTAGTGGACCGGCTATCTTCAGGCGCGTCAGTGGTCAAAGGGCGATTGCGCGCGAGCGCCGCTCGAGCGGCGGTATACCATTTGGACAGAGAGCGTTGCTCCGCGGTCGTGGCGTCGGGCCGGTGATCCGGACTCTTGGGCGAGAAAGAAGGCGCTCGTTCGGTCATACTTCCTACAATATCTCAACAGGAGTTACCAGGAATATACTCCTAGGAGAACCCGGGAGCAACGGGATGTTTGCAGGTCATTCTGGGCGCCGAAGCTGCAGCCGATGCTGTCCCATTGGAAGATTCCAATACATATGGATTCAAAGCCTTATCATCGGATAAGTCGTCGAATTGTGGGACAGTTTTGCGAGTCTAAGTGATTGTTTTTGAAGGCGTAAGTGGCGCTCAGGACGGGCTCCTCTTAATCAATTGGTCGTAGGTTCGATCCCTACACGGCCCACCAATACCCCACTTCCAAGGACTTACAGCGACGTCCAGTCGCTTCCGAAAATCCTAATTGTTCCCTGAAAATATAGGCATTTTAGCGTCCAGGGACGTCCTGAAGCGACCCTTGACAGCCAATTTCCAGTGGGGGCATATTTGGGGGCATCCTAAGTCGGCGAAAGCAGGATGCCCCCAATGCCACTTACTGACACGATGGTGCGGAACGCCAAGCCGCGAGAAAAGCCCTATAAACTTAGTGATTCCAAAGGCCTGTACCTGCAGGTGGAACCGAGTGGCTCCAAGCTGTGGCGACTGAAATACCGGTTCAACGGTACAGAGCGGCGGCTCCCATTTGGCATCTACCCCGAGGTGAGTCTGTCGCGGGCGCGTGAGCGGCAGATTGAAGCGCGGCGGGTTCTGGATGAGGGCATCGACAGCAATTGATTCGCCGAGCGGTCGGGGCAGATGATGAGCGGCATGCAAAACCTCCGTGTTCGTCCGCTGATGAAGGACATGCGTATGCTAGGGTAAATCAGGCGTAGTTGGGATCGAGGCGTAGGATTTTCGGGTTACCACCAGCTCATCTGCCTGGCCCGCCAATTCACGAATTAGGCCAGTGTCAAAGTCAGACCATCTCAGTGGATGATTTTTTTCGAGGCCGACCACCCTTACGACCGTTGGCTCGCGAGCTTTTGCGCTTCGCGCGTGAGGTCGCCTGCCCGCCGCGGCTGGCGAAGAGGGCTGCAACGGACCGCGAGGGCAGCATCGCCGGCAGGATCGCTGCCAGGAGCCCGTGCACACTAATCTGAATGTCTCGGTCTTCGAGCTCAATCGCCGATCCGTCCGGCCACACCTCGAGTTTGTTCAATTCGTCGGTAGGCACGTCCTGCAGTGCACCTATCCACTGTCGTGGAATCAAGAAGCCGGCATTGCGGCTCGTGACGATCTCAATGGCATCCCGATCAGGGACGTA
>Ga0302324_100013379_pt1 | contig 16644 bp, 10 predicted proteins | sample Palsa_T0_1_FD_201949 | JGI IMG/M metagenome (GOLD analysis project Ga0302324, IMG submission 201949) | Peat permafrost microbial communities from Stordalen Mire near Abisko, Sweden - Palsa_T0_1 | ecosystem: Environmental > Terrestrial > Soil > Palsa > Peat permafrost | place: Sweden: Abisko...
GGTCGCCGAGGCGGGTGGTCAGGTGTCGGACATGCGCGGACGGCCCCACAATTTTGAATCGCCGCATCTGCTGGCGGATAACGGCCATCTGCACGCACAGATCTTGGAGATTTTCGGAGAGGTGTTCGAGGGGCGCTACCGGGTGCCGCTGCCGGTTATTTCCAGCGATTCAGACTAGCCGGCCGTTTGGCCCTTGGGATCGATCGGCACGCCGACGTGGCGCAGGCACCCTGCCTGCGAGCGATGGCACGCTTGCCATCGCTCTGGGCGGCCGAGCCGTGGCGCAACTCACCCTGGGCTGCGGCAACCTCAAAAGCCTCGGTGAGTTCCGGGCTCTTCAATCGCCAGAATCTGGTCCGCCGGCACATCGTGCAGCACCTGGTGAATCCGGCTGGGCCACTTGATGTCGATCTCGCGAACCGTCTTCGACGCGCCCAACCCAAAGTGCACGCGCGAGTCGCTGGCGCAGGCGTAACCGACGGCGGTGGTCACTTCGTTGTACTGCTTCAAGCCATCCTCCGTGGTGATGCGGATCTGCGCGCCCAGCGCCATGCGGTTACTCTTGTGGCCGGTCAGCTTCAGCAGAATCCAGTGATTGCCGTTCTTCGAGATGTTGTGGAAATACTTCACCTTGCCGTTGAGCACCGACACCACTGCGTCGATGCGGCCGTCGTTATCCACGTCGCCGAAGGCCACGCCGCGATGCGCCGCCGCCTTCTGGAAATCGGGCCCCGCATCCGCGCTGACGTCCTGAAACTTGCCGTTGCCCAGATTGCGGAAGACGGCGTTCGGTTCCTCGTATGTGCGGTTTGAAAACTTCGCGACATTGTCGAGCACATTGCCGCGCGCCACAAACAAGTCCTTCCAACCGTCGTTGTCGAAATCGAAGATGCCGTTCGACCATCCGGACATCTCGCGCGTTCCCGACAGGTGCATCTGGAACGTGCGCTCCCAGAACTGGCCGTCGCCGCGGTTCTGAAACAGCGGAAACGATTCGTGTTCCGTGGCGGTGTGCCAGATGTCCGGACGGCCATCGTTGTCTACGTCCCTGAAGTCCGCGCCCATCCCCGAAATGGCTGCGCCGCTTTGCGTGTAAGCCACGCCGGCTTCCAGCGCGACTTCCTCGAATTTCTTGCCGCCCAGATTATGGAACAGAAAGTTGGGGCGATTATCGTTGGCCACGAAGATATCCATGAAGCCGTCGCCGTCGTAGTCTGCGATTACCGCGCCCATCCCCTTGCCGAAGTATTTGGCGATGCCGGTTTCGGCGGACACGTCGGTGAAGGTGCCATCTCCGTTGTTGCGATACAGCGTGTTGGGGAGGTTCGCGTAATTGTTCGGATGGCAATACGAGCGCAATTCCGGTTTCGGTCCGCAGACAGGATCCTTATTCACTTCCCACTTACAGTAATTGGAGACAAACAGGTCGGCGTAACCGTCGTTGTTGTAGTCCACCCAGGCGGCCGAAACCGACCACATCTTTTTGCCGTCTTGGACCCCTCCGCCCACGCCCGCCTTGTCGGTGACATCGGTGAAGGTGCCGTTGCCGTTGTTGTGAAAGAGCTGGTTTTTCCCCGTGTTCAGGACGTAGATATCGGGCCAGCCGTCGTTGTCATAATCGCCGATGGCCACGCCCATGCCGTAGCCTTCGCCAGCCACGCCCGCCTTCTCGGTGACATCGGTGAAAGTCCCGTCGTGGTTATTGTGGTACAACCGATTCCAGTACCTGGGGCTTTCCTTCCGGAGCGACGGAATGGCCGCGCCATTTACCAGGTAGACGTCCAGATAGCCGTCGTTATCGTAATCGAACAGGGCCACGCCCGCCACCATGGTCTCGGGCTGATTCTTGTTCGGGGTAGGAGAGCTGTCGGTGACGAAAGTGAGGCCGGCGGGCCCGGCGATCTCCTCGAAAACGATGGGACCCGCGCCGGAGCCGGCCAGAAGCGCACAGACTCCGACTACAATAGGGATTAAAGCTTTCACTTCCGCGCCCATTCGCTGGAGGGATACCTGAAGCGCACGATCATCCTAATTATATCCACTCTCTGCGGTTTCTGGTTCGCGGCTCTGGTGCGCGGACGGCCTGTCGAAACCGCCAAACGGCCCGGTTTCGTGGACGTCGCACCGCGCTCGAAAATCTCTTACAAAAGCAACAACAGCCCGGGCCCCCGCAAGTATTTTCCGCAGCCCATGTGCGGCGGAGTGGCTCTTTTCGATTTCGACAACGACGGCAGACTGGACATCTTCTTCACCAATGGCGCCCGCCTGCCCGAGATGAAGAAGACGGACCCTTCCTTCTATAACTGCCTGCTGAAGCAGCGCGCCGACGGGACCTTCGAGGATGTCACGGCCAAAGCGGGCCTGCTGGGCGAGCAACTCGACTTCAACTTCGGCGTGGCGGTGGGCGATTACGACGACGACGGCTACGAGGACCTGTTCATCTGCAGCGCGGGCAGGAACGCGCTGTACCACAACAACGGAGACGGCACATTCACGGATGTGACGGCGGCATCCGGCATCGGCGGCAAGCCGCCCAATACGCTGAGCGTAGTGGCCGCATGGTTCGACTACGACAACGACGGCCTGCTGGATCTCATCGTGGATAATTACACCCTTTGGACGCCGCAGATCGACGTGCGCTGCACCATGGACAGCAAAGAATACTATTGCGACCCGCGGCGTTATCCGAGCGTCCCGCCGCGGTTGTATCACAACCTGGGCCACGGCAAGTTCGAGGATGTCACCGATAAGTCGGGGCTGGGCGCGGCGCCCGGCAAAGGCATGGGCATCTCCATCGCGGACTTCAATAACGATGGGTGGCCGGACATCTTCATCGCCAACGACACCGAGCCCAATTCACTGTTCATCAACCAGAAGAACGGCAAGTTCGAGGAAAAAGGGCTGGAACTGGGAGTCGCCTACAACGAGAGCGGGCGCACCGGATCTTCCATGGGGTCGGACGCCAAGGACTACGACAACGACGGCAACGTGGACATCTTTTACAACAATCTGAGCGGTCAGATCTGGCAGTTGCTGCACAATCGCGGCGGTCTTTTCCAATTCTCTTACACGTCGAAGGTGCAGACGCTGAGCCTGCCCTTCGCAGGCTGGAGCAACGGGTTCATCGACTACAACAATGACGGATGGAAAGACATCTACTCGTCTAACGGCGACGTGGACCAGATAAACGAGAAGTCGCCGCAGCACGACACCATGTTCGAAAACGTGGGCGGGAAAGCGTTCGTGGACGTTTCCGGCGAGATCGGCAAGGACTTCGTGCACAAAGGTTACCAGCGCGGATCGGCTTTCGGCGATCTGAACAACGACGGGGCGCTGGATATCGTGGTGACATCGCTGAACGAGCCGCCGCGCATCCTGATGAACACGGCCGACAGCGGCAATCACTGGCTGATGCTGAGCCTGACCGGGCACAAGAGCGCGCGCGACGCGGTGGGCGCGAAAGTGAAAGTGACTACGGCTTCCGGCCGCACGCTATACAATCACGTGGCCATTAGTGTGGGCTTCATGTCTTCGAGTGACAAGCGCGTGCATTTTGGGCTGGGCAAGGAAAGCAAGATCGCGTCCGTCGAAATCCGCTGGCCGAGCGGGATTGTGCAGGTATTGAAGGATGTGGCGGCGGATCAGTTCTTAAAGGTCGATGAGCCGGCGAAGTAGCGACCCAACCGTTGCGAGCCACGTGCGCAGCGGCCCCGTCGGTCGAGAGGATGGCGGAAACTGGGAAGCCTTGCAACGCAACATAGAGGACGTTATGTTGCGCAACCGAATGCGCCGTCACCATAAGCTGGATGCGCGAATATCGCCGCCCCCAGCGGAGAGCCAGGATGCCATGCAGCCATGGAAAGGCCGGTTCCATGATAGACGGCATTTCATACCGCATATCCCCTGCCTGTGGTAGGCTACAACTAGGGCTATATTATTAGGATGGTTTGATAAAGGATACTATCACACGTATGGAGGATTCGCTCAAATGAGGGTAAAAGCTTGGAAGAGTGGCACGTTTGAAAAACCATCCACCGCCTACGGCATCCGCATTGGGAAAGAAAACCGGCAGCGGTACTTCCAGCAAGGGTGGACATCCATCACTATCGAAATCGAGGATGGCGCAGTCATCGAGGCGCTTCTAACCCCAGGGTTCTGGCGAGAGTGCCCCGAAGTCAGGCATCCGGCGTTTCTGGATTGGTTCAACAGCAACGATTTGATTCGGTGGTTCGCGGGACGCCCGCCGATATTTGAACTAAAACCCGTCAGTGAAAAGCGCTTCAAGTTGGAGTACGCCGCACCATGAACACTGGAATCACCCCTTCAAGGAACCCCGTGCGCTGGCGGGCCTGGCGGCGAAGCTGCCGGCGCTGCCCTGTAACACGGCGGGGGCTGGAACCACGATGCTTCCGGTACCATTAACCTCCACACTGCGCGACTGATCGGGCGGAATCGGCTATGCGGATATTGAGATGACCAGGCGCAAAGCATTTCCGGCCATTCTACGACTACGGGACCGTAGCTACAGAAAACCGATTGAGTAAGTGCAGTGGAAGGCCCTTAGGGCTTTGCGGACGGCTGCCAGAGCTCAATCTTATTCCCATCCAGGTCATAGATCCAGGCAAAGCGACCGTAGGATTCATTCATTCGTTTGGCGTCAATCTTTACTCCCTCTTGTTTTAAGCGGTCGAGCAAAGCATCCAGATCGTCCACGATGTAGTTGACCATGAACGGTTGCGTGGCTGGGACATAGTCAGTGGAGGCGGGAAAAATAGTCCAAACCGTAACGTGTTCCTTTTGAGGGTCGTCGTGTTCGCGCCACGGAAGCATCGCGCCTCCGCCTTTGTCAGCGAGTCCAAGATGCTTCGAATACCATTCGCGCATCTGATCGCGATTAGCGGATTTGAAGAAGACACCGCCGATTCCAAGGATGCGCCCGCGCTGCTCCATTTTGACAGGCGGCTTCGACTTTTCAGGTTGCGGAGATTGCACTTCCTGTCCTCCTTTTGAGCTGGCCGAGATGAGCAACAGCGAGCCGAGCGCGATTGTGCTCCAGGGTGTTCCTCGCATGTGTGGATTATACACGTTTCGACTCGAATGCTTCTGATCAAGGATAAATAGCCTCCACCACCTCCCCATTACGCAGAGTCAATTCCGTCGGCAGCGCCACTGCATCGCCCTCCGCCAGCCCACCTGCAATCTCGACGCGCGTGACGCTCGAAACGCCCGTCGTCACCGGCTGCCACACAATACGATCGCCGTGCAATACAAACACTCCCACCCCATTCGCATCGCGCCGCAAACATTCCTTCGCGATCGTCAGCGCATGCGCCACTGTGGCCGTGCGGATATGCGCGTCCACGTTAGTCCCCGGCACCAGCTCCCGGCCGGGATTGTCGATGGTGCACGGCACTTCGCCTACCTGCCGGCTTCCCAGCGGCACAATATTGGCCGGCTTGCGCTCCACCGTCCCTTCCCACCTGCGCCCGGGCAGAGCATCCCAGGTAATGGTTACCGGCTGGCCCGGCTGCACGCGGCCCAGCTCCGGCTCATCCACGTAGACGCGCACGCGCAGCCTGCCTGTCTGGCCGACATTCGCCACCAGATCGCCAACGTTTAGATACAGGCCCGGCCGCGCCGTAAGATTGTAGACCATGCCGGCAATGGGCGCGCGAATCACTGTCTCCGCGATGTGGTTCTTGGCCAGTTCCACCGCCGCCTCGGCATCTCGCAGCCGTGCCAGAGCCACCGCCTTATCCGAGGTGCCAATCAGCGCCGCCCGCCGCCTCGCCAGCGAATCGATGGCCAGCTCTGCCGCATTCAACTTGCTGCGCGCCGCTTGCACTTCGACCGCTGTAGCCGCCTGCTTGTCTGCCAGCCGCCGCAGCGAAGCGTAATCCCGCTGGGCTACGTCTCTGGCCGCCCGCTCGCGCGCCAGATCGTTCTCGATGGCGGTCAATTCCACCTGCTTGCCGCCCGCGTCGATGGTCGCAATATCAGCCCGCGCCTGCGCGGCACGCGCTTCCGCCGTCTCCAGATCCGCCTGCAAACCGGTCTCGCTCATGGTCGCCAGCACCGCGCCCTGGCTCACCACCTGGCCTTCCTGAACCGGCACTTTGCCCACCAGGCCGGCCCGCTCCACGCGCACCGCCTGCCACTCGATGGGCTCCACTTTGCCGTTGGTAGGCAGCGTGCTCACCAGTGTTTCGCGAATGACTCTGGCGAAAGGGACCCGCGGCGCATCGTTCTTGCGGCGGTAAGCCCACCAGCCTACCGCGACCAACAAAATCGGCAGCAGCCACCAAAGCTTCTTCAATACGGATCTCCACCTACCATCTTAAATAGAGATCGCTTACTCCAGCAGGTGTTTGCGTATGAACAGGACGGTTGCGGCGAACTGATAATCGCGATTGCTCTTCTTAGCGAACCCGTGGCCTTCGTCCGCCGCCAGCAGATACCACACCGCCACGCCCTTGGCGCGCATCGCCGCGGTCATCTGCTGGCCTTCCGTGTAGGGCACCCGCGGATCGTTCCTGCCGGCCACGATGAACATCGGCTTGCTGATGTTCCCTACATGTTCGATGGGTGAAATGGAGCCGAGAAACACGCGCATGTCCGGGTCGCGCTCGTCGCCATATTCGACACGCCGCAGATCGCGCCGGTAAGCTTCCGTGTGCTCGAGAAAGGTGATCCAGTTGGAGATGCCCACCACGTCCACGGCGCAGCGGAACCGGTCGTTAAAGTGCGTCATGCTGGCCAGGGTCATGTATCCGCCATAGCTGCCGCCGGTTACCATAATGCGGCTCGCGTCGAGATCGGGCCGCGTACCGATCCAGTCCAGCAGCGCGCCTATGTCTTTCACCGAATCCTCTCGCTGGCGGCCGTTATCCAGGTTCAGGAAGGTCTTGCCGTAGCCGGAGGACCCTCGCACATTCGGGTAAATGACGGCGGTGCCCAACTCGTTCAGCAAATAATTCGTGGCGCCCAGATAGCCGGGTTGATACTGTCCCTCGGGGCCACCGTGGATATTGATAATCACCGGGCGCGGCCCCACGAAGCGTCGCGGCGGGCGGTAAAGAAACCCGGAAATGGTCAGCCCGTCGAAGGACTTCCACTGTATGAGCTCGGGTTCGGAAAACTGCGCAGTATCCAGGCCGCCGGTTTCGCTTTGCGTCCAGCGCTCGAGTTTGCCGGCCGCTACGTCGATCGAGTAAACATCGGACGGGGTGCGTGCGGATACGATGGTGAAACCCAGGTCGCGGCCGTTCGCGTGCCAGCGTACATTGCCGATGCTGCCGTAGGGAAGCTTGGGAAGACCCACTTCCTGGCGCGTCGCGGTGTCGATCACGTGCAGTGTGTCGGAGCCGTCTTCATCCACTGCGTAAGCCAGGCGGCGGCCGTCGCGTGTCAGGTCGTATCCGGTCACATCCCATTTCAGCCCCGGCCGCAGGATGGTCACCTGCCTGGAGCCGATCTTCATCCAGGCGAGCTGTTCGAAGTCCGAATCCTGATTCGTGATCAGGTACACGCCTTTGCCGTCCGGTGAGAAGGTGGCGCTCCGGTAGGCGATGCCGGGTTGCTGTGGGCTCAAGGGCGTTCGCGCGCCCGACGCGGTATCCACCAGGAACAGAGCAGCCTCGTAGGCGGACGTCATGCGCGACACGGCCAGCCATCTGCCGTCCGGCGAAAAATCTTCCGGCTCCCAGCCGCCGCTGTCAGCCTCCAGAATCATTCTGGCGTCGCCTGGTTTGGCCGGATCCACAATATAGATGTCCGTATCCCGCCCGTTGCGGCGCGTGGATGCGTAGGCCATCCGCGCTCCGTCGCGGGACCAGATCGCGCCCGTATTGCGAGACTTGCCATCGGTCACGAGCGTAGCGCGGCCGGTGCGCACATCATAGTTATAGATCTGGTAAAACTCGGCGCCGCCAATATCCTTAGAGAACAGGAAGGAGCTGCCGTCGGGCCGATACCGTCCGCCGCCCACACGGTCGGGATAAAACGTGAGCTGCGTTCGCGCTCCCCCAGGATGGGTGACGCGATGGATCTGCGGCGCCTGGCCAAAGCGTGTCGAGATGAGAATCTCGCGGCGCACCGGATCCCAGTCCACCAGACTGGCGGTACGGAACTCGGCGTAGGGCGCTATCTCTTCCATCAGGCTCGCGGGAATGGCAGGGATGCCTTCCGCGGTAAGATTGGCCGGAACCGGCAGCGTGGCTTCCGCGCCGTTCATCAGCGGGATCAAGCCAAAATACAGGATCGGGATTGGTAGTCGTGGCATAAAGATGATTCAAACACAGAAGAAGTGTGCCGGGCGCCGCGCTAGAATAGTAGTGGAAGTTCCCCAATGATTGATGCCATTCTGGCCAAGATTTTTGGCACCAAGAACAAACGTGAAATCAAGGCCATGCTGCCGATTATCGCGGCGATCAACGAGCTGGAGCCGCGCATACAATCGCTTTCGGATATCGATCTCGCCGCCAAGACCATCGAATTCAAAGAAAAATTGGGGCAGGGCGCCCCCCTGGACGACCTCCTCATCGAAGCCTTCGCCGTAGTGCGCGAAGCCGGCCGCCGCTTCCTCAATATGCGTCATTTCGACGTGCAATTGATCGGCGGCATCGCCCTGCACCGCGGCAAGATCGCCGAAATGCGCACCGGCGAAGGGAAGACTCTCGTAGCTACGCTGCCCGCCTACCTGAACGCCCTCGAAGGCAAAGGCGTCCACATCGTCACGGTCAATGACTACCTGGCCACGCGCGACGCCGAATGGATGGGAAAAATCCATCGCGCGCTGGGGCTGACCGTAGGCACCATCGTGCACGATCTCGACGACCATGAGCGCCAGGACAGCTACAACTGCGACATCACCTACGGCACCAATAACGAGTTCGGTTTCGATTACCTGCGCGACAACATGAAGTTCCGGCTCTCGGATTGTGTCCAGCGCGGGCACCAGTTTGGCATCGTAGACGAGGTCGATTCCATCCTGATCGATGAAGCGCGCACCCCGCTGATCATCTCCGGACCCAGCGAAGAATCCACCGATAAATATTTCAAAGTCAACCGCATCATCCCCAAGCTCATGCGCGGCGAGGAGATCGAAGGCAAAGAACCCGGCGAGAAATACACTACCGGCGATTACACCGTCGACGAAAAGCATCGCAGCGCGGCGCTCACCGAAGAAGGTTTCGATAAAGCGGCCAAGCTGCTGGGTCTTCCCAACATTTACGACATCGCCACCATCGAGTGGAAGCATCACGTGGAGCAGGCGGTGAAAGCGCACGCCATATTCCAGCGCGACAAGGATTATGTCGTCAAGGATGGCGAAGTCATCATCGTCGACGAATTCACCGGCCGCCTGATGCCCGGGCGGCGCTGGAGCGACGGCTTGCATCAGGCGGTGGAGGCGAAGGAAGGCGTTAAGATCGAGCGCGAGAATCAGACCCTCGCCACCATCACTTTCCAGAACTACTTCCGCATGTATAAAAAGCTGGCCGGCATGACCGGCACGGCGGAGACGGAGGCGGCCGAGTTTCAGAAGATTTATAACCTCGACGTCACCGTGATTCCCACCAACCGGAACATGGTGCGGAAAGAGTTTCCGGATGTGGTTTACCGGACCGAGGAGGAGAAGTTCCGCAACGCGGCCAAGGAGATCAAGGACCTGCGCGAAAAAGGCCAGCCCGTGCTGGTGGGCACCATCTCGGTAGAAAAATCGGAGCGGCTATCCGGGCTGCTGAAGCGTATCGGCGTCCCGCATGAAGTGCTCAACGCCAAGCAGCATGAGCGCGAGGCATTTATCGTGGCGCAGGCCGGGCGCAAGGGCGCCGTCACGGTTTCGACCAACATGGCCGGCCGCGGTACCGATATCCTGCTGGGCGGCAATCCCGAGGCTATGGCGCGCGAGGCGGCGCGCAAGCAGGGCATGGATCCTGAGCACATGGCCAAGGAAGATTGGAGCGCTCTGCTGGCTCGCTACAAACAGCAAACCGACCGCGAGCACGATGAAGTCACCGCGCTCGGCGGCTTGCACATCCTGGCCACTGAGCGCCACGAGTCGCGCCGCATCGACAATCAGTTACGGGGACGCGCGGGCCGCCAGGGCGATCCGGGCAGCTCCCGCTTTTATCTTTCTTTACAGGACGATCTGCTGCGCATCTTCGGCGGCGACCGCATGCAGCGGCTGATGCTGCGCCTGGGCATGGAAGAGGACGTGCCGATCGAGTCGAAGCTCATTACCAAGCGCATTCAGAAGGCCCAGGAAGCCGTCGAGGCGCAGCATTTCGATGCGCGCAAACACCTGCTCGAATACGACGACGTCAACAACAAACAACGCCAGGCCGTCTACGGTATGCGCCGGCAGTTGCTCGAAGGCTCGGACCAGAAAGAGCGCGTACTCGAGATGACCCGCGGCCTGGTGCAGTCGCTGGTAGACATGCGCTGCCCGGAAAACACCCATCCCGACACCTGGGATCTGGCGGGCCTCAAAACCGATGTGCTCAGCCAGTTCGGATACAGGGTCGAGACCACCGACTTCGCGCAGATGAACCGCGCCGAAATCGAAGACGCCGTCTTCGACCGGTTGATCCAAAAGTATCAGGAGAAGGAAGACCTCCTTGGTCCGGACATCATGCGCCAGACCGAGCGCATGATCATGCTGCAGGTCATCGACGATCAGTGGAAGGACCACCTGCTGTCGATGGATCACCTCAAAGAGGGCATTCACCTGCGCGGATACGGCCAGAAAGATCCGTTGGTCGAGTACAAGAAGGAATCCTACATCCTGTTCCAGGACATGATGGACCGGATCGAAGACGAGACCCTGCGCTACCTTTTTTTCCTGCAGGTCCGTCGCGATGATCCGAACGAGAACGGTTTCGGAAGACCCGCGCCGGTGTTGCCGTTCCCTGTGGAGGAAGACGGCGAGGAGACCGAACAGGACGGCCAGTCCGCCCAGCTTGAGCAGGAGCGCCGCGCGGCCCAGGCGGCCATACAGGACGTCACGCGCAAGATGCAGCGGGACAAGGATAAAGAGCTGGCCGAGCTGCAGTTGGTAGGCGGCGACGGCACTACTACGCAGAAACAGGTGATCAAAGGCGACAAGGTCGGACGCAACGATCCTTGCCCGTGCGGCAGTGGAAAAAAATACAAGAAATGCCATGGAGCGGCATGATTTAATGATTCGATTCGGAATTGCGTTGCTGCTTGCGCCTTTGGCGATGGGGGCCATCTGGCCGGACGACCTGGGAACTTTTCATCGCGTCTCGGTTCAGGCCGTAACCCCGTCCGCCGATCGGGCAATCTGGGACGAATACGGCTTTCAGGAAGGCGAGACCGCGCACTACCAGGGTCCCGGCGAACAGTTCACGGCTACCGCGTACCGCTTCTCGGACTCCACCGGCGCGATGGCCGCCTTCGATTGGCTGCGCCCCGCCGATGCCGCGCCCTCGGCGCTGGCCAAACTGGCCGCCGGCACGCCCGCAGACAACATCCTCGTACACGGCAATTACCTGCTGCGCTTTGAGGGCTATCACCCCGCCACACCGCTCTTGACTACCATTATCCAGGGGCTTAAGCAGGTGGATAGCTCCCCGCTGCCCGCCCTGGTCGACTACCTGCCGTCGCAGGATCTGGCGCCCAATTCCGAGCGCTACATCGAGGGGCCGGCCGGGCTGCAGCGATTTGCGCCCCAGATCCCTCCTTCCACGGCGGCTTTCCACCTTGGCGCGGAGGCCCAGCTTGGCGATTTCCACGCCCCGGGCGGCGATCTGAAGCTGGTCATCTTCAACTACCCTACACCCCAAATCGCCATGCAGCAGGCCGGCCAGTTTCAGAAAATTGCCGGCGCCATGGTCAAGCGGAGCGGCCCGCTGGTAGCCGTGGTACTCTCTCCCCCCAGCCCGGATGCCGCCGAGAAACTGCTGTCACTCATCCGCTATCAGGCGGCCATTACCCTCGATCAACGCGTCAATACCCGCCGCGACAACATCGGCGATCTGGTAATTAACGCCTTTGTTCTGATTGGGATACTGCTCATCTTCAGCGCCGTCGGCGGCTTGGCGTTCGGTAGCGTACGGGCTTATTTGCGGCGCGGAGGCCGGGGCGACGCGGCTGACGCCATGATCGTGTTGCACCTGCAAGATCGTGAAACCCCACCTCTGAGCCGTTAAAGTACTCGGAAACAGGGCCTTAGAACTGTTACACAAAGCAAAATCTATGTGTTTTTCGGGTTCGCGCCACGCTCTGTGGAAAAGTGGAAAACCCGCAAGTACCTCAAATGCCTATAATTACGCCGTAAGAATTTCAACTGGTTTTTTACTTGACTTGAAGCCCTGGGGGAAATAAGATCCAACTACCAAAGGTTTTTGGCGGGGTTGCGATTCCGTCGAAACTGATTCTCCCATCGAACATCACCCTGGTAGAACAGGGTTGAAAAATGCTCACCCCTCGGGGTGAGCATTTCTGTTTCCGGATATGCGGCCCGCACGCAGGGTATTCCTGCAACTCGTTATGATCGCCTGCCTGGACGGCGCTGGTTTCGCCGCCGGCGGCGCCCGCGTGGACGGCCAAAATATCCGCATAGAGTTCGACAGCGAGATGCACAGCCGCGTGGTCGCCGTATGGGGTGGGCAGGAGCGCGTGATCGGCGATTTTACCCCTTCCGATTTCATCCGCATATCCGGCCGCGCTGTCACGGACTTTTCCCTGCAGGACCAGAAGCGCGAGCCCGTCCGGGATCGGGTCGGGCCGGGCTTCCGAACGGTCATCACCGGCGTGGCTCCCTCGCTACGGAAAGTCGTGACCGTCACGGTGTATGATGCGTTTCCGCGCATGGCGACGTTCGAAGTCGCCTACACCAACACTGGAAAAGACGACCTCTCCGTGAGCGGTTGGACCAGCCAGCATTATTCGATCAGCGCTCCCGCGGCAGACGCTCCGCCGGCTTTCTGGTCGTTTCAGAGCGGCTCCTACGAGAAGCGGCCCGACTGGGTGCTGCCCCTCAAGCCGGGTTTCAAACAGGAAAATTTTCTGGGTATGAATGCGTCCGATTACGGTGGCGGCACTCCCGTCGTGGATGTGTGGCGCCGCGACGGCGGCATCGGCGTAGGGCATCTGGAAATGGCGCCCAAGCTGGTTTCCCTGCCGGTAACCCAAGAGGGGTCCGGCCAGGCTACGCTGGCGGTCGAGTTCAAGCTGCATCAGGCGCTGAACCCCGGCGCTACGCTGCATACCTTTCGTACCTTCGCCGCCGTCCACCAAGGCGACTACTTTCAGGCCTTGCGCGATTATCGCGAGATGATGATCGCCCAGGGCATTCATTTTGACGCATCGCCTGACAGCGCGTTCGGCCCCATCTGGTGCGCCTGGGGATACGGCCGGAAGTTCACGCCCAGCCAAGTCTACGGCGCGCTTCCCATCGTAAAAAAGCTGGGCTTCACCTGGGTCACGCTGGATGATGGCTGGCAGACCGCCCAGGGCGACTGGTTCCTCCAACCGCAGAAGTTTCCCAATGGTGACGCCGATATGCGGGCCCTCGTGGACAAAATTCATGCCGAAGGCTTCAAGGCTCAGTTGTGGTGGGCGCCGCTGACGGCGGATCCGGGATCGGAGTTGGCCAAGAAGCACCCGGAATGGCTGCTGCTGAATGCGGACGGCAGCAGGCAGAAGATCTCCTACTGGAACTCCTGGTATCTGTGCCCCGCATATACGGACGTAGTCGCCTACCATGAGGCCCTTGTGGTGAAGGCGCTCAGAGACTGGGGGTTCGACGGGCTCAAACTGGACGGGCAGCACATGAACGGCGCGCCGCCCTGCTACAACCCCGCGCACAAACACGCCCGTCCCGAAGAATCCGTGGAAGGGATGCCCAAGTTCTTCCAGGCCCTCTACGAGACCGCGCAGCGCACCAAGCCTGGCGCGCTGGTCGAGTTCTGTCCGTGCGGCACGGCGTATTCTTTCTTCACTCTGCCCTTCCTGAACATGTCGGTGGCGTCCGATCCCGAGTCTGCGTGGCAGGTACGCACCAAGGGCAAGACGCTCAAAGCTCTCCAGGGCGACGGGGTAGCCTACTTTGGCGACCACGTCGATATGACCAGGGACGATTTCGCGTCAACTGTCGGCGTGGGCGGCGTGGTGGGGACCAACTTCACCTGGCCGGAAGGGTCGGCGGCCAGGAAGCGCGGCGATCTTACTCCGGCACGCCAGCAGAATTTCGAAAAGTGGCTGCGCATCTACAAGGACAAAATGCTCCCTCGCGGAGAGTACCTCGGGACGCTCTACGACATCGGTTTTGACCGGCCTGAGACGCACGCGGTTCGCAAAGACGGGAGCATGTACTATGCCTTCTTCGCGCCGCAGTGGAGTGGCCCAATCACGTTGCGGGGCCTTTCCCGGGGCGCGTACCGCGTTACCGATTACGTGGATGGCAAGGACCTGGGAACGGTCCAGGGACCGTCCGCCACGCTCGATGTACGGTTCGAGAAGCATTTGTTGCTCCAGGCCGCACCCGAGTAGGCGGTAGTGGTTCAGTTTCAAACTCGCACGAGAGTAGCGCGGAATTACTTGATATTGTAAAGTCCAAAGGTGGCCGTCAGTGTTCCTGAATTGTCGCTATAGCAGCCGGGTAAGAAATTTGCGCACGTGTCCACAAATCCAAGGTAAAGATGCGTAGCTGTCGCGGGGACGACGAATGCTTGGGGTCTTCCGATTCCCGTCCCAGTCAATCCATCCCCTATAAAAAACACCTGCCCGACTTCAGGAGCTAGGGCGGTGAAGCTAGTCTTGATCCCTCCCTCTTTCCCGTCGTAGACGTAGAAGTGTCCTATTGGAGGGGCAACGGTCGGCAACGTGTCCGCCAGAAACATGCCGACCATTGCTCCTACAAAATCCGTTGCATAGAATTGGGAGAAAGTGCCTATGGGCTCGGCAATATACGTTGGCGGATGGCATCCGGGACCTAACGCGGTAATACCATCAGGTCCAAATGGCGGCGTGTTCACATCGCATGTCCATGTTCCAGTGACACTGGAAAACTCCAGAATTCGACCCGCGCGAGCTGAAAAAGCGTAATCTACGGGGGCAGCGCCATCGCTGCCATCATTGAATCCGGCAGCACGATAGATATCCATGTTGGCAGCCGGCGACAACTGTATACCATCTTGTGCTCTAGCCGAGACGGCCAACACGAGACCAAGTTGCAACAACGTTAAAAGCTGCGAGTATTTCATCTTTCGGTCTTCCCCTGAGAGGCGCGTTCAACTATATACAATTGCGACTCGCAGCGCAATCGAAACTCCCGGCGCGTTCCATGGTCGAAGACCTCATCGCTGAAAAGATGGATGGCTCGCCGTTGGAGCAGAAACTGGATACGCGCAACCCTGCTGCGGTCGCCTTAGTTTCAATTGAACCACCACCGAGTAGCCATCAGTTCGATCGCAGCGCCGTAGAGGGTTCGATCCGCGAAGCGCGGCGAGCCGGCAGATAGCCGGCCATCGCTACCACCAGCACAAGCACGGCGGCCATGCCTGCGAAGGTGGTTGGGTCGTTCGCCGTCACTGCGTACAGTAGCCCCCCGAGCGCTCTGGCCAACAGCCGGGACGCCACCGCCCCCAGCAGCAAGCCCACCGCCGCAAGACCGAGTGTCTGGGCGATAATCCCGGCCTGCAGCTTGGACGCCGAGGCGCCCAGAGCCATGCGAATTCCAATTTCCTGCGTGCGCTGGCTCACGCCATAGGAGACGACGCCGTAGACTCCGAGTGAAGCCAGAAGCAGCGCAAACGACGCAAATCCGCCCAGCAGCAGCACCACGAATCGCCTGGGTGAGACCGCCTTGTCGACTAATTGCTGCAAGGGGCGGAACTCTTTTCCAGGAAGGTTCGGAACGATCGGTTTGAGAGCGGCTCGCACGCGGGTGGCCAGTTCGCCCGGCGGCAGTGACGTTCGAAGTACCAGATCGACGGAGGCGTAATCCGAGCATTGCCGCATCGGCAAGTACATCTCCATGCCCGAGGCCTGCTCGAGGGCAAGGTGCCGCACATCGCCAACCACCCCTACGACGCGCCGGTCGCCGCAAGCCACCATGATCTGGCCAAGGGCATTTTGCCCCGGCCAGAGCGTACGCGCCAGCGTTTGATTGATGGCGATTACAGGTTCAGTCGAAGGTGTGTCCCGTTCCGAGATATCCCGGCCGGCGATGAGCGCGATGCCCATCGCTTTGAAATAGCCATCGCTGACGATACGTACAAACGAGTCGGGGAACTTTCCGGGTGGGTAGGTCTGGCCTTTCGCCGGCGACCCCCACGAGCGATTACGGCCCAGCGGCAGAGCATCGGTCAATCCGGCGGCCTGTACGCCCGGTGTTTCTCGCGCGCGCCGCAGCACTTCGTCAAAGTAGGCGTTCTGCTGCGCCTGCGTGGCGTAACGGGCCTCAGGATCGACCCGGACCGTGGCCGCGTGTTCCGGCTGGAAGCCCAGGTTCACCTCGAGCACTCGTAGAAAACTCCGTATGAGCAACCCCGCGCTGACCAGCAGCACACACGCAAATGCGATCTCGGAAACCACCAGGGCGCTGCGAATCCAGTTGCGATTTTTGCCCGCCGTCGAACCACGCGCAGTGTCTTTCAGAACGTCATGCACGGCGTT
>Ga0302324_100013381_pt1 | contig 16642 bp, 9 predicted proteins | sample Palsa_T0_1_FD_201949 | JGI IMG/M metagenome (GOLD analysis project Ga0302324, IMG submission 201949) | Peat permafrost microbial communities from Stordalen Mire near Abisko, Sweden - Palsa_T0_1 | ecosystem: Environmental > Terrestrial > Soil > Palsa > Peat permafrost | place: Sweden: Abisko...
TCTTGCGTTGGATTATCACTGTCGGCCCAATCCGCCGTGCTGTATTTGACATCAGCGACGAGTACATTGTGTCGGCCATCCCAACGGAGGTCCTGATGGACACGGGTTGCCCCAGCCACCCATGTGGTTGGATGCTCCGGACTCGTGGCGTAAGCGCCATGTATGGTTGCTACGCCCGCACGGGCAGGCAAAAAGCTGAGAACCGCAAGAGCGGCTGTTCCGAGGAGTATGGTCGTTTTCATAGGTGCCCTTATTTCTGAGTTAGTGATTTGCGTTGTGAGTTCGGTTCACCTATCAGCTTTGCAGCGCTCATGCCAAAAAGAGAATGAGTCCATCGCCTTGGCTGAAGAACGCTCATAGCCAATGTCTTGGAATCGCAAATTTTCGGAATGATGTTTGGACTGAGGTTCAAGTACTACGTTGATCACGTCGTCCGGCGGACGCGCAGTTGGCCGAACGTCACTGGGTCTCACGCGCGAATGTACAAGACGGATCAGTTTCATGCTTGGATGCGGGTGATATCGAGTTTTTGCATCTTGGCGATTAGAGTCGTGCGAGCGAGACCAAGCCTGGCTGCGGCACCCTTTGGACCTCCGAGAACCCAGTTAGTCGCTGCAAGGGCTTGAATGATGCGCTCACGCACCATGTCTTTGAGCGTTGTCCGATCATCGCTATTGTCCACGTAACCAGCTTCAGTTATCTGAGACGAGTGTTGCAGTTCGTCCAGAGATGGCCGAAGGACTTTACCTGGCGAGAGGATAACGGCCCGTTCAATGACATTCTGCAGTTCACGAACATTGCCGGGCCAGGAATAACGCAACAAAACATCCATCGTTTCAGCCGGAATATCGGTGATTCGTTTACTCGCCCTGGCTGAATAAAGCTCAACAAAGTGGCGAACCAATAACGGAATATCTTCCGACCGTTCCCGCAACGCCGGTACCCGTAGGGGGAAAACGTTCAGGCGATAATAGAGGTCGGGCCGAAATTCCCTCGAAGCGACCATACTCGGCAGGTCGCGGCTCGTCGCGGCCACGATTCGCACATCCACTCGCGTAGTCTTAGTGTTCCCGACACGTTCAAATTCCCGCTCTTGAAGGACCCGCAACAGCTTCGGCTGTAATTCAGGGGGAATGTCTCCGATTTCGTCGAGAAACAGCGTGCCGCTGTCCGCCATTTCGAAGCGTCCGATCCGTCGGCTGATCGCTCCGGTGAATGCGCCACGTTCGTGACCGAACAGTTCGCTTTCGATCAAGCCGCTAGGAATTGCGGCGCAATTAACTTTAATAAATGGACGGTCGCGGCGCGGACTCAGATTGTGGATCGCTCGCGCAATGAGTTCCTTCCCGGTGCCCGTCTCTCCCAAGATGAGGGCGGTGGAACCGGTTGGGGCGACTACCTTGATTTGTTTGCACACCGCGTTGGTCGCAGTGCTTCGCCCAATGATCCCCTCAAAGTTATTCTCGGAGGGAACTTCCTCTTCAAAGCATATTGCCTCTTTGGGAGGATCGGTTGATTCGTTAATGGTCGTGTTCATGGCATTTTCCTTTTATCATTGGGTGGAGTCTTAAGGGCTTCGCGAATGGCGAGCAGTAGCGCCTCTTTGCTGACGGGTTTACGTAAAAATGCTGTCGCACCAGCCTGCAATGCCCGACGTTCCTCATTTTCACTGGCTCGAGCGCTCACGAAGACAATAGGAATGAGCGGGCCAGTTTCAGCCAAGCGGCGCTGCAACTCCACCCCCCCCATTCCCGGCATTTTAACATCGAGCAGGAGGCAAGCTGTATCTCCTGCACGGCCCGACTGAAGAAAGTCTTCGGCTGATGCGAAAGTATCTGACCGAAAACCAAAGGATCGGAGGAGTCTCCGAGTTGATCTCCTTATCAAGTCATCATCATCCACAACCGATATGAGCGGCTCTCTGGGAGTTTCAGGTTTGGTGCTCCTCGAGCAACTTTTTTCCATACCCAACATTAGTCGATCACGGCATGGGAATTCTACGCGACCTTGGCTGAGGATCGGACCTAACCTTTGGTATAGGGCGACCTGGACGGAGGGTTAGTGGGTTTTTCCAAGCTTTTCAGCCATGCGAATCAGATCGGCGAGAGAATCCGCGTGCATTTTTTGCATGATATGGGCGCGATGAAATTTGATCGTTGCCTCGGTAGTTTTGAGTTCGCCGGCGACCTGCTTATTTAGGAGGCCATCTGCGACGAGGGTCATGACCTCGCGCTCGCGCGGCGTCAGTTGCTCATAAGATTTGCGCAATTCCCGGATTTCAGATTGCTTTAGCAGCATCGCCCGATCCCGCTCGATAGCGGCGCGGATGGCGTCGACCAGCACACGTCCGCGAAAGGGTTTGGTTAGAAACTCCACTGCTCCGGCTTTCATCGCACGTACCGACATCGGTATGTCCCCATGGCCCGTGATGAAAATAATCGGAATGTGAATGCCCGCTTTAGTCAGCTCGCGTTGCAGATCCATGCCGCTTAAACCTGGCATTCGCACGTCGAGGACGAGGCAGGCCGGACCTTCCGGTCGCGTGCTCTGGAGAAAATCGCGGGCAGAAGTAAACGGTTGGACGTTCAGTCCGGCCGTTCGGATAAGACGCTCGGTGGACCGACGAAACAAGTGATCGTCGTCAACAAGAAATACAATGGGGGCGACTTCACTCATAATTTGTCAGGGTGTGCATTCGGCAGACTGAACTGGAAGGTTGCGCCCTGTCCTTCATTCGTCTCCGCCCATAACCGGCCACCGTGGGCCTCGATGATCGAGCGACTGATTGCCAGGCCCATTCCCATTCCCTCGGCTTTCGTCGTATAGAAAGCTTCAAAGAGTCGGTCCTTTTCCTCAGGTTTAAATCCAGTGCCGGCATCTTGCACGCTAAGCAGGCACCTGGTCTCTCCGTCTCGCTTTTCGCAGCGCCCGGCAATGATTAGGATACGCTTCGAAACCTCGATGGTGGTCATCGCGTCCATTCCGTTGACGACTAGGTTCAGCAACACCTGCTGAAGTTGGACGCGATCCCCCAGTATGGAGGGCAACTCTTCGGTCAGATCGGTGCGGACCGTTACTTGGCGGGTAGCGGCTTCTAACCGGGCGAGGGCCAACACATCCGTGACCACGTCCCTGATGTCTATGACCATCGGCTCATATGGCACCTTCTTCGACAATTGCCGAACCCGCGAGACGACCGCACTCGCCCGGTCGGCCCCTTCGATTATTTCGTTTAAGGCGTCCCGGATTTCTTCGAGCTGATTAGCGCCGTTTGAAAGGATACTAAGGCAGGCATTGGCGTTGTTAACCACCGCGCCGAGCGGCTGGTTGACTTCATGGGCGATGGACGCGGTTAACTCACCCAAGGTCGTGACGCGGCTCACATGAGCGAGCTGAACCTGCGCACTGCGCAAGGCTGCCTCGGCGTACTTTTGCTCGCTTAAATCGAGTATGAAAGCGACACCCTCGGTGCCTTTTGCTTCGAAGATGGCACCACCGATCAGCACGGGCAGTCGACTGCCATCCTTCCTAAAGAACTCCTTCTCAAACGGACGGAACTCCCCTGTCGCTTTGATCTCCGCCAAGGCCTGTTCGTCGCGGTCGCGCCATTCCACCGGAGTCAAGTCTCTCCAACGCACTCGACCTGAGACTATATCTTCGCGGCTGTAATTCACCAGTTGGAGATAAGAATCGTTGGCATCGATCACTCGACCGTCGAGATCCCAGATGACGATTCCCATAATGTTGGCCTCCACCAGTCGCCGGATTCGCGCCTCCCGCAATTTGATCTCGCCATACAGGCGCGTGTTTTCCAGCGAGATCGCGGCCTCTGAGGCGAGCATTTTGAGAACCGCCACGCGGGCGGGCGTGAAGACACCCAGGGTCAGATTGTTTTCGAGGTAGAGTACTCCAATCAGCTTGGCCTGTTTGAGCAACGGCAGGCAAAGAACAGAACGGGCGTGATGTTGACGGATGTAGGTGTCCAAGCAAAATGGGTTCTGAGCGGAGGCATCGTCCAGAATTACGTTCTCACGGGTGCGCGCGACATAGTGGACGATTGAATCCGGCAACTCGGCAGCGGTCACACTCGCTTCCCGCAGCTGGACAATGATGGAATCGCCGCTGGTCGTGGCTTCCGCCTCTATCCGCAGCTGATCGCCTTGCGGAAATATCAATAGGCCGCGCTCAGCGCCCGCGTGCTCAATTGCTGTGCGCATGAGGATATTGATCAGTTTTTCCAGATCGATCTCACTCGAGACTGCCTGCGATACTTTGATGACAGTAGTGAGGTCCAGTTGTTCGACCGATGCCCCAATCGTGCCCGTAGGACCAGATACCGGCCTTTCCTCCCTGAGGTGCGGAAATAACTTATCGAGTTGCCGAACCTTACCATCGGCTCCCCAGCGAAGGTAGCAGTTCCTGGCGTCCCGCAAATAGACATGCGCAAACTTCTCGAAACCGCGCGCCGCGTAGAAGCGCGCTGCGATCTCATTGGCCAAACCTTCGTGCTGAACGAAACCGTTTTCGTGCGCCGCCCTGATCGCCGCCTCGTAGAGTCGCTCGGCATCCAGGTCGCGGCCTTCAATGCGGGCAATTTCGGCAGTGACCAGAAGGTGCTTGTCCGCAAATGTCGGCGGATAGGTTTCGGCCCACAGCGCCAGGTATCGGCAATGCGCGCTCAACTGCTCGCGTTGTTCCGGTAGCCCGCCACCTGGTGGCATCCCCGCAGCCAGCGACAACGCGGAGTATAGATGGTAGTCGAGATATTGGATGCGGCCATGCGATGCCCAGAGAATTGGTCTTGCCCGTTCCAAAGCGTTTGTCGCCTCATTGAAATCACCCGAAATGAAGCGTGCCTGACCTTTGATGATCCAATACCAGCAGACCATTGCCGTCATTCGTTGCGGGGTGAGTTGCTTCTCGAAGCTGGCTTGATCAAATTTGTCGTCGTCGAACGTCGAAAATGAGGCGGTGCGTCCGCGCATGTTCTGAATGAAGCGTTGCTGCGCCACCAAGATATCGACCCCGTCGCGGTATTTCGCTTCCCGTACGAAGGCGAGACCACGCTCGGTTTCGTCCCACACGTCATTCAGGTGATCGCCGCGCAAGAGAAGGTCGCTCACGGCGTGATTGCACGCATAACAAGCGACCGAGATGTCGCCGCTCTGGTTGGCCGCTCGAGAAGCAGCTCGGATCGAATCGAGGGCGTCGGTGACGGGATGAGTCCAGATGATCGCTTCCTCCTTCGCCTTGAGGATCTTTGCCTCGAAAGGGAGCAAGCGGTGCTTACGGCCCAGATCAACCGCGAATTGGGCAAAGCGCGAGCCCTCCACATACCGACCGTAGAAGTGCCCGAGCAGGTTTCCGAACAAGCCGAACGCGTGAGCGGAGGCACCCGTAATTCCATGCTCCAGGGTGAGCCGGATGGTGTGGCAAATCTGCAGTCCCGTAAGGTTCTCATCGGTAAAAAACGCGGGCGCATACAGAGCGCACAGGATCCCCAGAGTGGCTTCGACTTCTGGGTCCGTGACCAGTGGCAGATCGATCAGGGTCTCGATTTCTCGGCCGGCGAGCACACGCCAGACATCGTCAACAGCGGCGTCAAGCTCCATGCGATCAGGATGCAATGACATCCGTAGATCAAAGAGTCGGAGGCCCTCCAGCGCGCTTTCCATCGCGAGATTGTTTTGGGACTGAATGATATGCAGCTCGACCTTCAGTCGATAGGCCGCGGCGGAGTCCACTTTGGTTTTCGCCCTCTGCAGCAACTCGAGGATGAGTTGTTCGGCGGCCGGCAAATTGGCGTTGAGCATTTCGCACACAGCCTGTTGGAGCTTTAGCTCGAAAGTGAGAGCGTATCGTCGCGCCCAACTTTCCTCCGTCAACAGCGCGCCGCCCGTCGAAAGATAGTTCAACGCCGAGGCGTAGGCGGTCGATCTCTTCGCACGCTTTCCTGCAATAAGGTTGAACTCGGCAACCTGTTCCCGTTCTTCTTGAGACGTGATGAGCACAGAGGCGCGATTGAGCTGATTGACGATCTCAAAGACTTTCTCCTCGATCTCGTCCACTGCCGTTCGTGACGAGAGCAACCGACCAATTCTGAGATGTTCCGTGGCCCGCGCGTCTACCGGAATAAGCACATAAGCCGCCTCGTGGACGCGATCATGGACAAAGGTATACGTGTCAACCGAGCGAGAAACGAGCCCCGCACGGACGGCTTCCCACAGCGCAGCGTCGAGCCTCTCCTCGGATTCCCCAAAGACCATGCTCAAGACGGCAATCTCCGCGCTATTCCCCAGACAGGCCAGTTGTTTCAAAGAATCCTGCGTCGTCTCGGGCAAGCGATTCAGCTTCCCGACCATCAGGTCCACCACGTTATCGGTGTAGCCTTTCGCTCGGATACGATCAACGTCCCACATCCAGACCGCAGCGTCCGGTGCGAAAGCGAGCAAACCTTCCTCCTCCAACTCCGCGATAAATTGGATCGTGAAGAAAGGATTGCCGTCGGTCTTCTCATGCACGATCTGGGCCAGAGATTGCGCTCGCTTCCGCTCGCAATGCAGGGCATCGGCGACGAGCTGGCCCACCTCGTCCAGACCAAGAGGGGCCAGCGCAATCTGATGGACCGGGACTCCAGCCTTGCGGATTTCCGCGAGCGTCCGCATGAGCGGATGAGAGGGGCTTACCTCGTTGTCCCGGTATGCACCGATGAGAAGGAGGTGTCGCACTTCATCGTGGGTGATCAGGTGCTCGAGGAGATTGAGCGTCGCGGCGTCCAACCATTGGAGGTCGTCGAGGAAAAGCGCGAGTGGGTGTTCTGGTCGGGCGAAGACCCCAAGCAGCCGTCGGAAGACCATCTGAAAGCGGTTCTGTGCATCCCGCGCCGGAAGCTCCGCCACTGGCGGCTGTTTCCCCATTACGAGTTCAAGCTCGGGAATAAGACTTGCCATGAGTTGGCCGTTCATTCCTAACGCTTCCTCAAAAGCTTTCCGCCAAGCAGCGATCTCTGCATCACTCTTCCCTAAAATCTGTCGAACGAGGCTCTGAAATGCCTGGGCCAGGGTAGCATACGGGATGTCGCGCTTGTATTGGTCAAACTTACCAAAAGCGAACAGCCCACGCGGTGGAACGAGGGCCTTGTGCAGTTCGTTAACCACCGAAGATTTGCCAACCCCGGAGTAGCCCGACACCAGCACGAGTTCCTTTGTACTTTGTCCGACGACCCGGTCAAAGGCAGCGAGTAGCAGTTCGACTTCTCTTTCCCGTCCATAGAGCTTTTCCTGAACTATCAGCCGGTTGGGCACATCACGTGCGCCCAACGGAAATAATTCGATTCGTCCGTGCGCTTCCAAACTTGAAAGGCAACGCCGAAGGTCGGCCTCCACGCCCGTTGCGGTCTGGTAGCGTTCCTCCGGAGCCTTCGCGAGGAGCTTCAAAATGATCGCGGAAATCGGCTCGGGTATTTCACTCCGCCGGAGGCTCGGTGCCGCAGGCAGCCTCGCGATATGGCAGTGGATCCATTCCATCGGTTCGCTGGCCGTGAAAGGTAGCCCTCCAACGAACATCTCGTAGAGCGTGACGCCAAGGGAATAGAGATCGCTCCGCGAATCGACTGAACGGTTCATCCTCCCGGTTTGCTCTGGAGCCATGTAGGCCAGTGTCCCCGCAATAACCTCGGGCGGTTCGGGGGGCTGTCGCTGGCGAGGCAGGCGCGAAGTCAAACCGAAGCCCGTCAGCCAGGCTTCCCCCGTCGCAATATTCACGATGACGTTCGCTGGCTTGACGTTCCGGTGGATGAGTCCCCGTGCGTGGAGGTGACCGAGGGCCTTCGCCATGCCGATGGCCAGGCGTAAGAATTCTATTAGTGCAACCGGCCGTCCGATCACGCCATCCAGGAAATCCCCGCCGGGATCGTTGAGCAAGAGCGCTGGAATGCCACGGCTGTCCACGAGATCAATGGGCCGAATCGCCCAACTGGAGTCCAGGTCATTTCTGAGGGAATAGACATGGTTGATCTGGTCCATGCCCGAGCGTGATGGATGTTCAGATGCCGCCGCCAGCAAGAGAACGGAAGCGGGGTCACCTTTCCGTCTCCCCCGAGAGACGATGAATTCCCTGTCCTCGCGCAGCTTCTCGAACGTATAGCCGGAGAGGTCGATCATCGCGGTTACCTTCGGCTGGGACTCACGGACAATGGCCCAAGTTCGGCGATGCCTCTCAGCACGGATTTTGGGAGAGGATGATCCGTGTTTATTCCACACAAATGAGCGTTCATGGTCGGTTATCTATCGCGTTTGCTCGCGGGGCGCTAATTTAAGCGCCTTCCAGAAACAAATCCAGATCACAAACCACCCGAATGCAAAATGAATCGGCGATGTGATAATTCAATAAAGTCGTCTCGTCCTCCTGCTTAGAAAATTACGTGACGTTCCAGCAACTGCGCGTCCGCCGGACGACGCGATCAGCGTAGTTCTAGATTCTCAGTCAGAGCATCGTTTCGAAAAATTCGCGATTCCAAGACATTGGCCATGAGCGTTTTTCAGCAAAGATGATCGACTCATTCTGCCTTTGGCATGAGCACTGCAAAGCTCACAAGTGAACCAAAAAGCAAAGAAGCTATATGACGACACCGTCATCACTTAATTTCACAAACAAACTTTTCCGAATCGGCTTGCATCTCACGTGCCTGTTCGTCCATCCGATCGGCCACTTGGGCTTTCACCTTTCCGGTATCGCCCGTGAATTTCATCTTTAGCAACCAACAAGGAGTATCAAATGCATCAACTGGCCTTCCCAATAAAGTTAGCTTCAAAACGAAGCAATCCGATTCAAAAACGAACACTGGAGGACGATGATTTGCAGATCGTCGCCGACTTGATCTGTGATGGACTGCGGGAAGGTTTATACAAGGAGATCGTGCCCGGAAGGAAGCGGTCTGAGGTCGTCCAGTTTCTTCGGCACTTGGTGACGAGATGTGAAATCCGGCAGTACGACCCGGCCGAAAAGTGTTTTCGGAAGCGTGCCGCAGCGCTTTTTGTCTACACTGTTGAGGGTTCCGTCGTGGGCTTCAGCGTTCTGGGGCAATTTGTCCCCAAGCCGACCCAAAACGCCTCCTACTTCCCTCACGACCCCGACTACGACGGAGGCACCGATGCCGATCATGTGCCGGTGATTCCACGCTACAGCATTTCTTCTAACGCCGGTCATATCGACGAATCCCCACTGCAAGACCCCACACCTGGTGAGGCGGATAAGAGGTCAATCAACAATGGCGTCGAACTCCTGATGCTGGGCGTGGTTCCCCTTGAGCGAGGGTTACGTTATGGAGCGTCCATTCTCCAAAGTCTTATCAAGGAATGTTCCTCGCAATATTTTAATTTGATTGTCCGGTGTCCGAATGACAATCAGCTCCTTTTTGGGATGCTCGTAGTGCGCGGTTTTCTTGCCGTGGGTCGCTATTGCCAGGGCCGCATCCTTCGATTTCGTCCTTCACTCCCGAACAGCTCGGCTTCGTGGAGTTCGAGACTTTCACTCTATTCGGAGTAAATGCGCCTTTTATTAACAACTCAGCTCTGAAACCAAAATTGACAAATATGAAATCCAGCAAACAAATCGAGATCACACCAAGCGCCATGCTACGGCGAAGTCTCACCACGCGAGCAGCCGTTGTATTGCTTGCGTTCGCCACCACCATCATTCCAGCGGTAGCTGACGAGGCAGGTGCCACTGCTGCTGCGGGAAACACCGACGCAATCCGCCCCTTCCACATCCACGTTTCTGAAGAGGCACTCGTCGACCTCCGCCGGCGCATCGCGGATACACGGTGGCCCGACAAGGAGACGGTCAATGACCAATCCCAGGGCGTGCAATTGGCCAAGATCAAGGATCTCGTGCAATACTGGGGAACGGGCTACGACTGGCGCAAGGCCGAGGCGCAACTGAATGCCTTGCCGGAGTTCGTGACCACGATTGACGGAGTGGATATCCAGTTCATCCACGTGCGTTCGCGTGAACCGAACGCGCTACCTCTGATCCTCACCCACGGTTGGCCTGGCTCGCCGATGGAGTTTCTGAAGGTGATAGGACCGCTTACCGACCCCGTCGCCTACGGCGGGCGCGCGCAAGACGCCTTCGACGTCGTGATTCCCGCCATCCCCGGCTATGGCTTCTCGGGCAAGCCGACCGATCAGGGCTGGAATCCTGACCGTGTGGCGCGGGCCTGGGACGTACTCATGAAGCGCTTGGGCTACACCTATTACGTGTCGGAGGGTGGCGATCACGGCTCGGTCATCTCCGATGCACTGGCGCGCCTTGCACCGCCCGGATTGCTCGGCATCCATCTCACTATGCCAGCTACGATTCCCCCGAACCTGGTGAAGGGCATCAACAGCGGCGATCCGGCACCCAATGGGCTGACTGACCCGGAACGACAGGCGTACAACGCCCTCAGTACCTTCTTCGCAAGAGGCGCGGCCTACGGCGCTATGATGGTGACCCGCCCGCAGACCATCGGCTACGCGCTCACCGACTCGCCCAGTGCACTGGCCGCTTTTACGTACGAAAAGATCGCCGCATGGAGCGACAGCGACGGCCACCCCGAACGTGTGATTGGTCGCGACGAAATACTCGACGACATCACGCTGTACTGGCTCACCGACAGCGGTGCATCTTCGTCCCGCTTCTACTGGGAAAATAACAACAACAACTTCAGCGCTGCCGCACAGAAGACCTATCAGATCAAAGTGCCGGTGGCCATCACGGTGTTCCCGCACGAGATCTATCGCGCGCCGGAAAGCTGGTCACGGCAGGCCTATCCGTCGCTGTACTACTTCCATGAAGCCGCCAAGGGCGGTCATTTCGCAGCATGGGAGCAGCCGCAGTTATTCTCGGAAGAGCTCCGAGCGGCGTTCCGCTCTCTACGGCAAGTGCCGGCTGCCTCAGCAGTCACATTCAAGCAATAAATCGAGGTAACCCACCAATGAATACGATCACAGTATCCGAAGAAATCCATATAACCCAAATCGAAAAAGTGCTCTACACCGCCAAAGTCCACACCACGGGAGGGCGGGAGGGCGCGGCCCACAGCTCAGATGGCCGCTTGGACATTAAGCTCTCGTCTCCTGGCACCGCAGGCAGCGGCTCCAATCCAGAGCAGTTGTTCGCGGCTGGTTGGTCGGCCTGTTTCGAAGGGGCAATGGGACTTGCGGCCCGCAAAATGAAGGTCTCTCTCCCGGCCGATATGGCAATCGACGCCGAAGTGGACTTGTGCATCACGGACGGTGCTTACTTTCTCCAAGCTCGCCTCAACGTCAGTCTGCCGGGATTGGAACGCGATGTCGCCCAGGCCTTGGTGAAAACGGCGCACCAGACGTGTCCTTATTCCAAGCTCACACGCGGCTACATCAATGTTGTGATTAACCTCGCCTAAGCCGGTAACTCAATCTCCTGACCAATACTATGAAAAAAGCCCTCCCCCTCGAAAAAGGCAACAATGCCGTCTCTAGCGCCGATAAATTGATTCGAAAAGAGACAGACAGCCTCGGCGAAGTCCAGGTTCCTGCCGACAAACTATGGGGCGCGCAGACCCAACGGTCACTCGAGCACTTCAGCATCGGCATAGATCTCATTCCGCGTGAAATGATTACCGCATATGCTGTCCTAAAGAAAGCGGCAGCCCACGCGAACCATTCGAGCGGACGTCTCCAAGACGAGCCTTTTTGTCTAATCGAACAAGCCTGTGATGAGATCCTTTGCGGGCAGCACCAAGACATGTTCCCGCTGCATGTGTGGATGACCGGCAGCGGGACACAGTTCAACATGAATGTGAACGAGGTTATTTCGAACCGCTGCTGTCAGATTGCCGGCACGCCGCTCGGAAGCAAAAGGCCGGTCCATCCCAACGATCATGTCAATATGGCCCAATCGTCCAACGACTCATTTCCCTCAGCCATGTATATTGCGGCGGCGGTTAACGTGACCCATCGGCTGGTTCCGGCAGTGAAGGCTTTACACGACGCGATTGCGGCGAAGGCCTCGGAGTGGAAGGACATCGTCAAAATTGGCCGCACCCACATGCAGGATGCGACACCGCTGACGCTCGGGCAGGAATGGTCAGGATACGCTGGCATGCTCGGTGACGATATCGAGCGGATCGAAGATGCGTTGAAGGGCGTCTACCGCCTCGCGCTCGGTGGCACGGCGGTGGGCACGGGGATCAATTCCGCGCCTGGTTTTGCTGAGACGGCGGCGATTGAGATCGCCAAACTCACCGGACTTCCTTTTGTCAGCGCGCCGAACAAATTTACCGTGCAGGGGTCTCACGATGCTTTGGTCCAGCTATCCGGGACGCTGCGGACGCTGGCCGTTTCGCTATACAAGATCGGCAATGACATCCGGCTTATGTCCTGCGGCCCGCGAGCGGGCTTTGCCGAGTTGATGATCCCAGAAAATGAGCCAGGTTCGTCAATCATGCCAGGGAAGGTGAACCCGACACAGGCCGAGGCGCTGACGATGATCGCCGCCCAAGTCATGGCCAACGATGTGGCGGTGGGTTTCGGTGGCGCGGGCGGTTATCTCGAGATGAACGTTTACAAGCCCCTGATAATTTTCAATCTCACCCATTCCATCACGATCCTGACAGATGGGTGCGTGAACTTCCGCAAGTTTTTGATCGAGGGTACGCAACCGAACCTCAAGAAGATCAAAGAAAATGTGGATCGTTCCCTGATGCTCGTCACAGCGCTCGCACCTGTGATCGGCTACGACAAATCTTCCAAAATCGCGCATTACGCGATGGATAATGATCTCACGCTGAAGTCCGCAGCACTAAAGCTGGGCTTTGTTACCGAGGCTGAATTTGATCGCGTAGTTGATCCGGCAAAGATGGTGAAACCCTATGTCGCGACAGCCAAATAATTCATTTTCAAAACCACAATCCAAAACCATTCAAGAAAGCGAGCTCTCTATGACAACTAGAATTCAACACGGCACCGATGTCCTGCATAACCCCAAGATCAACAGGTCGACTGGCTATACCGAGGCCGAACGGAAGGCACTCGGATTGGTCGGACTGGTTCCCGACGTGACGGAGTCGATTGAGACCCAATTATCGCGTGTCCTGCTGCAACTCGAAGAAAAGGCCACGGACCTTGACCGGTTCATCTATTTAATGAATCTACTCGATACGAACGAAACACTTTTCTATCGAACGCTGATGTCCGACCCGGCCCGGTTTTTCGATATTGTTTACGATCCTACCATTGCCGAGGCTTGCCTAAAATTCGATCACATCCTCCGCCGTCCACGAGGAATGTACTTATCGATTACGCGCAGGGGACACGTCAAAGAGGTGCTGCGCAACTGGCCGGTCAAAGACGTGAGGTTCATATGTGTAACCAATGCTGGACGCATTCTGGGGTTGGGTGATCTGGGAGCCAATGGCATGGGCATTCCAGTCGGCAAGCTGCAGCTCTATACTGCAGCGGCGGGCGTTCCTCCGGAGGGTTTGCTGCCGATGTACTTGGACGCCGGAACCAACAACGAAACCTATCTCCAGGATCCCCTTTACGTCGGATTGCGGCGGCATCGTCCCTCCTCTGACGAACTCTATTCCTTCGTAGACGAGTTCGTGGATGCAGTGCAGGAGGTCTTTCCGAACTGCTGCATTCACTTCGAAGACTGGACTGGGGTCGATGCAATCGCCCTGCTGGCGCGTTACCGGGACAAAGTCTCCTGCTACAATGACGACATTCAGGGCACTGCCGGTGTCACACTCTCCGGCCTGATCAATGCGCTCAAGATCACGGGGGGGGACCTCCAGGATCAGCGGATTCTCTTTCTGGGCGCTGGGTCCGCTGCCACGGGCCTCGCTAATTTGATTGTCTCCGCATTAGGCCAACAGGGCATTGCGCCTGAGGTGGCGCGGCAACAGATCCGGATGTTTGACTCGCAGGGACTCGTGGTAGCAGGGCGTCCCGGCCTTGCCACGCACAAGCTTCCGTACGCGCATAAACTTCCCCCAAGCAAACCATTCGACGGGCATAACTTGGCAAGCGAACAAACACAGATTGTCGCCGCCATCGAGGATTTCAAACCGACTATCCTTATCGGCGTCAGTACGGTGGGTGAATTATTTTCGAAAGAGGTCATTGAGACCATGTCGCGACTTAATGCGCGGCCGATTGTCTTCGCCCTCTCGAATCCAATCGATAAACACGAGTGCCTTCCCGAGGACGCGTATGCTTGGTCGGGTGGCAAGGTGGTCTATGCCGGCGGAGTGCAATTTCCTCCGGTTCACATTGACGGGAAGACGTTCCTGCCTTCGCAAGCCAACAATCTTTATATCTTCCCCGCCGTCGGCATGGCGATCTACGCCACAAACGCAAAGCGCGTGACCGATGAAATGTTTATCGAGGCCGCGGAAGGCCTCGCCGAGCAAGTGAACCCCGAGCAGCTTAAACTGGGAATGCTCTTCCCGCCGCAGTCCAACATCCTGGAGGTCGAAATCCAGACCGCTGCACGAGTCGCCAAGCTCATTTTTGATACCGGACTGGCCCGCGTTGATCGTCCGGTCAATCTGGAGGAGTTTATCCGACAGCACGTCTTCAAGCCGGAGTACGCGAAGACTGCCTAGCAATCAGCAACTCAACTACTGCCATGCAGATTAAAAAACTCTCTCGATCAGACGTGGTGTTTGTCCTGGCGTTGACTATTTCATGCCTGATCAGTTACCTCGTCGCGACTTACATCCTCCGTCCTTTCGTTGACCAAACCAATGACTCGCTTGGAGGGATGTGGGCGGCAGTAGCTACCGTCTTCGTCTTTAGAAGCACCAATGAGACGAGCATGAGTGCGGCCAGAGCCCGCTTATTTGCAACTTCAGTAAGCTTTGTGCTGTGCCTGCTCTATCTCCTGATCTTGCCATTTAGTGCCGTCGGTATGGCGGTACTGATTGGTCTCGGCGCTTTGATCGCGATCTTTTTAGGTCGGCGCGAAGACGTGATCACGACCGGAATTACGACAGCAGTCGTCATGGTCGTAGCTGAATTGGGACCAGCTGACCGGGATTGGCAGCCCATTCTGCGTTTACTGGATACCGCGCTCGGAATCGGAGTCGGCGTTGCCACGGCGTGGATATGTGGCTCTTTGTTCTTGAGGAGTCGTTCCTCGACTACGGAGCATTAACAACTCAAATCATTATATGCCGAAAAAACATCGCTGCAGCCGTTGTTGAAACCCTCGTCGTCGCAGCATCAAGACCATTATTAACGGGCGCGGAAATGAACTCATCGACTTAGCACTATCCAACCTCATTTGCTAATCCCCAAACAAAAAAATCCCCATGAACGATACAACCAAAACAAAGCTCACCGGTTACGACTTACTCAATAATTCTCGGTTGAACAAAGGAACGGCTTTCACGAAAGAAGAACGGGACGTGTTTGCTCTTCACGGATTACTGCCGCCTCACGTCGGCACGTTGAAAGAACAGGAAGACCGCCGACATCGGGGATTGACTGAACTGCCGACCATGCTGGAAAAGTACAGCTTCTTGCGCGACCTGCAGGACACCAATGAGACTCTGTTTTACTCTCTCATAACCCATCACGTCGACGAAACTCTGCCGATGGTTTATACTCCAACCGTGGGCGAAGCCTGCCAGAATTTCAGCGAGATCTGGCGTAAACCACGAGGCCTGTTTCTAAGTTACCCCAATAAAGATCGCATCGATCAGATTGTATCTCATTCCCGTTACGACGGGATCAAATGCATTGTCGTGAGCGATGGCGAGCGCATCCTCGGCCTGGGCGACCAGGGCGCTGGCGGCATGGGCATTCCCATCGGCAAAATGGCACTTTATACGGCCTTGGCAGGCATTCCCCCCGAATGCTGTCTGCCCATCCTGCTCGATGTCGGGACGGATAATGAAGAAAGACTAAAAGACCCGTTGTACATCGGCTGGCGAAACAAGCGTGTTCGTGGGGAAGAGTACGACGCCTTCGTCGAAACCTTCGTCTCGGCGGTGAAGCGCCGCTGGCCGCATGTCTTGCTCCAATGGGAAGACTTTGCCGGCATAAATGCCGCGCGATTCCTGGAGCGTTACCGAAACCAGCTCTGCACCTTCAACGACGACATCCAGGGAACCGCTGCCGTTACTGTCGGCACGCTCCTAGCAGCCGTCGAGGTGACGGGCGTTCCGCTCAAAGATCAGCGCGTTGCGGTGCTGGGATTCGGTGGTGCCGGTATCGGCATATCCCAGCTCATCGTTTCGGTGATGCGAGACCAGGGATTATCCGAAGCTGAAGCCTATGGACGTTTTTACGCCGTGGATCGCTATGGCCTCCTGATTGAGGGCGGAAAGGGACTTCGGGACGAGCAAAAGCGGTTTGCCCGTAAACCCTCCGATATCGCGGCCTGGAAGGTCGCCGATCCTCAAAACATCACCTTGGCTGACGTAGCCCGAAATGCAAAACCGACTGTCCTGATCGGAGTTTCCGGGCAGCCGGGCACGTTCATCAAGGAGGTCGCGGAAGCCATGGCGGAGAATACGAAACGTCCCATCATCTTTCCTCTCTCCAATCCAACTTCGCGCTGTGAAGCGAAGCCACAGGATTTGCTCGATTGGACGGAAGGCCGCGCTCTG
>Ga0302324_100013383_pt1 | contig 16642 bp, 12 predicted proteins | sample Palsa_T0_1_FD_201949 | JGI IMG/M metagenome (GOLD analysis project Ga0302324, IMG submission 201949) | Peat permafrost microbial communities from Stordalen Mire near Abisko, Sweden - Palsa_T0_1 | ecosystem: Environmental > Terrestrial > Soil > Palsa > Peat permafrost | place: Sweden: Abisko...
GTGCATGAAGAAGAGGATGACGATGACCGCCTTGAAGCATGCGATGGCCAGGGCCAGAACCGGGTTGAATTCGTGGAGGTCGATAAATGCTGCACCGGTAGTAAGACCGGTGGCGACCAGCAAAGTGATATACACCGCCAGATAGGTCTTGGGAGTGACAATGTGATGAATCGCTTCCGGATCCTTGGGATCGAAGTCTTCCTCGGCCAGGTTGGAGTGTGTCATAGTGTCGCCTTCCTTCTTCTCTCTGCAAGTGAGTTGCCCTCAGACCGTCTTCACCATTGGCGTATCGGGTTGAGCTAGCCGGGGCGCGGTTCTTCGGTCAAGAAAAGCCGCTCTTCGCATTTGCTCCGCTGAGGACATAGTATCGGTGAAAACGGTCTAACGACCAGGGTGCCGGTTGATGAGGTAGAGCAATGGGAAGAGGAATATCCAAACAATATCGACGAAGTGCCAATAGAGACCGAAGTACTCAATCGGTTGCACGTAGCCGTCGGTGTAGGCGCCTTGCTGGGCCTTATACAGCAGCCAGAAAAGGATGGCGATGCCGATGATCATGTGCAGGGCGTGCATGCCGGTCATGGCGAAATAGAGAGAGAAATATACCTGGGTCTTCTCCGCCATGTCGGGTGCCAGTGGAGTCTCGTGCGAAGCCGCAGATGGATGCACGAACTGCGAAATGGAGAAATCGGCGCCGGGGACGTGGTGAAGTTCGAACTTCTCACTGTACTCGACGTACTTGATCCCCAGGAAGACCAGACCGAAAACAATGGTGAAGATCAGCGAAATGACCAGCCCTTTTCTGCGCTTGGTTTCCGCGCACCAGACGCCCATAGCCATGGCGAAGCCGGAGGTAATCAGCACCGCGGTGTTGGCTGTCCCAAGCCAGATGTTAAGGGTATTGCTGGCGGCGGCGAAGGCCGGGTAGTACCAGTTGCGGTAGATCAGATAGGCGCAGAACATGCCCCCGAAGAACATGATCTCGGTGAGCAGGAAGAGCCACATGCCGAAGGCGGTAGCCTCCCTTTGCTGCTCCACGGTTTCAAAGTGGTGGCGCAGGTAGGCGGGATGCGCGTGATCGTGTCCCAATCCGGAATGGTCGGCGGGGGTGGCCGTGACTGCGTGACTATCCAACGGTCGTCACCTCGTGCTTGGTCTTGTTGGCCAGCCAATCGTAATCGTAGGCCTCATAATCGACGATCGGTGTCTCGATAAAGTTCTCGGTGAGCGGCGGCGATTGGGTCTGCCACTCCAGACCGGTGGCCTGCCACGGGTTGGGGCCCGCGATCTTGCCGTACTTGAGCGACCAGGTCATATAGAGCATCGGCATGAGATAACCGATCCCGAGCACCGTCGCTCCGGCGGTCGAGAAGACATTCAACACCTGGAACTCCGGCGGGTAGGCATGATAACGGCGCGGCATGCCCAGATACCCGAGGATGAACTGGGGGAAGAACGTCAGGTTGAAGCCGATGAAGGTGATGATGGCAGCCAGCTTCGACATAGCCTCGGGATACATGCGGCCGGTCATCTTCGGCCACCAGAAATGGACCCCGGAGAGGAAGGCCATGAGCATGCCGCCCACCATGACGAAGTGGAAGTGGGCCACGATGAAGTAGGTCTCGGTAAGGTGAATGTCCATACCCAGAGAACCCAGGAAGACGCCGGTAAGACCACCGATGGTGAACAGGCCGATGAAGCCAATGGCGTACAGCATGGGGGTTTCAAACGTGATCGACCCCTTGTAGAGGGTCGCCGACCAGTTGAATATTTTGATCGCCGAGGGGACCGCCACCAGCATGGTCAACAAGGAGAAGACCAGCGCCGAGTAGTTCGACACCCCCATGATGAACATGTGGTGAGCCCAGACGAAGAATCCGAAGAGGGCGATTGCGACCGATGAGAATGCGACCGCCGTGTAGCCGAAGACTCGCTTGCGGGAGAACGTGCTGATGACTTCAGAGATCACTCCCATTCCCGGCAGGATCATGATGTAGACCGCGGGATGCGAGTAGAACCAGAAGAGGTGCTGGAAGAGGAGCGGATCGCCGCCCTTGGCAGGATCGAAGACGCCTATGCCAATGGTTCGTTCCAGAATCACCAGGACGATTGCGATGGCCAGCACCGGGGTTCCCAGAACCATCAGGATGGAGGCCGCATAATTCGACCAGCAAAAGAGCGGAAGGCGAAACCAGGTCATTCCCGGCGCCCTCATGCGGTGAATCGTGACGATAAAGTTCAGACCGGTAAAGATCGAACTGAAGCCGGCGACAAAGACGCCCAATGCCGCCGTGACCACATGCGTATTCAGATAGTGAGTACTCAGCGGAGTGGTGAAGGTCCAGCCGGTGTCGACTCCGCCGAGAACCAGGGCCGAGATCGTGAAGGTGCCGGCGATGATGTAGAGATACCAGCTCAGCAGGTTGATCTTGGGAAAGGCAAGGTCTTTCGCTCCGACCATCATCGGGATGACGAAGTTGCCAATCGTCGCCGGCACGGAGGGAACCAGGAAGAGAAAGACCATGATGACGCCGTGCATGGTAAAGAGCTTGTTGTAGGTGTCGGAGGCCATGAGGTCTCCTTGCGGGGTGAGCAGCTCCAAGCGGATCAGCCCGGCCATCGCGCCGCCGATGAAGAAGAAGAAGGTGATCGAGATCAGATACATGATCGCGATCCGTTTATGATCTCCGGTCAGCAACCAGCTCTTCAGCCCGTACTCCTTGTTCAGGTACGAAACCTTGGGCATGGTTGCCGTGGTCTGCTCGGGAAGACTCAGGATTGTACTCATTGCTTCACCATCGCCGGCCCGGGAACTGGGACCGGCGCCACTGCGCCCATTTGACCGGGCGATACCTGGGTAGTATTCAGCGTTTGCTGAATGCGATAGTTGGAATTCAGTTTCTTGATGTATTCAACCAGATCGATGAGCCCTTCCTCGCTGACCTGGCCCTGATAGGTCGGCATGATCGGCGCATAGCCGGAGGTGACATGCATCGAAGGATTCAAGATCGTGTCCCGAAGAAAGGCATCATCGACGGTTACATACGATCCGCTGGCCAGCTGAAGCTTGGCGCCATATACGGCCGCAAGATTGGGCCCGCGGGCATCTGCCTGGCCGGAATGGCAGCCATTGCAGCCGAGACTGGCATACAGACGCTCGCCGTTCTGCGCCAGAGAAGCGCCGCTGGTACTTTCGGCCGTCCAGGACTGATAGTCTTCCGGCTTCAATGCCACGATTTCACCGATCATTCGCGAGTGCAGCGTCCCGCAGTATTGGGTGCAAAAGAGGTGATAGGTGCCCGGAGTGGTCGCCTCGAACCAAACCGTTGAATACCTGCCCGGAATGACTTCGCGCTTCACCCGGAAGGCGGGGATTGAATAGCTGTGAAAGACGTCCTGCGAGATCATGGTCAATTGCACCGGCCGGTGGATGGGAATATGAAGCGCATTGATTTCATGCTGGCCGCCGGGATGCTCGGCCTTCCACATCCACTGCTTGCCGACAATGTAGATGTTCATTGCATTGGTGGGCGGATTGTAGATGCGGAAGTAGAGCAGCGCGCCCCAGACAAAGCAAATCATGAACAACGCCAGCGGAATGATCGTCCACGTGGCTTCGAGCAGCGTCGATCCCTCGATTTGGGTCGCGACCGGGTTCTTGTCCGCGCGATAGGCGATCGAGAAGCCGGCCACCAGCAGGATGACGATCACCATGCCGACCAGAGAGATGAGAATCAGGAAGAAATAGAGAGCGTCGGCGTAGGGAGCAATGGTGGAGGCTTCGGCCGGAAAGAGCGCGAAGTTGGTCAGCCACTTAATCAAGAACTGCCACAGTACTGGACTAATAATATGCATCGTTGCCTTTATCCGTTGGTTCGGCCTGCGCCGCCCGCTTTACCCATCGCAATGCTCATACGCCTACACCTGCCGGTCGCGATTCGGTCGCGAGTAGTGCGGGGGTTCACCCTGCTTCATATCGCGGCGAAACATGACCACCATAAAGCTGCCGAGACTGAGCATGGTCAGAACCCCGCCCAACTGTACCACCCTCGCGACCACCAGGCTGTGTTTGTTCAACTCCGGATCGTAGCGATAGCAGTAGGTAAGAATGTTGTCGACCGGCGATCCGATCTGGTTGTGCGACGCCTCGACCAGGCCCAGTTGCAAATCTTTGGGCGAATACTCGACCCCCATGTAGTACTGTGCCAGCTTGCCCTCCGGGGTCAATATCTGGATGGCGCTCGCGTGCGCAAACTGAGACAAATGCCCATCCGGCCCGGGCACCCGAGCGTAGCCAAATCCGACCGCATCCGCAAGCGCATTGATTGGCGGCTGCTGCCCGGTGAGAAAGTGCCAGCCGGCTGCGGTCTCCGGATGGCCATAGCGCTTGACGTAGGTGGCCTTTTTCTCGGCCGCAAGTGCCGGTCCTTCGGTCGGATCGATGCTCACCGCAACGATATCGAAGTCCTTGCCCGGCCGGAACTTGACCATTTCGAGAGCGCTGACCAGACCGTTTAACTCTTCCGAACAGAGCATGGGGCAGGCATAATAGACGATCGCCAGGATGACCGGACGCTTGCCGAAATAGCCCCGAAGCTTGACTTCTGCTCCGCGCTCGTCGCGGAACATGCCATCCAGGGGGATCTGCTGGTTCAGGTGCTGATGGACAAAGACTTTGTCCAGCAACGGCGGCGGATGATCGCCGGCAACTTCCCCCATCTGCTTGTCGCCATAAGCGGAAACCTGGGCGCTGGCGGGGAGCGAGACTGGGGCTATCAGCGCCGCAGCCAGCACTCCGGGGGCAAAGCGGTGCCAGCTCGATCTTCCCGGCCGCTTTGCCCCAACCCGCCGAATTGTCTCCAACTTCAACATCCCAGCTACCACCTCTAAGCCGATTCTACCCGTTGCCGTCTGCCGTTGAGGCCTTCGGGTCGACCGCTTTCCCTCCATGAACCTTCCCGGAATCAGGGGACTGCCCGGTCGGTCCACGCCACAATATCCAAACCCTTCCAAGCAGCCTCATCCTTATGGATGCTTGCCGGCCCCCTCCGCTACCTCGGGCGCCTTCTTAACATTCGCCTGCTCCTGCTCGTATCCAGTTGGTGCAAATCCGTTCGTCAGTGGGGCCGCGGGCAGGACGATGCCGTTATTGCCGGCTTGCATCGCAGCGCCCTCCACCGTCTCCCCATAGTTCGGAGCCGACGGTTCTCCAGCTCCGCTGCCGGCTGCCACCGGCAAACCATGCTGCGCGATCAGTTCCATGGCCCGTTCAATGGGAATGCGTACCTTGCCCTGAGAACGGTCGATCCAGCTGTAATGTTCCAGCAGCAACGACTCGCGAACATGCAACTCGGCCAGGTCCTGATTGCCATCGTCGGTCTCCAGTCGCGGAGTAGGAAATCTCTGCGTCAGCTCTTGCAGCTGCTGTTGCTCCATCGCCGGATTCGATGCCATGTTCTTGGGCACCTCCGCAACCCCTTGGGCAAGGCGATTCCACTTATTGAGCGGCCCATACTCTTTCGCCAACCGGTTGTTGATCACCTTCCCCATGCCAAAGCAGAAGACGAAAAATACCACCACAAACGCCATGAGGGAGGCGAGGAAAACGGCGATGCCGGTGGCGCTGACGTCCGAGGGCTCGTAGCCCGATTGGGGAGTGGAAGCGCTGACCGGATCATTGGGATTACGCGTGGGCATGATCGGGCTCCAATATCTCCGCAAGATGCGGGTCGTTGACCGCGACCAGCGGCCGCTTCTGCAGTTGGCTGAAGTACCACGCCATCCAGAAGGCAATCATCGCGGTGGGAATAAAGGCGTATTCGAGGATGCCGAAGCTAAAATGCAGGTTGCGCCGGGCATCGGCGAAGTTCGGTTCAATCAGCCAGAACATGTCCCAGCAGCGGGCGAAAATCATCAGCCGGCACACCGTAGCCAGACGCCTCTGGTTCCGCTTCAGGTCGCGCGAGAGCAGCATCGAGAATGGCAGCAGCCAGTGAAAGATGAAATCGAGGGTTGCTACCACTCCCCAGCCGCCGCGGATGCGGTCGAGGTACCAGGGAATCTCCTCGGGAAGATTGCCCGACCAGATAATCAAAAACTGGGCGAACGCGAGGTACATGTTCAGCATCACGAAGGCGAAGCATAGCTTGCCCAGATCATGCTGCTCGGTGGTCCGGAGGATGGTCTTGATCGGCTCGGCTTTGGATAATCCGATCAGGGTGAGGACCACCAGCGCCAGCACCCCGTAGCCCTGGCCGACCAGGAACTGCAATCCATAGACCGAGGAGTACCAGGTTGGATCGAGCGACATCACGCAATAGATCGCGATTGCGGTGAGGGTGATTGCGTAGACGACCACGCCCAAGCCGCTCAGATTTTCAAATCGCTTTTGCCAGAAGGGGACGTTGTTGACGCTCTCCCGCGGAAGCTCCAGGCCGACCTCCTGATCGCGCTGCAGCGACCATTGATTCAGCGCCCGGATATACAGAAACCAGATGGCAAAACAAATCAGCGAAACCACCCAGAAAGAGGTCACATTCAGCATCGGCTTTTTATAGCGGATGGCGTGCGCCTGGGCGAAGCTGATAAGGCCTTTCTTGAAGGCATCTTCGGCATCCGGGTACATCGCCCAGAGGTAAAGCTGGCGGGCGAAGACCGCAATCGGCAGAAAGTAGACGAAGGCCACCGGCAGCGATCGGGTCATGGCTTCGAGCGGCCGGCGAACCAGCAATCCCCATTTGCCGCCGGAAAGATATTGGACCATCAACAGCGCCATGCCGCCGATCGAGAAACCGAGGGTAATCATGAAGCCCAGCAGCCAGGAGCGGAGCAGATGCTGGAAGTGGTCCCCCTGGCCGTTGGCGAGCAAGGCGAGGATGATACCCAGAACGCCAAACACCGCGCCCACGGTCAACGCCCGGGTACGCCATGCGCTGACAAACGCCGGGGCGTTCAGGTCGGCGGGCAGTGTCTTCGCGTGTATTGCGTGTGCCATATCGTTCCTATTCCTGCGTTTGGGGTCCCTATTGCGTCCCGTGCTTCAGTTTCCGCTCGTCGCGGGAGTCTTGGTTGCGCCCGCATCGGGCGCTTTCACCGGATGACTTTGAACCTTGGGCGGCGCCGGCTCGGCCGATGGTCCCACCGCTGGAGATTGCCCCGGCTGGAGAGCCTGAACGTTGGTTTCCTCAGGAAATACCCACGGCCCGGCCAGGCTGGCGTCGTAGCCTTCGCTCACCGCAATGTCGGCCAGGCTCTCCACTTTGGCGCCCGATGGCACGGCGGCGAGGCTGGCGCTCTGGCTGTACTGCAGGGCGCGGATATACGCAGCCACCGCCCAGCGGTCTTCCGGCGGAAGCTGCGCGGAGTAGTCCGGCATTGCGCCGTATCCATGGGTCATCACGTAAAAGTAGTGGCTCAAGGGCTCGGCCAGACGCTTGGCGTCATGGAAGTTGCCGGCCGGCTTATAGCCGCGCTGGACGATCATGCCGGCGCCATTGCCCACCCGCGAGTGGCACGGCGTGCAATAGATATTGAAGCGCTCCTGGCCTCGCGCCAGCACTTGCGCCGTAGCCGAGAATGGCAGCGCGTCCTGCTCCTTGCCATTCAACAGTCCGGTATGGAAGAAGTCGTCCACATTGGCCTCATTGCGGGCCACCGTGTGCTCGACTTGCGGACGCGCCGAGCGTCCATCGGCGAAGAAACTGCTTCCCCGCTGCGGAATGATCTTGGGCTGGTCCTGCATGTCCTGGCGGCAGCCGGCGATCAGCGTTAGGGTCGCGAATGCGGAGGCCGCCAATAGCGCACCCTTCTTCGACTGTACGGTACATTGGGCCAAGCGGTTAATGATCCACCTCCACGACGGACAGGGGGTGGTGTTGGGCGAGGAAGTCTCGGGTTTCGGTCAGCGAAAATTTCGGGTCGGTCGCCTCCAGGCAGAGAAAAAACTTATCCGATGTGGCTCCGTTGCGAAAATTCGGAGCATTGAAGAGCGGGTGGTAAAGAGTCGGCAGCCCATTCATCGCCAGCATGCCGAAGGCCGCCGAAAGGCCGGCAAACAGAATCGTCCACTCGTAGGCGGGTATGATAAACGCCGGCCAGGAATAATACGGGCGTCCGGCAATATTGAGCGGGTAGCCCCAGACCGAAACCCAGGTCTCCATACCGAACATGGCACAGCAGCCCAGAATGCCGCCCAGAAGGCAGATCAGCGAGACATAATTACGATGGAAGCCAATCGCTTCGGCGGCCTCTTCGACCGGATACGGGGTGTAGCAATCCATTCGCCGGTAACCGGCTTTGTAGGCAGCCTGGGCAGCCAGCACCAGCTCGGTCGGAGTGTCGAACTCCGCCAGCAATCCGTAAGTTCCTTCTCGTATCGGCATCAGTCTCCTGCCTCATGCACGGCCTCGGCCTCAGGCTTGATCTTGGCCTGGGGAAGCATCAATCGAATTTCAGACATTGGGATCATGGGGAGCAAGCGGATGAACAGAAAGAACAGCGTGGTGAACAGCCCCAGCGTCCCAACGAAGGTTGCATAGTCCCAGCGAGTGGCCTTGTAGGTTCCCCAGGACGAGGGGAGAAAGTCGCGATACAGGCTGGTGACGACGATGACAAAGCGCTCGAACCACATGCCGGTGTTGATCACAAACGACAGGGCAAACATCTTCATTGGACTGACCCGGGTCGAGCGCAGCCACATCAGCTGCGGAAGCGCGATGTTGCAGGTAATCAGCACCCAATAAGACCAGCCCATCGGTCCGAACATGCGGTTCCACATCATGAAGAATTCCCAGTGACTGGCCGAGTACCAGGCCATGAAGACTTCCATCCCATAGCCGTAAGCGACAATCAGCCCGGTGGTGAGCATCACCTTCGCCATATTGTCGATGTGGCGAATGGTGATCATATCTTCGAGGTGATAGAAGGCCCGGATCGGCACCGCCAGGGTGATGACCATGGCAAAACCGGAATACACGGCGCCGGCGACGAAGTAGGGCGGGAAGATAGTGGTATGCCACCCCGGCAGCTGCGCCACCGCAAAATCGAAGCTGATGACCGAGTGCACCGAGAGCACCAGCGGTGTGGCTAAGCCTGCCAGCAGCAGCGACGCCGTCTCATAGCGCATCCAGTGGCGAGCGGAGCCACGCCAACCGAGAGCCAATAGACCATAGATATATTGCCCGGCCTCCGACTTGGCGCGGTCGCGCAGCGTGCCCAGGTCGGGGATCATGCCGATATACCAGAACACTACGGATATGGTCGCGTAGGTCGAGACCGCAAAGACGTCCCACAGCAGCGGGGAGCGGAACTGCGGCCAGACGTTCATCGAGTTCGGGTAGGGGAACAGCCAGTAGGCCAGCCACGGACGGCCGACGTGGATCAGCGGAAAGAGCCCGGCGCAGACCACTGCAAAGATGGTCATCGCCTCGGCAAAGCGGTTGATCGAGTTGCGCCAGGTCTGCTTGAACAACAGCAGGATGGCCGAGATCAGGGTCCCGGCATGGCCGATGCCGATCCACCAGACGAAGTTGATGATGGCAAAACCCCACGCCACCGGCTGGGTAATGCCCCAGATTCCGACCCCCTTGAGGAACAGCCAGGTCACCGCAATCAGCACCAGCGTGGCCACGCTGGAGGCCAGCAAAAAACCGCCAAACCAGCCCAGCGGGGTGTGCGCGGTAAGCACAATCCGCGAAATCTTTTCCGTCACCGACTTGAAGGTGTGACCGGGCGCGAGCACCCGCACCTCTCCGGTGATCGGGTCCAGCATCGGGTCGTTGACCTTTACATCTTTAGTCGCCATGCGCCATTCCGCCCATTGGTCTTGCCTTTGAAACTTCGCCGTCCACCGTCTCCTGCCGCCCAAGCGACAACCGCTTGTCCTCGAAGCACTTGTCCCTTATCCATGGCTGGGTCCGGGCAGGTGCTCGACCCGGGCCTGGTCCAGTTCCGCGTTGACGTTCAGTACCCCGGCTACATAGGTGGTCCGCGGCCGGGTGTTAAGGTCGGCCAGTACGCCATAGCTCCGCGGTTGCTTCTTGAGCTGGGCAACTTGGCTTTCGGGATCGTTAATATTGCCGAAGACGATCGCTTCGGTGGGGCAGGCCTGCTGGCATGCGGTGATCACTTCCCCGTCCCGGATTTCGCGATTCTCCTTGTCGGCGTGGATTTTGGCCGCGCTGATCCGCTGCACGCAGTAGGAGCACTTCTCCATTACCCCGCGGCTGCGCACCGATACATCCGGGTTGCGGCCCAGCTTGTAGCTTTCCGTCTCGTAGTCGGAGTAGAGCAGGAAGTTGAAGCGGCGCACCTTATACGGGCAGTTGTTGGAGCAATACCTGGTACCGACGCAGCGGTTATAGACCATGGTATTCAGGCCTTCGGGGGTGTGCACTGTGGCGCCGACCGGGCAGACCTGCTCGCATGGCGCGTTTTCGCAATGCTGGCAGTTCATCGGCTGGAAGTGGGCGCGGGGGGCGGCAAGGTCGCCTTCAAAGTAAGTATCGATGCGAATCCACTGCATATTGCGGCCGATCTTGACCTGTTCCTTGCCCACGACCGCGATGTTGTTCTCCGCGTAGCAGGCGACAATGCAGGCATTACAGCCGACGCAGGAGTTCATATCGATCGACATGCCCCAGGCGTTCTTGTCGTACACATACGCGGGAAACATGCTCTCGTCGGCTTGGGGGTCTTCGTGACCCTCGCCTTCATGGGCAAAGCCGGGGTTTTGCTTGAACTCTTCCAGCGTCGCGTAACGAATGATGCCGCGGGTTTCGGCCTCGTTGGCTTCGAGCGAATTCTTGCCACCGCCCACCCCGCCAGCCCACTTACCGCGATCGTCGTGGTAGTGGCTCTTGGTGACCGCGAACTCGTAGGTAGCGTCGGTCTTGGTAATGGTCGCGCCGGTGGCCACCAGCGGCGACCACGATGGCCGAATCGAATAGGCGTCGAAGCCGGTCCCGCTGCCGACCCGCCCGGCCCGGCGGCGACCGTGGCCAAGATAGACGGTAATGCTATTGTCAGGATGGCCGGGAACCACCAGAACCGCGGCCTTCACCTTCTTGCCGTTCAGAGCGATCTCGATGACATCGGACTCCTGGAGGGCGTACTTGAGCAGGGTCTGATTGGAAATCAGCGCGGCATTGTCCCAGGAAAGATTGGTGATCGGTTTGGGCAGCTCCTGCAGCCAGCCGACATTGGCGTAGCGGCCGTCGTAGATCGACGGATCGGGGCGGAAGATTATCTCGACCGAGTCGGCGGAAACAGCGGCCTGCAAGGGAGTCAAGCCGGCCTTGGGCGAAACCGTCTTCAGTTCCAAAGCTGTGCCATCGATGAAGCCGTCGTGCAGCGCCTTGCGCCAGTTCTGCTCGAAATCCCCTTGGCCAGAAAGCTGGGCCTTCCAGGTGGCTCGAACCAGGTCGTAGGTTGAGACCAGAGGCTCGTCGACCAGCATCGCCTGAATGACCTCATGCGCCGATTTGCCGCCGTAAAGCGGGTCGATCATCGGCTGAATGATGGACACGGTCCCGTCATAGGCGCGCGCGTCGGACCACGATTCCAGGTAATGGGCGCTGTTGATGTGCCAATTGGCAACCTCTCCGGTTTCGTCGACATGCGAGCCAAGGTGGACCAGAGTATTGACCTTGTTGACCGCGGAGGCGAAATCCAGATCCGCTGGCGCGGAGTAGACCGGATTGGCATCCAGCACCAGCAGCCAGTCCACCTTGCCGGCATTGATGTCCCCGACCAGCGACTTGAAGTCGTCGTTTTGCTGGGAAGGCAGCGGGTTGATGGTCTGGGTGTAAATGACGGTCTTTCCCAGGTTGCCCAGCGCGTCGTTGATGGCGATGGCTGCCAGATGTACCTCGGGCGGCTGCTGCTCGCCGGGAATGACCGCCGATTCCCCCGCATTGGCCTTCAGGTCCTTGACCACCGCTTCGAGAAAATGCTGCTGCTCGGCCGTCCAGTGGTTGCCGGCCGGTGCCGGAGCGCCGGTAATGGCCGCCGCCAGCGCCGAGGCGAACGCCGGGATATCGCTCGCGCGCAGTCCCAGGCGATGGTCCGCTTTCATGCCCGTGGTGGTGGGCGTGCTCTCGATCGCATACAGGCGATTCATCTCGATATCGGGACTATCCAGCTTGCGGCGCCGCGAATAGTCGGCGGCCAACTTCTGGAAGCCCGGCTGGGTGATGCCGGAGAGGAAATCGGCGTCCAGCGAGACAATGACATCCGCTCCTTCGAGCCAGTAGTGCTTGTCCAGCGGAGTGCCGAAAGCAGTCGCGGTGGCGGCATACGCGGAGTCGCGATTGACCGGATCGTATTGCAGGAATTTTGCCTTCGGCCAGGCAGCCTGTGCCTGCTTGATCTGCGCCGCCAGGGTGGGCGAAGTCACGGTGCTGCTCAGGACATAGACACCCTCGCCGCCCACCGTCTTCTTTACTGCCAGATGGGTCTGAAAGGCCTGGACGAACTCCAGCCATTCACGGTTTTCGCCGCGGTACCGGACGTGCTGCGACCGATCCGGATCGTAGAGCGCGAGCAGCGATCCCTGAGTAATCGGATCGGAGCTGCCCCGATTCATCGGATGATCGGGGTTTCCGTCCACCTTGATGGGCCGATAGGCATCGCTCTTGACCAGAACCGGAATAGCGCCGGTGTTGAAGGGATGGGCGCTGGCAAAATAGTTCGGCTTGCCGAGAATCAGGTCTTCCGGCTGCTTGATGTAAGGGTAAATCGGCTCATCGGGCTGCTTGGTGCAGCCGGTCAATCCGGCCAGCGCCATCGACGCGCCCATGATCTTCAAAAAGCCGCGCCGGGAGACCGGGTCAATCCATTCCGATGCCTGGCGGGGAAACTCGCGCTCGAGCATCTGGTCGAAGCCCGGCGCGTCGGCGAGTTCTTCCAGGCTGCGCCAATATCTCTTGCCCCCCTTGCCCGAGAGCTTGGCCCGCGCTTGATCCAGCGTCAGGCCGATGGCCGGCCCTGAGTCGAGCTTTACCAGAGCCTCGGTGTTTCCCTTTTCGGTCATCGAATCGTGTCTTTTCTCGTCCAAGCTCAATGCAGTTCTCAAATGGTTCGCACTGGTATCGTTCATCGGTGGCAGGTCTCGCAGCTGCTCAGCTCGCGCGGATTGCGAATGTGGTACTGTTCGGCCAAGAAATGCCCCAACTGCTGCTGATCGGTGAACTTCTCGTAGCGTATCGGGGCTGCAGGGAGTTGAGCCGACCCAGAATCGCTGACCGTGGCGGGCTGATGGTCGTCCGGGGCCTGGGCCTGCAAGGCGGCCAGGGTAACTCCGCCCTGCCCAGGATTGGTCGTCGTGCAGCTCACGGTCTCAGCCGTCGGCACGCCCGTCTTTCGCCCCGATGTGCCGCACCAGACGGGGCTGTCGCTCGACGGGCCAGTCCAGGCCATGTTGTAGATCTCGCTGGTCGGGCGCAGGTTTTTCTCCGGGTTGCGATGGCAGTTCAGGCACCACTCCATCTGCAGGGTGTTTTGTTGATACATGATGGGCATCAGGTCGACCCGGCCATGGCAACTCGAACAACCCAGGCCCTTGTTCACGTGAATCTCGTGATTGAAATAGGCGAAGTCGGGAAGATCGTGGACCTTGGTCCAGGTGATCGATTCACCCGTCGCCCAGCTGTGCCGGACCGGTTCGAGCAGATTGGCGTTGGTCCAAATCTGGGAGTGGCAATTCATGCAGGTCTTGGTAGGGGGAATGCCGGCGTAACTCGACTTCTCCACGGAGGTGTGACAGTACTGACATTGAATGCCCAGCCCCATGACGTGGTGCTTGTGGCTGAACGGGACCGGCTGATCGGCGCGCTGGCCCTGCCGGGTAACCCATGGCGATCTTTGCAGCTGGTCGAGAGTCACGCCGAGCGCGATTACGATGAACCCTGTCAACACCAGACTGGCCCGGGCCAAAGCGTTCGAGCTACGGTCAAAAATCTGCGCCATGAATCCGTTCCCTGCTTCCTCAAGTTGCGCGTTACCTGGGTCGGCGTGGCCGGTAAGCGAGGCGGCCGATCCGTTTGGACCACTGCCCTGGTCCGTGAACGTTCATTGTCCAAAAGAGAAATATAGCAGCAACCACCGCTTTGGTAGAAACCTGCGGCGGTCAAAGCGAAAAAATACTCTGCTTTGAGCGGTATCGATCCAGGCAAAACGGGACGGCCCGATGGTTTCAGCCAGCCATCACATACTATTGGGGTTACTGATTTTCAAGGAGTTCTTCTCTTATGCTCGATGGAGGTCGCGCGGTTCGCTACGATAGTCTGCTCGCTTGCCGGCAATTGAGCGCGGCGGACCCCAAGCTGGGCGCGCTCATCGCAGCCGCCGGCCCATTTGCTCTGCGCCTTAAGAGCTCGCACTCCCCCTTTGAAGCCTTGCTCGAGTCGATCATTTATCAGCAGCTTCACGGCAAGGCCGCGGCGGCAATTCTCGGCCGGTTGCTGAATATCTTTGGCGACCTGCACCCTGCTCCGGAGCACATCCTAGCCACTCCGGACGACCGGTTGCGCTCCGCCGGAGTCTCCCACGGCAAGATTCTTGCCCTGCACGACCTCGCCTCGAAGACCCTCGACGGCACCGTGCCGACCTTGGCGCGCATTCGCCGCATGAGCGATGAAGAGATCCTTGAACATCTCACCCAGGTGCGCGGTATCGGGCCGTGGACGGTGGAGATGTTGCTCATCTTCCGGCTCGGGAGACCCGATGTTTTGCCGCTGAGCGACTACGGCGTCCGCAAGGGCTTCGCCCTGACATTTCGCCGCATTCCTCAAAACCAGCCGTTTTCCAATGACCTCCTACCCAAACCAGAGGAAATGTTGCGCCGGGGAGAGAAATGGCGGCCCTGGCGATCGGTTGCCAGCTGGTATCTTTGGCGAGCTTGCGACCTGGGGGGAAAAGCCTCGCCCCCACCTGGATGAAAACCGGGCGCATCAACCGGCGACCGTTGAAGCTTCTTCGGCGGGAAAAAGCTGCATCTCAATGGCTGGAAGTGCTTACCGTAACTGTGCCCTGAGGCAAGACTCCAACCCACGACCTCGCCCGGTGCCGATTCGGTTCTGTCCGCTTGCTGGTTCCTCATTTGCTGCGCTTGTTGCCAAATTTGAGATTCCTAACCATTGCTCCGGAGTCACTCCTGCTCTTTAATGGCAGTGACCACTGAAAACGAGTTGACCATGCCCGATATCTTGACCGATCCCGCCCTCAGCACGGAACGCTTTATCACCATTCACGGTCACTTTTACCAACCGCCGCGCGAGAACCCCTGGCTTGAAAAGGTAGAGACCCAGGACTCGGCGGCGCCTTACCACGACTGGAACGAGCGCATCACCGCCGAGTGCTATGCCCCCAACGGAGCCTCGCGGATCGTGAATCGGGAGAACCAGATCATCCGCATCATCAACAACTACGCGCGGATCAGCTTCAACTTCGGGCCAACCTTACTCTCCTGGCTGGAGGAAAACGCGCCGCGCGCGTATCACCACATTCTCGAGGCGGACCGGCGCAGCCAGGTTCGCTTCGGCGGCCACGGATCGGCGATGGCGCAGGTATACAACCACATCATCATGCCGCTGGCCTCAACCCGCGATCGCATTACCCAGATTCGGTGGGGTATCGCCGATTTTGAGTCGCGCTTCAAGCGAAGGCCGGAAGGCATGTGGTTGTCGGAGACCGCCGCCGATAACCAAACTCTGGAGTTGCTCGCCGACCACGGCATCCTTTTCACCGTGCTGGCGCCTGGCCAATGCGCGCGGGTCCGCCCCGTCGCCGAGCGGCCGAAGCGAAAGCTGAAACCGGACGACCGCCCGGACAGTCCGGCCAAGAGCACTGCGCCGCCGTGGCAAGAGACGCCCAACGCAGCCGTCGATACTACGCGTCCGTACGTCGTCCGCCTCAAGTCCGGGCGGAGCATCGCGGTGTTCTTCTACGACGGCCCCCGGTCGCGGGCGATCGCCTTCGATGGCCTGCTCAACAGCGGCGATAACCTTGCCAGCCGCTTGCTGGCTGGCTTTCGCACCGAGCCGCCAGCCAGTGGAACTCCGCGAGGGCAGCTGGTGCATGTGGCCACCGACGGGGAAAGCTATGGCCATCACCATCGTTATGGCGAGATGGCGCTGTCCTATGCCTTGAAGCTGATCGAACAGCGCGGTGAGGCCCGGCTGACCAACTATGGCGAGTTTCTGGAGAGATTTCCTCCCCAGTATGAGGCCGAGATTTACGAGAACACTTCGTGGAGTTGCTTCCACGGGGTCGAGCGGTGGCGTTCCGACTGCGGCTGTAACGGCGGCAAGGCAGGATGGAACCAGAAGTGGCGCGGCCCGCTGCGGGGGGCGCTCGACTGGCTCTGCGACTCGATCGCGCCGTTGACGGAAAGGGTTGGCCAATCGCTCTTTACCGATGTCTGGGCGGCCCGCGACGCTTACATCGAGGTGGTCCTCGCGCGCGGGGAAATCGCCTCCGGACATGCTGCCAGTCCGGTGGCGAATGCCGATCCATTTTTCCACGCCCACGTCTCTCATCCGCTGAATCCGGCCGAGCGGATCGCCGCGCTCAAGCTCATGGAGATGCAGCGGCACGCATTGCTCATGTACACCAGCTGTGGCTGGTTTTTCGACGATATCTCGGG
>Ga0302324_100013384_pt1 | contig 16641 bp, 20 predicted proteins | sample Palsa_T0_1_FD_201949 | JGI IMG/M metagenome (GOLD analysis project Ga0302324, IMG submission 201949) | Peat permafrost microbial communities from Stordalen Mire near Abisko, Sweden - Palsa_T0_1 | ecosystem: Environmental > Terrestrial > Soil > Palsa > Peat permafrost | place: Sweden: Abisko...
TCTACTGAGCCGACCAGTGAAAACCGAAGTACACCTTTGCACTGGTGGGAACAATAGAGAAATGAGTTGTAGCCAACTGTCGTGATCGCTGTGTCCGTCTTTGACATTTGGGGGTATCGGCCGTGGGGTATCGGCTCTAACGTCTGTTCGATACCCGAAAAATACCCCCAGCGCAGGTTGGCTGGAAAATGCAGTCGAAGACAATCAAACACTTGCGACTAAGATTTTTCGTCATGCGGGCCGGATTCGAACTCCGGCCCAAACTTGGGATTCGAATTGGCGAACGAGGGGTCAATTGCCTAAGCACGAGCGGCGAAGTACCTTTGCAAGAAGGTATCGTAAGATGTTGATTGTACTGGCTCCTCGGGACGGAACCGCAATCGTGCGGAAAACATCGGTAATTTAAGGGATTTCTGATTTCGGTTGCGCGCCGATACCCCCAAAAGCACCCCTTCGAAAAGCTGGCTGCAGCCGAATGTTGTCGCATGACAATAGTAGTTTCGACCGCAAGTACTCGCCTCTATGAAGTGGACTCTCGGTCAGACGCAATCCTCGACTGCCCTTACGCAACCCCTGATAGAACCCGGATGGCGAGTAACTCGATCGCGCGGGCTAGGGGATTTGCGCTAGGTCGATTGGTCGGTTTCGGCTAACGCCTGTTGGATCAAACTGTCGGCGACCCCCTTACGCTTGAGACTCGCGATCAACCGGGGCACGGACCCTTCGTCCAAGCGTGCGAGGTCTATGCGCAAACCCTTGCCGATGTAGGCGCGAATCAGCGGCTGATATCCCGCAAAGCCCAGGGTCGGCGCGACACGTTTCAAATCCTCGACCACGTCCTCGGGCATGCGAAGCGTCACCGAACTCATCGCGCGGTTTTTACGAAGTCTTCGCATTATTAGCTCACGGGTTCTCGTATTGGCGGCGTTCCTCACGGGTCGCTTCACGCGCGGAGATGATACGGATGGTTTCTTCATGGCGGATCACATGTACTACAAAGAGAAGTCGTTCGCCTTCGGTATAACCGATGGCGGCCTCGCGGGATTCGGTCGGGTTGCTCGCGTCCACTATCTTGACGAAGGGGTCAAAGAACACCTCGCAGGCGGCGTGGAAGGACACGCCATGTTTTTGAACGTGGGTGTCTGCTTTGTCCGAGTCCCACTCGAATGCGACGCCTTACAGTTCGTACTGAATCCGCACGGACATAGTGTATTGACAGTGTACGTACGTAGCAAGTGAAGTTTAGGATTTCCGGTGGGTCTCATCCTTTTGGTCGGTCTCGTCAAGAAGAACGGAATCATCATGGTGGACTTCGCGCTGCAGCTGCGGCGGGATCGGAACTTGTCGGCAGGCGATGCGATTGTTGAGGCATGTATCGTGCGCTTCCGCCCGATCATGATGACGACAGTGGCGGCGATCTTGGGCTCGCTCCCGATTGCGATGTCATCTGGAATGGGCGCCGAGGCACGCCGTCCGTTGGGGATTGCCATAGTGGGGGGGCTGGTGTTCTCCCAGCTGTTGACGCTTTACGTTACGCCCGCCCTCTACGTGGCGATTGAGCGATTGACGTCGCGCGTACGGAGGCCCCGGTATGCGCAAGGGTATGCCGCGTGATGACAAGAACAGCGATCAGCGCGGTGAACGCACGCAGCAAAGCTCGCAATCAAAGGGGGCACCGGTCTCTCCGATTTCGGTTGCGCTCCGATACCCTCAGAAACGCCCCTTCTAAAACGTGGCTGCCAACGGACGTTGTCGGATGTCCATCCGTTTGCCTTTGGGTGATTTCTCTATTGGAGATACCCGCCGGCCAGCTTGACGCTTATTTACCGGCGCCGAATGTATCCCTGATCTTTTCCGACACGGCATCAAGAAATGGGCGACCCACGAGATCCGGTCGCTCGCGCTGCAGTTGCTTGGCATATCGCATCGCAAACTCTGTTTTCGCGTAGTCCATCCCGAACCACGGATTGTCGGATTTCCAACTCTTGATTTCCGGAGTTTTCGAATAATCCGTCGCGGACCCCTGAACGGGTTGATTCGCCGATTTGTCATGCTCCAATTGCTTTTTAAGAAGCTCATTTTGAAGTCGCATATCTTCCAACTGCCGTTGCATTTGACGCTGTTGTTCGGCCAGTTGGTTCTGTTGCTCCTGCTGTTGTCGCAGCTGTTCTTGCTGTTGCTCCAGCTGCTGCTGTTGAAGTTTCTGCTGATCACCTCGGCACTGAGCCAAAGCAACACCCGCCAATCCAGCACATGGATCTGCCTGTTGGGCGAAAATCGTTGCAGGAAAAGCAGCAAGCGAAAAGGCAAGCAGATACGACTTCATGGGTTTCGCCCTCCTGAGTCCCATCGGGCCGTTCAAGCGTGGCCGACGCCGAGGACTTGTTCGACTGATCGAATTAACTCAACGGTCTCGAACGGCTTGGTGAGGACCAGATGTGCCCCCGCCTTTTCGGCCGACGCAAGATAGGCGGTGGTCGTTATCGACGTTGGTTGGTATTCCGTGACGCCGAAATTACCGCCGCCGGAAATTGCGATGATGCGCACCGATGGGAATGCCTTGCGAATCGATTCTATTGCTTCCACGCCGTTGATCTGAGGCATGATGATATCGGTGATGACGAGATCCGCCGGGTTGCGGGCAAGCTCGGCAAACGCGTCCATTGCACTCTCAACGGTACGGACCGAATATCCCGCGCGATCGAGCACGTGTTTCACCGCATCGCGCACGTCGGGCTCATCGTCGACAACCAGAATGTTTTGCATCTTCGCCTCACACCGCCAGCGCTGTTGGATCGCCAATCACCTCTACGCGTGCGACGACCGGGAAAAATATTCGAAACGTGGTCCCCACGCCAATCTTCGAGTCGACGGTAATGCTAGCACCGAAACTCTCCACGATGCCATGGACCACGGAGAGCCCCAGACCTGTGCCATGCCCAACGGAACGCGTAGTGAAAAACGGCTCAAATATGCGCTCAACGGTAGCCGGGTCCATTCCCCGTCCCGTATCGCGAACCCAGAATTCGACGCGCGGCCGTGATATACCAGATTCATCGGCCTGTTCGTGATATCGCAGGCCGATCGTCAACGCGCCTTTCGCGCCGTCCATCGCCTGGTAAGCGTTGGTGAACAGATTCATCAGCAAGTGCGTTGCGAGCGTGGCGTCGGCTTTGACCAATGGAATAGATTGGTCGATTTCGGTCCGTATCTCGATGGTCGGTGGGGCAAGCACAGAAAAGAGGTGTAGAGAATCGGCCACCACCTCTCGCAGGTCGATCAGCGCGAGCCTGGCCTCATCGAGCTCGCGGCTAAATGTCAAAATCTTCTTCACGATGTCTTTTGCACGGCGCGCAGCCGCGAGCACTCGCTCGAGATTCGCACGTGGCGCGCCGGATGGCGGCAGATCCTGCAGAGCGGAGTCGGTAAAAAGGATAATGGGAACCAGCACGTTGTTGATTTCATGAGCGATGCCGCTCGCGAGTGTACCGACTGTCTCCAGTCGTTGACGATGCCGTAACTGCTTCTGCAATTCCTCACGCCTGACTTCAGATATTTCCTTTTCCTTGATCTTCGCCTCGAGCCGAACATTCACACCCACCAATTCACGGCGCATGGCTTCGAGATCCACTGCCAGTTCATGCAGTTCGCGAATGCCGGTGTTGACGTTGAGCGCCCGCGTGTAGTCGCCGGAGGAGATGGCGCGAGAGACGGCCTGCAGGCGTTGGATTGGGCGCGACAGGCGATGACTCAGGATGATGGCGATGGCGATCGCGACGACCAAGTATCCCGCGAGCAGCCAAAGCATTCGAGTAAGTGCAAGCTGGATTCTTTCCTGAATGGGCTGCTCGTCGAAGCCCAAGCGTAATTCGGCGCGATGGAACGCGTGCTCGATTGGCCGTACGACAAAGTAAATGCCGTCGCCCCCATCGCCAAAACTCAAATCAGTGGAACGTGACGTCTTGATATCCGACGATCCATACAGACTGCGGACACTGCGGCCTCGGTCGTAGAGTTCCGCATATCGGGCGCCACCGTGAGTGATCGCAAAATCCAGCAGGTCTTCGATTCGCTTCTGGGAGTCCATGGCCGCCCCAACCTCGAATTCGTCCGCAAGCACCCGTGAAAAGGTCCGTGCATGTTCGACGAACAGGTCCTCGTGGCTTTCTCGAATCACGTAACCCATGCCGAAATAGAGCGCCGGCAATAGCACCAAGTGCACCAGCACCACGCAGGCGGTGACGTAAATCCAGAAAGTTGCCCTTATTCGTGCCATGAGGCAAGCTCTGTATGACAAAGCTTTGACGATGTCGGGCGGAGCGGGAAGAGGGGAGGGAGCGCTCTGATGGCAAGAAGATACAAAGCGCGCGCGCGCGGGCTTCCAAACCAATCATCGCGGCTTCGCGTGGTTCTGGCCGATGACCAGACGATTTTTCGCCATGGCCTCCGGACAATTCTGGATGCAGAGCCCGATTTGGAGGTGATCGGCGAAGCAAGCAACATGCAGGACGCTATTGGCTTGTCGCGGCGCCTATTGCCCGATGTGCTGGTCACGGATGTCGCCTTTTCGAATGGCATCGAAGTTCACGCTATAAGTCAGCTGCGGCGCGAATGTGCGGGCGTGCGCGTGCTGCTGCTGACTGCCCATAGTTGCCAGGAATGCATGCGCGCCGCAATGACGGCGGGCGTCCACGGCTACATCCTAAAGCATTCGCCATTCGAGGTCCTGCTGCGTGCGATCCGCTCGGAGGGACCTGAATATGAACATTCCGAACTGGCCTGGCACGCCATGGGCAGGCAGGAGCATTCGACTGCGCAATCCGCCAAGATGCAGATTGTCGAAATGACCGCGCGCGAACGTCAGGTGCTGATAGGTATTGCATTGGGATATTCCAGCAAGCGGATTGCCGGAAATCTCGGGCGCAGTGTCAAGACCATCGAAAAACATCGATTCAAGATGATGCACCGGTTGGGACTGCAGAACGCGGCGGATGCGACCCGCTATGCGATGGACAACGGTTTGCTGAACGCCGGCGAGGGCGCACCGGCGCTGGAGCATGGGTCGGCCGAGGGCGGCGCATCTCCGGAACAAACCGCCCGTTCGCGACTGCGACCGCGCACCCAGGACTAGGGGCCTGGTATCGAGCAATTTCAAGACTCCGCCTTGAGCATCGCCAACTCGCGGCCTTGGCCTTGCTCTCTGGGCTGCGGTTCGCTCGCCGTTTGCGCGGCCGCAGGTGACTGTAGTACGCCGGGATAGCTCGGCCCGGGAAGCCGTTCCAGGCGCAGCGAATTCAATACCACCATCAGGCTCGAGCCGGCCATGACGGCGGCCGCCAGGATCGGCTGTAGCAGTCCAAGCGCCGCACAGGTGAGCGCGATCAGGTTATAGCCGAATGCCCATGCCAGGTTGGCGAGAATGGTGGACCGCACTGCACGGGCCCGGCCGAGCACCCAGGGCAGCAACCAGAGGCCATCGGCCGGCAGCACCAGATCCGCGGTCTCGCGAGCCAAATCCGTGGCCGAACCCACCGCGATGCCGACATCCGCGCAGGCCAGGCCGGGACCATCATTCAGGCCGTCGCCGACCATGGCTATGGCGCCATAACGTTCCCGGTACTGATCGAGGGCCGCCCGCTTGGCCTCCGGCAACATTCCGGCTTGCCACTCATCGACGCCCACCGTGGCCGCAACACGCGCGGCTGCGCCGGCGTGATCGCCGCTGAGCAACGTCACCATCAGCCCGAGGCCGCGCAATGCGCCGATGGTGGCTTCCACCTCGGGCAGCAGCGTGTCGTCAAACGACAGCACGGCGCGGGCGCGTCCAGCGCGAGCATTCTCGCACCAACCGACGAACACTACCGAATGGCCGGTCGATGCCATTTCGTCGGCGCGCTTGGACAGCGTCGGCGGCAGCTGCCAGCCCAGCTCGCCCATCAAGGCGGCACTACCGGCTGCCACGGTCTCGCCGTGGACATGGCCGCGCAACCCGCGCCCGGGCACGATCCGCACATCCTCGGTGGCGGTGGGGTCCAGCCCGCGAGCGATGGCGGCCGTTGCGATGGCCTGCGCCAAGCCATGCTCGGAATGGCGCTCCAGACCTGCCAGTCGCGCCAGTACCTCCTCTTCCGCGACGCCATCGCTCGCAAGGTCAACGAGCTTCGGCCGGCCCAAAGTGAGCGTACCGGTCTTGTCGAAGGCGATCAGGCGCGCGCCTGCCAGCGCTTCGAGTGCGCCCGGGCTGCGGACCAGGCAGCCATGCCGCGCCAATTGCCCGATGCCGAGCGAGTGTGCCATCGGCGCCGCCAGACCGACCGCGCACGGACAGGCCACCACCAACACCGACAGAGCAATGAGCATGGCCTGATCGAGCGGCAGACTTTGCATCCAATAGAGCAGGGTCACCCCGGCGAGGGCAAGCACTATGGGCACGAATACACCCACCAGTCGGTCGGCGATACGTTGTGTGCGGCTCGATTGTCGCAACGCCTCGCGCACCGATCGGCATATCTGCGCCCAGCGGCTCTCGCCTCCGGCGCCGCTGCTGCGGATCAGCAACGGACCGTCGAGATTGATGCTACCCGCGAGGACAGGGGCGCCGACCGACTTGGCAATCTGTCTGCTCTCGCCGGTAATCACCGCCTCATCGGTGTGCGTGCTGCCTTCCACAATCAGCCCGTCGACCGGGATGCGCTCGCCAGGCTTGACCCGAATCAGCATCCCTGCACGCACCTCGTGCACCGGCCGGCGATGCTCCTGTGCCCCCTCGACCACCGTCGCCAATTCTCTTTCCGCCGCCAACAGGGGCGCGAGATCGCGCGATGCGCGGGCTCGCCCCGTCGCCTCGAGATAACGGCCGAGCGTGAACAGCATGAGCACCATCGAGGCGGTATCGAAGTAAAGGTGGCCGCCGCGCTGGAATACGGCGAGCGTGGAATAAACATAGGCGGCAAGGCTGCCAAGCACGATGAGCGCCGAGGAGGTCAATCGTCCCTGCCGGGCCTGCGACCAGGTCTCGCGCAGGAAGGGCTCGCCGAGGATCAGCACCGCCGGAGTCGCCAGTGCCCACAGCAGCAGCTGAATTGTCGGCAGCACCCGCCGGTCGGGACCGTTGAACGCCCCCGAGTACACCAACAGGCTGAACAGCATGATGTTCATGGACAGAAAACTGCCCACGCCCAGACGCACCAGAAACCACGCCGCCTCGGACGCATCGCCGCTGCCGCTCTTCACCTGGTGGGCGATGCAGCAGCCGTAGCAGCAGAAGCGGCAACTTTCTCCGTTCACCGTGCGGGCAAAGCCTCGCCGGCCGACCGGCAGCAGGCAGTGCTGGCACAGAGCGACAGCGGCTGGCGTCACGTGAAATGCCAAGGATTGTGCGAGCCATGGAGGGCTGCCATCGGTAGGATTCCGCGGCCGAGCGTGACTAGGCCCAGCGCCAGAATGAATCCGCCGGCCAACCGCACACCACGTGTCCGCCACCTCGGCGCCAGCAGCCGGCCGAGGTGCCCCATGGCGAGCATGGCCGGGAAAGTGCCGAGGCCGAACACCGCCATGGTGAGAATGCCGGACAGCACGTCGACGGTACTCGCGGCCTGGGCGACCATGGCGTAGACCAGGGGACATGGAAGAAAGCCATTGAGCACACCGAAGGCAAGCGGAGCGCCGTATCCGGGGGTGCGCAGCAAGCTGCGCAACGAGATGACGAGCGTCGAGCCGCCGAAGCTGTTGGTGGCGCGGTGCCAGCCGCGCAAGCCGAAGAAACTCAGCGCCATGATGATCATCAGCAGTCCGGCCACCACGGCGAGGGCACGCTGTCCGGCGTCAAGCGAGGCGCTAAGAAATGTGGTCCCCAGGTCCTGTCGTAACCCTAAGGACGTACAGATCGCCTGGCCCAGTCCGCCGGCAAGCCCCCCGAGGAAACAATAAGTCGTCAGCCTACCGGTGTTATAGAGCACATGCCGCACCGAGGTGGCACCGGCGCCGCGAGGATCAGCCCCCAATGCGCAGGCGAAACCTCCGCACATACCGATGCAATGGAAACTGCCCGCGAAGCCGGCGAGGAACAGCAGCGGGTAGTAGGTCATGGTCGATGTTCCCGGACAAACCACTCACGACACCGAGCGGCAGGTGAGAGTGCGCTATTTTCTCCGCGCCAAGAGAGCGAGCCAGATAAAGAACCCTATCGTGAAGAGCGCGAAGCCGAGGAACGCGACTTCCTGCAGCGTGCTTGCCGTTGCCAGCGAGAATCCAGTGTCAGCCAGCATGGTTTCGTCCTCCTCAGCCGGTAACGGTGCGGATCACGTTCATGATCAATTCAAAACCCAAGAACATCAGATTGATGATGGCGACCCCGAAAATTATTTTAACGCCCAGCATGGTCTTTATCTCCGCTTGAGAAACGACAATCAGCCGATCCGGCCCGGCCCGACTCCGCCCCAGTAGGTCACAATGTAGTAGCAGGCCCAAAAAAACAGACCGAAATACACAAACAACAACCAGACGGGAATGACACCCTCGTGCGCTTTTATGTAGCCGCCGGCATACTCATGCAGGTCGTGCGTCTCACTCTTCGACGTGGTGTTTGAATCGGTCATAGGCCATCTCCGCGCGATAGAAGTTGAGGGCTGCTTGGTCGGTCTCAGTCAGGGCTCCAGCCATGACTCCCCAGATGAAGATACAAGTTGAACCCAATCCCATAAAAATTGCCAGTGCATACGGGCCCAGGATTTCGTAGTCCGCCATGATTTATCCTCTTAGGGTGCCAGCAGTCCGAAGGCCTGCTCCGGGCCGGGCGTTTCCAACTTTGGATTGTTCAATGCATCACGAACCTTGGCAGAGATCGTCAACGGTTCTCCGCTGATCGGATCGGTGAAGGCTGAAAGTGTCAGGATGAAGTAGGACAACGCCCAGCGATCCGCATCCGAAAATGAGTCGTGGAAGGAGGGCATTGGTGTGCCGCTTAAGCCCGTGGAGATGGTCCTGTAGATGTCGGCGACCGCAGGACCGGATTTGAACTGGCCGCTCGTAAGGTTCGCGGGGTGAATGGTGAAGCCCGGATCATCCGTCAACCCGGCCGCCTTCTCGCCGTCGCCTTTTCCGCTGTTGCCGTGGCACTCCCAGCACTTGGCCTGGGTCCACACTTCCTTGCCGTGAGCGATCAAGGCCGGCGTGGGCGGCGGCGGCGCGGGAATATAAAGTGGCTGGCCGGGCGGTGAATTGACGAAGACGAATGCCGGATTCTTGGGATCGGTACGGTCCGCCGCCAGCACGTACTTGATGTATTGAATCACGGCGAGTCGATCATTGAGCGGCAGGTCGTACCAGGGTGGCATCGCGGTGCCGCGCACCCCGCGCGTGATGGTGCGCAGCATGTCGCCATCGCTCGGCACCGGGTCCTCGGTCAGCCTGAACTTGAAGACCCCTGTGGTGAAGTTGCGCGGACGCTGGTTGTACATGAAGGTCGCGGCCGGCCCATTACCGTCGCCCTTGACTCCATGGCAACCAATGCAGCGACGTTCATAGACCTCTTTCCCGTAGTCGATCCACTGTTGCGAGCGCGGAATGCTGATCCCAACCGCTTCCATCTGCTGCGGTTCGAACAGATCCCGCCACTTGCCGCGGTTCATACCCAACTTTTGCACATAAGCGATGAGACCTTGGACCTCCTTGGTCTCGATGACGAGTTTGACGCTGTCGCCGACGTACTCGTTGTTCGGCGTGAAGACCACCGGGTATTTGCCCTGCGCGATCACCGGCACGAACAAAAGACCGTCGGCATTGGGAGTGATTTTTACCTGTTCCTTACTCGCGAAGTCGAACAGTTTTTCGGTCAGTACATTTCGTTCGAGCGTGTTTCCCGATGCGCCGTCCTTGACGATCTTCACCGCTGCGGAGGGCGCATCGAACAGACCGGCATAGGGGTCCATGACTGAATCGGGTGTCAGCATCCGTGGGTTCCAGAAATGTGCCAGATGCCACTCGTCGCCGTATTTGAGGCCCACCCGGGTCAGGTCCGGACCGATGCGCCGTGTGCCGAACATGTGCGGCACGTCGTAGGCATATTCTCCCGCCTCGCTCACCGGTCCCCAGCGACGCGTCTCGCCGGTCACTGGCCGCACGTACTGGGAATGGCAATACCAACAGCCCTCCCGCAGATAAACATGCCTGCCTATGTTTTCAAGAGGCGTGTAATCGGTGGCCGAAGTTTCCACCCATTTGAGTTGGCCGATATCGTTGCGGATCACGGCCGTCACATGGTTGGTGGTTGCCGAGGGTTCGAAAAATGGCAGTACTCCCTGAGTTATCAGAGCGAGAAAGAAAAAGCCGACCCCCGCCACCAGTGCAACGAAGCGCGCGCTCATCTTGCTGGCTCCCCGGCCGCAAGCGCCGCTCCGTTGTCCGGCGCGGCACTTTGAGACCTGAAGCCGATCGCGTTATCCGACCTCTTTATCGCGGTTATCATCAGATTGATAATCAGCAGCGACATCCCGATGTCCATGGAAATGCCCGCCAGCGTGCGTATCAGCCAATACGGGCGCATCTGAACCACCGTATCGACCCACTCCGCGCCATTCATCCATTGGAAGCCCTGCTGCAGACCGGCAGCGCTCAGTACAAGACCCATGATGGAGATGCCGCAGGTGATCAGCCAAAACGACCAATTGCCAAGCTTGAAGGACCATAGCTCCCGCCCGCACATGCGCGGCCAGAGATAGAGCAGTCCGCCCATCGCCCACACGACAAAGGTTCCGAAGACCGTTAGATGCGAATGTGAAATCACGAAGTCCGTGAAATGGGTGGGCTGCTGTACCGAACGCAACGCCTCAGTCGAGCCCTGAAAGCAGCCGACCAGGTACATGAGCGAGCCCATGATCAGGAATTTCGCCGGCAGGTTCGACCCGAACTCGCGCCAGCGCCCCTTGACGGTGCCGAAGAAGTTGACCAGCACGGTCCACACCGGAATGATCAGCATCATGGAAGTGATGATCGCCAGCGTCTCGGCCCAATCGGCGATCGGGCTATAAAGATAATGGTGAATGCCCACAAAGGGATAAAACAGCGCAAGCGACCAGAACCCGACCAGCGAGAGTTTATGAGCGTAGAGCGGATTGCGCACGCTGAGTGGAAGGAAATAATAAATCAGCACATAGCCCGCCGGCGTGATCCACAGACCGACGATGTAGTGAATATAAAGTCCATGGAACGCCGCGCTATTGATGCCCGCTATGTTGTAGGGCAGGATGAAGCTTCCCAACACCAGATTCAGCGACGTCCACACGAAGGCGCCGATCAGATACCAGAGTGACACATAGAGCGACGGATCAAGCCGCCGGCCGATCGTCGTCAGAAACTGCAATGTGGCTATGACCGTGCAGATGAAGATCGGGATTTCCGCGAGTAACGGCAGCTCACCCGCTTCGAGGCCGTGATTGTAGCCGAGCGGCAACGAGAACAGCCCGGCGGCGAGGAACAGATTCCACACCCAGGCGACGAGTACGCCGTAGCGATTAAACGCCACCCGCACGCCGCACAGGCGCGGCACCAAGTAATAGCATTCGCCGATGAACAGGCCGGAGAATGCGCCCATGATGACGCCGTTGACATGCACCGGGCGCAATCGCCCGAATGTCAGCGCCAGGTGGGACCCAAGATAGTCGGGATAATTGAACATCCCGGATATCGTCGCCCCGACCGTGGGCGCGACCATCAGCCAGAACATGCCCCAGTAAAGCCAGGTCCGCACCACCGGCCAGTCGACAAGTGCATCCAGGTCGAGTCCTGCGTACGGACCATGCAAAGCGTCTGCTGTCGTTCCGGTCGTCGTCTCTGCCATAAGCTCACACCCCGTGCCCGTTCCAATGAACTCGCGCCACGGTGTTTTTCTACTTGGGCGCGAGCTGGATGTCGGCGGTCACTGTCTTGCCTGTAGTCACCGTGACCGACACTGATTTTTCACCTGCGGCTTCCTGCCATGCCACAAGCGTGTAGGTACCGGGCGGCACATCCTTGATGGTGAATCTGCCGTCGTCTCCCGTGGTCGCAAAATAGGGATGGTCAAACTCCCAGATCCATGCGTGCATCCATTCATGCGCATCGCATTTGACCTTGATCAACTCCGGAGTCGCGGGCAGGGGCTTGGTTACTGAGAATCCCTTGAAGGGCAGCGCGATGTTGTAGATGGTCGCGTTGGTAGCGGCGTTTTGGGGATGCGTGTTGTGCAGCACCGGATCCTCGGAGGAAATCGTGATTTGCTGACCGACGCTGGCACCCTGCACGCGCGGCTTGAACATGCAGTGGGTGTTTACCAGAGAGATGGCAATGGGATCGGTCACGAGTGCCTTACCCGTGGTGATGTCCTTCAGGTACACCTCGACGTTCTGCAGTCCGCCATCTTTGCCGACCACATACACAGGGTTCGGTATTGACTCACCGCAATAGTCCTGGTTCTTGGTGACCTCGATGGGAGCAGTGGTGGGCGCCGGGCCAGCGAGCTTTACCACTCCTTGGATGGTGCCTCCGTTGGAAACCGTAATGACTGTGTACGGCTGTGAGGTAGCCAGTTGCGCCAGCAGCAATGTGCCGCTTACCAGTGCCGCGCTGCGCAGCCCAAGGCGCGTTTTCGCAGAGGTCCTCAGCAGGTATCGTCCGACCGCAAAATCTTTCACTGTTCCCCCTAATGCGATTTTTGATTTACCTGGATCGCTGGTTATGTTCTGGGTGAATCAATCGCGGACATTCACATGTTGCAGCGCGTGCGAGAATTGTGGCAATGGGTAGATATACCCGCGAATAGCTCATTGATCCCCATGTCAGCCACGGCACATCGCCGACGAAGCCTTGATTGTTGAACTTGATCTCGAGAGTGTTCGCCTGATTGATTCATCGCGGGTCTTGGTCGTGGGCGGCGGCGTCCCTCCGGCTAGGTTCTTCGGGTAGACCGGACTCAAGCTCTGTATGAAATGCACCAGATCCCAAGCCTCGTCGGGACTGATCGAATCAGCGAACGAAGGCATCGGCGTGCCGTTCAGGCCGCCAATGAACACTCGATAAATGTTCGGTCCGCTGTCACCGCACTTGATGTGGCCTTCGGTGAGATCATACGGCACGATGGGGTTGCCCCAATCGTCCATGAGATCGTCCGCCGACGGACCGTCGCCTTCCCCTGTATCGCCATGGCATTGAGCGCAGTTGAATTTCGCGTATATGGCCGCGCCGCGGTCCACGGATTTGCCTGTGTAAGGAGGTTCGGGCGGAATATTGATCGGCGGCTCGGGCTTCTCGGTCGCAAAGCGCGGCGAAAAAGTCTTGATGTAGGCGATGACATCAAGCCTCTGCGCATGGCTCAACGTAGTCGAAAAGCTCGACATGGACGTTCCATACAGACCGGTGACCAAGACCCTTTCAAGGTCGGCGTCGGTCGGCAACGCGCCCGACGGCGTGGTGCGCCACTTGAATGTGCCCTGCCGGAAATCGCGCGGCACGGGTGTCGTGTCTTCGCTGTAGTGACCCTTGCCGTCGCCCTTTTCTCCGTGGCAGAGGACGCAATATTGCTCGTAGACGACCTTACCCCGAGTTGCGTCTCCAACGTCCTGCGCGCGAGCACTGCCCGCCACTAGAAACAGCGTGACCAGAGCCGGAAGTACTGTCGCTATGGGAGTGGCCAAAATTGTTGAGCTCACGGCAGACCTACTTGTTGAGCTCACGGCAGCCTACTTGGTGGAGATATATTCAACTAAAGCGGCGATCTCATCATCGGTCAGTTTTTCGGTGACATGTTGCATGACCTTGTTTTCCCGCAGCCCAAGGCGGTACTGCGACATCTGTATCGCAACATAGTCTCGATGCTGACCGGCGAGGCGTGGCTGCGTGTTGACTCCCTCGCCGTCGTGGCCGTGGCAGACGGTGCAAGCTTCGATGTCAAGTTCCGGTTTTCCGCTCTCGTAGAGCAATTTGCCTTTGTCAGCCAGCGCGGCGTTGCTCGACGCGCTGCCGTGCACAGCCGGTTGGCTCGAGAAGTACTGTGCGACCCCTTTGATTTGTTCATCGGTAAGGCCCCGGGCTATCCCCCACATAAAGGCTCGTGCGCGGGGATCACTTCGAGCACGCAACCTGAATAACTTCAGCTCTGCCTCGATATACCCGGGTAGTTGCCCGGCCAGTATCGGGAAGAGTGGCGAGACGCTGATTCCATTTTCACCATGGCATTTCGAGCACGCGTTATTGACGAGGTTTTGGGTGCCCATGGTGGACGGGTCGGGCGGCACGATAAGGGTCGCCGAGTACGCGTCACGAACGGCCATCGCCGCGAGAGCAATGGCAGCGATACCAGCGGCGATATCAACCGAGGCAATTGCCAGCTTTCTCATTAGAAGTCCATCCATAGTCCAAGTACCCAGGTGTTGTTGTCCGAGGCTTTGACATTGGGAAAGCCCGGGGAATTTGGAAAGTTGGCGTTGCTTAGGTTAAAGGGGTTTTGGTTGTTGGCCACCACCTGATAGACGTCGTACTGCAGGATGAACCTGAAGTTCAGCCACGGCACGTAATCCAGCTCAAAGGTCTCGTATTGATTGGCCGGTGAGCCATTGCCCCCATTGGCGAGTGGATCGGACGTCCCGGTCGTACGCGTGAAGCTCACGAGTCCGCCATAATGTCGATTACGGAAGTACTCACCCGTGACCAAAAACTGCGTCAGCGTGTCCGTTGGATTGCTGTAGATCGGTGACGACGCCCCGGTGAAGGTCGCGGCTACCAGTTGATTGCTGTTCTGTTGCCGCTCGTGGGTGACATGACCCATGAAGCCAAAGAGGTTGTATGGACCGTTGTACTGGTACTGCCAATCGACGCTGAGATCGGTATACCGATTGATGGCGCCCGGGTTGAAGGTCTGCCCGGGCGTGTAGGTATTACCCGCTAAAGCGGCAGCCGCCTGTTGCTGCGCCGAGATGTAACCGACCGATGGGATCCAGTTTACGTATAGCGCACTGCCGCCGATCTCCGCGGAGTGGTAGCCCCAGTCGCGCTCGTAGGCGATGCGCGCGTAAGGCGCGAATCGATCGACGGCACCGCCATTGGCGGCAAGACTGACGCTGTCGATGGTGGGTGAATTGCCGCCGGCAACCGCGGAGTGATATGCCGACAATTCGAAGTACAGCGAGTCGTTATAAAAAACGTAGGCGCCGATACCCGCCACGCTCCCAGGCCCCAAAGCATTGAGGATCGGTCCACTCGTGCCGGCGCCGGCGACGCCGCCGCTCGACAAGGTCACGGTATTGAAGTTCGGAATGGTATAGCTTCCGATTCCGTTCCAGACGTCTTGGAAGGTCAAATAGTTGTTGGCCGTGACGCCCCACACCCACTTGTTGTCGACGGTGTGATCGCTGTATCGGATATCGATATTGTCGATCCCCACGCTACCGGCCTGCCCGTTGTAGGTCAATTGCAACCAAGCGCCCACCTTATCCGAGACGGCTCCCGCGTACACCAAGCTAAACTGATCCGGAAACTGAAATGTATCGCTTTGCGCGTGGGCGGGATAAGGCTGACCGGTATCCGGCGGCGCCCGATTGTAATGATCGTAGCCCATTTGCGCGAGGACGGCGATTCCCGGCAGATCGGTGAGAAACAACGTGTCCTTCTTGTGGTCATCGATGTCATTGACCAACGGCGGCCTCGTGGTCAGCGTGTATCCGCTGAGTTTGAACCGCCGGCCGAATGCCGTGAGCTCGGGGGGCATCGTGTGGCAGGCCTCGCAGGCCAAACCCGTCTGCCGGGCGAAGGGTGGAACGGCGCGTGCCGGCTGCGCAGCCAGCATCAGGGCGGATCCGCCGAGGAACGTGACCACGGCGCCGAGTCTTAAAAACCTCACAGCAGCCAACCCAGACCTGAACTCGCGTCGGTCATTTTAGTGCCCCCTTCGGCCGCATTAGTCTTGGTTCTTAGATGACTCTATTTCTGAATGCTGCCCGCACACTGCATTGCGATTCGCTTTGTGGCAATGGGGATTTGTACCCACAATTGTTATCGTGATGGGGATTTATACGCAGACGGTTGCTGACAGGGTCCAGCGGCGTCGGATGCACGGCGATCGTCGTCCTGGGACCGAGGAGCTGAGATTGCTAACCACTCTCAATTCGGCAGCCTCCACCGCCCGTAAGCGGGCGCTCGACCAAATTTGAGATTTGTACAATTCGGTAACAGACGGGTGGGGAGATTGGCGAGTAGAATCGCTAGCGAGATTCTGGAGTCGTTCCAGTGCCATGGATCAGGTTTTGGGCGTTCACTGGGAGGTTCATATGCCCGTTAAGTCACAACGAACCGCACTGGTACGAATGCTTGCCCTTGTTGCGACCGTGTCGTTGAGCGGATGCGGGGGTGGAGGTTCGGGCTCGATGGCCACAATGCACTCTGCTTCCTGCAGTGGATGCACATTCATGTACGCCACCACCAACGCCGGACAGATTCTCAAGTTTCCGCTTCGGGCGCCGCCCTCGATTGCAATGTCGACCTCCATAGCTGGGCCAGCCAACAGCTTAGGCATGGCCGTGGTAACAGTGGCTAATTTGCCGGACTCCCCTTACTTGTATGTTTCCGATCCAGGAGCGAACTCGATTCGCATTTACACCGTCAGTTCTGCAGACG
>Ga0302324_100013385_pt1 | contig 16641 bp, 16 predicted proteins | sample Palsa_T0_1_FD_201949 | JGI IMG/M metagenome (GOLD analysis project Ga0302324, IMG submission 201949) | Peat permafrost microbial communities from Stordalen Mire near Abisko, Sweden - Palsa_T0_1 | ecosystem: Environmental > Terrestrial > Soil > Palsa > Peat permafrost | place: Sweden: Abisko...
CAACCTCAACGTCGCTGGCTTCTGGGATCAGGAAGACCCATGGGGCCCGTGGCAGATCTTCCGTCATGAGGAGGAGCACGATCCCGACCACACGGCGCTGATGGTGGCCGGCCCCTGGTACCATGGCGAGTGGCAGACGCCCAGGGCGGACAGCATCGGCCTCATTGCGGCTGGCGGCCACCAAACCGCGCGCGAGTTTCGGGAGACGATCGAGGCGCCGTTCTTCCGGTACTACCTGCACGGGGTGGGTGAGAAGCCGGCGTGGCAGGCCACGACGTTCCAGTCGGGGTCCAACACGTGGCATAAGTACGACGTGTGGCCCCCAAAGGAAGCCAAGCCGACCAACCTGTACCTGCATGCCGACGGCACGTTGTCGTTAGCCGCGCCGACGGGTGGTGGCGCGGGCGGGTATCGCGAGTACGTGTCCGATCCGGCGAACCCGGTGCCCTACCGGCCGCGCCCGGTCTCGCCCACGTATCCGGCGGGCGATTGGCGCACGTGGGAGGTCGGGGACCAGCGCTTCGTGGATCACCGGCCCGATGTCCTCTCGTATGTGAGCGCGCCGCTCGATCACGATGTCACGGTCAGCGGGCAACTGTCGGCCCAGCTCTTCGCCTCTACGTCGGGCACGGACGCCGACTTCATTGTGAAACTGATCGACGTGTACCCCGAGAGCGCGCAGGCCAACGCGTGGGCGCCGGAGTCGGGTCCTCGGCCGGGCCAGTACGCGCGGTCGATGAACGGCTACCAGCTACCGATCGCGATGGAAGTGCGGCGCGGCCGCTACCTCACGAGCAACGAGCAGCCGCACGCGCTCGTGGCCGGCAAGCCGATCGACTGGACCTTCCCCCTCCGGGATCACGACCACGTGTTCCTCAAGGGGCACCGGATGATGGTGCAGGTGCAGTCCACGTGGTTCCCGATCATCGACCGCAATCCCCAGAAGTTCGTCCCGAGCATCTATCAGGCGAGTGCCGCGGACTTCGTGAAGGCGACGCAGCGGGTGTACAGCACACCACAGATGGCGTCACATGTGGTGCTGCCGATCATACCGTAAAGCAGCGATCAGCGATCAGCGATCAGCTAACAGCGACAACAACAGCAACAGCCAGAACCAGTCGTCACACGCAGTGGCTGATCGCTGATCGCTGATCACTGATCGCTGTGTCAAAACGCATAATCCCGCAGCCGCGCAACAGTCTCCGCGTCGAGCTTCGTGACCATCGCGGTAACGAGATCGACCATGTGATCGAAGTCGGCGCGGTTGATGATGCCGTTGTGGGCGTGGGTATAGCGGGTGGGCACGACGAGATTCACGATTGGCGTGCCGCCGTCGGTCTTCTGCATCGTGGCGCCGTCCTCGCCGTAGCCGGTGATGAAATCGAACTGCAGCGGGATCGAGCCCGAGGCCGCGGTCTCCTTGACGAAGGCGACCATCTTTCGGCTGGGAAGTGCGCTCGCGTCGTAGAGGAAGATCGCGGGACCGCCACCCACGACTTCCTGCGCCTCCTCGGGTTGCACGCCGGGGGCGTCCTTGACCACGCCGGCTTCGAGGGCGATACCGATATCCGGCTTGACGATTGCGGCGGCGGTCTGCCCACCACGCAATCCGATCTCCTCCTGCACGGTCGCCGCGTAGAAGATCGTGTTCGCGTGATGCGCGTGCTCCATGCGCCGCATGACTTCGATCAGCACCGCGCACCCGACGCGATCGTCCCACGCCTTTGACAAATAGTTGTCGGTGCCGTTCATGATCGTGAACGGTGCATCGGGCACGACGGGATCGCCGGGCGAGATCCCCATCGCGCGCACGTCCGCGTCGGTCTTGGCCCCGACATCGAGAAAAATCGACTCGCGCGGGAACACGCGTGTGCGCTCCTCGGGCGCCGCGACGTGGATGTCCCGGATGCCGGTCACGGCATGCACGGGACCCTTGGACCCGATGATCGTCCACCGCTGATCGACCAGCGCCTGGTCGAACCACCCACCGAGCATCTGCATGGAGAGAAACCCGGTCGGCGTGATCCGCCGGACCATCCCGCCCAGCTCGTCCATGTGGGCATCGACCATAATGCGCGGACCGGTCGTGCCCTGCTGCGCGATGACGGAGCCGAGTCCGTCGTAGGTGAGCTTCGTCGCCATCGGCTTCATGTGCTCGACCATGAGATGGCGGACGGAGTCCTCGTACCCCGACGTCCCGGGCGCATTCGTGAGCTCCGCGAGGAGCGTGACGATTCGGTCCTGAGCCCGCGCGGTGTGAGCCACGGCGCACAGCAGGGCAATCGAAAGCCACATCCGTTTCATACACTCGCCTCGGCGCGAAGGGATCACGGCAGCGCCGGAATTATCGCCAGAGCGGCGACCGATCTCCCGGGAGCGTGACGACCCAATTTGTGCCGCGACGGCAAGTATCACCAGCGGCAATCGAGATGTGAGGCACCGTCGGTCGCGAGGGTGCGCCTCTGCTGGACGGCGGGATCGGACGAGACATATCTTCCTCGGCACTCCCGTAGCGGACATCGCGCTCTGGATTGCGAGGCTGTGTGCCCATTTCCAAGACCGTCACCGCGGTCCTGTGTTGCATCGGATTCGTCCCCGCCATGCTGGCGGCCCAGCACCCGCATTTCTCGGCCGGAACGAAGCAATTCATCGTCGTGGACACACCCGTCGTCGTACTGCGGCACGTGCGGGTCATCGACGGCACTGGCGCCGCCCCGCGCGACGATCAGACGATCGTGCTGACGCGTGGGCTGATCTCGGCCGTCGGCGACGCCGGGACGACGGCCGTGCCGGCGGGGGCGGACGTCCACGACCTCGCGGGACGGACGGTGATGCCGGGACTCGTGATGGTCCACGAGCACATGTTCTACCCGACGGGCGGCGTCTCCATCTACAACGAGAACGCGTACAGCTTTCCGAAGCTCTATCTCGCGGGCGGTGCCACGACGATCCGCACGGCGGGGAGCATGGAGCCGTACACGGATCTCAATCTGAAGGGGATGATCGACACCGGCGCGGTGCCCGGTCCCAAGATGGATGTCACGGGTCCGTACATCGAGGCGCCGGGGTTGGGGTTGTATCAGGTCCACCCGCTGTCGTCGCCGGCCGACGCGACGGACATGGTCCGCTATTGGGCCGAGCATGGCGCGACGTCATTCAAGCTCTATATGGATGTGACGCGAGCCGAGCTGGGTGCGGCGGTCACGGAAGCCCATCGGCACGGGCTCAAGATCACCGGCCACCTCTGCTCGGTGACGTTCCGCGAGGCCGCGGGGCTCGGCATCGACAATCTCGAGCACGGCATTCTTGTGGCGAGCGATTTCGTCCGCGACAAGAAGCCCGATGTCTGCCCCGCCGGAGCTGCAGTGCTGAACTCGATTGCCGCGATCGACATCGCCGGGGACTCCGTCTCCGCGCTGATCCGCGATCTCGTGGCAAAGCATGTCGCGATCACGTCCACGCTCGCGATCTTCGAGACGTTCGCGGCCCATCGGCCGCCGATCGCGCAGGGCGCACTCGACGCGCTGACCCCCGAGACGCGCGTGCAGTATCTCCAGGGTCGCGCGCGAATCGGCGACGACACGTCCACGTTCTGGTCGGTGCTCCTCCGCAAGGAAATGCAGTTCGAGCGCGCGTACGCCGCAGCCGGAGGTCTGGTGCTCTCGGGGTCCGATCCGACCGGCTACGGCGGCGTCATTCCCGGCTACTCGAACCAGCGCGAGATCGAGCTCCTCGTCGAAGCGGGGTTCAGCCCCGTCGAGGCAATCAGGATCTCGTCACTCAATGGCGCGACGTACCTGGGCCGGGTGGACAAGGTCGGCTCGATCGCCGTTGGCAAGGCGGCCGATCTGCTCGTCGTCCATGGCAATCCGGCGACGCAGATCCGCGATATCGAGAACTCGGAGCTGGTCTTCAAGGACGGGATCGGCTACGACTCGCCGAAACTCTTTCAGGCGGCCCGCGGCGTGGTCGGTCTCCACTGACATCGCGGGCCAAAGGCGGGCCCGGCTACGGCAGGTCGTACGCGGTCACCGATTTATTCTGAAGATATTTGTCGAACCAGTTCAGGATGTGGTCCAGGCGCTCGACGCGGTGGTGGGGCTTGCCGGAGCGTGAGAGCTCGTGCGTCTCGCCGGGGAAGGACACCATGACCGTCGTCTTGTGGAGCGCCTTGAGCGCGCGGAACATCGTCATGCCGCCGGCGCCCGACGGCGTGCGGCTGTCGGCCTCGCCCTCGATCAGCATGAGCGGCGTCGTGACCTGATCGACGTAGGTGATCGGCGAACGGCGCGCGTAGTCCTGGGGATCGCGGAACGGCGGCTCGCGGAACCACGACGGTGTCATGAGCGTGAAATCGGCCGTATACCACCAGGCCGCCCAGTCGGCAATCGAGCGCATCGAGACGGCGGCGGCGAAGCGGTGCGTGTGGCCCACGATCCAGTTCGTGAGCAGGCCGCCGCCGCTCCCGCCGGTGACGCCGAGCCGCTGTGGGTCCACGTAGCCGCGGCCCACGAGGGTATCGACGCCGATCATCAGGTCGCGGTAGTCATCGCCGGGATAGTGGTACTGGATCACGTTGCCGAAGTGCTCGCCGTACGACGTGCTTCCGCGCGGATTCGGATCGAAGACGACGTACCCGCGGGCGGCCATGACCTCGGCTTCGTGAAAGAACGTGTCGCCGTAGGCCGCGTGCGGGCCGCCGTGGATGTCGAGGATGAGCGGGTACTTCGTCCCCGCGGCGAAATCGGGCGGCTTGTAGACCCACCCTTCGATCATCGTGCCATCGAAGCTGCGGTACGAGAGGCGTTCGGGCTGCGACAGGCGCAGCGTGGACCAGAGCGAATCGTTGACATGGGTGAGTTGCCGCAGCGTGCGCGACGCGGCATCCATCGTGTAGAGATCGCCGATGTGCGTGCCGTCGCTGATGGTGAGCGCGAAGTGTTGGGCGTCGGGCGTGGCCGAGTAGGCGATGACGTCATGGTCGCCAGTGGTGAGCGAATCGGTGTGACCGGACGCGAGATCGAAGCGGATCAGATTGGAACGGCCGCGCGCGGTCATCGCCGACACGACGCTCTTGCCGTCCGCGGCCCAGACCAGCGGACTCGAGCCCGAGCCACCGCGCGGCGGGTGCTGGTCACCGGTGAGGGCGCTCCCCACATCGGCGTCTCCGCCGTGCGTGAGTTGCTCCGCCTTGCCGCCGCGGAACAGGAACAGGGCGGACTGGGTGTATGACTGCCGGTGCGCGGGATTGATCCATCCGGAGAAGGCGAAATCCTGGCCGCTGGGCGCGGGGACAACACCGTGAATGGGACCATCGATGTCGATGATCTTCGTGATCTCGCCGCCCGTGGCCGCCACGGAGTAGGCATCGGCGTCCGGGTTGACGTAGTACGGCTCATCGACGCGATCGGACACGAAGATGATGCGTGTGCCGTCGCGGCTCCACACGAGCTCACCCTCGTCGTACCGTCCGAACGTCAGCTGTTGCGCGGTGGCTGGGCCGTCCTTGTCCGTCGCGACATCGACCCGCCAGATGTGCTCGTGTCGGGCGGGGTCGAGCCAGCCGCGGTCGTTGCTGCGGTATTCCGCGCGCGTGACGATGTGTACATCGCTCAGGAGCTTCTTCGTCGCCGAATCGCGAAACGTGGCCGCCGTATCGCGGGGCAGCGTCCCGCTCGTGAACGCGATCGTACGACCGTCGGGTGACCACACCGCCGCACTCGTTCCCTTGGCCACATCGGTCAGCTTGCGCGGCTCACCGCCGGCGAGCGACAGAAGATAGAGCTGCGCACCAGACGTGTCATCGGCGGCGCGCGAAAAGGCGAGCGTTCGCCCGTCAGGGGACCAGCGCGGTGCACCGTCGCGCGGGCCGGCGGTGAGCCGATGCGGGGTGCCGTTCCCGTCGGTGGCGATGGTCCAGACGCTCGTCTCGTACCGGTTGTCCTTGTCGTTGACGTCCACAAGCGTATAGGCAGCCTGCGATCCATCGGGGGAGATCTGCGGATCCGCGACCCAGTGAAAGGAGAGGAGGTCTCGTCCGGTGATCGGCCGTCCCTGGGCGAGCGCGGGCGCCGGTAACACCACGCCGGCCAGCGATGCGGCGGCGCACACGACGACTCCGGTGCGCCCCAGACTTCTCGACATAGACTCCCCTGTAGTGGCGATGCGATCGCGGATGACGCCGCTACGATACCGTGCGTTCCCCGGGTTCGCCATGTGCCGCGGGAATTGTGGATCGTGGTTCGTGGTTGGTGGTTCGGGAGTAGGCACCAAGTGTTAGGCGTTAACCCAATGCGTCGGTGCGATCAGCCGATGGTTCACAGCGATTCGTTCCGAACCACAAACCACAAACCACGAACCACTACACGGAGATGACAATGGCTATACGACACGTGGATGTGCAGCGATTCAGTGTGACGTCATCGGCGCCGTTTGCGGATGTCGTTGCGAAGGTGGATGCGGGGATCGGGCATACCGATTTCCCGGAGTTGGCGCGGAAGATCGGGGCGGCTGGGACGTACGCTGACGTCCAGCAACTCGTGCAGGCTGTCATCGGGTCGTCGGAGCTGGTGGAGTTCCTGCGGCTCGATATTGGCGGTGTGCTGCAGAAGGCGGCTGGTCCGACGGCGCCGCGGAGCCTGCGATTGATTGTCGGGAATCCAGTCACGATGCAGAAGATGGCGTCGAAGGTGCCGGATGCCGCGTCGTATGCGCCGGTCACGATTCTGATCGACGAGCGTGCGGACGGGGTGCATCTCTCGTATGACCGGATGCAGAGCTTTCTCGCCCCTTACGGCGACGAGGCCGCGCTGGCGGTGGCGCGGGATCTGGATGCGCACGTGGAGGCGTTGCTCACGTCGGCGACGAAGGGTGGCTGATCGGCGCGGCACGGGCAGGCGACCGGTGGCATCGGATCATCCCAGGGCCGTTCGCGAACGGCCCCTACACGGGATAATTGTGTGACGATGGATCGCGGCTGGCTCCGCCGAATGGGCCGCCGCCCTCACCGAGTAGACGGCGGCCGACAGGCATTCAGGCTAAGGCGCTCTTGTACAATGCTTCGAGTTTGCCCCAAGCGCGTTCGGCGTCCGGCATGCTGTAGATGGCCACGCCGTTCTGGTGCGGCATGTCCGGGACGCACCACCCGTGGAGGGCGCCCGCGTACACCTCGATTTCTGCGGGGACATGCGCCGCCGCGAAGGCTTCTTTGAGCTTGTCCTTCGCGTCCGGTTGCTTGGCGTCGTCGTTCGACGCGATGCCGAAGTACATGCGCGCCTTGATCTTTGGCGCGAGCAGGTGCGGGCTGTCGGGCTTGTCGGTCACCAGACCTCCGCCGTGGAACGATGCGCCGGCGCCGATGCGATTGGGAACCGACGCGGCGGTTCGCACGACGAGCCCACCCCCCATGCAGTAGCCCTGCGTCCCGATCCGCTTGGCGGTATCCACCTCGTGTTGCGCGTCGAGGAACGCGACGAACGCCACGGCATCCGACTCGGCCGCACCGGGCGCGGTGGCCGATGCCATCAGCGGCCTGATCTTCGCGATGTCGGCCGGATTCTGGAAGTCGAACGTGGAGGCGTCCGTGAACGGCGCCTTGCTGATGCGATAGAAAGGATTGGGCACGAGGACCGAATACCCGTCGGTGGCGATGCGCCGAGCGATACCGCGCATCGAGGGGCGGAGGCCGAATGCGTCGGGCCAGATCAGCACCCCCGGGTGCGAGCCCTTCTTCGGGCGAATGAACGCCGCGTCGCACGTGCCGTCGGGCGTCGTGATCTCGACGTCGGTCTCGACGAGCTCCGGGCTGAACGCCGCGCCCGATCCTGACTTGGCGGCGAGGACCGCACCCACGGAGAGGGCGACAAACTCGCGCCGCGGGATGCTGCCGGGGTGCGCCCCGTCCGGCTGCTGGCGCTGCTGGTGTTCCATCATGGCTCCCTTGGCGACGAGCGTGTCGTGGTGTGGGTCGAGTGCAATGACGTCTTCCGTGAAGCGAGACTAGGGGCTGACACGGCGGGTGTAAAGGCGGCCGGGGCGAAACGCAGCGGACGCGCGTCCTGTCGCTTGACAGGAGGAGCGTTCCCCGCCCAACGTTTGACTCGCGCGCACGCCGTCGATCGCGCGCCGCGCCCCGGGATGGCTCACACGCTGGAGCGCGCGCTGGACGCCACGGGCTTGAGTGGCGACCTCGCCGCGCACCGTCATCCGATCACGTCCGCGTCATGTTCCAGGCGCGCATCCTGCGCGCTCGGTCATTTACCGCCCTCGGGGCGAGGCATCGATGATGTCCGGTCTGACAGTGTTGCTGCTGTTCGTGGTGTTCGTGGTCGCGCTGTCCACGTATCGGACCGTGCCGCAGGCGACCGTGGGCGTCGTGACGGTCTTCGGCAAGTACCATCGCATCATGCGGGAAGGGTTGAACTTCAAGATGCCATGGGAACGCGTGGTGACCCGGCTGTCGCTGCAGAACCGGGCGCTCCAGATGGAGTTCCAGGCGATCACGCAGGATCAGGCCAACGTCAAGTTCGCGACGATGGTGTTGTACGCGGTCGCCGGCATCGAAGAGGACACGATCAAGAAGGCCGTCTTCAGCTTCGCATCGATGCAGGAGTTCCAGCTCGCGCTGCAACGCACGATCGATGGGTCGATCCGCCAGTTCGTGGCGACCACCAAACAGTCCGACATCCTCGGGATGCGGGCCGAGATCGTGGATCACACGAAGAAGAACCTCGACGAAGTGGTGGCGAACTGGGGATACGTCGTTCGGGACATTCAGATCACCGACATGACATTCGATCAGGTGATCATGGATTCGATGGCGCGCGTCGTGTCCTCGAAGAACCTGCTCGCCGCGGCGTCGAACGAGGGCGCCGCCCTGCTGGTCAAGCGGACCAAGGACGCGGAAGCGGAGGCGGCGTACAAGACCATTGGCGCGGCGGCCGAGAAGACGGCGTCGGGGCTTCGCGGCGAAGGACTCGCGCTCTTCCGCACGAACGTCGCGGCCGGAATGAAGACCGCCGCCGAGAGCCTGAAGGAAGCGGGCGTGGATCCGAACTTCCTGCTCTTCCTCGAGTACACCGACGCACTGAAATACGTCGCCGACCACTCGCAGGGCAAAGTGCTGTTCATGGACAGTGGCGCGGGCGCGGCGACGAAGGTCGTGCAGGGCATCCTCAGCATGGCGGCCGATGCGGCGATCATCCCGCCGCCGCCGCCGGCGCCCCCGACGACGACCTCATAACAGCTCGCGAGGGCAATGATCTCTGCGTGGCGGGCGATGGTCGTCGCACGGTGTCTGGCGGCTGTCGTCTGTGTTCCACTGACTGGCGCGCCGATGCACCAGGGCGCTGCGCCCTCGATGCTGTGGGGATCGCTGCGGCCGGGCCCATACGCGGTGGGATACCGTGCCGAATGGGCCCGCGATCTGTCCCGAACCTGGCGGCTGACGCGGCGCGCCGGGGTGCGATTTATGCCCGATTCCGTTGGGCGACCGGTTCGCGTCACCGTCTGGTATCCCGCGGCGGCGGGCACCCGGTCGGTACTGATGCGGTTCGGGGACTACACGCGGGTCGAGGCGCCGGGAGCGTTCGTGGACTTCGCGCGTCGGCTCGATCAGCGCGACCGGAACGCCGTGGCGGCGATGGTCCGGCCGAACGAGGTCGCGGGGCTGCTCGCACTGCCGATGGTCGCGTACCACGAGCCGGTGCCTGCGCCGGGTCGGTTTCCGCTCGTATTGGTGGTCGCGGGGCTCAACGCGGAAGCCACCGCGCAGGTCGTGCTCGCGGAGTTTCTGGCGAGTTATGGGTACGTGGTCGCTGTGGTGGCGTGGACGGGCGTAAACGAGGAGCAGTTCGACGCGACGCGGACGCCGACGGGGATCGAGGCCACGCTCCGGGACGTCGAGATGGCGTGGTCGCTGCTGCGCACGCGACCAGACGTGGATCCCGGGCGGCTCGCGGTGGTGGGGCACAGCCTGGGCGGGGTCATCGCCGTGCTCGCGGCGATGCGAAACGGGGACGTCGGCGCGGTCGTCGGGCTCGACGCGACGTACGGCTTTGCGAGCGCGGCCGATGCATTGACCGGTTTCTACGCGTTTGCGCCGCGGAACATGGTGGTCCCGCTCCTCGACGTGCGCCGCGCGGCGGGCGAGCAGGGTGCGGCGCTGGATCTCGGGGCCGAGCACGCGTTCACATACTCGGACCGCACGTTTGTCACGCTGCACAATATCCGGCACAGCGAATTCAGCAGCTACGCACTCATCGCGAGCGCCACGCATCAGTCGCCGCTGCCAAGCGACCGTGTGACACCCGGGTGGTCGCGGGAGACGGCCTCGGTCCGGTACCAGCAGGCCACGCGGCTGGTGCTCGACTTCCTCGACGCGAAGCTCAAGGGCGACTCCTCCGGCGTGACTCGGCTCGCGGCCGAGGCCGCGGGCTCGCCGGGGGCGGTGCTGTCGCACGAGGCCGCAGCGCCACTGCCAATGTCCGCCACGGAGTTGGTGACACTGGCGGGCGCCAGGGGATTCGACGCCGCCGTCGATCGGCTCCGTCATGACGTCGCGGACGCGGGGACCAGTGCGGCGGTGGATGTGGCCGCGCTCAACGCGCTGGGATACTCACTGCTCGGCCAGCAGCGGGCGCACGACGCGGTCAACGCGTTCCACCTCGTGGTGATTGCCGATTCGACGTCGGCGAATGCGTTCGACAGTTATGGGGACGGGCTCTCGGCCGCGGGGCGGGCCGCCGACGCATGTACCGCGTACGCGAAGGCGCTCGCGCTCGCGCCATCCGATACGACACTCAGCGCGGCGGATCGGGACGCGTTGGTCACGGCGGAGACGGGGAGGCATTGCTAGGGGACGCGCGGACGAGCGGGTATGCGCCGGTCAATGGGCTCAGGCTCTACTACGAGAGCTCGGGCGCGGGCGAGCCGCTGATCGTGTTGCATGGGGGGCTGGGATCGACCGAGATGTTTGCCCCGCTGCTGCCGGAGCTCACGACGCGCCATCGCGTGATCGCGGTAGACTTGCAGGGGCACGGCCGCACGGCGGACATCGATCGTCCGCTGCGATACGAGACGATGGGCGATGACATCGCTGCGCTTATTGCGGATCTCGGACTCGGCCAGGCCGACCTCCTGGGGTACTCGCTCGGCGGGGGCGTCGCGATGCGCACCGCGATCCAGCATCCCGCGATCGTCCGGAAGCTGGTGGTCGTCTCGACCGCCTTCGCGCGGGATGGATGGTATCCCGAGGTTCGCACGGGGATGGCGCAGGTCAGCGCGGCGTTGGCGGAGCAGTTCAAGCGGAGTCCGGTGTACGCCGCGTATTCCCGCATCGCGCCTCGGCCCGAGGATTTCCCGGCGGTGCTGGACAAGATGGGCGCGATGCTCGCGCGCGAGTACAACTGGTCGGCCGAGGTGGCGGCGATCACCGCGCCCACCATGTTGGTGTTCGGGGATGCCGATTCCATCCGTCCCGCACACATGGTTGAGTTCTTCGGACTGCTGGGAGGCGGCACGCGGGATGGCGGATGGGACCGCTCGGGGATGTCGAATGCCCGGCTGGCGATTCTCCCGGGCGAAACGCATTACAGCGTGCTCAGGTCGCCGGTGATCGGATCGGTCGTGCTCCCGTTTCTGGATGCGCCACTGCCGGAAGGGAGCTAGGCGTAGCCCTTTGACGCGGGAGGCTTCGTCGCCGCGTCGGCATCCCGTGTCCGCCAGAGTGCGATCGCGCCGATCGTGCCAGCGGCGGCGTTGACGGCCCCGGCGATGGCGTTGAGCGGCGCGATCGGCCCGTAGACGATCGTGGCGAAGTGGTTCGCGGCGACGAGCAGATTCAGGACGACGAGCGCCGCAGCGAGCAGGCGCTCCGCCGCGGGGTCCCGCCGGCGCAGGGTCCGAGCGATCAGGATGTACATGGCGAGGTTCCAGAGCGCGATCTCGCGTTGCCAGCCGGCGGCGCCCCATGATGACAGTGCGCCCAACTGTGCCGGAATGATCAACAGGCCCAGGCAGGAGAGCGCCGTCAACGCGGCCATGAGCCGCAGGTACGCGCGCACGAACGGTCCCACGTCATCCTCCCATGTTAGTAGCGACGTCGGTTGCGAGGTCGGCTGCGGCCGTCGTCGCGTCGTGCGCGGTATTCGTGGTCATGGCTGTGGGGCCGAGAAGCCGACGACGTGGCCGCCGGGCTCGCGGATGTAGAACTCCGTGGTTCCATAAAACGTGTCGTGGCGCGGCTTCTCGATGGGCGCGCCGCGCGTGCGGCGCTCGAGGACGTCCAGGTCGGCCACCGACGGCACGGTAATGAACAAGACGGCGCTCCGACCATTCAGGTCCGCCGCGCCGGCGGGGTCCGCGGCAATCACCGAGGCGCGGGTTTGATACATGATCTCGATGGCGTCCTTCTTGACGCTCGCGAACACGAGTGCGCCGTCCGGTCCCGGGACCGCGTTCTCCTTCGTGAATCCCAGCTGCTCGGTCCAGAAGCGAATCGAGGGCTCGACCGCGTCCACGATCAACACGGGTGCGAGCGCCAGGAGGGAATACGTTTGGGCGGGAGCGGCATTGGGCGTCATGGCATTCGCGGCGGCGAAGGGTGGGGAGGGGTGCGAGGGTGCCTGGGCGGGCGCATGCACCGCAGCCACGAACGGCACCGCGAGGATTGGCAGCATCATCCGATGCGACGGTCACGGCCGGCTCCGGGTTGCGGTGGCCACTAGTCTAAATTAGACTTGTATGCGCGTCAAGAGGAAAATGCCCCTGTGCCGCCGCCCGCCCAATCGCCCATCGCTCGCCCGTGACCCGTTCTCCGGATCTGTCGCTCGCTGACCTCGTGGTGTTGAGTATGTTGGCCGAGCGGCCGACGCACGGCCATGAGCTGTGGGTGGAGCTGACGCGCCGGCAGGTGTGGAAGTGGGCGGCGATCTCTCGGCCCCAGGTCTACTACTCCCTCAAGAAGCTCGAGGCCGCAGGCGGCATCCGGCGCGCGCGCGATCGCGATCCCGCGCTCGGGCCGGAGCGCACCGTGCTGGAGCCGACGGCGAGCGGGCGGCGCATGTTGACCGACGCGCTGGCACGCCCGGAGTGGGCGACCCAGCGTCCGCCGTCGCCGTTCCTGACGTGGATGGTGCTGTCGTGGCAGGCGCGGCCCGATGACTTCGTCGCGCAGGTCGAGCGTCGCCGCCAGTTTCTGCTCACCCATCTCGCGGAGGACCGGGTCGCGCTCGAGGCTATCATCGACGAGACGTGGCAGAACTCCGACGCCGCGATGATCGTGCGGCTCGGAATCCAGCAGTTCGAGGCTGAGCTGAAGTGGCTGAACAAGGTGCAGGCGCGCCAGCGGCCGGGGTAGGCGTGTGACGCTGCGCCCGATTACACGGCCGGCGTCGGCGCGCCGGGACGGGGGCGGTGGTCCACGCGGATCACACGCGGCTCATGGCCCGTGACGGCCAGAAATCGGCGAAGGTCGGGCTGGGAGATCACGAGCGTCGCCGTGTTCACCAGCGGGTGCGCCTGGACGGCCTCCGCGCGCCACACATCATCATCAACCAGCAACGTCACCTCGTGACGCGGATCGTTGATCAGCGACAGGATCGTCACCGCACCGGGCGTGACTCCCAGGTACCGCTGCAACCGCTCGGCGGATCCGAGGCTCAGTCGGTCGGCCCCGATCGTTTGTGCCACCACCGCGAGATCGACCGCCTTCTCGCACAGCGTCACGAGGAGCCAGTGGCGCTGCCCCTTTTTGTCCCGCAAGAACAGGTTCTTCGTGTGCGCCGCCCCAGTCGGCGGCACCGCGCGATCGGCCTCCGCGCACGTGAAGACCGCCTCATGGTCGTACCGCTCGTAGGCGATCTGGTGCGCGTCGAGTGTGCTGTAGATGTCCATGGCCATCAAGTTAGGGACGCGACGCATCGGCACGCAGCGCCCGACGCGTCGCGGTCATCGGCATCGTGCGACGCGTTAGAGCAGCGGCGCGATCGTCGCGCGCGCGTCGGCCGACGTGACGACCGGGATCACCTCGAACTCCACCAGGTCGCTCCAGGCAGCCGTCCACGGCGCAAAGAGCTCCGGGTCGTCACACTCCATGAGCTGGAAGCAGCGGTCCCAGTTGGTCTCGACCCAGCTCGACACGTAGCGGAGGCCATCGGGAATCGATCGGCCGCCGTCGCGGACACGCCGGTACACGGCCACGGCGTCGCGGTTCTTGAATCGTTCAAGCACCATGTAAAGCATGGCTCCCCGGTCGAAGCAGAGGGGTCGGGCGGGAACGATCGGCGATCCGGGTAGCGGAAACGCGATCGTCAGGCGAACATCGAAGTGAGACAGGACGCGCGCACCCGGCGGGACGGTGCGGGGCGCGTGCAGGCACCCCACGACGCGACGCGTTCGGCAAAGGTGAGGGACGGAACGTCGATGACGACAGATCCGGGTGTCATTACGGCACTCTACTACTATCCGATCAAGTCGTGCCGGGGCACGGCGCTCGACGAGGGGACGATCGCCGCGCGTGGGTTCGTCGAGGATCGCGCGTGGATGGTGACCGATGCGAACGGCATATTTCAGACGCAGCGTGAGATGCCGCGGATGGCGCTCATCGCGCCGCGGGCCGAGGGCGACGGGCTGGTATTGACCGCGCCCGGAATGCCGTCGCTCCCCGTGGCTCGCCGAGCCGAGGGCGCGCGACGCGACGTCGCCGTCTGGGCGTCGGTCTGCGCGACGGTCGATCAGGGACCGGAGCCCGCAGCCTGGCTCTCCGCGTTTCTCGGCGCGCCGTGCCGGCTCGTCCGCATGGCCGACGACTTCGTGCGGCACACCGACCCGGAATACAGCATCGGGCTCGACGACCAGGTCGGCTTCGCCGATGGCTATCCCTTTCTCCTCACCGTGGAGTCGTCGCTCGCCGATCTCAACTCCCGGATGACGGTGCCACTGCCGATGAATCGATTCCGGCCAAACATCGTCGTCCGCGGCCCCGCGGCCTACGCCGAGGACAGCTGGCAGCGCATTCGGATCGGGGGCGTGCCGTTCAGCGTGGTGAAGTCGTGTGCGCGGTGTCCGATCACGACGGTCGATCAGGCGACCGCGGAGACCACCATGGAGCCGCTGCGCACCCTCGCGACCTATCGGCACGTGCGCGGGCGGGGCGTCATGTTCGGCCAGAACCTGATCCACGGCGCACGTGGGACGATCCGGCTGGGCGACCCTGTCGAGATCGTGCAGCTCGCGATGGCTGGTAACGGTGCCCACCAAACCCGAGGATGACATGACCAAGCGCAGCGCGACCGCGTGCGCGATCCTGTTGGCCGTGATCGGCGTGCTCCTCATCGGACTCGGCATCGTCGCGCGACAGCGGGACAACGTCGTCGGCGGACTGGCCATCGGGATCGGTGTCCTGTCCTTCTTCTTTGCGAACTACGCGCGCAACTACGCCGGTCGGCTCGACCACTAGGCGCTCCAGTAGCAGGCTCCGCTCGCGCGTCCTCCCGCGTAGCGGTCGATCCAGGAGGGTCGCCGGCGCGCGACCCTCCGCACGCGTAGCAGATGCGTCGCCCGTGCCGCCGAGCCTCGGCGCTACCGAGCTCGTGCGTGGCGATTGCATCGGCGCCTCAACAGCCTGGCGTCGTGCGCGCATCACACTCGCATCTCACGCGCATCAGACTTGCATCACACTCGCATCCGCGCGTGGCGGGTCGAGGTCCGGGTCGTCGTCCTCATATGCCGAGGAGCGGCCGCGAAGTTGACGCGTCCGACACGCCTCGCACCGGTTGCTGGCCCGATGGGGTGGCCGTGCCGCCAGCCATTCAGCACCCCCGCGGGCCCGCGATCGCTCAGGACCGCCGCCGGACGCGATCGACCGGCCGGCAGCGTTGGGCGTCCCACTCGGCAACCGATACGGAGATCACTCCCATGCATTACCGGACCACACGCGCCGTTGTCGGCGCGGCCGCCCTGCTCGCAGGCCTCGCGATCGCAGGCTGCAGCAAGGACAGCCCGACCGGACCGACGTCACTCTCCGTGGCGGCGCACTTCGACAGTCTGTACGTGGCCGCGATCGCGGCACACACGCATGGCGATTCCACGCGCGCGGCGGTGCTGTCGTTCATGGAGCTTGCGACCGCCTACGGCGCGGTCCCGACGACCGTCAGCGTGACCACGGCGACCGGCGTCGAGCAGTGGAAGGGGGTCGCGCTGGAAGTCGCCGATACGAGCACGACGGCGTCCGCCAACGTCCAATACCTCGCGGCGACCTACAGCGACGCCAACGTCACGAACGTGATGTACAGCGCGATGCAGATCGGCACGGCGTCCGCGGATACGGTCGCGATCCTGCTTGCAGCCGATACGATCGAGGTCACCGGCGCGGGAACCGCCGCCGCGACGCTCCTGTCGGATGGCGGGGCGTGCACCGTGGCGACCGGCCTGACGAACCCATCGATCGCCGCCGGCGCCAACTTTGTGTGCAACATCGCGACGATGCAGTTCGCGGCCAACGTCACGTTCCCGGCGACAGCAGGGGTCGATGCATCGCTGCAGTCAATTGCGTACGCGGCCGTGTCGATGAAGGGTCCGCGATTTACGACGGGATCGCCGTAATTAGAGCACGAGTTAGGAGTTAGGTGTTGGCTGATCGCT
>Ga0302324_100013386_pt1 | contig 16640 bp, 14 predicted proteins | sample Palsa_T0_1_FD_201949 | JGI IMG/M metagenome (GOLD analysis project Ga0302324, IMG submission 201949) | Peat permafrost microbial communities from Stordalen Mire near Abisko, Sweden - Palsa_T0_1 | ecosystem: Environmental > Terrestrial > Soil > Palsa > Peat permafrost | place: Sweden: Abisko...
ACACGTATTATTACGTCGTTCAGCCGCTCCAAGGATCGGCGGAGATCTGCCAATCCAACCAGGCTGCGATTCCGATACCGAAGTAATTGATGTTGTCGATCCATTCGGTCCGAGGCCCCAACGCCGCTAAATTTGCCGCGTTGGGGCCTTGCCGGTTTCAAAGGCCTGGTGTTGTGAAGTTCGCACGCTCCCAGGACGATGAACGTGCAGTGGCCTCTGTCACTTGGGCGGGTCACTGGAGCGAAAATATGAAGTACACAATGAAACATCTTTCTTATGCTTTAGCGGCGATCGGTTTGTTGCTGGGCGGCGTCCTTTCTGGAGCACCCGGCCAACAACCGGTCTTTGTTTATCTCTACGCCAAGGTCACGGACCACGTGAATCTGGCTATGACGGAAGACCGGTTGCGCCAAATCCTGCCTATGGTGCAGCGCTACCAGCAGTCGCATCCCGAGGCTCATGCCTCAGCCACGATTCTGTTTTCCGGCGCGGTGAGTAAAGCGCTCGAGCAGCGCAATGGGCAGACCCACATTCTGGACTTCGTGAGGGACTACATCCGCCGCGGGGTGATCGAGGCGGGTTACGACGGAACCGACGAGCCAACCTACGACGTCCGTCCCACGTTGAAATTGACGATGCGGGAGCCGCCGGAGGAGCGTTGGAAGATACGGCAGAAAGTGGCGGACCAGTTTCTTGCGGATGCCCGTAACCCTTTGACCGGGGATCCCGATAGCGGGGATGGCGGGCTCAAGGAAATGCAGGAAGTGTTCGGGAAGGCGGCAGATATCCGGGGACTGGATCTGGCGACGGCCACCTATCGTCCCGCGCCGCACGTGAGACGGACTCCGGCGCCCCCGGGAACGCCTGTTCCCGGACCGGACGAATTCGGCCCGAAGACCGGAGTGTTCCGGGAGGCGGGCGGCGACACGGAAACCCTGCAAATGCTGGCCAAGTACAACACCACCGCGATCCTGTCCGGCATTTTCGCCGCCAATCCCGCTCAAATCCCCGGTTATAACGCGGAGACTACCCATTTTGGCCAGATCATGTCTCCGGTCCCGGATACCGCTCCGGAGGTTTTCTGGCAGGATAATACTTTGCGGCTGTCGGAAGGAGCCCCGCCGGTTCGTCCCGTCAAGGCGGTGGATGGCGTGGAAATATTCAAGACCGTTCTGGACAAGGCCAATCGCTCGACGCTGCAGGTGGTGCAAGTAGAACTGGGCGCGCTGGACGACTACTTGAAACCGGAATTCGCCAGGACCTCTCCCAACGCGCCGCTGCGTTATGCTTATGCGCATCCTCAAGCCCCTGAGTTGCCTCTCGATATGCTGCGTCCGGCAGCCGAGGTAAGGGCCGCGTGGTCCAAGGAAGACGCACTCCTGACGTGGCTCAGCGGGGAATATTTCGGCGCCAATCCCGGCAGCCAGTTCCTCTCGAACGCCCGGCTTTCGAAAATGGCGGGCGCCAGCACCGGCTTCCGTGTATCCACGGACAGCCTGCGTACCGAAATGACGGCCGCGCTGCAAAAACTGGGCAATGACACGCATCCGTTCGACTATCTGCATGTGGACGGTCATTTTCTTTCGCTGGCCGAGCTGTTCCAGGTGCTGACGGATGAATTGGCGGAATTTCACAAGACGGGTAAGCTGCCGCAATCCGTTACAGTCGCCAAGATCTATGGACCGTTTCGCCTGGTGACCGGCCATGGCCCGAATGTGGGTGACCTCACCGCGGGAGACCTCGAAAGCCTTTGTGCGGACATCGATGCGCCGCTGCATGACGACACCTCCAGCGACGTACCCCACAATAGCGTTCCACCGCTGCTGAAACTGAAGGACATGGACTTGAATCCGGCTCAAATGCTGCGGCTCATGGGTCTGGCTTTGTCCAATCCCGCTCCCGAGGCGAAAATCCCGGTGCGAATGCTCTACCTGCTGGGAGAGGCAGGCACTATTTTGCCGAAGACCCGGCCGCTATACGATATTGGTTTTGTGTGGACGCTGAAGCCGGCTCCACTGGCCATCAGCCAGTGAAGATCTGGCAGTGAAGATCTGGATTTCACGTGGCGCAGAGAATTGCCGTTAAGCAATCCGGGAAGCAAGCCAAGGCTCGGCTGGCGCCTCACGCCTCGAAGGGCATTGGTCCGCTATGGATGGCGCTGGCGCCGATTATCCTTCTGGCTGGCTTCTTCCTGGTCGATCGCATCAATTCCAGCCCGCATCTTCTCGAAGCCTTCGGCGGGGCACTGGGAGCGCTGGCCATCTTCTTTCTGGCGCTATACCGCCAGGTAGTCCGCACGGGCCGGACTCTGACCTTCGAGTTTGTGCCACGGCCGGTGCATTACGTGCAATTCGCGATGCACACCGCGGTCTACGTTTATTGGGGATGGTACTGGCGCGAGGTGTATCACGATGTGTCGTTGATCGCCGCGCAGATTGTCTTCGCCTATGCGCTGGACATGCTGGTCGGCTGGTCCCGCCGCGACAACTGGGTGCTCGGTTTCGGACCAATTCCCATCGTCATGAGCACCAATCTGTTTCTGTGGTTCAAGGACGATTGGTTTTATCTGCAGTTCCTGCTCATCGCTACCGGCGTACTGGGCAAGGAATTCATCAAGTGGAAGCGCGACGGCCGGCTCACTCACATTTTCAATCCGTCGGCTTTTTCGCTGTGTGTTTTCTCCATCGCCCTGATTGCGACGCGCAGCACCAATATCAGTTGGGGCGTGGACATCGCGAGCACATTCCACAAGCCCCCGCACATTTACCTGGAGATTTTTCTGCTGGGGTTGGTGGTCCAGGCTCTGTTTCGGGTGACGCTGGTCACGCTTTCTGCCGCCGCATCGCTGTACGTTCTGGGTCTCTGTTACACCGGAATGACGGGAGATTTCCAGTTCATCGACTCCAACATTCCGGTGGCCGTGTTTCTGGGCCTGCATCTGCTCACTACCGATCCGGCGACTTCGCCCAGGCGGGATTTGGGAAAGATTATTTTCGGCGCGCTCTACGGCGCGGCGGTATTTGGCGCGTATGGCGCTCTGAAATTAATTGGCGCTCCGGAATTCTACGACAAGCTATTGATTGTTCCGCCCCTCAATTTGTCCGTCCAGGCGCTGGATCGGTTCAGCGAGTTTGTAGCGGCCAGGTTCGGGGCGCTGAGTGCGACGTTGCGGAATAAACCGAGGCTGACGAATTACGCCTGGATGGGCGTTTGGGTGGGCCTGTTTGTCACCATGACGGCCAGTGGATTCCTGGTCAAAGGCAAGAACCATCCTGGTTCCAGCCCGGAGTTTTGGGAGCACGCCTGCCAACAAGGCCGCTCCAGCGCCTGCGCGACGTGGATGAATGTATTGAAAGGGCGCTGCGAGGACGACTCGGCCGCCTACTGCCTGAAGCTGGGACAGGTATTGAACGAAGGCCGGTTGGTGAAGCGGGATGAGGCCCAGGCGGGAGTGATGTTCGGCCGGGCGTGCGACTCTGGCCTGCAGGAAGCCTGCTTCAGCTTAATCACGTTTATGAAAAAGGGCGGAAACGACGCGCTGGCCGCGGCTTGCGACCGAGGGGATGGCGCAAGCTGCTTTATTTTGGGGTCCCTATTCAGCGGCGGCGCGGGCGTGCCCAAAGATCCGGCCCTGGCGCTTGAGCTCTTTCAGAAGTCCTGTGACGTGGGGTGGTGGCGGGCCTGCGGACGCCTGGGCGTCAGCTATCTCAACGGCCAAGGCACGGCTGTGAACCCCGGTTTGGCGATCGCGAGTTTTGAGAAGGGGTGTCAAGGCCAAAACGCCGCCAGTTGTTTGCAAGCGGCTCAATTCTATCGGAAGGAAAAGGTGGGAGATAAGACGGAAGCGCGGGCTCGGCGGCGCTTCCAGCAGGCTTGCGATCTGGGCCTTCAAAGCGCCTGCGAAGAGGAAGCGAATGCCGCTGCGGGGTTCGCTCCGCGTTGAACTGTGTGTGGAAGAAGTACCAACATGGCCGATACCAGTACCGTTCAAACCATTCCAGCCAAATCGGTACTCCGGTCGTGTTGACGCAGCAGGGTTTCTCGTTTATTTTGGAGGATCAATTCCTCCGGAGGGGGACCATATGAGGCTGGCAAAGGGTGCGGCGCGAAGGGCCGTGGATCGGCCAGTTCGCGTGGGCCAGCTCGGAGCATTCGTTCTGTTGGCGCTGGTGTGCCTCCACTTGGTGTACATTCAGCCGTTGTGGGGAAGTTTGGGTGGCAGCATATCCGGCACGGTCACCGATCCGAACGGTCTAGCTGTTGCGGGCGCCAGCGTGACGGCCAGCAACACCGCCACGAATGTCCGCCAAACCATTACCACCAACTCGGTTGGCGTCTATTCGTTTCCGGATCTGCCGGTAGGGACTTATGAGATTGCGGTGGAGGCCACATCGTTCCGCGCTTATCGTCAAACAAATCTGGCGGTGGATGCCGATAGCAAGCTGCGGGTAGACGCGGCGCTGGTGCTGGGCGATCAGCGGGAGAGCGTCACCGTGGCGTCGGCGGCGGAAAGGGTGGACACCGTAAATACGCAATTAGGCGAAGTCATCGACGGGAGCAAGATCGTCTCGGTCCCGTTAAACGGACGCAGTTTTACCGACCTGCTGGCTTTGCAGCCGGGCGTGGCGCCCACCACCACCATCACCGGTAACTCGATCCAGGCGGCGGGCGCGGCCATTCTCTCGCCTTCCGGCGATCTGAACGCGGGCACCTTGTCCATCAATGGGCAGCGCGAATACGCCAATGGCTTTACTGTGAACGATTCGGATGTGGTGGAGCGCTTCACCATGGGCGCAGCTATCGTTCCCAATCTCGATTCCATCGCGGAGTTCCGCGTTCTCACAGGCAATTTCGACGCCCAATACGGCAATTACGCGGGCGGGCGAATCAACGTCATCACGAAATCCGGAAGCAATCAGTTTCACGGGTCGGCGTTCGAGTTTCTGCGCAACACCGATCTGGATTCCCGCAATTTCTTTTCTCCGGACCGGGGAGTCTTTCAACAGAATCAGGCAGGCGGGCTGTTCGGCGGACCGATTGTTAAGAATAAAGTATTCTTTTATGCCGACTATCAGGCCACGCTGCTTACGGAGGGCGTTGACACGGGGTTGATTCAGGTGCCTTCGCTCGCGAACCGCAGCGGAAACTTTTCGGACCTCGCCAGTCAGTTGACCGGCACGGTGAGCGGGCCGTATTGGGCCAATCAACTGAGCGGCAAGCTGGGGTACGCGGTCTCGGCGGGCGAGCCCTACTACACGCCTGGTTGCGGCAGCTCTTCGCAGTGCGTTTTTCCCGGCGCTGTTATTCCAAAACAGATTTGGTCGGGGCCGGCGCAGAAGCTGCTCCAATATATTCCGACGCCCAACCTGCCGAACAACTACTTCTCGACGTCGGCCGTGGACGAGACGCTCCGGGACGATAAAGGCGCCCTGCGGATGGACGCCAATACGCGCTTCGGAACGCTCTCGGGCTATTATTTCGCCGACAATTATACCCAGGCGAATCCATATCCGACACTCCAGGGAGGAGCGAATGTTCCGGGCTTCGGCGCATTGAATCTGGGCCGCTCCCAGTTGGCCACTGTGGGCCTCACCACCACTTTCGGATCGGCGAACGTAAACGAAGCGCACTTTTCCTACGTGCGCGCGGTCAATGACGTGGGCACGCCCCAGGGAACGGTGGGAACCAGCCTGGCCTCGCAGGGATTCGTGACGCCGTCGGGCCAGCCCAGCATTCTGCCGCAGCGGCCGGGCATCGCCGGCGTGGAGAACGTAATTTTCAATAATTTCATTATCGGATCGACGATTACCGGTCTTAATCAGACCGACAATACGTTTGAATACCGCGACAGTTTTTCACACATCGTGGGCGCCCATACCATCATGCTGGGCGGCGAATTGATGTTCAGCCAGGTTAACGCCAACGCCGACGTGCAGTCCAACGGCACATTTTCGTTTTTCGGCTCGGAAACGGGCGTGGATTTCGCAGATTTTTTGATTGGCGTCCCCAGCTTTTATAAACAGGGCGATGCGCGGCCGTTTTATATGCGGAATCATTATGGATCGCTCTTCGTACAGGATAGTTGGCGGGTTCGTCCGCGCCTGACTTTGAATTACGGCCTGCGCTGGGACGTGATCATGCCGTGGTACGAGAAGTACAATCAGATTCAAACGCTGGTTCCGGGCGAAAATTCGGTGGTCTATCCAGGGGCTCCCACTGGGTTGGTTTTTCCGGGCGATCCAGGAGTATCACGGGCCTTAGCGCCGGTGCGCTGGAACGATTTTTCTCCGCGCCTGGGTCTGGCATGGGTTCCGCACGGCGAGAGCGGTCTGGCTCGCAGGCTGTTCGGCGATTCGGATAAGACCAGTATCCGGGTTGGATTTGGCCGCTTCTTCTCGGCCATCGAAGGGGTTTCAGCGGGTGTAATGGCGGGCGATCCGCCGTATGGCAGCACTTACTCCAGCCCCGCGCCGCCGTTGTTTTCCGATCCGTTCATTACGGCTTCCACCGGCTATAACAACGGGCAACGATTTCCGCTGTTCTATCCGCCGTTGGGCGTGACGGCCAGCAATCCGGATCCAAACGTCGGTTGGGCTAACTTTATCCCGATATCCGGCCTGCCAGGCTACAAGCCGGACGGCGTCACCCCGTATACCGACCAGTACACGCTCTCTATTCAACGTGAGTTGGGCGGCAGCACACTGGTAACCGCCAGTTACGTGGGCAGCGAGAGCCATCATTTGCTGACGTTGGTCGAAGCCAATCCCGGCAACCCGGCGCTGTGCCTCAGCCTGAGCCAGGTCAGCCAAGTGGCCGCGGGAAGCCCCACCTGCGGACCTTTCGGCGAATCCAACGTTTTCACCACCCCAACGGGTCAGGCGATCAACGGCACGCGGCAGGTTTTGGGGTCCAATTTTGGCAGCGTGGACTGGCTGACGACGATTGGCAACGCCAACTATAACGCGCTACAGCTCAGCGTCCGGCACACCAGCCGGCGGCTCGAATTGTCGGCGGGCTACACCTACAGCAAGTCCCTGGATAACTCATCCAGCATCTCGGAACAGTTGAATCCTTACAACTACCGGGCCACTTATGCGCCGTCCGCGTTCGACCTGAAACATAACTTCGTGGCCAGCTATCGCTATGAACTGCCTTTCGACCAACTCTTCCGGGCGCGCAACAAATTCACCCAGGGGCTGACCCAAGGATGGATTTTATCCGGCATCACGCGGTTGTCCACGGGTTTCCCGGTTACGTTCACCAATGCCGCCGATACCTCGCTGCTCGGCACGCAGCCCAACGGAGTGAATTCTTACGGCGCGGATCTGCCGGATATGATCGGCGGGCCTCTCGATATCAACCACAATCCGCGCAATGGCCAGCCGTATTTCAATACTTCGTTATTCAGCCTTCCGCCGTTGGGATCGCCGGGCACGGCGCCGCACCGGCTGTTCTATGGACCTGGAATCGAGAACTTCGACATCGCGCTTTCCAAGGAAATCCGTTTGGGAGAATCGCGATCGTTGCAGTTGCGCCTGGAGACATTCAACACCTTCAATCACGCGCAGTTTTTCGGACCGGCCTCGGTGGACGGCGAGATCACCAGCTCGGCATTCGGCCAGGTGGTGAGTGCGGACTCGCCCCGGCTGGTGCAACTAGCGGCGAAGATCCGATTCTAAAACAGTTCTAACTAACCCCAGACGGTCACCAACCTACCCGGTCCGCCGCCGGCAACCTCGCGCTCGGGCGTTAGGGGAGCCGGATAAACAAGCTGGACAAATGGCGCAGTTTCGGATACCGTAGGGTGGATGATCAGGTCCCATCGTCGTACAGCGGGGGAAAGTCGCTGGCTGAAAGTCTTGGGTACGCTGAACGAGTATCAGGCGCGGTTATTCGTGGCCGATAAGGCGCTGGATCAGGGGCGAGGGGGAGTTACCCGTTTATCGGAGTTGACCGGGATGTCTCGCACGACGATCGCCAAAGGCCGTGGCGGCTTTGAGCAGCAGGAAAAAACTGGCGGTGGCGGCACGGGGGCAAATCCGGGAGGCGGGTGGAGGACGTAGAAAGGTGGAAGACGCCGACCCAGGGTTGCAGGTACAACTGTGTAAGATCCTGGAAGAGACTTCGGCGGGAGATCCGATGAGCACGCTGCGGTGGACGAATAAATCGACCGGAGCGATGGCGGAAGAGTTGACCCGGCAAGGTCATCCGGTCAGCGACAAGACGGTGGCACGGTGTCTGCGGAAGATGGGGTATTCGATGCAGCTGAAGCAGAAGGTTCGGGAAGGCCCGCAACACCGGAACCGGGATGAACAGTTCCGCTACATCAACCGGCAGGTAGCTTCATTCCGAAAGAGCGGAGATCCGGTGCTGTCGGTGGACACGAAGAAGAAAGAATTGCTGGGAGCCTTTAAAAACGGGGGGCGGACGTGGCGTCCCCAGGGCCAGCCCCATCGAGTCAACGTTCACGATTTCCCGTCCATGGCGGAGGGCAAGGCGATTCCGTACGGGGCATACGAGATCGGAGAAGATCGTGCGGTGGTCAACGTCGGGGTGACGCATGACACAGCGGAGTTCGCTGTGGAAAGTATCCGGCGATGGTGGAAACTGGCCGGGCGCAAAAGGAAGCAAGGGGCAAAGCGACTCCTGATTTGCGCTGATGCCGGAGGAAGTAACAGCAACCGGTCCCGGACGTGGAAGCTACATCTGCGGGAACTGGCGGACGAACTCGGGATGGCCATCACGGTCTGCCATTACCCGCCGGGAACGAGCAAGTGGAACAAGATCGAGCACCGGCTGTCGACGGAGACGCCGAAGACGGCCAACGGGAATTGTCTTGTCTACTCGTTTTATTTTTCGGTGCGCGAGTTCGGAGAGCCGGCTGCGGCCGAAAGCGGCTGGAGTTCGCCGAGCATTGTGGGGATGAGTTCCGAAACGGTCGGGTGAATGTGCACGGCCCGTTGAATGACCGTATACGGCTCTCTGGCATACATCACGTCAAGGATCGAGTGAATGGCCTCGTCGCCGCCGGTTCCAAGGATGGCGGCTCCCAGGATTTCGTGGGTCTGGGCATCCACGACGATCTTCATAAATCCCTGCGTCTCGCCCTTCTCAACGGCACGGCCAACCTTCGTCATCGGCCGCCGGCCAATCAGCGCGCGGCGGCCGCTCTGGCGAACTTCTTCCTCGGTCAAGCCCGCGCGGCCGAGCGGAGGATCAATATACAGAGCATAAGCCGTAATGCGATCGCTGACTTTGCGCGAGTCATTGTCCAGAAGATTCGCGACGACGATTTCAGAATCGTTAAAGGCTGTGTGGGTGAATGCGCCTTTTCCGTTGCAATCCCCTAACGCCCAGATTCCCGGGACGCTGGTGCGCAACTGGTCATCAACGACAATGTACCCGCGTTTGTCGACGGCAACGCCAGCCTCCGTGAGCCCGAGGTCATCGGTACTTGGACGGCGTCCCACCGCCGGCAGGACGTGTGACCCGCTTACCTCGGGATGGCCACTGGCGCAGTCAACGTGAGCGAGAATGTCCTCGCCGCGCCTCGAAAAGCCAATACAAGTTGCGTTCGCCCGAACGTTGATGCCTTCGTGCTCCAGGATCTCCCGGATGGCGGTCGAGACATCCTCATCCTCGTGCCGAGCCAACTGCGGCCCTGTGCCCACCGACGCGCGGAACTCCTGCGGAGTGTGGTGGTCATTCGGTGGAGATCGTAGCAATCTGGGTGCCTGCCACAGCGATGTTCGGATAAAACGCGGCAAGATCCAGATGCTGCTGGTGTTCTTTCGGGCAATAGTGGCCGCGCGCAAGCGTTAGGATCAGGGGATCGTCGCCCTGGAGTTCGCTGAGCCTGCGTGGTGTGCCCGTGTGATGGGGCAACTGATAGTCGGGAAAAACGTTTCCGGGTACGAGATCATAGCGCATGATTGGATTCCTTTCAATCCCGCCTCAATGCGGCGTCACGCCATCCGTTCCACCCATTGAGCGCGCCATGCGGGAGCCACGAATGGATCCGCAAAGTACTGTGTTTCCCGCGCAACCTTGTCGCCCCTGAACTCCATAATGCTCACGGTGTAGGACGGCTTGTCGTCATACGTCAGGATGAATTCGGTGACCCAAAGATCACCGCCGCCAATGATTCGTCGGACGGCAAACCGCTTCTTGCTCGGCTGACTCGCGCGTTGGTTCTGTATGTTGCGGCGACCGAGGGTTCGCTCGCCTGACTGCGGGTATTCCAGTACCGCGTCCTCGTGATAGATGCGGTGCTCCGTTTCAAAATCGTTGGCATCGGACGCCGCCCAATGCTGATCCAGTGCCGCACGGATCTCTTGATCTCGCACTCCAGAATACTGCTCCTCCTTTTGTTGATCGTTCATCTTGAGCCTCCAACTGAACCGGTACAGTGACGGTTCACGGCAGCCCAAGAATCGCGCCCTGCCGCACACCGAGCCGCGACCGTCAGGGAGCGGTCTTGTCACTGTACATCTTCTATACACGACCGACACCGGGGACCCCTGAACCAGACTCGCGCTGGTCGAACTTGAACCCCAAGGCACGTTCGCTGTCCTCAAGAATCCAAGTACATGATCATCTCCCTTGTGGAATGAAACCCGGGCTGCCCGTCTTCACTACTTCATTAAACCTCTGTCTGGTTTGAATGCGATTGATTTCGTCGAGTGCGTCTTCCGGGAGAGCGGAGATGTTGAAATTCTCCCGCGCGCGAGCCGCGGTCCTGGGGGTTGTGAGCAAGGCCGTACCACGCTGCACCGCCCAGGCTAACAACACCTGTGCGGGCGTCTTTCCAACTCGTCCGGCAATTGCCGAAATGACTGGATCTTCCAGCGGCCCCGGCGTTATTCCGTGCCCCAATGGCGCAAAAGCCAAAAACACGATGTCGTTCTTCTTGCAGAATTCCAGAAGCTCCGTTTCCGGCAGATACGGATGTGCTTCCACTTGGACCACGCCCGGCTTGATTCTCGCCGCTTCGTAAATGGGCAACAGTTCACTCAAGCTGATATCGGAAAGTCCGATGGCCCGGCATTTGCCACTGTCCACTAGACTCTCCATCGCCCGCCAGGTATCGAGCAGAGTCACGCCCTGGTCGTAGAGAATATTGCCGCTTTGATCCCGCGGATCCTGATCGTCCCCCGGTTGAAACGCAAATGGAGTGTGACTGAGATAGAGATCCAGATAGTTGAGCCCAAGTCTGTCCAGACTCGCCTCGAACGCGGGTTCGACGCGCTCAGGCCGATGATTGGTGTTCCACAACTTTGAGGTAACAAAGATGTCTTCACGCGTAATTCCGCCTGCGGCAAGTCCTGCCTGCAACGCCTCGCCCACCTCACGCTCGTTCCGGTATCGTTCCGCACAATCGAAGTGTCGAAATCCAGCTTCTAGCGCGTCCCTGGTCGCACTTATCGTCGCGGCCGCATCGGGAATCAGGGTGCCAAAGCCGAGTACGGGTATACGGCCTTTTCCGTGGTTGAGCGGTATCCTTTTCGTCTGAAAATCGGAAGAGTCGATCATGATTACACCTCGTTAGTAGCTAGCGGCGTCTCCTCAACGGCTCGCGGCGGCACGGCACAGTTCATCCGCCAACTGTCGAATGGGGCGCGCCCCCTTTCCTTGTCCTTCATCCGGTCATAGCTCAAGGCTTGGTGCCTGCTGGCATTGGCTTTGATCTTCATCGCGGAAATCCGAGAGGGTTCGGAAGTTAGGCGGGTTACCCGCCGCCAGAACCCGAAACGCAATGTCTTCCACCAGCCGGCGTTCGATTCCAGGCATATACCAGCAGCTTCGCCGTCATCCGCGGATTGTAAGGCGGCTGGCCCCGTTTCTCGTTGCCGTACCCCTTGTCCATCGCCGGCAGCAGGAACTCCTCGTCAGGAAAGTACGGTCGGTAAGCTCTTGCCATAAGACATTATGGGTCTATTCTGTTTCAGAACGCTAACTGAGCCGCCGCGTTTCAGTCCAATGGTATCGCGCCGGTGTATCGCAGAATATACAGCCCGCCGGTGAAACGGTCGTTGGCGTAAATCAAACCGTTTTCGTCCACGATGGCGTGATTCATCTGGCTGGTCGGCGTGGGATTTTTGGGTGGCGCGGCCGGAATATAAAAACCGATCTCCTCCAGGTGCGGGGGCGCATTGGGAACGCCCCTGGGTCCGTCGACGATATGGAAAATTCGGACGCCGCCGTTAAACCAACTGGCCACCGTTGTGTTTTTAAGATTGGCGTACAGCGGTCCGGGGAAATTGGGGTGCAGATTGTGCGCGCCAAACCGGCCGCCGCGCCCGCACAGTTCGCCATCGTTGGCGTGCAGCGGCGCGGTGTCGATGACCATGGGATTCGTTTCGGCGCGAATATCGAGCAGCCATACCAGCTTCGGCGCATCGGCGCAATTGTCGTGCGTATCCTCGTCCGAGACCAGCGCCAGGCCCCGGCTGAAGATGGGTTGAAAGGTGTGGGTCCAGGCCGGGTACGGCGGCGAAAATTGCGCATGCCCGACAACCTTTGGAGTAAAAGTTTTCGCGCGGCCGGCCTTTACGTCGGCCAGTCCGGAAATGTCCAGGACGAAGGCGCCGCCATCGATATAGGCGACGTAGGCGCGGTCTGGATGGTCCGGCCATACTTCAGTCTGATGCGGCCGGTAGCCGTCGTCGAACTTCGGATGGCGCTTGGGCAAACACTCGGGAAGGCAAACGTCGCCTTTGCGCGTTCCCGGATACCACCAGCGGCCCACTTCGCGCGGATGACGCGGATCGCGCAAATCCAGGATCATGTAAAACTGATCGTCGTTCGGATTGGTGGGATCGAAGTCCGCCGCGCCGGTGGTCAGGTGGGCGAACTCGCCATCCACGAACCACACGCAGTGGATGCCGCGCGAATTGGGTCCCGACGTATCGAAGAACGACAGCTCCAGATCTTCCAGGCGCTTCGCGCTCCGGATGCGCGCCATGTCCGATACATCCAACACCCACAGGCCCGCCGTTTTCTGGCCCTGCTTGAGCGCTTGATTCGCAATCACCAGCACGTTGCCGGAAAGTCCCAGCGAGTTGCAGCGCGTGACGCCAGGCATGGGCGAGGCGAGTTGGTTGATTAAAACAGGATTTTCGGGATGCGTGACATCCACGATGCTGAGGCAGGTGGTTTGCGCTTCATGCGCCAGATAGAGGACGCGCCGGCCATCCGGCCATTGCTGGAGCGCCAGTCCTTCGCCGCCATCGCCATTGCCGTTGAGATCGTTGTGGCCGACCAGGGACACGTTGCTCGATTCCACGGTCGGTTGCGCGCCCACCGGCATGAGTGCAATTCCGGCGAATGCATTCACGAACAGAACGCAGCGTAACAGCCAGGCGAACCGCGGCATGGGCGTGAAACACCGGCGACATTCAGGTTCCACGTCTCCGGGCGTTATGGTCGTGCCAAAGGCACACGCGGCTTCAGCCGGGTTTGTGTCCGGTATGGAGGAGACGCCACTAAAAGTCGCGTGTACCGGGGTCGCGTAAAGTGAACAGTATTGAGGGAAGACGGGCGTCGTCACGAGCATTGCCTCATGGCGTTACGCGATGTGCGCGCCGACAGTATCCACATACACCGCGTACAGCGACTGGCTGGCCGCCATAAACAGCCGGTTGCGCCGCGTGCCTCCAAAACAGATATTGGCGCAGTTTTCCGCCAGGCGAATCATCCCGATAGGCTCGCCATTCGGCGCGATCACTTGCACGCCGGGACGCGCGCCGGCCCACATGTTTCCGTCGATGTCGCAGCGAATGCCGTCGGCTGCCGCCGGCCCGCCTCCACCGGGAACCTCCAGTTGCACAAAACGCTTGCTGTTGCGCAGCGTTTTTCCATCCAGGTCATAAACGCGAACCTCGCGCCCGGTGCCGGTGTCGCAGATGTAAACCTTCTTGTAGTCCGGCGAAAAGCAGATGCCGTTTGGCTCGTTCGGCTCGTCGGTCGCCTTTTCCATCTGTCCGGTTTTGCCATCCACGCGGTACACGGCTTCTTTAATTTCAGATTCTCCTTTAAATCCCTCGTAATAACCGCGAATGCCGTAAGTCGGATCGGTGAACCAGATGCTTCCATCGGGATGCACCACAATATCGTTGGGCGAGTTCAATCGCTTGCCTTGGAATTTGTCGGCAATCACGGTCACCGTTCCGTTGGATTCATAGCGCACCACGCGGCGATTCCCGTGCTCGCACGAAAGCTGGCGTCCTTCGAAATCGAAAGTGTTGCCGTTGCTGAAGCCGGAGGGCGAGCGGAAGACCGTGACGCGGGCGTCCTCTTCAATCCAGCGCATCTGGCGATTGTTGGGGATATCGCTCCACACCATATAACGGCCCACTCCGTTCCAGGCCGGCCCCTCGGCCCACAGGGTGCCCGTGTAAAGGCGCTGGATCACCGTATTGCCGACGATGTAGCGGCGAAAGCGATCGTCGAGGGCGACCACGTCGGGATCGGGGTATTGAACCGGCTGATCCGGAGACCAACTGCGCGGCGTTGGAACGCCGGAAATGGTTTGCGATTGCGCGGCCAAGGGCGCGAGCGCTACACCGCCCAGCGCGGCTTTCAGAAAGGAGCGGCGGCCATGCGCAAGGCCACCTGAGGATGCTGCGTTTTCACGATCGAGTGCGGACATGACTGTCAGTTATACATCAACCGTGGCGCGAGGTCTACTGTTTTTTCTCGGCGGCTTTTTTCTCAGCGGCGCGAGCTCCAGCCAGGATATCGGGCAGTCCGTAATTCCCTTCGTGGCAGGCATACTCAAAGATGGGACCAGAAAACTTGCGCATGAGCGTCTCGCCGGACCATGGCCTGGTCCAGACGCCCGGATCGTCGACAGTAAAACGATAGACGATGGTGTTCTCATCGACGCGCGTAAAACGCTCGACGACGTGCAGTTGCGGGCTGGAGAAAATGTCTTGCCGGGTAGTTGCGGGCGGCCCGCGAAAGTTGGTTTTGTCGGAGAAATTGGTGGAATCCACCACCAACGTGTCGCCTTCCCAATGGCCGCGCGAGTCCCCAGCCAACTGGCGGATGCCGGCCTCGAGGTGCGGACGTCCATCCAATGGAATGGTGCGGACGGCGTGAATCATTTCGGTGAGGATGACAACCGAAGAGCCGTTTTGCAGGATCTGGAAATCGCTGTTATAGGCGGAACCCACCATGGGCGGCCCGTCGGAGCCCCAGGAGATGCAGCGCTCGCCCAAGGTGCGGCTTTCCGCGCTGACGGCGGCCGCGCGATCGCGAGCCAGCGCCACCATTTCCGCCGCTCGCTTCTGCCCTTGCGGCGACAAGGGAGGAAGCTGCCCATCCGGCGGATCGAAAACCATGGAAGTTCGCAAGCTAGGCGAGCCTTTGGCCCACTTATCGCCTTGCCAGATGACGTTGTCATAGTGGATGTCGCTGGCGGACTGGCTATGGTCCTGATCCTCCTTCTTTTTCTGGAAAGCGACCGCTTCGGCTTCGGTAAAAAACTCTTTAGTGCCGAGCTCCTTGGGCCGTTCCAGGGGAAGGTAGGTGGAATTGGTCCAGTAGCCTTGGAAGTCTGGCTGGCCGTCGGAAGTGCGCGGCTGGGTCCAGCTCTTGGGCGTTTTGGGCGCATCTGTTGCGGCAGGCTTGGCGGCAGGCTCGGCGGCTTGGGAAGGCGCGGCTATAGCGGCGATACCAAAGGCTGCCAGAGCACAGGCGTGGAGTCGAAGACGCATCGGGGTCCTCCTATCCTTTAAAAGGCCGGTTTGGCCTTGCTCACGATCATCTCACTTTGGGAGCGCGAACGCTATGGGGATGGCCGGTGCCTGAAGCGTCCCTGGATCCCGCCACACCAGTGCATGCTTGGCTTATAGGGCCAATCCTGATGCGCGCAGGGATAAATCCATCTTCGATCACGCACTAAAGTCCGAAAAGACCGTCGCGGTAGGGCCGTGCGCTACCGCACACGGTTCTCACTTCGGATACGAACGCGGAATCTACTGAGCGAACGACCCGGCCTGCGGCCAGGTCAAAAACGTCAGGAACAAGCGCCCCTTTCTCGCGCATTTTTCACTTCGCCGCAAACCAATGGTGAAAAACGAGTTAATGTCAAATCTCGCAGTCTAGTTCCTTGGGATCGCGCGCCAACAGCACATTCGAAGACGACAGGAGGTCGTGCACCATGGGAACATCCGGTCGAAGATTCCCGCGCGGGTGGCCCAACAGCACATTCGAAGACGACAGGAGGTCGTGCACCATAGGAATATCCGGTCGAAGACTCCCGCTGGGGTGGCCCAACAGCACATTCGAAGACGACAGGAGGTCGTGCACCATGGGAATATCCGGTCGAAGATTCCCGCTGGGGTGGCCCAACAGCACATTCGAAGACGACAGGAGGTCGTGCACCTTGGGAATATCCGGTCGAAGATTCCCGCTGGGGTGGCCCAACAGCACATTCGAAGACGAGAGGAGGTCGTGCACCATGGGAATATCCGGTCGAAGACTCCCGCTGGGGTGGCCCAACAGCACATTCGAAGACGACAGGAGGTCGTGCACCATAGGAATATCCGGTCGAAGACTCCCGCTGGGGTGGCCCAACAGCACATTCGAAGACGACAGGAGGTCGTGCACCATGGGAATATCCGGTCGAAGATTAC
>Ga0302324_100013388_pt1 | contig 16637 bp, 25 predicted proteins | sample Palsa_T0_1_FD_201949 | JGI IMG/M metagenome (GOLD analysis project Ga0302324, IMG submission 201949) | Peat permafrost microbial communities from Stordalen Mire near Abisko, Sweden - Palsa_T0_1 | ecosystem: Environmental > Terrestrial > Soil > Palsa > Peat permafrost | place: Sweden: Abisko...
TTTCGGGCAAACTGTAATCGTTGCCATGCCGCGCCTCATAAATTTCCTCCGCGCATGATGGCCACCATTGTGCGCCATATGCGAGTCCGAGCTACCATCACAGACGATGACATGCGCTACATCCTCTATTACATGACGCAGTAGCACGGGGGAGGAACGGTGGGGCGCAGAAGATCGGTGGCAACATGCGGGATCGTTCTTGCGGCATGGTGGTGTTTCGGTCAGATCCCGGTTGGCAGTCGAACACGAGTCATCGAGGTCCTGGCAGACAGGGATAGCCGTTACAAAATTGCTGGCGAGAAAATACCGGAAATCTCTGTCAAAGCGGGCGAGCCGATCGTCCTGAGGATCACGGCACGGAAAGCCAAGTCCTGGAACCGGGACGGCTCGATTCATGGGTTTTCGCTGTTGCGCGCGAAGGACAGATCGAAAGTAGCCGGTTGGGATTTATTGCTTAGACCTGGCACACAAGAATTTTCGATGATCGCGCCCGATGAGCCGGGCGAGTATGTGGTGGTTTGTACCGTAATTTGTAGCGAAGACCATGAAGGCATGTTCATGAGGTTTGTAGTGACGCAGTAATTATTGGAGGTCGATTCTGTGAAAGGCAAGACGGTCCTGGGCGTGCTTGTGTGTTTTGCTCTGTCGCTGTCGGTTTACACCGAGACGCAACAGCCAGCGACGTTCCATGGTGAAATCTCCGATAGCCAGTGCGCATTTAATGTCCACTCACTTACCAAATCGCACGAAGAGATGCTGAAGTCAAAGTCGGGACTTATGGGGTCGACTCGTTCCTCTTGTTCTCTCTACTGCATTCAGCACTTGGGCGGGAAATTCGTGCTGGCGTCCAAGGGCCACGTTTATCACCTGGATAATCAGGATTTACCGCGCGGTTTCGTTGGAGAGAAGGTGAAACTGCGGGGAATTCTGGATCCGAAAACCGACATCATCCAGGTTGTAAGCATTGATCTGGAATAATATTGTTTCAGTGCGGGTGCGATGTCTGCTCGGCAGGTTGCAGCACTCTGCAGAATCCCAAGTTGTCCTGAAGTCCGTTTGCCTTTGCACAGCTGTTTAGCCCAAAGACACATGCCCGTCAGAGTTATCAGAACTGCTCCACAGAGATGGGATTTTCATGGCGACCCGCCCTTCCGCGCGACGAGTATAGATTTGCATCCGCCGAAGCTGTGAGGACGACATCTCTGCAACTCAGACGGGCAGCAGGAGGGGCCGTCAGCAAGAATTCAGCGAAGGAGATGCCGGGCGTTCCGCCATCGGCCCCCCTCCGCTTCACGCCGGGCCAAATCTGCAAAAGGCCACGGACAACAGTGTGGCGGCACCTTACAAACGATGTGGCTGCTACTCTCACCAAGAAACAAATAACAATCTCTTGACAACCCTGTGACAACTGGCCCGTGACGTTCCTCATACTTAATGGTGGTCAAGTGGTTTTGTATTACGGGGAGAACCCCTAAATGTTCACCATAAGAAGGTCCGGAACTTCTATGATGTTAGCCGTGCTCTGGCTGTGTGCGTCAGGGTCGTTATTTGCGCAGACATTCACCACGCCGGCCAGTTTTAACTTTACGGACGTCGAAAGCCCCGTTGGGGCGCTGGTCCAGGCCACCAATGGGAACTTCTACGGGACGATGGAGAAGGATGGGGCCCAGAGACCAGGAAGGTCCGGTAATGCGTTCCCGGGTGCCTACCCCGGCGGAATGAGCCGTTCGGTGAACTGGTCCGAGTTCGGCTTTATCCCTTCCGGTGGCAGGTTCAACCCCCAGGAGCGGATGCTGTCGCCCCGCAACGCGCACGGGTTGCACAAGCTGTGGTCCTTCTTTACCGGCTGCGACGGCCCGATCTGCGGGGGATCCTCGGCGACGGTGGCCAACGGGGTGGTCTACGTCGGCTCCTATGACGGCTACTTGTACGCCCTCAACGCCGCCACCGGGGACAAGCTGTGGTCCTTCCTCACGGGCGGCGAAGTGTTCTCGTCGCCGGCGGTGGCCGACGGAGTGGTGTACGTCGGCTCGAACGACCAAAACGTGTACGCTCTCAACGCCGCTACGGGGGCCGAACTCTGGTCCTACACCACCGGCTACGACGTGGTCTCGTCCCCGGCGGTGGCCAACGGGGTGGTCTACATCGGCTCCGAGGACGGCAGCGTGTACGCGCTCAACGCCGCCACGGGGGCAAAGCTGTGGTCCTACAGCACTCACCTCGTCGTTGATTCGTCACCGGCGGTGGCCAACGGGGTGATCTACGTCGGCTCCGACGACGGCAACCTATACGCCCTCAACGCCGCCACTGGGGACAAGCTGTGGTCCTTCTCCACACCCGGCGACGTGTACTCGTCGCCGGCGTTGGCCAACGGGGTGGTCTACGTCGGCTCCGAGGGCGGTAACGTGTACGCCCTCAACGCCACCACCGGGGCCAAGCTGTGGTCCTACGACACCGCGACTATGTGAATTCATCGCCTGCGGTGGCCAACGGAGTAGTCTACGTCGGTTCCATCAACGACAACGTGTACGCCCTCAACGCCGCCACCGGGGCCAAGCTGTGGTCCTAATACCACCGGCAACGAAGTGTTGTCGTCGCCGGCAGTAGCCAACGGGGTGATTTACATCGGCTCTGGGGACGACAGCGTGTATGCCCTTAACGCCGCCACCGGGGCCAAGCTGTGGTCCTATCACACCGGCAACCAAGTGTTCTCGTCGCCGACGGTTGCGAACGGAGTGGTCTACGTCGGCTCCGGGGACGGCAACATGTACGCGTTCGGGCTATGATGCCTCTTATGGTGCGCAGAAATTCCGTCCGTCCTCGGAATCAAGGGGATATCGGTGTGTGCCTAGGTTTTCCTCTGGTCCGTTCCGTGAAGTACTCGTGGTAGGAGGTGGTCCCGCCAGGGTAGGCCGATGAGGTGGGCATCTCGCCGGCTTCAAATTTTGTAATCCTCGGCGGCGAACGTGTTCTTCCCTGCCAAGATAGGTACTAGGCAGTTAACACCTCGCGACTTCGGCACAGCGTCGACGCAAGTGATAATAGGATCGTAAACTCTGGATTTCTTGTCAGTCTCACAGTCGTCGACGATGCATGCAGGCATGGCACTCCGTGCAAAGCGTGATCAGATTTTCTTCCGAATCATCGCCGGAGTGGCTGCGGAACTGTTTGTGGTGAACCTCCAGGTTCGACATCGTGCCGCACGATTGACACCGCCAGCCATCACGATGCAGCACGTGCTGTCGCAGCCTCTCGTACAACATCCTATCCAGCCGCAAGCGAGGAAGGAGGGGGCGTAGCCAGCTCATGATGCCTTCTCTTCCAAGCCTCCGAGGAACGCTTGCCGCTGCGCTTCAGGCAAGAATTTGAAGAATCTCGTCATCGAGTACAGCAGCATCTCCGGATCTCCGTGGTCCAGGTTGGCTCCGGCCAGGAAGTCCGCACAGATCATTTCCAAACAGTAGCCTCGGGATCGGTCACTTCCGAGCATCAGCGCGGCGGTCTCGATTGCCCGCTCAATGACTGGGATCTGGCTCTGGTACAGTTTGAAGTAGATGATCTCCCACGGTTCCGTCTCCCGCCCCGTCAGTTCCTTCTCGACCTCCTGCTTGAATTCTTCTTTGGGCATGTGACGGGCTTTGTGCAACCAGGTTGCACAATCGAAGTGCTGCCGGTCCCTCCTGGCCAACTTGGCCAACTCAATCCCCTTCGTCCAACCCACTTCCTTCAGCTGCTTTCTCGCCTGGGGCGGTAGGTGCTCGTGTATCGACATCAAGTAGTAGGCCTTCCGCCGCGACCCCGGAAAACGCCTCTCCAGAAACTCGTCGAAGCACTTCAGGTCCTCCAGCCGCCAGTACTGCCCCGCCCGCACCTCGCATAAATAACGACCCAGTTCTACGAACTTGGTGTCCCTCTCAGTCTCTTTCCGTTGCTCCCACGCCAGAATCTCATCAATCTTGCCCAGCACGAACAGGGCGCGGCGGCGATTGAACTTCGGGGGCATGGGCGGATTTTCAGTATGCAAGCTCGTCAAGCCAATCAAGACTCTCTGCTCCTGGACGCCGCACCAAGCGGGCGTCAGCCATTTCCTGCTTGCCAAGACAAAGTCCCACGTGGGGACAGCTACTGCAGGGATTCTGTGGAAAGCGGATTCCACTATGAGGCAGGAACTGTGCGGATTCGATTCGTTGGATCGTGTCCCCTACCAGGCGACCGAACTCCTCGCGCTGCTCGTCCGTAATGGTGGTGCGCAGGTACTGAACTTCGACCAGCCGTTTGCGAACAAACACGATCTGAGCGACTTCCGCGATGCCAGTCATCCATGAGTAGCAAACGAGTTGGGGATCCAGAGACAACAGCCCCTCGGGCTCTTCCGGATATCGGCTAGACGAAGTCTTCCACTCCAGCAGGCAGCGTGTCCCATCGAGTTTGCCGATGGCATCAATGTAGGCAACGAAGTCGTTCTTTCCGGCGACTGGCCGGTTAAACTTGATCTGCAAATTACGTTTCGGCTGGGGAACCTGGACACGATCGTCCTGACAGAGCCGGGTCAATAGCATGATGCCCTGCCGCAGCATGCGATCCCACGAGTCTCGGTTTGAGTAGTGCAAGCTTTGGCTCTGACAGGCAGACCACTCGCCAAACAGGACGGCTCCGGGATCTTCCCGACGAAAATAGGCGCCCAGGGCTTGTTCGAAGGCACGGCCGAAGAGCATCGCTGCCCGAGTGTCCTTTTCTTTCCAGCCATCGAGGTAGCGATGCTTGTAACGCCGCGGACAGGTGAGGTACTGGCTGATTTGGGTGTAGCTGTATGTCATTTCAGGCCACCTGCGGGTTGTCCAGATTTGCGGGTGAGAGTTCTTCCCAGCGCCCGGCGGGCGCAAGACCGTCGAGGCGGAACAAGGAAGCGCCGTTGCAAACGATATGGCTGATCTTGACCACACCCTTCAGACCTACAAGCTGGGTTTCGTCCACCTCATCGCGCCCGAGCAGTTCGGTGTCGTAGCCGAAGTCGCGCAGGAACCAGTTCAGCTTCCACAGGGCTTTCGGGCTGCAATAGAGCCGGCTGGAAAGGATGTGGCCAGCAAACCGGCTGGGCTCCAGAACAGCCAGAGTGAGTGTGTAGTAAGGCTTTTGTGTCTGGCGACGAAACTGGAGGCGTTGCACCCGAACCAGGAAGACTCCGTCGGGGATCTGGTCGGTGGTGGCACAGCGATCGGCGGCGTGCAGGCCGGTAATCTGACGTTTCATGCGGCACCTGCTTTCTGGCCGAGATAGCTGTTGAGCTGGCAGAGCAGGGCAGAGCGGTCCCTTTCGGCCCATTCGGCCAGTTGCTTGACGAAGGTCTCTACCTGCTCGCGGGTGGCATCGCGAAGCGCCTTGACGCCGCAAAAATCGGTGGCGTAGGCCTTGACCAGGTTGGGATCGAGCTGATGCTGACGAATTAGTTGGCAAAGTCGATCGCGAACCTTCGAGCTACCGTGGATCCCGTTGACAGGTTGCGGGGGGAGCTTCTTCGAGTCTCGGGAGGATTGCCGCGGCTCGGTAAACGAACCGATCTCCTCAACCGAGCAGATGCCGATCCCGTAGGCCTTGCGCAGAGCACGGTTGACAGCGCGAGTCTCGGCCACGCGCATCTCGGCGCCGTGAACGAGGGACGAGACGTTGGAGGGATCGGCGTCGCCATAGCCAACAAAACCCTTGCATTCTGAGGAGGTGTAGACGGTTGCTCTAAAGGCGTAACGCAGAGCTGAGGTTTCGCAGAATTCTGCCACCGGCTGGATCCGAATACCACGACATTGCTTCCGTGTCGCGATTTTCAGTAATCCGGAATGAGTGACATACCAACGCCCATCGATAAGTAGCAAGTCGCCCGACGCAATGGACAAGCGATGTTTCCTCAATGTCTCTAACAGCGTCAATAGCGAAAGTGGAGAAAGAGCGCCCCACGTGGATCTGGCTAGTTTGACATCCCTTCGGAACCTCTTTGCGATTTCCATCGTTTCCCCCTATGTTCTATGCTTGCCGCTAAGCATAATGCTTAGCGCTATGCAATGTCAAGAGCTAAGCTTGATTTTTTTGTTGCAGCAGGGATAAGGTTCAAAGCAGATGACTAAAGAAAGAGCAAAAGATCCTCACGCGGTGCACCTCGGTCAGTTGGGGGGAAAGGCCAGAAGTCGAAAGCTAAGCTCTGAGGAACGCACCGCGATCGCTCAGAAGGCAGCACGTGCTCGATGGGCAAAGGTCAAGCGGAAAGTAGAGAAAACTGGCTGAAAGCTCGCGCTTCCTGGTGCTGGAAGTTTTTATTTACGGAGGTTGTTGGCCCAAACGTTTATAGGAGTAGTCAACCCGTGTCTATCAACACGATCCTGTCCCATGATCTCGAACGAGAGCCGATACCCCGAGTCAGTCAAGATGCGAGGATCTGATCCATGAGGCTGGGCACCTGCAAAATGTGTCTTGAGCCCAAAGCCCTCATACGCAGCCATCTCATTCCCGCAGCCGTGTATAAGCTCTGCCGTACGAGCGACTCTGATCCAGTAAGGATTAGTTCCGAGATCGTTATGCAGACATCTCGGCAGACACAGGATTATCTCCTCTGTACGAAATGCGACAATTCCCTGAGCAAGCACGGTGAGAATTGGCTACTGCCCAAACTCAGGACGTGGGACAAGGGATTTCCTCTGTATGCTATTGCGACCGCAGTGCCCCCGGATGTCGTCGAGGGAGAGAGTGCCGGTTATGCGGCAAAGCGTAACCCCCAAATCGATGTAGAGGCAATAACTCATTTCGCGATCGGCATCTTCTGGAAAGCATCCGTTCACCCGTGGGTGAAGAACCGTAAAGAACCTAGAATTGATCTGGGCCCCTACAGTGACAAACTCAGACGGTTTCTTCGGCGTGAAGCGGCATTTCCCGAACACGTGACGCTGACGGTCGGGATTTCTTCACCTGGAACGAAGTTCAGTAACGCTCTTGAGCCGTATAGGGGTTCCCTGTCCGGAGCCCGAAACTATGTGTTTAACGTTCCAGGAATGCAATTCGTCATCACCGTTGGCAAGACGATATCAGGAGAGGAAAAACAAACCTGCTTCTACGCAAATCCACTCCATCCGATCATTGTCACCGATCTCGGGACTCCTATGATGAAGCTGTACCGCGAGCAGACCAAGAAAGCCCACAAGTCAAAGAAACTTCTCGCCTATCTGGCAGCCAAGAAGGGCAAGTAACCGGTTGCCCGCACGCGCATACCTATCACCTTAACTTCATCTAATAAGATTCGCAAACGAAGCCGCGATTAAACGATTGCTGAGATGGGTTGGCCCTCGCCTGCTCGAAAGCGTTTTATGACGAGCTCTCAGGAGGCTGGAGTCGGCGGGCGCGGCGGGCTTAACCGGAGTATTCGCCAATTCTAATGGAACTACAGGTCAAAGACCTTATAATTATTTGAGACTTTGACCCTTAGGTCAGGAGGCTCGCACCATGTTGTGCAGACTTTTCTGCGCGGCGGTCGTTGCGTGTCTGGCGGTGAATTCCGCTACGGCCCAAGACCCCACCAAGGTAGAACCCAAGCATTACAAACTGCACTTTGAGAATGACCGGGTGCAGGTTGTCGATGTCCACTATGGTCCCCACGAAAGGTCAGAGATGCACGAGCATCCCGGTGGCGTTTCCGTCAGTGTGACGGGAGGGCACCTCAGGTTTACTGACCAGAATGGCAAGGTCACTGAAGTTTACGCCAAGGCGGGAGAGGCTCGATGGTTCCCGCCCCACAAGCACAGAGTCGAGAACCTCGGCGATGAAGCTTACAATGGCGTTTACATTGGCATCAAGGGCACCTCGGCTAAGGCCGCCTCCGACCCGAACCAACGGTTTCCGATGAACGCCGAGCAGATCGGGAGAATTCTAGTGGAACACGCCCCACCGACAGCGCAACCCTGATTGCTCAACTCTTCGGGCCTGCTCAACTATTGATAAATGGCCTGTCCAACAAGTCGGTATCGAATTGCGGCTGATCGCAAAGAACAAGGCGGTCTGTGGTGAGTTGAGTGGGTGCGGCGAGACGCTTGTACAAGCCCCACAGAAACGCGGCTGTGTGGCGCGTCCGCTTCCCAACAAGGAACGCGGGAACAAGTTTGGTTTCTTCGTCAATCGCGACGAAGATGTACTGATCCCCGATCTCGGGAGAATCGGTAGAGCGCACGCGGATGCGCTTCTTTTGAACGTAGGTCTAGATTTCGTCAACCTGCAAATACCTGGGCTTGAGTCCGCACATTTTGGAGTTCATCAAACAGGCGCTGCGCTCTCTGGCTACGATGAGCAGTCGCATCATCGTGTTGCGATTGAGTCCGGTGAGCCGTTCCGTGGATCGGGTCGAGCAGCCCTCCAGAAGGCAATGCAGCGCACCTTCTGCCATTTCTTTGCTGGTACGCATAGTTCCTAGAGGCGATTGGGGCTGAGGTTCCGCGAAGGTCGCTTTGCGGGAATTGCAGCGCCAGCGTTGAACTTTCCGCTTGCCGTAGGTGCCGAATCTCTTGCAGGTTTGGTGCTGGCATCTGGTGCAGGTCATGTGATTTCTCCGCTTGCGTTCTGCGAAGAAACCAGCAAAAATAGACTTTCATAGTCTGAGGCGTGGCTTCCTCCGCGCTTTGGATTAGCCCCGACTCCTGCTGAAACAGGAGCCGGGGCGCTGATTGTTGAGGACTACCTAGCCCGGACTTATGTCCCATATCTCATCCGGCGAGCCGTAACGACGACGATGGGCCTGGCTGCAGACCTCATAGGCTTTCAATTCCTCCCAGCCCCATCGACTGCACGCATGCGGCTTCGAGCACGAACAGTGCAAGATCCATTCTGCTGACAGGCCGTCGCTCAGTGGCATCAAGTACGACCCGTTACGATAAGGGCTGAAGCCCGGCAGATAGCGGGTGCGGCATTTGGGACACTCGACGCAATGACGAACACGCAGCATGAATAGTACTCAGAGCCCTCAAACGGGGGAATTCGTAACAGCAGCCCAGATTGAAAACCCACAAGAACAGCAAATCCGACGAGTGAATCACAGGGGCCCGCCCGCTCAATCCCCCTCAAAAGTGCAAAAAGGGTAATCTCCTATTCGGTACAATCTGTCACCTATGTGTCGGGTCACGAACAACTTGCAAATCTGGCCTTCTGAGGGAGCATGTGGTGTTCCATGTTCACAACGATTACGTGACACGACAGTCCAAACATTTCAGATTTCGAGCCAGAGTGGCGGACTAACAACCTCCTGAGGCGGACCCGAAACGGCTAGAGCGAATATTTCTCCACTTTTTCGTACACATTGGCGGGAGGTTACGAAATTCGAGACGCCGGGCAGCAAAGGTTCAGGCCGACCAAGTTCGATTGACTTTCGATCCTCTTAACATACATACTTGTCGGTATGTTTGTCAGTAACGACAGGCCGCAAAGGACCCGTGATCCTGAGCGCACGCGGGAACACTTGCTGCAAGCGGCCTTTCGGGAGGTTCACAGATACGGCTTCCAGAGTGCCGGGATTGATACAATTCTGGCCGCCACCAATGTCAGCAAGGGAGCGCTCTACTATCATTTCGAAAGCAAGGAAGCTCTGGGTTATGCCATTATCGAAGAGATCGTCGCAAAACTCACCCGCGACAGGTGGATGCTTCCTCTGCAACGGAGCAAGGACAGGAATCCTATCGATACTTTGATCGGCGCTGTACGGGCGATACCACATCGGCCAAGAGACGTAAAGCGCGGTTGTCCCCTGGTTAATTTGGCGCAGGAGATGTCTCAGCTCGACGAACAATTCCGCAAGCGATTGGAGAGAATCTTCCATGCCTGGCGAGAAGGCGTTGCCATGGCTTTGCGGAGGGGGCAGTCGCAGGGAATAGTGCGCCGCGACTTGGTTCCGGAAGAGACTGCGAGCTTTCTAATCGCGATGGTCGAAGGCTACGAAGTGTTGGCAAAGAATGCTCAGGATGCGAAGGTGTGGGACGTGGGAATCAGAAATATCGTGGGCTGGCTGAGGTCTCTTCGGCCGCCGGACAACCACAAGCGGCGCCGATCGCATCGACCTCTACGGAGGTAGTTGACACTCATACATACCAACAGGTTCGAATGCCTGGACAGTCAGCATCGCGATCGGCTAAGCGTTTCAAACTACATCGTAAAAAGGAGAACGAACCATGACAAGGATCACAATGTCGCGCAGGAATCTGCTCGCAACGGGATCCTGCGCGCTGGTTGGTGCGGTGACCCTACCGGGACTGGCAGGGGCCAGCACATTGGGAGGACATGACTTAACGAACGAGGAGATCATCCGTAAGTGGTACGCGGCGTGGGAAAAAAAGGATTTGGGCACGTTCAATATGCTGCTCGCCGACAACTTCACCTTTTCGAGCGCGGCCGGCGACGACCACATCAGCAAGAGCACTTTCAAAGCGCAATGCTGGGACACACAGATTGATTTCATTGGACACTTTGACCTGGAGCGGATCACCACTGGTGCGGAGGATGCTTTTGTGAAGTATCTTTGCCACACCAAGAACGGTAAATCGTTCCGAAACGTGGAGTATCTCCGAATTAAGAACGGAAAGTTGGAATCTATTGAGTGTTATTTCGGCGCACAATCCAGCTTTCCGTCAGCAGTAAGCACTGGGCAGAAGTAACCTACGTGTTTATCGTTCTCGTGGGCAGGTGGTCAGACGGATCCGCTGCTTCGGTTGTGGAGGAGCATTTCATTTAGAAGCAGTGCACTCGTCAATCTCACTTCAGGTAGCAGGAAGTCGAAACGAGAGAGCAAGGGGTTCCATCATGAGCGCCCGCGAGATTCAGGATCAGAAGGCCATTGCACATGAGGTGTTTGTGCAACAAGTTGCTCACGCTAATGCAGACGTTTCGGCTAGCCCACTGCGGGGAGCTACGATTTGCTCCACCAAGAGTAGACGGGATTACGCTCTTGAATCGACAGCAGACGAGTTCTGCGAAGCTGCAGATACATCATTGCTTCCGGTAATCGGAGTTGATGCTGCCAAACTCATGCGAGTCTTTCGGCAGTTGGAGGTTATAGCAAAACGACAGGCGCCACGAATCGCGTTCAAGGCAAAGGGTAGCATACTACTCTTGGATTTAGCCGACATCTTGGCAGTGCAAGCCGAAGGTAATTACGTTTCGTTGCGACACCAACGTAATCCCTATTTGGTGCACGAGTCCCTCTCGTCCATGGCGGAGAAGCTCAAACCCTACGGTTTTATGCGCATTCACCGCTCGGTCATCGTGAACATTTCCGTCGTGGAGGAGATCCAACCTTTACCGACGGGGGAGTACAGGCTGCGTTTAAAAGGTGGGAAGGAATACTTGGTAACGCGTAAATACAAACATAATCTCAGAGATCTGGCTCAACTGTGGGTAGGCTCTGAGCGGCTTTGCGGCTAACAGGCAGCAAGAGGTTTTACCTCGTTATTCCGTCGTGCATTCTGCGTTGCGCTCGCACTCGAGTCACTAGGGAGGGGACCGGGTCGCAGATCCACGGTTCACGGACAAGCCAGAAGTGGGGATGGGACCAGCCTGCTAGGAAGACGCACGCGCCTGGAAAACTCCAGGAAAGGCGCGACTGACATTCCATCAGCCAGTTAGCCTGGCACCCTCGCTCCAACACCGCTCTTTTTTGGAAAGAGTGTGCGAGGGCTGTGCTTGACAATTCCGCACCCACGCGACTGAAATCAGGTCTTCAAGATCATGGCTCGCCAAGTGGTCAGTTCGCAACAAGCTCAAGATAACTGGAGTCGGAGATTCATGTTCACGCTGACTCCGAACTACGTTGTCCCGAAGTTGGCTTCTGGGAAGTCTGCCGCTGACGATCGATGAGATTTCCTCCTGAGCGACGGGCAATGCAGAAGTTGGCTGCGTGTTCGGGATTCGTATCGACAAACGCGCTTGTCGATACCGATGAATCACTGACGAGAAGCCGACTTGTCAGGACCAAAGGGCCGTACACTGAGGTTGCTGTCGGCCTACACAATTTTTGCACTAGCGCTTGAGAGCGATGAGGGTGCCCGGTATCATCTTTGATATATGGCTAGATGCACAGCACCTGTATATGGTCATCGCACAGCGAGCGGTCGAGCTGCCTGCCCTGCATGCGGTGGCCGCTACGGCGGCTATAGCGGCTACAGCAGCTACCCGTCGTACTCGTACCCGTCCTACTCTTCGTCGGGTAGTAGCGGGGGCGGCAGGAGCAGCGGCGGCGGGTCGGGCCCGAGGTGCGGGCACTCACGCCGATCCGCGAGAGTGTCGAAAAGCGAGTGTCGCTGCCTGAATTTCGCGATGTCTTTCTCTGCCATGCGTGGGACGACAGGACAGGGGCCGCTAAGGAATTGCACGATCTGCTTGAGTCACGCGGTGTCTCGGTCTGGTTCAGCGAGAAGGACGTCGCCCTCGGCACACCGTTGCTCCGCGAAATTGACAGGGGACTGGCGAAGTCGCGAGTCGGGATCGTGCTGGTGACTCCTGCGCTGTTAAGCCGCCTCAAAGGAGAGGGTATCGCCGACAAAGAGCTATCGGCACTCCTAGCGCGTGACCTGCTCGTCCCTATCGTGCATGGCACGACGTACGAAGCTCTCCGCGAAGTCAGCCCCCTGCTCGGCTCGCGAAGCGGCCTAAGTACTGCAGAAAATCCGATGGCAAACGTCGCGGCCAAGCTCGCCGAGCTTGTCGCCATCCAGTAACGACAAACGCGCTAGCGTCAGGGAAGCCCCCAGACAGCCTCACCCGAGGGTAGGTCATGAGATTCCAGTCGCAATACCGACTTGACATTGGTGATTTGTTCAATCCGGGAAACTCAACGTCTAAGGTAGATTGAACCGCTGCCCGCTCGTCCCATTGAACGATTGCGTCCGCGTGTAGCCGCTTTCTTTTAGGTCAGCATCAGAGCTTAGATAGCGGAGGTTGATTTGTTTTCGGGATCCCTCTTCATACTCGCCGGTTGACGTTTCAAAGCTGTAGAGATCCGCTGCTGAATCGACCGGGCGGACGAACGCTTGCACCCTCGCGTCGGTTCCTTTTTTCTCGTAGAACGCATATGCTTCCGGGCTTTGCTTGGGTAGACTCGGCGCAGCTTCTTTCATCCCGGATTGAGTGGGTTCGGGTCCAGTGTTTGCCGAGTCGAGAATGGCCGTAACCGCGTTGCCTAATAGGCCGCCGGCTTGAGTGCGAGTCGGCGCTTGAAAAGTCGGTCTTGGACCGATGGGAGGCGCCTGGTCGTGAGCTTGATGGAGAGTACGCAAAAGGAGTTGATACTGTTCTTCGCCGTACGGTTCGTCACGAAAATCCACCCCGATTTTTGTCTGGAGCCAGATTGGAATTGCAGAGTCATTCCATTCTCCGACACGGAGCACGGGAATGAATTTGTTTTGAGTGATGTGTTGGGCCAACTGGCCAGTCAGAATGGTCGCTTCGTAACCAACGCCGCCAGAACGAGTGTTGCTCTTTTGTGCGTAAGTTGGGGTGCATACCAGTAGGACAAAGTCACTCTTGTCAATACTGTTCTCCATAAAGAAGGTTCGATCGCCGCCGATCGGCAGGTGCCAATGGTCGAGGATCACATTGACTCCGCCCTCGCTACGCAATCTCTCCGCGAGGCGGAGCACCCATTGTTTATGTTCCGGGGTATCCCATGAGTATGAGATGAACGTTGTGGGGACGCCAGGGTCACGCGCGACAGCTATTTCGTGTGGTTTGTGTTCTGCTGCGACTGCTGCAGCAGATATTCCTTCGTCGGTCGGGGCGAAGAAGCCGGTTCCCGCAGGATCGGTGAGAAATCCGGCGTTGACGAGACGGGTCCACGAAGCGCCAAGGAGATGCTGAAGGATTGGCGCTTTTTCTGTATCTGGTAGTCCCATCGCCAATCCGTAAGGATCGCCGTTAAGAAGGAGGTTTCCCTTATGCAGTCCTCCGGTGCTACGCACCTGCGGATAAACGTGAAGTAGCCTGCGCAGCAGAAGCACATCTTGCTCTGCCGTCGGAAGCGCCTTGATCTCGGCAAGCGTTTTCGCCACCGTCGCAATCGTGAATGGTTCGGGACGGGACATCGAGTGTGAGCCGGCAACCTCCAGTGGCTTCTTTCTTGCCTTCATTTTAGCTTCCCGAAGTCGGTTTGCAGCCTTACGGTAGAGCAGCGCGCCGACACGCGACAATTCCATCATGTGCGCGCGTTGGACAGCAGTAACATTCGGGCGACGTTTGACCGCGGGAGGCAATGATAGAGGATGTTTCGCGGAGGTCAGAGCGCCAAGGCTTCGCAGTACCTCTTTTTCAACATCGTCATCAACTTCGATACCGCATTTTTCGAGTGCTTCCATATAGCGCGCAGTGATTGTTTCCACCCGCGCTCGGAAGGCGTGTATGGCCGCTTCGCTGTAAGCGATGGGTACAGCAGCACCGTTGTTCGTCTGTTGCGCCTTCCAGACGACTTCGCGTTTGTGCTGATTCAGTTCATCCCTTAGTTCAAGACTGGTTTCGACCATCAACTCGTGTAAATGGCGTCGAAATTCGTCGGTAAGCGGCACAATGACTAATTTAAGCCACCTATCCAACGATAGCTATGTATTGCGGTTCATGCAGCTAAAAAACCAAATAGGTATCGAGAAACGCGCTTGTCTTGATTGAATTTGGTGCAAATTTCCCGCATGGTTGGCGACCCTTACCTTACCGGATTATGGAAGGGTTGTCCGTGACACCGTCTGAATCCCGACACCCCTCCGCGGTGGTGAGTGCTATCGATCATTTCACTCACAACCCATACCGGTCCCAAATCCCTATAAACCAGGCACCATTGAATCTCAACTCATGCATCGCATAGAGTTTGTTTCGCCGTGGGTTCAAGTCGAACCCGATCGGGAATTTCACTGCGCCTCCGGCGTTGGTCCGGCTGCGAGCAATTCTTTCGCCGCATGCACGCCATGGCAGGTTACTGACTGAGTACCCGGGAGCATAAGTAGTTTGCGCAATAGCGAATGAACAGCGAAAATGGACCTGACCCGCTTTCCATCTCCTCCCCTAGGAAAGCGTACTCAACAAGCGAGTCGAAAGACTCGAATAAGTCTGCGCTCGGGCGCAAGCAAGGGAGGGGAATGTCGACGATGCAGGGGCCAGAGAGAAGGCTAGAGGCAAGGATCGAAGCACTGGAAGAAAGAGAGAGAAGAAAGCCCAGTCAGGCTGACAAAGCCTTTGTCGAGCGAGCCACGCCCGACACCTTCACGTGGGTGACCAAGCACACGCGCACCTACAACGAGCACTGGCAGAAAGAAGGGCGGCCGCGGCCGGATGAGCCCTTCCCGCCGCATCACTACCTGGCCATGCTCTTTGCTTTCTTTGAAATACGCGATGTGGTCTTTATTGAGAAGTCGCGGGATCTGATGATCTCCTGGGCATGTGTGGCCTATCTCACGCTGCAGGCCATGAAAATGCCCTATTGCGGTGTTCTCTTCCAGGCCCAGAACGACAAGAAGGTCATTCAACTCGTGGACTATGCGAAATGCATGTGGCGGAACTCGGACGAGCGAATCAAGCGCTTTCCCTCTCGCCAAGGCGCTAGAACGCCAGGCGGACCACGAGCTGAACTTCGCCAATGGCAGTTACATCCTTGGCCTTCCCGGCGGTGCTGACCAGATTCGGTCCTATCACCCATGGGGCTACTTGAACGACGAATCCAGCTTCCAGCGGGACGCCGGAGAATGTTACAACGCGGCAATTTCCGCGGTCGCTGGCAAGATCATTTTTAACTCCTCGGCAGGTCCCGGCTGGTTTGCCGACGCGAAGCGTGACATCGTTCGCAACGTAGAAGACTAGATCTTCAGGTGTCATTCGTTGAAAAACGTCGTGCGTTTGTAAGCTGTGCATGATCGGATTCAAGCAGCGCGTGACAAAAGGAGGAGTGGCTGATCGATGAAAAATCAACGAAAACAAAATCGGTGCCAAGCACTCAATAAGGACGGGAAGCCCTGCGGCGCCGCTGCCATGCCTGGTGGTCTATGCTTTTTCCATGCGAATCCCAAAAAGGCCGCGCAATTGGGCCGCATCGGGGGAAGGAGCCATCGTCAAGGGGCCGCTGCGTTCGCCGATCTTGTGCCCAGATTGGATACCGCGAGCGGCGTGCAGGAAACCATCTCATGGATGATCCAGGAAGTCTGTGCCGGCAGGCTTGACCCGAAGGTCCCGGCCAGCACAGCGCCCCTGTTGACCTTGCAGTTGCGCACCATCGAGCTTACAAGTCTCGAAAGGCGACTGGCAGAGCTTGAGAAAAGGGAGACTGCCGACAACGTTAAACAGCGGCGCACCGACGATTGAGACGGCCGAACCGGCAAAGCCATTTAGCCATATGGCTTCTAGTACTGCTTGATTCCCAATACATAATGGCTTGTCATAGCTTAAGCCACGCTGACCGACGAAGCCATGGTAGCGGTTGATCCGATTTTTTTTCATCCTCCGTTTTGCCTCCGCCTCACCGTTTGCCGGCGCTGAACTGGAAAACGGTCACGCTGTGAAACTCTTGCCCCGGCTTCAGCTCAGTCGAGGGGAAAGTGGGATGGTTCGGAGAGTCAGGAAAATGCTGCGTTTCCAGGCAAAGGGCAAATCGC
>Ga0302324_100013391_pt1 | contig 16634 bp, 22 predicted proteins | sample Palsa_T0_1_FD_201949 | JGI IMG/M metagenome (GOLD analysis project Ga0302324, IMG submission 201949) | Peat permafrost microbial communities from Stordalen Mire near Abisko, Sweden - Palsa_T0_1 | ecosystem: Environmental > Terrestrial > Soil > Palsa > Peat permafrost | place: Sweden: Abisko...
TATATCTTTAACTTCGTTACGTCGCCGCGCAGCCCGGTCTATTGGGCGGAGCTATTCGGTATCTACGCGTTTGCCGCATACTGGTGTGTCAAGACCAAGGAGATGGCTGGGCCTGACCTTAAGAGATTAATTGCCGAAAAGCATGAACAAGCGGTGATCTGATCCGACATTACGACCCCCGACAACTCCACCACTCGCTGGGCGACGCCCTTCAAGCAGTGAGGTTGTTCACGGGTCATTGGACTCGCCCGCGAGGAACGCGAGCCACAACCTCCGTCCGCACACCTCCCAGGATCGCGCTCATGACAACTAGGCAGCTCGGGGGGCGAGGCGAGGTACACTTTCCGCCAAACGGAGCATAGCAAGTGTATTGGTTGAGAATATCTTGTCGCGATCTCCAGCGTCGGTGATCGTGTCGTTTACCAGATCCATGTGCAGCTTTGGACTCATTGGAACTGGCCCGAAATCGGTCCCAAATAGTACGCGGTCAATGCCGCACATTTCGATCATAGCCTTGAGGCAGATTGCACTTGGACCCATGGTATCAACATAAATATTCGACTTAAAATAATCCGAAGGCTTACGAAGGTTCTTATCCACCTTTTGGATCGGTGGGCTTTGGATGCCTTTGTAGTTCAAATCCCAATTCCAATCGAGTCTGCAAATCACGGGAGCGAGGGCTCCGCCCATGTGAACGAAAAGAACCTTGAGCCTTGGGTACTTATCGAAGACGCCGCTAAAGATCATGCGAGCTGCCGACAGCGCCGTATCTCCTTCCACGATGTGCAGATCAGTGCGGCATGCCCCGCAGGCAACAACCCGAAGCAGGACATGACCGGCTTCAGACTGTGGACGGGGCATTTCCTTCATTTGAAGCAGCGACCCAGGTGCCGCGCGCAAATGATGCAAAGACGGCAGCTTTCACTCTAGGTCATACTCCCGGCTTTCGACTTTTCATCCACACTGCAGTATCAGGTTTGAAGCACAAAGAGGCTTGAATCGGCCATAAGAATGAGCCGTTACACTGCCGTCTGGCCATTCTGACATCGTTCGTTCGAAAGCAATGCGCGGCTGCGCGCTCGATCGATGATGGGTGCCAGCCGTTCCGGCAGCTCGCTCTTCATCACATATTCATCCACCAACCACAGGATCCGCTCGGGCATCTCGGTATAGGCTGAAAGCAGAATGATTGGCAAGTTCGGAAACCGTTGCTTGATATGCCAAGCTATGGCTTCCGCATCCATGCCTTCCTGTTTGTATTCCAGGAGAACGGCGGCGACCGGTGTGTCCTCCAACAACTTCATCGCGGTGTAGCCGCTCGATGCAGTCTTGACGCAATAACCATGAGACTCGAGAGTCGCTTTGCGAAGCTCCAGGGCTGGGGGAAGGTCGTCGATGCACAACACAAGGGGGGAATTCATGGCCACATCTCCTCTGGATAGCTGCAAGTGGATAGTTACAAGCTAGCTTGTGCTCAACGAGGAGCGGCGTAATGAGACGCAAATGTAATACCCGTCACGACCGGATTAGGCATTTCTGTGAAATAGCCCGTTTCCAGTTTCTGGCCATGATCAGACAACTTACCCACCCAACGAACGCTTGTCTGTTCAAAATTGACCACCTCCGTAAGATGGCCCACGGCAGCGAGGGTTTCAAATCGACTACGAGGTCGAGCTGATGATGACGCGAAGATGCGCCCGCGCCCATGCCAAAATGCATCCCGAGAATCGTTGCACGTTGAAAAGAGGCGGTCGTGAGGGTCGGAATGTCAGGTACCTGACACTAACCCATGACCGCCCTGAGGGCCGTCCGCTTTCTCAAGGGACTCCCGGGTTAAATCAGGCCCCACAGTAAGGCTTCCACAAAGATGCGACTGTTCAATGTTGCTCACTTTCTCAGATTGTTGAGAACTGTTCGAGTATCTGAGAAAAGCATGTGGTACAAGATTTCTGGTGCAACATTCTCCTTGAGAACTTCTTGAGTCATCATTCTCCGCGTCAGATGGAATTAGGTTCGTTCTCCGATACGCAGTCACCGCGAAGAGGCTCATCGCCGCCCGATCGAGATCCGTTTGAGGTAGCAGGGATGGCTTTTTCCGTTTTCATCGGCATTCAGACGGCTCTGTGGGTCGAGCAGTTTGCTATTTGTCAGCCCGATTAAGGCCACAAATACAGAAACGGCTCGTGTTCGCTCTTGGCCGGACCGCATCCACGCCGCAAGAAACGGTTTGCTTACTTTCTTCTAAGTGATGGTTGGTGGACCCTCACACGACCGTCATCATCCCATTTGACTTCAGCATCATCTTCGTTCGCTCGCGCAACTGTTCCGAATTCTCCATTGGGCTTTCCGAAGTTACCCAGACCCTCGACGCGATCTCCGGGAGTCAACGCCTCGCCCGTGGCCGAGGGCTCGGAAAGCGGTGGTCTCTTGGCGCGATCCGAGTCGGCGGTCGCCCCAGCATTTGACAAGCTGGTTGGGGAGTTTTCCGCAGTTTGGGTGCCTGCTTATTGATTCCGTGGGACATGGTGTTTTCCTTCCTACGAGCCCAGAAAATGATGCTTCGCCACGACTGGTTCATCGGCTCGATAGACAGAAGCGTAGGCCTGGAACGATTGGCTAGTCCGGTCCAAACCGCACAGTTCTGACAACTATTTTGGCTAGATGGTGGACCGTGGTGGGAATTAAACATACTCGCGCCACTTGTGGGGAAGTCCATTGTCTGCGGGATCCAGATAGTCTCCAGGAATTCTGGTTTACGCGACTGCGGTTGGTTCAGCAGAACGAAGCAGCAGCAACGGGCATTGCACTTGTTTGACGACCTTCTCCGCGATCGAGCCGAAGACCATCGGACGCCAGCCAGAGATGCCGTGCGTCGAAATCACAATCATGTCGATGTGCTCAGGTTCGATCACCTGCATGATGTTTCCAACCACGTCATTGCCAATTTCGATGCTGAACTCGCCTTAATCCCCTTGGAAACAAGAACAGCGTCACACGTGGCTAACTGTCGCTCGGCCTTGCCCTCCGCCTTGTGAGGGGACTCGGATTCAGGGAATGAAACAGTCTTAGTACCCATTGGAAGCATAGGAATAACGTTCAGAAGATAGTGCAACCGAACTTGATGCAGCGAAGCTTTTGTGCCGCTCCACTTTATGAGGTCAGGTTGCATGACTTTTGAGCAGCCCCAATTCCAAGGAGCATTCAAACACCCACGGGGGTGACCATCATGATGAGTCCACCGCATTCAGTCTTTCAGACCGTCGTTTTCGCGACGGATTTTTCCGTTTTTTCTCAGAACGCCGGTTTGTACGCCTCCCTGCTGGCAGGGCAGTTTGGTGCCTCCCTATTGGTCTCGCACGCTTTTTATCTCTCCCAGCCTGCATTGGAAGTGGAAGCCATGTCAGAAGTAAAAAGCATGCAACGGCAGGACCTTCAGGCGTATCTCGTAAGGAGGGTGGAGCGGCTGGGTGAGGGGAACTTCCAATCCAGCGCTGTTCTTGTGGAAGGTGACCCGCGTGAAGAAATCCTCCGGATCGCAGAAAAACATCCTGCTCCCGTAATCGTTATGGGAACCCACGGCGGTTTCACGCGGCGGTTTGCGATCCACCGTTAAAGCGCCTTCCGACGATTGGATCCAGTTGCTCGCAAAGTGCAGAAATTCTCTCGGATCGCGAGCGATATTCATCGAGTTCCAACGAGGTCAGCGATGAAGACTTGCGCAAAGTATCAATCTGAACGTCGACTAACTGTTGCACTTGGTTCTTGATGGCGAAGGCTGGGTCCGTCATCATCGTGACCACCTCTGGGAGTAATTCTAACGCTGTCGGGCAGGGCTCGCGAGCGCGGTCTTGTGAAAAAAACGGCCCGTCACTATTCAGCAGCAATTCAAGAGCAGGAACGAGGTCCCAATCTCCGACAAGGGCGTTTCTGGACAACTTCCGCATTGCCGACAAACCGTCCGGGATCGCCCGTCTGAGCCGAAGGACTTATTCTTGAAGGAGTTCCAGCTTGCTGGCGAGTGTAGCCGGAGCGAGTGGCGCGCCATCTGAGAACCACTACCGTTTGACAGCTGCTCGCTCGAGTGGAATGGCTCGCCCCAAAGGGGCTGCCGAATCCTAAGAAACCTGATGGCGCGTTTCCGAAGTAGACCGGAAGTTCTAGAGTGTCGTCGCCCTGGAGTCCACCCCTTTGGCACTAGATGCGAGAGAGAGGCACGATCATCGACTAGGGGAGCCGTAAACGATGGATCAGCGTGCTCGTCGCCAATGGCCCGCCTCATGTGCGGGCTACGCGATTCGCGGGCAGACTCTGCGTCGGGAGCTTTTTTCCGCTTTTGAGCGGAAATTGAGTCAACAAACCGCCTGGTTGCAACAACACACTCCGCGCGGCCCGCAGGCATCGGCCAGAATTCTCGAGATGATCAATATTGCTCAGTCAGAATTGGGTCTTCGAGTCTAGGCTATCGGTGATCACTCCCCAAAGGAGGCGCCATGGGTAACCGCCCCCACGCAGAGATGCACTGCATACTTTGCAACCGAGCCGTAGATTTACAGACCGATTTTAACACCAACGAAAATGGCATGGCAGTTCACGAAGATTGTTACGCCCGGAGTATAGGCGTAGGAAATGTTTCGGACGATCGGGACGAGGATTTGCCTTTGCTTGCGCGGGTCGGGCTGGGCGATCAAGCCGCGATGGCGTCGCTTTATGATCGGCACTCCACTTTGGTCTATTCCGTGGCGCTTAGGGTATGTCGCGATTCAGCCTCGGCAGAGGAGGTACTGCAAAATCTCTTCATGCAGATTTGGCTGGCTCCGCAGGAGTTTGCGTCGGCATCAGGCCGGCTCGACGGAAGGCTTGCAATTCTATCGAGGAACCTTGCACTCGACCTTATGCGCCGGCGCAAATCAGGCGAGCCCGGTAAGAAGCCTCCCCTTAACAGCCGCTACGATCCTATTAGCCATCAAGAAGTGAGGCAGTTGATGCAGAAGCCGCATGCGCTCGTCCTGCTGCTGCCCGACGCGGACCGCCAAGTACTGGAGATGGCGTTCTTTGACGGTAAGACCCGAGTTGAGATTGCCGAAGAAACAGGCTTTCCGGTGGACACGATCGCGCGCAGAGTTCGTAGCGCTTTGTCTGCTCTGAGGAATGAGGCTGCTAATGCGGCAAACTTTTCGAAGGACACTGGGCTTGAGGTATTCGACCTCGACACGCACTCCGAGTTCAAGGCGCGGAGTCTGCACTCGCGCGACCTTACTTTGCAGATGGAGGGATTGCGTCGGCTCACTCACTCTTTCGTGCAGAGCCCCGATACGATTCTGCAAGAGTTGGTCAATGCCGCAGTAGATCTGTGCGGTGCCGACAGCGCCGGCATCAGCCTCGAAACCGAAGAGAAGAGCGCCGCAAACTATTACCACTGGGTGGCAACGGCTGGTCAATACAATGGGTTTATGAATGCCGTGCTTCCTCGCTATCCCAGCGCCTGCGGGATCTGCCTGGAGCGCGGCAAGCCACAACTCTTTCGAGTCCATCAGCGTTTCTTCGACATTATGGGTATCCAAGCTCCGCTCGTGACCGACGGCATTCTCCTTCCGTGGCAGGTGGAGGAGACACGAGGCACCATCTTCATCATGGCTCATGGCCGCACTGCGGCATTCGACAACGACGATGGACAGATGATGCGAGTCCTGGCAGACTTCGCCGCTTTGGCGGTTCGTCATAAGCGACAACAGCAGGCGCTGTTGGAGCAGGCAAAAGCCGCTGCCGCCACCGCGATGGCGAACAAGCTGGCAAACCATATCAACAACCCGCTGCAGATCTTGATAAATATTGCGCATCTCGCAGCGGAGGGGCAGAGCGACCATGATGTAAGAACGCTCGGACAAGAGCTCTCTTCCGATTTGCAGCGATTATCCGCGCTTGTGACTGAGTCGCTCGAGTCGCCGGGCGACGGTCCTAGGCAGAACTGACAAAAGTCCACCGCCCCTGATTCAATCGAGAGTTACATTTTCTGGATGTCTGAACCACTCGCTTATTGGGGTCGCTGCCACTCGGGACTGCCTCTTCGTGCTTTCGCTAAGACCGCTCTAATATCGTCCGGCGGGTTGTTTGCAATGGTGCGAGCGAGGAACATGCCTATGAGACTGACCCGCTGTATGATTCACTCCATCGTCGCCTTAGAGCTCGGCCTAGGCGTTGTTCCCGCTTCGGAGCGATCGACGAGCGCTGTAGGCTCGCGCTTAACTTGCATGTCTGCGACCGTTGACTTGGTTCGGTCGAATTGGCATTCAGGTTGTTGCTCAAACGCGTTTCAGAGTGGGATTGTCTCCAATCTAATCCGTGAAGCGAACGGGGTGCTGTTCCGTTCTCGGGCCAAGCGTCAGAATGTAACATTATCGGCGATTGCCCTCATTTGCACGGCGTGACCTCGGCCCTTGCGTCGTAGGACGGCTCCTTCGGTGTCGAGAGTCCGAGCGCACGTGTGTTGAACGAATCCCCAGTCGTTAGACACTTCTTATTGCCGCCGTTCGCGCGTAATCGGGGGGCGAGGCCGAAACAGTCTTCTTAACTGGTCGGAGTTGCTCGCTTGGTGCCTTTCGCTTTCTGGATCGAAGTGTAGATCGGCAACGGTGTGCGGTTGTGAAAAAGGGAGGACGCAGAGTATCGCAGCCTTAGCGATCTCAGCATCCGATTGTTGCCTAGCAGGCTGCTAAAAAACAACTCCCCATCCACAGCTGCATGCGTTACGAAGAAGTATGCGAGGAGCGGACGAGCAGCAGAGTCAGATATTCACTTACTTATCGCCGGAGGCGCGCGTGCGGAAGGATCATCCATTGCGCGCGATCCGGGCCATGGTTGACGAGGTGCTGGACCAGTTGTCGGGGGCCTTTGACGCGATGTATGCCAGCGTGGGGCGGCCCTCGATTGCGCCGGAGAAGTTGTTGCGCGCACAGTTGCTGCAGATGCTGTACTCGATCCGCAGCGAAGGGTTGTTGATGGAAGAGATGGATTACAACCTGCCATTCCGCTGGTTTGTGGGGTTGAACGCGGACGATGCGGTATGGGACGCGACTGTGTTCACCAAGAACCGCGACCGGTTGCTGCAGGCGGATGTAGCCAAACAGTTTCTGGCGCGAGTGGTGAAGCAGGCGCGGGCTCGGGGTTTGACTTCGGACGAGCACTTCACGGTGGATGGCACGCTGCTGGAGGACTGGGCTAGCGTGAAAAGTTTTCAACCCAAGGCGGACAAGAAAACTTTGCCGCCGGACGATCCGGGCAATCCGACGGTGAACTTTCACGGCGAGAAGCGGTCCAACGACACGCACGAATCGAAGACCGATCCCGAGTCGTTGCTGGCGCGCAAAGGCCAGGGCAAGGAGGCGAAGTTGAGTTACAGCGGGCATCTGCTGGTGGAAAACAAGCATGGGCTGATCGTGGATGCGGAAGGATTGCAGGCCAACGGCACGGCGGAGCGCGATGCCGCGTTGCTGATGCTGGAGAAACTTTCGGGGACGAAAACAGTGACGGTGGGCGGCGACAGGGGATTCGACACGCGCGGGTTTGTGGCCGAGTGCCGGCATCTGCGGGTGACGCCGCACGTGGCGCAAAACCATGCGCGGGCTGGCGGCAGCGCGATTGACGCGCGCACCACGCGGCACGCGGGATACAAGATCAGCCAGCGCAAGCGGAAACGCATCGAAGAATGTTTCGGCTGGCTGAATACGGTGGCCGGGCTGCGGAAGGTGCGGGCGTGCGGGTCTGCGCAAGGTGGCTGGATCGCAAACACGGATTTTGGAATTTCCTTGACGACTTGGGAGAACGTCCGCCCGGGAAGGATTACCGAGGGCGTGCCTTGTACAGCATGGACCGCTATCCAGAGCCATCTGGAAACTATGAGCCAGGTAATGTCCGCTGAGCGACGAATTCTGAACAAATGCGGAATAAGCGCAGCGGCAAACCAGAGGATTTTCTTGGGTATCCACGGCTAGGAAGTTGATTGCTATACGCGCGGTGTGGTAGCAAGAAACATGGCCACCCTTATTTGTTGGGGGACATTCGGCGACAAAGGCGACCTTAGTAAAGCGGTGTGCGGCCACAATAGTCGCACGTTCTTAGGAACCTTTCTGTGCAGAACTCGTCCGCCTTTGATCATTTTGTGCTTCCGGATTATGGGTCGAGTGGATGAGCGTCCGCCCTTCGTGCGGTGACGCGAAGCTATCTTCGGTCACAATGAATGGCATGTGCGAAAACTGCGACCGCCTCATTCTGGAGAATCGTGAGCTGCGCCGGGTGCTGAAAAGAACATAAAAAACGCAGATGTTGATGATTCCCGCTTGGATCAGATGCTTGCGCTTGAGCGCCATCAGAAAGTTTTAGACGAGCAATGGGCGCAAGTCCGGGCGAAAAGAGAACGGCCCGCCCGTTAGCGTGTTACGCGATGGGAAAACGGCGAGGTCTGAGGCGAGAGGAAGACCATCCGAGTATGGAATTCTCACAAGCCCCGAATGAACGCGCCAGATGCCCACATCAGAATGACTGGAGACTGTCCTCACCAGCATCGTTGGAGCCACTCGCTGCCCCCCTGGAAGTGCTTGATTGAGCCGTAGGTGGGAAAGGTGAAAATCATGGACTTGCTCACGTATTTCATCATTAGCCAATTCATAGCGGTGCCCAGGGCGAATCCTGGAATGTCGCCCGCGTAAAGAGCGCCGCGACTGGGATGATCGCCATCGGGATTTATGCTGTTTTCAACGCAATTGTGGTGGGCCAGACCCTGATGGGTAATCTCCGAGTCAAACACGATCGAACCCAGCCAGATCGCTTGCACGGTCAGAAAAATCTTGTCGTGAAAAACCTCGCGATTGGTGCGCAGCGGATAGAGATCGTCGGAGCTGCCGAAGGTCCAGAAACCCGCTTTCTCGCGCGCTGGGGCATACTGCGGCTGCGGCGCATCGGGCACGACGATGAAGTCACCGGGGGCGACTTCCACTGTGCGGGGCGAGGAGGGATCGGGCAGCGCGGTGGCCGTCTTCGAAACTCTGGCTGTCGTCGCCGTCGAGCTTGACGTCAGAACAGAACCATCCGCCGAAAGAGTCACGGTTTGGCCTTCGTGGACAATGACACGAAAAGGAGCCGTCGTGCTATGTGCGTCCGAGTTCTGCGCCGCCGCAGGGGCGGCGCACGCTAGCGCCAGCACCACCACGACGATGGTCTTTTTTTTGCGCCCCATAATAAAACCCTCCGATTGATCCCATCGGGCGTGATCCACCGTGGCTTGAGCGCTCGCGGTTCTGAACGAAGAGAAACTCAACACGAAAGTACCCTTTCCTAATTCGGAGCTTTACCGGGCGGCGTCTGTTAGTCGGATTGCCGTCTCTCAGGACCGCCCCTTCGTGCCTTCACATAAGACAACGCTAATATCTTCTGGGGAGTAGTTTGCAAAGATGCGGCGAGGAACATCCTTAGGAGACTTACTCGTTGTATTACCCACTCCATCGCAGTCGCTATCAGTTTTTCCGCTCTCTGCTGCCTCCCGGCCCACGGCCAGAGCCCTACTATCACCAGCATTACGGTGCCAAGTACTAAGTGCGTCTATCTTGTGGGAGCCGCTGACGCAAAACCCTGCAACATAGGTCCGGGCATGGGCGTCGTGATCTCCGGGCAGAACTTTGGAGATTCTGCCGAGTCCGTGAGCGCCTGCGACTGCGTCGACACCACGATCGAGCGCTGGACACCTACGCGGATCGTCGTGATGATCAACATAGTGAACCCTCAATCTGTGATCATGGTGGAGCATGCGGGGGGAGTATGGAGCAACTCTGTTCCCTACATCGCTCTGGCGCCGGTCATATCGAGGATCGACGTGGGCCCGTGCACCTACTACCCAAACATTTCGCGGAAACTGTGTGCTATCACGCCGGGCACGCAGGTAACAATTCACGGGCGCTTTTTCGGAAGTGCCCCCGGTCAGGTTTCCCTGTGCGATTGCGATAGCAACGCAACCGTCGAGAGTTGGAATCCGAACTGGGCTACCAATCCCGGACCTTACGACAACACCATTGTGGTGACGGCCGTCCAAGTCGTCTGCGGCTCCGGCATTGTGGTGGAGTCCGGCGGCATGTGGAGCAATCCGGTCCCGTGTACAACCTGCCCTGATTAGAAGGTTAGGAAAAATGTACTCGGATGTTCAGTATGAAAAAGCTGAGGGCTGGTCGACTGGGTTTTCGTCTTTAAACTGCCCGGAGCTCTCGACAGATTTGCCCCCTGTTGCATCAATGTTGCTCAATTCGGCGAAGAGCCATGACTCTCCAGGATTCTCGGGCGTGTACCCAACGCAAATCGAGAGGAATTACATTCCTCAAGAAACTTGAAGGCTTCTTGCAGTGTCGGGAATGATCGAGCACAATTCCCATAGTATGTGTCAGAAACTACGTTGTAGCTGTAGAACACAAACTCGACATAAGAGCCCTGTTTATCATCGTCAAGATAAACGCAAACGGACTGAACAACCGCGAGACACTTCGGGCAACACATCCACCCCGCTGTCGTCAGTCGTTTCGCCACCATCACGCAGATCAGGCTGATGGATATTAGAGAATGCGCCGAGCAGAACTGTCACCATGACAGCGCGATAATATAGACTCCACGCCAGCGAGTCTGTGACGAATGACCACTGACGCTGTGGAAAAGTGTTACTCAAATGTCAAGGAGCTACGCTCCCGGCAGCGGCTGTCAAGAAGGCGACCGGCGGCGGAGCTCATGGCGTTCTGATTACAGCGCCCTCGCTCAACGCATTTAAGCAGGGTGTCGGCATGACCCGGAAGCGTGGCACCTGCGTCCTAATCGGCCTGCCGCCAGGCGAATTCCCAGTTCCGCTCTTCGATGTGGTAGCCAACTGCATAACCATCCGCGGCCGTTCGTGGGCACGCGAGAGGATATGGCCGAAGCCCTCGCCTTCGCCGTCCAGGGCAAGGTCAAAGCGGATATCGAGCTACAGCCCCTATCTTCGATCAACCAAATCTTCGACCGACTCGAGCATGGCGATGTGGCGTCACGCGTGGTGCTCGACTTCGCGCCGGCTAAAGCGAAGAGCCGGCGTTCGGAAGTAGAACAGCATCTCGCAACCGCAGGTGCAGGTTCCGCGAAAGCTCTCTGAGCCGCACTGTCTTTTCACCGGACAACTCGTGAGCACGCGACGCCGGAGAGCCCGCACGATTGAGCCGCCGAACTCCGAGACCTTGTCGCGCGCGCACATGGTGACGCAGCTATCGCCCACGGCAAGGAGATCTTCTTCCGGCCCATGAACTCACCAGATAGGCGCGAGGGACTCCAAGAACGTCGACAAGCTCGCTGAAAAAACTCGCCGCAGTGTTTTTTATTCTTGAGAGTGTGCATTTTTGAACAGTTTCGGCATTGTCAGTGATTTTACAATCTTCGCTATTTCGAGAAAGTAGTTAAGGAAACGGCCGATGACACCGCTGAACTGGAACTGGGGATCACGAGTTGCCCGGCAGTGCGAAATGACGAACCCTCGTTCATGAAATGCGATCGAGACATCGGGTGAGGTGAAGCGGGGCGGCTTCGAATCTGTGCGCCCCAAAACATCTGTGTCACACCTTCCTGGCAAGCCGCGAATTTCGAAGGGAGCGTGGTAAGACGAATGCCAGCGAATTCCAGCGTCACTCGGGTTCTTCTGTTCGTTGTTCTATCCCTTTTCGCTGTCGCATCCGCGCGGGGCCAGACTGGCTGTCCAAGACGGATACAAGGCGATGCGCGATGTCAGCCTGGCCCGTCTCGCAATATTCAACGGGCAGCCTGCCGAGGCTAAAACATTTACCAATGAGGCAGAAACAGCTTTAGAGAAGGCTAAGACCGATGATACTGCTTTCACCAAGGCGGAATCAGATTTGAAAGCTCCATCGGGCATGGCCCAGCGCGGATCCGGCGCGACGGCAAGCACCATACCAACAATCTGGATTCCTGTGGACGGTTCCTTGACGCTTGGTGAGGATTACACTGAAACACCTGAAAAGTCCGCCGGCGTCGCCAAGGCCAACGAACTTCTCAAAAAAGGCGAACACAAGCAGGCGATGGATACTCTCAAACTGGCTAACATCGACGTTAGTTTCGTAATGGAAGTGGCGCCCCTCGATAAGACCACGAGCGGAATCAAGGAGGCGGCGAAACTTATCGAGGCCGGGAAGTATTATGAGGCCAACCAGGCCTTGAAAGGCGTCGAGGATGGTTTCCGCTTCGACGTGACGGACGTTGACTCTGCGCCGAAGAAGGCGGCAGGCGAAATGTCCAAGCCAACGACTACCTCAGCATCTGCAAAGAAGTAGTTAGACAGATTATGCGGGCGGCGTCTGCTCTTGCGCCGACGCCGCCATCGCTTCGACAGCGAAGCATCCCCGGCATATGAGTATGTTATCGCAGGCGCTTTCCCTCCGAATTGTCCGGAAAGGTTCGGGGTAGGTTGGTGACATCGGTTCGTTGAAAAAACGAACCAACGATTGCGGTCGAATGACAGCTTCGATTTCAGCCACGCACTACGTGCATAGTCTGGGCAACCGCCGTAACCTCTAATCTATGGCGGCGGACCTTCAGTGGGAGGTCCTTTTGGAAATGTGGTGCGCTATCGCAGTGCTGCTTGTTGCGGGAGTCGTTGGTGTTGCGGCATCGCAAACGCCAAAGCCGGTCTCAAGTGTGCTCAAGAGTTGGCAGAATCAACCGGACAAAGCGCACCACGCCGATCAAGCCCGTTCGCGTAGGCAGTCTCATGGCTTGTACGAACGTCGAGCCCAAGAAAAGACGTGCGAAGTGGCAACAACCGTGCTCACAAAGTCCTCTGAATGAAACAGACAGGGTAGATTCTATCCAAATCACTGTGTCGCATCGCAACATCCAGATGAACAGTTGCGAACTCAAGCCGCCCACTATGCCAAGGTCAAACCGAATCTAGTTCTTGGCCATGGTGCTTTGCAGGTGTTCAGCCAGCCTCAGGTGCTCGGCGATGACCTGTTCTCCGTGCGTGGCGGCGCTCTTGACGGCGGCATCCTGCCCGCCGGCCTCCTCCGTCTTGTAGAGTTGGACGGCCTCGCGATGGCCCTCCACCATAGCGCGAATATATGTATCGTCGAATGCGGCTCCGGACTCTCCCTCGAGTTTCGTAAGCAGCGCCTGATCGTCCGCGGCAAGCTCGGTGGGCAAGACTACTCCGATTTTCTCCGCAACTGGCTTGATCTCATTTTCCAGCCGGGTGTGGTCGACGACCGTTCTCTCGCCGAATTTCCTGACGCCTTCGTTAGCGCCCTTTTTCGCGGCGAGCTGTCCGATTCGCATCTCTCCGACATTCACCTGCATCGCCGTCTTGACGAACTTCTTGTCTCCCTGAGATTGTGCGAATGCAATTGAGCCTAGAAACAGCGCCGCCGCCGATACGCTGAGGATGTGCATGCCAATTCGCCGGGTAAACATAGGGGAAGCTCCTTGTGCGGACATGATCAACAACTCTAGGCAGCCAGAGAATACCTGTCTGTTCAAAATTAACCGTTCTTCACTAAGATGCCGATGTTCGTGAAAGCGAGGAATATCATGCTGAGGCAGACTTACAGTTGAAGACATCCGCGCCGGGTCGTCGACGATTGTCGTTCCAAACCCCGAACCGATCACTTCTTGCCGTTAGCTGTCGACATTCGTTGATCTTTCCTGAGGCTTCTGGCATCCTCCGTACAGATGAGTCTCTCAGCGGGAGGTCTGGAAATGTGCCACGCTGTTAGTGCAGCTCTGCTCATTGTGGCGTAGCCGTGAGCTTCTTTGAGTTCGTCCGCCGTAGCGCCGGGAAACGCTTCACCAGTAACGGGCGTATTTGGTGTCTCATGCGCTGTCGATTATGGCTTCATGCGCGAAAAGGGCGTGGGCTGCGCTCTGAGCAGGCCAGCCAAACGACAGGAAAGGCGCCAGTACTAGCGCGCATAGTCTCGAGAACAGCTTTCGTGGGTGATCCGCGGCGGTCGATCCGAAGGTAGAAGAAAGGAAACAGCGACTGCGAAAAGCGGAAAAGCATTTTAACGAGTTCGTCCACGACGGTCTTGGTCCGCGCTGATCATCGCCTGGGCGAAAGGAACCGAGCTTCGGAATCGCGATAGGTTATCCAGGTGTGGTTGTTCACAACCGACCTGTCAGCGAACCGTACCATCTCGGGGGCGATTGGGTCGGCTTCGATTTCAGGCGGGCATTCGGTCATGGGGAGCTACGAAATTATTATGCCCGTAATGCGAACAGAGACAAAATGCAGCATTGCGCCACAGCGGAACGCAGGGCTCAACATGAGCTTATACTGCGCGAGGATGAGGACTTCCCGCCGGAGATGGAGCGGGTTTGTCCCTCGACCTCAGGCCGCCTTGAAGTCAGGACAGAAACAACGACCGTGAAAGAGGTAATGAATGAAAGCCATTGCAGTTGCCGGGAATCAAAATCGTCCAGCTAGTCGACTGGCCGGAACCATCTATCTCCAAGCCTGAAGAGATTAAAGTTCGAGGGTTACGGGTTGGCATCTGTGGCACTGACCGTGCGGAGGCCGCAGGTGGTCGCCAGCCAGAAATTCGTCTAAATGCCTGGAAAATAGCGCAACTTTCGGAAGAGGCGTTCAACACCCGGTAGGCCAGAAGAGAAGCGCCTTCAAAGGCATGATCAGATAAGGTCACAATTTCTCACAATGGTTTGTTCGTACTACGCGCCAAAACAATCGCAACGAGCCGGGTCGGCAAACGCCAGGGCTGCGCAGCATACATGTTTCCGAAATGTGCGAGGTGTCCGCCGCGCAAGCAGAATGTAGCTCGCGCATGAGAAAACGATTGGCTGAAACGAAAAAAAGTACAAAATAAAGACATTCGAGAAGCCACTGACTAGCTCTCGTGGTTTTGTTTGGTACGTGTTCAGGAATGTCCACAATTCCACAGACAGCCAAGAATGACCAGACCATTCTTAACATCAATAGTGGCAAGAGATGGGCGTTAATAAAAAGCTAGTCTGCGTTGTCCCCATCAATGCCGCGGCATAGGGAATCGCTGGAGGGAATTCTTTTGCGGTCAGTGCCGCATCAGCTTGTTTGGAACCGTTATTCTCCACCTCTAGTCGCATTAAGGTCGGAATCGTTGAGCACATCATCCGCTGGATGCCATATAGAGAAGTCTTCGACGGGACGCAAGATGGTTGCAGAATCTTGCTTCGATTTTAGGGCTACGCTCTGACTTCAGGCTGTCTAGCCCTCGGCAAGCAATTTGCCCGTGGTTGTGCGCTTGACGTAGCATTCTTCGTGAATAGCCATGCCGTTTTCATCGGCGCACAAATCAGCCTGTAAATCTACGGGCAGATTGCAAAATACGCAATGTATTTGTTGGAACGGGCGGCTGTTCAAGGGCGCCTCCTTTTAGGATCAACATCAGCATGGGCTAAATCCGGAAAGTAGACTGAGCAATACAGATCAATCTGGTAAGTTTGCCCACTGTGATATGTTGGGAAAAATTCCCCTACATCAACACTGCGTTGAACGATAAAGGAATGACTTGTAGCTGAGGTGGAGGATGAAGATAAGCGGCTGCTCGCGTGCTGGATGCTGATTGCCACCCTGGATCCAAGGACGCCGCTCGCCCCGTTCTCCCGATTTCACCGCAACCCTCTGCCCGAGACCGTCGTCGGCGCAACCAGCGGACCGGTGTATGAAGGCGCACAACGGTTTCACTCCAAGGGTTGCGAGTACTGCCACGCCGTTTCTGGATACGGCTCCCATCGCGGCCCTGACCTTACCAATGTTGGAGGCAGGCTCTCCAGCGATCAAACCATCATCCGGATCATGAACGGCGGACCCAACATGCCCGCTTTCGGAAGCACGCTTAGCCGGAGGAGCACGATTACCTCGTGACTTTTCTTGCTTCCCGAAAATCTCAGCACACAGCTGAAGCTGGGACGAGCAGGCAGGGGCGCAGATATTCGCAGCGAAATTTGAGGCAGGGGCAAGGAGCACCTCGTAGCTGCCGCCTGAATAATTTGGGCGATGGGTTTGAAGTCGGTCGATGGGCAGCGAGTGGTTTGCCAGCAGCTCGAGTTTCGACGGCACCACCAAATTCCTCGGGCGCGCTTCGTTTGGCAGCGGAGGAAAACAAGTATTCCATCATCACCCGGAAACCAACCTCAACGGCCATGACGGACTCCGAACTTATGCGCATTGAGAAGATGGCAATGATGGTTGCGCTTCACGGGAGCACATGTTCTCCGAACTATTCGTAGCGTATCTGCTGGGACGAAATATTCGAGACGAAATTGAAGTTCGGCATCATCAAGGTCGTCAGCGTGGCCGCATCCTTCTGCGCCGCGGCAGACTTGAACTTGGCAAAGAAGGCCGTGAACTGCTGGGAATCCTGGCCGATAAGCACTTCGGACATCAGCAACAACAGTCCGACTAAGCAAAAGGCAAAGCGCTTATACGTCATTTTTCGTGCTCCTCCCAGCCGTCGTCCACCGCAATCCTCGCGGCTAAAGCATGCCGCCAGTCTTTACCGACAGAATAGAATGAAGCGGTCGCGGTCGGGCCAGAGGGGATCACGCGGGTTGAATTTGAGCGAACGATCCCAGAG
>Ga0302324_100013393_pt1 | contig 16633 bp, 11 predicted proteins | sample Palsa_T0_1_FD_201949 | JGI IMG/M metagenome (GOLD analysis project Ga0302324, IMG submission 201949) | Peat permafrost microbial communities from Stordalen Mire near Abisko, Sweden - Palsa_T0_1 | ecosystem: Environmental > Terrestrial > Soil > Palsa > Peat permafrost | place: Sweden: Abisko...
CAGTGCGGCTCTCGTGTCTCGCCCCGGCGCAACTTGCGCTCCGCAGTTTCGCCTACGCCTTGGGCTTCGAGGCGGATGGCTCCATCAGCCCGACCATCGTGCCTTCAGGATCTGCAATCCATGCGAACCGGCCCTGAGGAATCGGCACCGGGCCGACCAGAGTCCTTGCCCCGAGTTCCGCTGCGCGGACCAGGTAGGCCTCCAGGTTCTCCACTTCCACGTAGATGTTGACGTAATTATGCGGTTCGTGGCCAAGCGAGGTGATGTGACCCGCTATCCCGCGTCCGCTACCGGTGGAGACAATTCCCGCTGGGCCGGCGGGCTCGATTCGCCACCCGAAGAGCGTGGTGTAGAAGGCTTCTGTCTTCGCGCGGTCCCGACAACCGATTTCGAAGTGAACGACAGGGCAGCCCATGGTTTCCCCTCCGCTGCGTCGAAGCGGCGACTTCGGTGAAAGCGGCTCAGCGACTCACCAACTCAGGTCACTCATCATCGCTGCGTACATCTCAATTCCATCCCACAGGTTTTGTAGTCGGAGGTTCTCGTTCGCGGCGTGCTGATTGTTGTCATGGTTCACGATGGGTAGGCCGATGACGGGAACCCTGAAGACTTCGTCAATCAAGTAGAGGGGCACGCTACCGCCCATCATCGGCAGAAGGGCCACGTGATGCCCCGCGCTGCGCGTGGCCGTTGCAATGACGGCTGTTGCGACGGGTGTCGTCATATCGGTTCGCAGCGCGCGGTAGCCCCCCTCCCAGCTCAACTGCACAACGCGCGCGCTCGCGAGGCGAGTGGCGAGGTCAGGAGGCTCGCTGACAAGCGTCCAGCCCTTGGCGCGGAGGAAGGATTCGACCTTGGCGCGCACGGAGGCCGGCGTCTGGTCAGGGACGAGTCTGAAATCCATCGAAATCACAGCATCGATGGGGATGGAGTTCGTCCTCTCGGCACCGACCTGGCCCGATCGAATTCCGCGAACATTGAGTGCCGGCCGCATGGTGCTGGCCGACAGTCCCTCAGTGGTTTCGCTACGACCGATGCCGAACTCGCGCTTCAGGGCCTCTTCCACCGGTGGCAACTCGGCGATGGCGTTCCTTTCCGCCGGCGAGAGGGCTCGGACGTCATCCAGGAAGCCCGGAATCAGGATCTTGCCTTCGGTATTGCGAAGCTCGGTCAGGAACTCCGCCGCTAGAAAGGCTGGGTTGGGCACCCAATTGCCGTAGTGCCCGTCGTGGAGGGCCCGGAGTGGACCGTAGATGGTCGCCTCCACCCCAAGGTTCCCGCGAGCGCCGAAGTACAGCATCTGGTGCCGCGATTGGTGGACTGGCGCATCGCCGATCAACCAGAGGTCAGCGGTGCACAGCGCTTCGTACTGGCGAAGTGTCGCTTGGAGATGAGTGGAGTTGGCTTCCTCCTCGCCCTCCCAGACGACCTTGATATTGACCGAGGGCAGATGGCCCGATGAACCAAGAGCGTCGAATGCGGCGAGGAAGGCAACGATGGACGCTTTGTCGTCGCTGGCGGCACGTCCGAAGAGACGCCACTCTGGATCGAAGTGGCCTTTGAAGGTCTTCCAGTCGACGTCGCCTCCCGGCTGCCCGCTCCGCATGACAGGCGTGAAGGGTTCGGAGCGCCACTGCGATGGTGTGACTGGCTGCCCATCGTAGTGGGCGTAGAAGACAACTGTCCGCTTAGCCCCAGCCGTCTTGAGCGTGCCGAAGACGACGGGAGGCATTCCGGAGCTGGAAGAAAGTTGGGTCGCTTCGAAGCCGCGCGCGCGCAGCAGCCCCTGAAGGCGGTCGGCCGTGGCGGCGAGGCCGGCCGGATTCGCGGCGACACTCTCGAGGCTGACGAGCTCGGCGAGCTGTCCCACGATGGCCGCCTCGTGCGTCGCGCGGTACTGCTGGATTTGCGCTTTCAGGTCGGCGGCGGGTGCGGCACGCGCCGAGGTGGCAAGGGCGACCACCCCGAGGAGGACGCCCAAACGTCGCACGCCTATTCCCCTCTCTTCGTCGCGCCCCATTTGCCGGCCAGTGGAATACCATAGCCATTGCATTTCGAAGGGCCTTGGTTTCTGCGGCGTGTAGGGAAGCCGTCTCGCGCGCGGGAAGTCACGGCCCAAGCTCGGGCCGAGCGCCGCCCTCTAGCCTCTACCGGGGAGTCAGCAGGCGTCGGCCGGCGCCGCGCATTGAAGCCAGCCCGAGGAGACCGCGGTCGCGACGGTCTCTAGGGACTGGCACTACCAGCCGCCCAGCCGGGAGGAAGACACGTGTAGGTCATCTCCTGGCCTGTCGTGGTGGCAAAGGCGCGGACTTCCGAATCGGAGAGTGGCGCACTCCCATCGTCGGGAGCAAAGGTCTTGTTCGACTTAAACACGAACGTCTTGGCAGTTCCGCTGACGACGCCTCGAACGATGAGGTCACACTCCGTCGCGTCCGGCCCGAGAATCTTCGAAGTGAAGGGCGCGCTCGCCCGTGCGATGAAAAGGTCGATACGCGGTCCGACGCTCGGCGCGTTGTCCGAGCGAAGCGTGACCTGCTGCCCGACAATTGGCGCCAAGTCACTATCGAAAGCGAGTAGGTACTGCTCGACATTGCGTCGTTGAGGGTCACCGCCAGCGAAGCCAATCCGTGCCGGAGTCCCGTCAACGGGATTGAAAACAGCCGCCTGGAGAAATCGAAAGAGCGTGTCGACACTGCCATCGTGCTCGAAGCCTCCACCACGCACTTGCGGACCCATATAGCCATTGTCGCCAGGGTTGGTCCGCAGGTTCGGAGGAGCACCGAACATCCCGACCTTGTCGTAGAGATTGCGAAGCTGCGGGATTTTTGTCGTCTGAGGAAGCGCCTCGAAGCTGCTCTCTCCGTCGGTGCCAAAGAAGCCCATCGCCGGGTTCAAGACGTGGCAGCCCTGGCAAGTGAAGCCGAGGCTTGGAAGCGCGATGCCGTCAGCGAGATGACCTCCAGTCGCTGGCGCTCCCCCGTCGGGACATTGCACCGGCGCTCCGGTGGAGCTGTCGAGGCCATCACATCCGAGAAAGAACGACCGTCCCGCCGCTTGGGCCGTGTTGAGCGAGTTATCCAGAGCGCGGACCGGGTTGGGTGGCATCACGATGTCGAGCGCAAAGTTTGCGAATGTCTGCATGTCGGCATCAGAGAAGGCGGGTCCGAATCCGAGGAGCGTGTTGAATGCGACGATGAAATTCTTGAAGGCGAGCATCGAATCGTATGGGGGCGCTGTGCTTGTATCGGTCCCGAAGAAGCCCATCACACGATCGCCACGCCAGTGCATTGGGCCGTGATTCACCAAGCCGCGCAACGTCTGCGTGCTCATCGGGCCCTTCATCGGATGGAGCGAGGCAACCTTTCCCGTACCGTTGATGGTCGAACCAGCGCCCTCGCTAAGTTTGATGTTGATGGGCGTCTGAACGGGATCGGCGTCCGGATTACCCAAGTCCCACATCAGGCCATCCTTGTCGCCGAAGAGATGGCAGCTGGCACAAGACGCCTCCCCGTTGGAGGAGGTCCGGGTTGAGTCATAGAGGAATGGTCGGCCCGCTGTGACGACTGCCGGCTCCGGATTCACAAGTTTCAGGTGAGCGGTCTCGACTCCGGAGGCGAGGTCGATGACCGACAGCCCATTGTCGAACCGCGTCGTCACGTAGAGGCGTTGGTTGACTTCATCCAGCGCCAGGCCGCCGGGTCCGCCGCCGCTCACTGGGAGGTAGCTGGTGCTCTCGGTCACCGGATCGAAGGAGTCGTCTTCAATGGCCGAGGTTGGAAACACGCCTACCTTCGAGGAGCCGAAGGCGGCTAGGTAGAGCGTCTCGCCATCTGCGCTGACGACGAGTTGCAGCGGCATGGAGAGACTGTGTTCCATCGTCGCGGCTGGGGCCGGGAGAATTGAATAATCGATGTGCTTGTTCAGAAACCGCGGCTCTACCCCCGCGTTACTGAGAACAGTGATGCGCGCCTCGGCGAGATGGCCCTGTAGTGTCTGACCGGCGAAGACGCCGGGCCCTTCGAAGCGAAGGTCATTTCGCGCCTCTGTATTGGAGACGTAGATGACGCCGCTCAACGGATTCACCGCCATGTTGAAAAGCGTTGTTCCAACGTGCGCGTAGCTGGCCGTGGTGGTCAGCGCGGTTGCGTCGAGGGCGAAGACATCCTGGTCTGGCAGACTGAAGGCGGTCGCGCTCGTCCAGTCGCGGCCGAGCACATCGCGCCAAACGCCGTTGATATCGGTCTTGAGAATCATTGCGACCTGCGGCGCACTGAGCCCTGCGTAGTTCGTGGCCGGGCCGGGTGGGGCCCCGGGAACCGTCACGCCCAGCACGGTGCAGGGATTCCCAGCGTCGGGCATGTCGAAGCCGTTGCAGGGCAGCTCCGAAGAGGTCGCCATCGTCTGGTTGCCCGACCTGAAGACTGCGACGTAGACGGTACCGCCGTCGGGCGTCACCGCCAGCGCGCGCGGTGTGTCACCAAACAGCGAGAGAATGGCGAGCGGCGTTCCGCCGACCGTCGTGCCGAGCGTGGTTGCATCAAAGACCCAGACGTCGGCGCGACCAACCCCTGCGGTGGTGAGCTGCGGGTCACCCGCTCCCGGCACCAGCGCCAGTGAAGGGTCGGTCCGCTGTTGACCGCGGTGGGCGGTGGTGATGAATGCCCGGGTTCCGGAGGCTCCAAAGACGATGTCGGAGGGTTCGTCGCCGACGAGAAGCGTCTGCGCGACATGTGGAGGCTTGCTACCGACGTCGACGATGCTGACGCTGTCCGACACTTGGTTGACCACCCAGACTTCGGTGTTGCTTCGAGCAGCCACGGCAATGGGGTCAATGCCGACATAGACCGACCCTGCGAAGGAGAGGCCGTCGGCGGCGACGTTGAAGACATCGAGAGAGCCATTCGGCGTGTTGGCAACGAAGAGCTCTGTGCCATCAGGGGAGAGGGCCAACGGCCGAACTGGGCCGCTTTCGAAGGTAAACGTCGGAGTGACGGTGGGAGCCGGCGGTGTCGAAGAGGTGTGGCAGGCGCCGAGCGCGGACGCGAGCAACGCGGCCTGCGCCAGCGAACGGCGGCGGGAGCTCCTGACCAACGAGTCGTTCCGCATTCTGCAACCATACCCCACGCGGGGTCGTCGCTTCTGAAGACGGGATGATGCGCGGTGGCCCCTGTCTCAGGTAGGAGGATCACCCTTGCTGATGTTGACGGCTCGCGCAGGGGGGAACCGAGCGACGGGTAGCTCGCCGGTTTCATCCGTACCGAAAGGACCTAGCCATTGGGCGATACGCCGGCACCGGTGCTGGTGTTTACTAAAGGGCACGCGGCAGCTCTGCGACGCAGCTGAAGTTAGTGAAAGGTTCTGATGCCCCGACTTCGCGTTCACTGCTTCGGGATTTCCATCGATGGCTATGGTGCGGGACTCGACCAAGATGCTGCCACTCCACTTGGGGTTGGCGGCATCGCGCTACTCGAGTGGGCCTTGGCCACGCGTACCTTCCGACTGATGTTCGGCCAAGAGGGTGGAACAACAGGCGCCGACGAGGAATTTGCTGCACGGGGCTTCAACAACATCGGGGCGTGGATCATTGGTCGAAATATGTTCGGCCCGATCCGGGGTTCTTGGCCCGACGACTCCTGGCGGGGGTGGTGGGGTGATACTCCCCCTTTTCACACTCCAGTCTTCGTTCTCACAAACCACCCGCGTGCCTCCATCGCCATGGCTGGAGGAACCACCTTCCACTTCGTCACCGACGGGATTCATGCGGCGTTCGCACGCGCTCGAGACGCCGCGAAGGAACAAGACATCAGGCTCGGCGGCGGAGTCGCGACTATCCGGCAATACTTGGCCGCCGGGCTGATTGACGAAATGCACCTGGCGATTGCGCCAACCCTCCTGGGCTCAGGAGAGAACCTCCTCGATGGAATTGACATGCCCAAACTCGGCTTCAAATGCGTCGAACACGTTCCTACGGCCAGCGCGACGCACGTCGTACTCAGGAGAGAAGGATGAGGATTCGCCTCAAGGGACGGCGAATTCCACTGCCGTCGAGTTGGCGCTGTTGGGGTTTGGGGTGCTCGCCCCCAGAGTCCAACCGTAATTCTGCTCGCTGAGGTCTGTCCCGTAATAGTAGAGGGCGTAGCCGTCCGCGTTGTCGATGGTGTCGTTGTCCACTTCCCCCGGGTAGTTCGCGCTGAGGTAGAACGCACCCGCCGGCTGCGTGAGTGCGGTGATGGGGCCGATGCCGTCGCCGGTCACGACAATCACCACGCCGTTCTGCTTCTGGGGGGTGATGATGGGCTGGCCATCGAATGAGTGGCTAACGGACGCAAACGGAGCAGTGACCGACTGGACGTAAGGGTTCACTGGGTCCGCTCCGGTAATGTCATAAGCGGTGACGGTGGTGTTTTGAGCCGTTCCGGTGATGGGCCAGGACATCACCAGCGTTGGACCGGTGGTGGCATTCGCCGCGTAGCTCAGAGAACAGGTGGTGCTGTTCTGTCCCCTCACGGGGATTTCCCAGCTGTTCGCGTTGCTGTCCGACATGGCCGACGTGATGTCGCCGTTGCTGTCGAAGACCGCCAGCAGGTTACCCGACGAAGGGAACGGTTCACTCCACGTCGAGACGTTGATGTTGTTGTTGAGGTAGTCCTGCATGCGCAGAACGCGAATGCCTGCCGGCGGCGCGGTGCCGGCCGAGGCCGCCTTCAGCTCCAGGGCAATGCTGTTGACTGTGCTCGTCCCAGTCGTGGTGACGGTGGGCGTGATGCTTCCACCGGGCGCGATGCGCGTCTGGAGGACGAAGAAGCTCATGGAGTTCGGTCCGCCACTGGTACCCGAGGCGTAATCCGCGGCCTCGAGCGCCCAGCCAGTACCCGCGGTGAAGGACGTCACAGTGACTCCCTCTCCAATCAGCGCGCTGTTGTCCATCGAGTAGTGAAGGAGGAGGCTCCCGGCGGTTGGCGCGACGGCCGATGTCGAGATGGTAGGAGCACGTGCCGTGGTGCTACTGGTCGTGACGCCGACGGCTCCGGTCGTCGCGACGTTGTAGTATTCGAGAAGGATAAAGTGGACGTTGTTCTCAGCTGCGTTGAAGGTAATCGTGAAGTTGCGTGCTCCGGCATTCGAGTTTTGAAGGACATAGGCTTCAGTCTTGTTTCGCCCGGAACCAGCGTTTGCGCTCACCGCCGGAGCTGAGCTCCAGGAGTTGCTGGCGTCGTCCGTGATGCTACTGACCGTGATGTTGTTGGAGTAGTCGAGAATCAGGACAACGCAGTTACCTGCCAAGACCTCATTCTGTAGGCGTATGGTGTAATTCGTAGCGGGTGTCAGCCCGCGGCCCGGCGCTATCGCACCGAAGGCTCTTTGTTGCGCCAGCGTCGGCACGGTCGGCGCTGCCGCATTGACGGTGATGGAGAGGGCGGCCGTCGTGCTTCCCAGGGAATTGGTTGCTGTCACCGTGTACGTCGCGGCGGCGGTGACAGCCGACGGTGTTCCGCTGAGGACACCGCTGAGAGGATTGAGACTCAGCCCCGAGGGCACCGCGGGCGAAACGGAGTACGAAGCAACAGCGCCTCCGCTGCTGCTCGGAGCATCCGGTTGGATGGCCGTCCCTACATTGTAGACGGCTGGATTCGTGGCATAGGTCAGCCCACTGGGCGGCGCGGAAGGTGGTTCGGGCGTCACCGGTGAGGAGGGCGAGCTCGCCGGACCGGTCCCGACCGCGTTCACAGCCGCCACGGTGAATGTGTAGGCAGTCCCATTGGTGAGCGTCGTCACCGTCGCCGCGGTAGGTCCGGTGAAGGTTGCTTGGACCGACGGGACCTGGAGACTAGCGATGATGTAGCCGGTGATGGAGGTCCCGCCCGTGCTTGTCGGCACTGCCCAGGTCAGGGACGCCGATTGGTTACCCGCAACTGCGACGACGTTGGTCGGCGCTCCCGGCACGTTGAAAGTCGTGACCGGCCCGCTCAATGCTGCAGGTCCCGTCCCATTCACGTTGGAGGCCGCGACCGAGAAGGTGTACGTCGCTCCGTTAGCGAGTCCCGCGACGGATGCTGTTGTGCCGGTCACGGTGACAACGGCTGATGCGGTTGCTGGAAACGTGGTGACCAAGTAGCCCGTGATTGGGCTCCCACCGTCGGACGAGGGTGCGGTCCAGCTCAGGTTCGCGCTGGCGATGCCCGGCGTTGCCGTCACGCTGCCTGGTGCCGTCGGGACGTTGGGAGCGGCTGCCATCGGCGTCACTGGCGAGGACGGTAGGCTCCTGGGACCTGTCCCCACGGCGTTCACCGCAGCGACGGTGAAGGTATAGGCAGTGCCGTTGGTGAGCGCTGTCACGGTTGCGCTGGTCCCGTTGACGGCGATTTGAGCCGTCGAAGACGAAGGGTTGATGGCGATGTTGTAGGCAGTTAGGGGGCTCCCCCCCGTGCTTGAAGGAGCTGCCCAGCTCAAGGACGCCGACTGGTCGCCAGCAACTGCAACGAGGTTGGTTGGTGCGGTGGGGACGGTGGCCCCTCCGCCGGAACTGGTGCCTGCATTCCCCACGCACGCGAACGCTGCAGCAAGCATGGGGACGGCGAGATGGCGGAAAGTCCCCATAAACCACTCCTTCAGTCCAGAGCGCGGCGGTGCTGGTGCGAGTTGGCTTCCTACCGTACTTGAACCCCGGCTCGCAGCGACTCGCCACGTCCAACGCTTCAGCCGGTAGCTGGTGGGTCACGAAGCCGTCGCAAGGCTGCCCAGTAAGCCGCCGATGAAAAAAGCGAGCGGCGCCGTCTTGTCGTCACGCTCGAAGGAGGCAGCGGAACAAGAAAATGCAAGCGAGTCAGCGCGGTTGGCCTCGTTGCGTGGCAACGATGTGCCGGCTACGGCACGCCGTTGTGGGGAGATTGAATTGTTCGAGTGTCGCCACTCCATGGCTCCTAAGGGACGGGCGAGCCCGTGACTCTGCCGAATCGAGCAGTGGTGGGAGGGTGAATTGCTACCCCGATCCAGCCCGTTCGTGCCACTTCGGCGCCCAGAGCCCGGAAGGCGAGGCTCGAAATCGTTCGACCCTGGGTGGGCCCAGCGGCTCAAGGCCCCTGCGAAGACGCCTGGATTCTCGGCGCGAAACTCGAAGGGCACTAGAGAAGCGTGATCTCACTCATGTCGATTGCGACCAGCAAAGGCTCTTTCACCAATTGGTAGTCGCCTTCGTGCGCGTACACACGCCGCTTCGCCGGCACGACGATGCCGTCAATGTTGCGGTAGTCCGAGGCGTAGTTGAGGCCCGTGGCACCACCAAGGATATCAACCGTGTAGTCGTGCCGACGGAGGAGTCCATCAGGGCCGAAGCAGGAGATCTGTTCCCGAGTGTGACTCTTCACCTTGACGGGGAAGGTCACCTTCAACCGTCTCCAAGTCTCGCCCTCCACTTGAATGGGCGAAATCTCCTCGCTGGCAAATCCCTCGCGAGCGTAGAGGAACGGAGTGTTTAGGTACGTCCAGAGAGCCTCGCCGACGAAGTAGACGACATCGAAGTCGTCCCAGGGAGTGTCTCGCTGTTGCCTCTCGAAGGACTTTTCTGGGTTGTCGCGAGATTCAATCGGCGACCCGGTCATCGTTTGGATGCTGATTCGGTCCGGCTCGAAAATGGCTCGCTTCTGCCAGCGCGGGAGGTCGACGACTACGCGCTCGTTCTCCGTCTCAGCCGTCAATACGACCTCCTTCAGGAAGTCGCCCTTGCCCTTGACGAACCAGATTGCCCCGGTAATCGACGCGGCAATCCTGATGGCTTTCACCTTGCTCCATCGGTCAAGGCCACCGTGTGCTTTCACAGCAATAGCAAGCAGGTCGTTCATCAACGTTCCTTCATTGCGGTGTGGACACTGGTTTCAACGGAAGAGGGCGCTCGAAATCTCCCCACACCGACGAGTCCTTGGCACGTCTGCGCCCGTCGAGCTTCGCGGTTGGAACCGGATTTTTCTCGGGGCGGAGCACGCTAGCCACGCTGGGTTTCCACAGGAACTTGCATCCCACGGCGGTGAGCCTCGACCGCGTGAAACTGCGTTCATCTGTGGGGAGCGTTTCGTAGCGTCCGGGGGTTAGCTGGTCAGCGAGCCTTTCGGCTCGCCGACGCGATTGCCCAGAAACTAGGTACGAGGCGTTACGAAAGCGAGTCCCGGCGCCGGTACGTTGCTCAGCTGAAGCCTGTGCCTCCAAGGCGGGGATTCGTAACCAGCGACTCGTAGAACAATCTCAGGGTACTTGTCCTTCAATTCAACTTCTGAAGAATCGCCGAGAGTTGGGTGCGCTCGTTCGCACTCAGTCGGTCAAGCCGAGCGCTGCGGGTGGGGTTGTTCGGCTACGGCACCGAGCAGAAGGAGCGGCTTCGGCTCGAAACCCAAGATCCGGTTGCAATTGAACCTCGTGCCAGTAAACCAACGCCATCCCGAACCAGGTAGCACAGGAGCCTTGCCATGCCTCTCGATCACTACGTGACCCTCGGACGCTCCGGCTTGCGGGTGAGCCCTCTCTGCCTCGGTGCGATGACCTTCGGCGAGGACCTCGGCTGGGGCTCGAGCGTGAAGGAGTCGGAGCAGATCATGGACCGCTACATCGAGCTGGGCGGCAACTTCATCGATACCGCCAATTTTTACACCAAGAGCCACTCCGAGAAGATCATTGGCGACCACATCGGGCGGCATGCCGAGCGGCGCGACCGCTTGGTCATCGCCACCAAGTTCAGCGGCAATCTCTACCCAGGCGATCCCAACGCAGGTGGCTCAGGCAGAAAGTCGATCATTGCAGCCTGTGACCAATCGCTTCGGCGCCTACAGACCGACTACATCGACCTCTACTGGCTGCACAACTGGGACGCGCACACCCCCATCGACGAGACGATGGCGGCGCTCGATGACTTGGTGCGGGCTGGGAAGGTGCGATACCTCGGTGTCTCGGACACGCCTGCATGGAAGATCGCCGAAGCCAACGTGACGGCACGCTTCCGCGGTTGGTCCTCATTCATCGGATTGCAGATCGAGTATTCGCTACTGGAACGCAGCGTCGAGCAAGAGCTCATGCCGATGGCGCGCGAGCTCGGTATCGGTGTGACGCCATGGTCCCCACTCAAAAGCGGAGCGCTGAGCGGCAAGTACACACGCAAGAACTCCGTCCAATCGAAGGAGGGCGGCCGCTCGGCGTTTATGGGCCACCACCTCAACGACAAGACGTTCACATTGATCGAGGAGCTGGAAGGAATCGCCGCAGCGCACGACGCCACGGTGGCGCAGGTGGCGATCGCTTGGCTTCAAGCTCAACCAGGTGTGACGTCGACCATTATTGGTGCGCGCCGGCTCTCGCAGCTCGAGGACAACCTGAAGGCTCTCTCGGTAAAGCTTGGCAACGACGAGCTGAGGCGGCTCGACGAGCTCACACGCCCCACATTCGGTTTCCCACAGAACATGCAGTTGATGTTTCCGGCGATTCACAATGGTGGCACTACCGTGAATGGAGTGAGCGCGGAACCGTCCGGCTTCGTGCTGTTGCGGGGCGAGAAGCCGTACTGATCCCGCCCGGTGGTTCATTCAGTGCTCGCGCCGATTCAGCCAATCGGCAGCTTGGTCATGTCGTCGAAGCCTGTTTGCAGGCCCGGCCTCGCGCTCTTTCGAACCCAAGTCTCCAGATCCGTTCTGGGTGAAACAGTTCCAGGTTTGCCAACGGGACCGGGCCCGGTGTCCGTCAATATCGGCGATACCTTCGTGCAATTGAACATCCGGGGTCGTGAAGCGAGCGTGACAGGGCTTACGCGCGATTCCTATTCACGTCGGGCGAACGCCGCGAGCGTTTGAGAAAGGACGCTGACCATGACCAACTTCGGACAAACCTTCTTCACGGCTGCCGTCTCTGGGCTGCTCGTCCTCGTCGCACTCGCCACCAGCGTTCAGGCCGCGGGGCAAGGGGCGCCGGACGACAAGTCGATCCGTCCGTTCCATTTTCATGCCTCCGACGAGGCTCTCGCCGATCTCCGTCGCCGGATCGCCGCCACGAGGTGGCCCTCGCGGGAAACGGTGGCGGATGATTCACAAGGCGTGCAACTCGCGACGATGCGCGAACTCGCGCGCTATTGGCAAACCGATTACGACTGGCGGAAGGTCGAAGGGAGGCTGAACGCCCTTCCGCAGTTCATAACGAACATCGATGGGTTGGATATCCACTTCATCCATGTTCGCTCGAAGCATCCGAATGCGCTGCCGATGATCGTGACCCACGGGTGGCCGGGTTCGATCATCGAGCAATTGAAGATCATCGACCCGCTGACGAATCCAACCGCATACGGCGGAAGTGCATCGGAGGCTTTCGATGTGGTGATTCCATCATTGCCGGGCCATGGCTTCTCGGGAAAGCCCACCGCCGGCGGCTGGGACCCGGTTCGGATCGCGCGCGCCTGGATCGTCCTGATGAAGCGGCTCGGTTACACGCGATTTGTGGCCCAAGGGGGTGATTGGGGGAATGCGGTCACCGAGCAGATGGCCGTGCTGAAGCCTCCGGAACTGGTCGCCATTCACACCAACATGCCTGCCACCGTCCCGGACGATATTGCGAAGGCGCTCTTGGCCAGTGCCCCGCCGCCCTCCAATCTCTCGGCCGAGGAGCGCCAAGCCTACGAGGAGCTCGACTTTTTCTACAAGAATGGCCTCGCGTACGCCCAGGAGATGAGCCACCGTCCGCAGACGCTCTACGGGATCGACGATTCGCCGATTGGCCTCGCAGCTTGGATGCTCGACCATGACGCTCGCAGTTACCAGCTCATCGCGCGCGCCTTCAAGGGCGAGAAGGAGGGCCTGACGCGGGACGACGTTCTCGACAACGTCACGCTCTACTGGTTGACGAGCACGGGGATCACCGCGTCACGTCTCTATTGGGAAACTCTCCACGGGGTGCCGTTGAGACAGATAGCCTTCTTCGCGCCGCAGGGCGTCACCATCCCGGTCGCGATAAGCGTCTTCCCCGACGAACTCTATCAAGCACCGCGGAGTTGGACAGTCCGCGCGTACCCAAAGCTCATCTACTACAACAGAGTCGACAAGGGTGGTCACTTCGCGGCGTGGGAACAACCACAGCTGTTCACGTCGGAGATGCGGGCGGCGTTCCGCTCGCTTCGCTGAAGGACCGTGGCCGTGCGGACGGCGGTCTCGAGTCACTCCGTCTTCAACCTGCCCTGGCGCCGTCAACGCCGTTTGGCGCCAGCGAGTTGGACCAGCTGCTCCAGCATTTCGTACGGTTGAGCGCCGACAACTAAACGGTCGTCGGCAACGAAGGTCGGGACACCAGTAACACCAAAGGTTCGCGCGCGCGTCCAATCGCGATCAACCGCCGAGCGAAATGTGCGTTCGTTCAAGATGCGCCGCGCCTCGTCAGCGGGCAGGCCCGCCCGGTCGGCTATCCCCACCAACGTCTCGATGCTGGAAATATCGGCGCCGTCGACGAAATAGGCTCGGTAGAGGGCGTCGTGAATGGCCGGCCGGCCAGCGGCGTCGCCCCATTTGCCCAGCTCCTGGGCAAGCCGAGAGTTGTAGGTCCGTTCGCGCCGTTCGTAAGGTAACCCTTCGGCGTCCATGAGCGCCTTCATACGCGCGTGCATCGCATTCAGGTCGAGCTTGCGCCCGGCGAATAGTTCCGAGAGCGCAATGCCACCCGGCGGCGTGTCCGGATGCAGCGGAAACTGCACGTGCTCTTGGCGCACGTCATACGTCTTCACCAAACGTTCAGTACGGACCGTACTGAGGTAGCACCAGGGTCAAACGTAGTCGGCGAAGACTTCGAGGCTGACCGTGCCCATGGGATGAGTATAGGGCGTTACCTTCGGCAGTGCGAGCGCTTGAACCGTGCAGTGTCGCGGAGCGCGGAGAAGGTGCAGTCCCGAAGCCGTCGCGGACTTCCTTTGACGGTCGCGAGGACATCTTCCGCACGCTTGGCCGAAAGCCGTCCGAGGTCTCTCAGACACGCCGCCGATAGCGGTCGTCGGCCGTTTCCGAAGCGACTCTGTAGTTCAGGCCCGCCGTTGTTCCGCACGTCACATCAAGCGTGACTCCAGTGATCCTCGCCGCCAGGTCAGAGACGAGGAACACGGCGGCATGGCCAATGTCGGCCATCGAAGGCAGAGCCTTGAGCATCGTGTCGGCCTCCATCTTCCGAATGACTGCTTCCATGCCCGCTGGGTCGCTCGCCTTCGCCGCCTTGAATACGGCCGAGTCGGGCGAACCGCCCGAGCGAATACACACGACCCGGATGCCATCGATGCCCAGCTCCGCGGCCAGATTCCTCGACAGGCTCTCCACAGCGCTGCAGGCAGGGGCAAAGCCTCCCGTGAATGGATAGCCAATTCCGCCCGGCGTCGCCGTGAGAAATAGAATAACGCCGGACCGCTGCTGGATCATCGTTTCCGCAGCAGCAATGGCCGTCAGGTACCGCGTCTGAAGCGTCCGCGTGACCGGCCCTAGGAAGTTTTCGACGGAGATTCTAGTCAGCGGAATGTTCTGAATGAGATCGACACCAACCGCGTTGAAGGAGATGTCGACTGAGCCACTCCGTTTCACCACCTGTGCCAGGTGGGCAGCGACAGCACGCTCGTCAAATGCGTCGACTTCTTCCGCCACGGCGTCGCCCCCCGCAGCAAGGACTTGGTGGGCAACAGCTTGAACGGTGGCGAGACGGCGTCCGGTCAGGAATACCCTTGCCCCACCTGCGGCGAATGCCCCGGCGACTGCACCACCCAGCGAGCCGCCGGCGCCATAGATGACGGCGGTCTTTCCTTGAAGGAGCTTATCCATTCCCGTTCCATTCCCCGTTCGGCGTTTAATGGTCTCGGCCTCTATCACGGTTGCTTGAGCTCGGGCGCGCTGGACATTCGACCGGTCGATGGCGTCGGTACCGTCATCGGTGTCGGCCACTCTGCCCTTGCCAGCCGACGCTGCCATGGACGCTTCCTCAGGCCCTGCTAGAGATCTACGCGAAAGCCGGGCGCGCTCTGACGGGGAGCGCAGCGGGTTCGGCCTCGGTCGGCGAGGTTCTGGCCCGGTTGCCCTCCTAAATGACGTTCATCGGGGAGGGCGCGTCAGCGTCCCCATCCGGACCGTATCCTCTTGCCAACTTTGCGGACGCCTGGCAGCTGCTGGTCACTCGCGAGAGCGCATCGTTGTCAACCGCGAGAGTCGATGAGGTGTATGTAAGAGGCGCGGAAGGGCAGAAATCTCCGTGAGGGCCTTCATGCTCGACCGCGATTCCGCTGGCATTGGGCGACGGGATTAGCGAACCCCACAACGAGAGAGGACCTCAACCCATGAAGACTGTCCATTTGCTCGACAGCGCCAGCCGCCATCGGCGCCGCTTCGTTTGGTCTGCGTCGATTATCGCCGGCCTCCAGCTCGTCTTGGCCGCCGCTGCGAGTGCGCAGTCCAGCGGGGTGCAAACGCCTACCGCGGGCAAATCGTCGAACCACACTTCGTTCGGTGCCATCAAGCAGATCGACGCCGGTCTCTTGAATATTGGGTACGCCGAAGCTGGGCCAGCCGATGGGCCCCCGGTCATTCTTCTGCACGGATGGCCGTACGACATCTACAGCTATGTCGACGTCGCGCCCCTGTTGGCTGCGAAAGGCTACAGAGTCCTCGTTCCGTACCTTCGTGGGTATGGCACAACGAGTTTCAAGTCGAGCGACACTTTCCGAAATGCTCAGCAATCAGCCGTTGCCTTAGACATCATCGCCTTTATGGATGCTCTCAAAATCAAGAAAGCAATCATAGCCGGCTTTGACTGGGGCGCCCGTACAGCGGACGTGATGGCAGTGCTATGGCCGGAACGCTGCAAGGCAATCGTTTCGGTCGGCGGCTATCTGATCAGCAGCCCTGCGGGTAACCAGACACCATTGCCGCCCCAGGCTGCATCAGCATTTTGGTACCAGTACTATTTCGCCACTCCCGTCGGCAAGGCCGGCTATGCGAAATACCTCGACGACTTCAATAAGTTCATCTGGCACCAAGCTTCGCCGAAGTGGAATTTCGACGATGCCACCTACAACCGCACCGCAACTTCGTTCAACAATCCGGACCATGTTGACATCGTGATGCACGATTATCGCTGGCGACTCGGGTTGGCGGATGGTGAGCGGAAATATGACGACCTCGAAAAGCGGCTGGGAGCACTTCCGGTCGTCACCGTGCCGACCATCACCATGGAAGGGGACGCCAACGGGGCAATCCACGCGCCTAGCACAGCCTATCGCAACAAGTTCAGCGGCAAGTATGACTACCGGCTAATCACCGGTGGCGTGGGCCACAACATCCCGCAGGAAGCCCCACAGGCCTTTGCCCAGGCGGTGATCGATGTCGATGCGTTCTGATTGAGCCGGGCGCGCGTGCCCCGGAGCTGTCCGAACCGAAGTTAGGACAGGGAATCTCCGGGGCGCCGTTTCCTGGCTTGTGATCTTGGCGTTCAGATACCATTCTCGCCGCGTTTGAAGATAGCCGACCTCGAGTACTGGAAAAAGCGCGACGGTGTCTGGGGCGCGCCGCTCTGGCTGCGAGTTGGTCTAGTTACAGTTGCCTTAGCCCTTTTCATGTTCCGGTTCTCAGATCGAGACCTGGTGTCTTACGTC
>Ga0302324_100013395_pt1 | contig 16633 bp, 17 predicted proteins | sample Palsa_T0_1_FD_201949 | JGI IMG/M metagenome (GOLD analysis project Ga0302324, IMG submission 201949) | Peat permafrost microbial communities from Stordalen Mire near Abisko, Sweden - Palsa_T0_1 | ecosystem: Environmental > Terrestrial > Soil > Palsa > Peat permafrost | place: Sweden: Abisko...
TCGTCGAGCATGAGCGTGCAGGAGGATGATCCCTTGCTGGGTTCGGTAAAACGCACCGGGTGCCCTTGGAAAAGCGCGGTGTAGGCCATTTCTTGTGTTCCTCCCGTCCGGCTGGAGCGCGGCAGAATGCGCCGACAGAGTCTTGGGTTCAAGTCAAAAAATGAAATAGATCAATCACTTGTTGGTCGGCGGCAACACCGTATCGCAGGCGCGACAGGCGTCTGAAACGGGCCGTGTATATCACTCCGGGTCTACCGCGGCAAGGCTTTGAAATGGTTGAGATTCATGAGATCGCATGCAGGCTGCGAATCGGCGGTTCCGGCAGCCGGTTGGCAGCGCGGTCGCGGCGTGGCTAGACTCGGTCCGGGCAGGCGAGGAGACGGCCATGAAGATCGGGTTCTGCGGCACCGGCAGGATGGGCGCCGCGATGGTCCACCGACTGCTCGACGTCGGTCACGCGCTGACCGTGTGGAACCGCAGCCCCGACAAGCTGGGGCCGCTGACCGCACGCGGCGCCGCGCTGGCGCCGACACCCGCGGCCGCCGCGCTCGGCGCCGATCTCGTGATCACCATGCTGACCGACGCGGCCGCGCTCGGTGCGGTCTATGACGGCCCGCATGGCCTATTGTCGGGCGCGGTCGACGGCAAGCTGTTCGTCGATATGAGCACGCTGCGGCCCGACGCGATCCGGGCGCTCGCCCAGCGGGTCGCCGCCCGGCGCGCCGGCTTGGTCGAGTGCCCGGTCGGCGGCACGGTAGGCCCGGCGCGCGACGGCAAGCTGCTCGGTTTCGCGGGCGGCACCGCTGCCGATTTCGCGCGCGTCAAGCCGGTGCTCGAGCAGCTGTGCCGGCGGGTCGAGCATGTCGGTCCCAACGGCGCCGGCTCGAGCATGAAGCTCGCGATCAACCTGCCGCTGGCGATCTACTGGGAGGCGCTCGGCGAGGCGCTGTCGCTATGCGTCGACGCCGGCATCGACGCGAAGCTGATGCTCGACCTGTTCAGCGAAAGCTCGGGCGGCGCCAACGCGCTCAAGAACCGCGCGCCCAAGGTCCTGATGGCGCTCCAGGGCGCGCAGCCCGACGTCGGCTTCGATATCGACGGCATGCGCAAGGACCTGCGCGCGATGGCGGAGGAGGCGGCAGCGCTCGGCGTCGAGCTGCCGGTCACCGGTCGTGCGCTCGACAGTTACGATGCGGCGGCGCAGGCGGGCTGGGGCGCGCAGGATGCCTCGTCGCTCGCGGCATGGCGCTTCCACCGAGCCAAGGCGCAGCGCGCCTGACCCCGGTTCTGCCCGATCTGCTGGCGCCGGGGCTCGATCTGGTGCTGTGCGGCACCGCGCCGAGCCGGATCTCCAAGCGGGTCGGGGCCTACTATGCGACACAAGGCAATCTGTTCTGGCCTACCCTGCACGCGGTCGGCCTGACGCCGCGGCTCCTGGCGCCGACCGAATATCCCGACATGCTCGCCTTACGCATCGGCCTGACCGATCTCAACAAGACCGAGTGGGGCAGCGACGCCGAGCTCAGCGCGGCCGCGTTCGACGTTGCCGGCTTGCGCGCCAAGCTCGCGCGCTGCGCGCCGGCCGCGGTCGCGTTCACCAGCAAGACCGCCGGCAGCCGCTTCTTCGGCAAGCCGGTCGGCTATGGCCGCCAGGCCGAACCCGGCCTGGCGGATCTGCCGGCCGGCATCGTCTGGTTCGTGCTGGCGTCGCCCTCGGGCCGGGCGCGCAGCCACTGGACGCCGGCGCCATGGCGCGAGCTCGGCGCCTTCATCGCTTCGTTGCGCGCCGCGCGAGGCGGGGGATCATGACCGCGAAGGTCAGCCTGGATCAGAAATTCGCGCTGTTCAGCGAGCGCTGGCGTCCCAAGGTGATCGCCGCCCTGAACGGCCAGGAGATCAAGCTCGTCAAGGTGCAGGGGGAGTTTCCCTGGCACCGGCACGTCGCGATCTGACGCGCCGGCACGGCCCGATTGTGCGGCTGGACGGCCGGCCGAGGACGTGGTTTGAAGAAGCGCCGGCCGCGCCGATCGATCCCGGACGCGGCCTCATGAATCAAGATGTCCGGAGGAAACCGAAGATGGTCAGACTGACACGCAGGCAATTCGTCGGCGCGGCCGGCGCGACGGCGATGATCGGCGTCGGCCGCCGCGCCCGTGCGGCCGAGTTCACGTTGAAATATGCCAACAACTCGCCGGTCACCCATCCGTTGACGATTCGGACCAGCGAGGCCGCCGAGCGGATCAAGCAGGAGACCGGCGGCCGGGTCGAAGTCCAGGTCTTCCCGAACAACCAGCTCGGCGGCGATACCGACATGCTGTCGCAGGTGCGCTCCGGGGCGATCGATTTCTTCACATTGTCGGGCCTGATCCTCGCCACCCTGGTACCGGTCGCGTCGATCAACGGCATCGGCTTCGCCTTCAAGGATTACGACCAGGTCTGGCCGGCGATGGACGGCGAGCTCGGCGCCCATGTGCGCGGCGCGATCGCCAAGGCCAACCTGATCGCGTTCGAGAAGATGTACGACAACGGCTATCGCCAGATCACCAGCAGCACGCATCCGATCAACAGCGCCGACGATCTCAAGGGCTTCAAGATTCGCGTGCCGGTGAGCCCGCTCTGGACCTCGATGTTCAAGGCGTTCGGTGCCGCGCCGGCCAGCATCAATTTCAGCGAGGTCTATTCGGCGCTGCAGACCAAGATCGTCGAAGGCCAGGAGAATCCGCTGGCGATCATCTCCGCGGCCAAGCTCTACGAGGTCCAGAAGTTCATCTCGACGACCAACCACATGTGGGACGGCTTCTGGTTCCTGGCCAATGCGCGCAGCTTCAGCGCCCTGCCCAAGGACGTGCAGGACGTGATCGTCAAGCATTTCAACCGGAGCGCGCTGGATCAGCGCGCGGACATCCGCAAACTCAACGATTCGCTCGAGGGCGAGCTCAAGACCCAGGGCCTGGTGTTCAACAAACCCGCGACCGAGTCGTTCCGCACGGCGCTCAAGAACGCCGGGTTCTACGTCGAGTGGCGCGAGAAGTTCGGGCCCGAGGCGTGGGGCCTCCTGGAGAAATACGCCGGCAAGCTCGGCTAGCGCGCGATGGCGGTCGGGCAGGGAGCCGCCGAACAGGTTGCCGGCGGGGCGTACGCGGGCGTCGAGCGCGGTCTGGCGCGGCTCGATCGCGCGATCGGCTGGGTCACCGAGTTGCCGGCCGCGCTCCTGGTGGTCGTCGAGGTCGCCGTGCTGTTCGCCGGCGTCGTCTCGCGCTACGTCCTCAATCGGCCGCTGACCTGGACCGACGAACTGGCTTCGGCGCTGTTCCTGTGGCTCGCCATGCTGGGCGCCGTGATCGCGTTTCGACGCGGCGAGCATATGCGGCTGACCGCGATCGTCGGCTTCGCCTCGCCGGCCTGGCGGGCGCGCTGGGACGTGCTTGGCTCGCTGGTGGTCGCGCTGTTCGTGCTCGAGATCCTGGCGCCGGCACGCGACTATATCGAGGATCAGTGGCTGATCATCACGCCGGCGCTCGAGATCCACGATGCCTTCCGGGTCGCCGCGATCGGCGTCGGCGCGCTGCTCATGATGGCGATCGCGCTGATCCGGCTGTGCCAGCATGCGAGCCTGCGCCGGGCCGCCGCGAGCCTCGCGGTCGTGCTCGGGATCGCCGCCGCCCTGTGGCTCGCAAGGCCGCTGCTGATCTCGATCGGCAATCTCAACCTGGTGGTCTTCTTCGTGCTGCTGGTCGCGGCTTGCGTCGGGATCGGCGTGCCGATCGCGTTCGCCTTCGGCACGGCGACCTTGTCCTATCTGGCGCTGGTGACGCACGTGCCGCTCACCATCGTGGTCAGCCGGATGGACGAGGGCATGTCGAGTCTCGTCCTGCTGTCGGTGCCCCTGTTCGTGTTCCTCGGCCTGCTGATCGAGATGACCGGGCTGGCGCGTGCGCTGGTCGATTTCCTGGCCGCGCTGCTCGGTCATGTGCGCGGCGGGCTGGCCTGCGTGCTGCTCGGCGCGATGTATCTGGTGTCCGGCATCTCCGGCTCGAAGGCAGCCGACATGGCGGCGGTCGCGCCGGTGCTGTTTCCCGAGATGAAGCGCCGCGGCGCGCGGCCCGGCGAGCTGGTGGCGCTGCTGTCGTCGTCCGGCGCGATGTCGGAGACGATCCCGCCCAGCCTGGTGCTGATCACCATCGGCTCGGTGACCGGCGTGTCGATCGCCGGGTTGTTCACCGGCGGCCTGCTGCCGGCGCTGATCGGCGCGTTGGCGCTGGTGCTGGTCGCCTCGGTGCGCTCGCGCGGCGAGGACCTGAGCGGCGTGGTGCGCGCCTCGCCGCGCCGCGTGCTGGCCACCTTGCTGATCGCGCTGCCGGCGCTCGTCCTGCCCGTGGTGATCCGCAGCTTCGTCGTCGAGGGCGTGGCGACCGCGACCGAGGTGTCGACCGTCGGGGTGGTCTACACGCTGGTGGTCGGGCCGCCGGTCGGCATCTTCATCTACCGCCAGTTCGACATCAGGCGGCTCTATCCGATCCTGCTCGAGACCGTGTCGCTGTCGGGTGCCATCCTGCTGATCATCGGCACCGCGACCGCGATGGCATGGGCGCTCACCCAATCCGGCTTCTCGCGCCAGCTCGTCACCATCATGGCCAGCGTGCCGGGCGGCACCGCCGGCTTCCTAGCCATCTCGATCGTCGTGTTCGTAATCCTCGGCAGCGTGCTCGAAGGCATCCCGGCGATCGTGCTGTTCGGACCGCTGCTGTTCCCGGTGGCGCGCGCGCTGCACGTGCACGAGGTGCACTACGCCATGGTGGTCGTGCTGGCGATGGGCATCGGGCTGTTCGCGCCGCCGTTCGGGGTCGGCTTCTATGCCGCCTGCGCGATCGGGCGGGTCTCGCCGGACGATGCGATGGGACGGGTGTGGCCCTATCTCGCCGCCCTGCTGGCCGCGCTCGTCATCGTCGCCGCGATCCCCTGGCTGTCGATCGGCTTTCTATAGAAGCGGCAGAAACGGCCGCTCAAACGATCTCGAAATCGATCCGATCGCCGCTACAGGCCAGGCGCGCGTGGGCGCCGATCGGCAGGGTCATCTGGCGCCGGCCATGGCCGCACGGAAAGTTGGCGACGATCGGGATGTCGGCATCGCCGAGCTGCTCGAGCGCCATCGCCTCGACGGTCGCGCCGAACGGGATCGCGTTGTCCTTCAGCCGCGTCATCTCGCCGATCAGCAGCGCCGCGATGCCGGCGAGCTTCCCGGCGCGCCGCAGATGAACCAGCATGCGATCGATGTGGTAGAGATGCTCGTCGACATCCTCCAGGAACAGGATCGCGCCGGCCGGATCGAAATCGGTGCGCGTGCCGATCATGTTGACCAGCAAGGTCAGGTTGCCGCCGATCAGCCGGCCTTCGGCGCGCCCGGCGCGCAGCACCTGGGCCGCCGCGAGCAGTTCGGCGGCGGCGGCCGACGCAGGCTCGTCGGTCAGGGTCGCCACCAGATGGATCCGGCTCGCCTCGGCGAGATCGCCCGCGGCGTCGACCAGCATCGGGCCGTGATACGTCTCGAGACCGGCCTGTTGGGCGATTCCGAGCAGCAGTGCCGTGACGTCGCTGTAGCCGACGAAGCGCTTGGGGTTGCGGCCGATCAGCCCGTAGTCGAGCGCGTCGACGATGCGCGGCGAGCCGTAGCCGCCGGCGGCGCAGATGATCGCTTTGACCGCCGGATCGGCGAACATGGTTTCGAGCGCGCCGATCCGGTCGACGTCGCTGCCGGCGAATTGATGCAACCGAAGCGCGAGTTCAGGTGCGCGCCGCACGCCGAACCGGTCGCCGAGCAGACGCTGCAGCGCCAGATCGACGGCGTGCTCGTCGAGCCAGCGGGCGGGCGCCACGACCCCGACAATATCGCCGCTCCGCAAAGCGGGCGCGCGACGCGTGGCGCGCAACGAGGACTTGAAGTTCAACGGCATTTTATTGATCTACTCATTACGAACCTGTCGGAATATCTAGTTGTATTTGCGGAGCAAGTTGGGTAAGAACCCGCCATGCAAATCGAGGCGTTCCTCGAACGTGTCAACGAGAAATTCGGGCTGACGGGCCGGGTTACCCTGGCGTTGGCGCTGATCGCTCTAATTTTCTATATCGACCTGGTGACCGAGGCCGACCTGGTCGCGGCCATGCTCTACGTCTCGATCTGCGGTCTGCTCTATTCGATCCGGAGCCCGTTCGTCCATCTCGCGTTCTGCGCGCTCTGCACCGTCCTCAACGTAATCGCCGGTTATTTCGAGCTCGACTACGTCGATTTCGACAATGTCGTCTTCAACCGCATCATCGCCACTATCGTGCTCTATTCGGTGAGCTTGCTGCTCTACCGGAATTCGCAGTCGGAAATCGTGCTGAAGCGGCTGGCGACCACGGACCCGCTGACCGGCGCGCTCAACCGGCGCCACTTTATGGAGCTGATGTCGCGCGAGCAGCGCCGGGCCGAGCGCTACAATGCGGTGTTCTCGATGCTGATGATCGACATCGATCATTTCAAGCGGGTCAACGACACCTACGGCCATCAGACCGGCGACCAGGCCATCCAGGCGATGGCGGATGCCTGCCAGAAGGCGCTGCGGCCGACCGATCTGCTGGCGCGCTATGGCGGCGAAGAGTTCATCATCACCCTGGTCCATACCGATCAGGTGGGCGCCGCCAAGGTGGCCGAACGGCTGCGCGAGTCGGTGTCGGAGATCGAGCTGCCGACCGAGCAGGGCGTGCTCAAATTCACCATCAGCGTCGGCGTGAGCACGTTCTTCAAGCGCTCGCTGCTCGAGGAGATCATCGGCCGCGCCGACCAGGCGCTCTATCAGGCCAAGACCTCCGGGCGCAACCGGGTCTGCCTGGCGCCCGGTCCGGACCTTCAGCTGTCGCCGGCCTGAGGGCGGCTGCCGGCGATCGAGGCCAGCGGTTCGACCCGGCGCGCGATCGACGGCGCACGGCACGATGGTTCCTACAAATTTGGGTGTGCGCCGATGCTGATCGGGCGTAATCTGGGCATTCACTCATCATGGGGCCTCAAAGGATCGGCATGGTGGCGCTGGTATCGCTGCTGAAGTCGGACGTCTGCCGCATCGTCGCCGCCGTCCTGTTCTGCGCCACGCTGTTCGTTTCCGACCTGTTCAGCACGGTCGAGATGAATGAGTCGCAGCTCTATCCGCTCGCGCTGATCCTGCTCTACGGCGTCCGCATCCGGTACCTGCTGCAGGGCTTTTGCGCGCTCGCCATCGGCCTCACCCTATTGGGCTATGCGCTCGATCCGCCGACCGACGTGTGGGACGGCGTGACCAACCGGGCGTTCTCGATCATCGTCGTGCTCGGCACCGCGATCTGCCTGACCAAGCTGTCGCAGTACGAGCGCCGGCTGCTGATCCAGTCGATGACCGATCCGCTGACCGGCCTGCTCAACCGGCGCTCGTTCCTCGAGCTGTCCGGCAAGGAGGCGACCCGGGCGCGCCGCCACGGTAATCCATTCTCGGTCCTGATGCTCGACATCGACCATTTCAAGAAGGTCAACGACACCCACGGCCACCCTGTCGGCGATTTGGTCATCAAGACGCTCGGCGGCGTGTGCACCAAGGCGCTGCGCCCGCACGACCTGCTGGCGCGCTACGGCGGCGAGGAGTTCGTGCTGACCTTGCCTCATACCTCCGCCGAGGGGGCACAGGTGGTCGCCGAGCGCATCCGCGAGGCGGTCGAGCAGACCACGGTGCCGTGCGAGAGCGGCCCGGTGCACTTCACGGTCTCGATCGGCGTCGCGACCTATGCCGACGACGAGTCGTTCGACCACGCGGTCGAGCGCGCCGACAAGGCGCTCTACGTCTCCAAACAGAGCGGCCGCAACCGCGTCACGCTCGCGGGCGCCGAGCCGGTCGCCCAGCCCGCCTGACATACCGCGCTACAACCCCATCTTGGTGATCCGGCCGGCGGCATCGACGTACCAGCGCTCGCTTGGGATCGGCGTGCCGGCGAGTCGGGCGACCAGCCAGTCGGCGACCAGCACGCTGGGGGTCGGGCCGAGATTGGCCGCCGGCACGCCGCCGACCGAATGGCGCGAGTCCTGGTAGACGACCAGCTGGCGGGGCGCCTGCATGGTCTCGAACATGCGCTCGGTATGCGCCAGCGGGCTCAGCTCGTCGGCCTCGCCAGCGACGCACAGATAGGGCATGCGGAGGCGCTCGGCATGGCCTTCCCAGGTCAGGGTCCGGCGGAATTCGTCGAACGCGGCCTCGTCCGGGATGCCGGCCATGAACATGAAGCGCAGCTTGAAGGTCGGCGAGGCCTCCTCGAAGATCGTGTGGCAGCCCGGCTCGAGGCAAGTCGCGCTGACCGCACAGGCGCGGAAGCGCGGCTCGTTGGCAGCCGCGACGGTGGCGAACAGCGAGCCGAAACTGTTGCCCGCGATACCGATGCGGGCTTCATCGATCTCGGGGCGCACGGCGAGCCAGTCGAACGCGGCGCGCCCGGTTTCGATCCAGCCCGGCATGCTGACCGGGATGCCGAGCAGGGGGCTCTCGTACTGGCCCGGCCCCTCAATCGCCAGCACGGCGACGCCGCGGCTGAGCCAGCGATCGCCATACATCGCGACGGCCGCCTCCTTGAAGCTGTCCATGCCGGGCACCGACACCACTGCCGGCAGGCGGCCGCCCAGGTAGCCCGGCGGCAGATGCAGCCAGGCCGGCAGCGCCTTGCCCTGGAACGGGATCCAGGCCGCCTCGATGCGATGATCGGCGAGCGCGGCATAGCGCGCGAAGCAGTCGCGCTTGCGCGCGTTGTAGAACAGGTTCTGCTCGGTCACCGCGTCGATCGGCCATTGCGCGGCGGCCCAATGGATCGCGGCCATGAAGTAGTTCTCGCGCGCGGTGACCGGCTGGTCGGCCGCCTCGGCGGCGTGCGCCTTGGCCTCGCGGCGGCGCGCCGTCGCCTCGAACGCCGGCGATGCGTCGGCAAGCTTCTGGATGCGCTGGCGGATCGCGGCGAAGTCGAGGGCCGCCTCGGGGCCGCACGGCGCGCTGAGATAGACCGAGCGCGGCTGGTCCCAGTCCATGCCGACCGCCTGGATGGTGCGATCGAGCGCCCAGCGCTGCTCGGTGAAGCGCCGCGTGCGCGGCGCGCCATGACCTTGCGTCGTCGCGACCGGGGTGGCGGCCGGCTGAGAAGGGCGGCGATCCATCGCGCTTGTCTCCCGGTTTTGCCGCGAGGATAGCCGGTTCGCGGCGAACCGGGCTATAGTTCGGCCGTCCCGGATCGGCAGTGGAGCACCGCGATGACCGTCACGACCTTCAAGCTCGCGACCCCGACCAGCCTGCGCGATCAGGTCAGCGAGGCGGAATGGCAGACCCGGCTCGAGCTCGCCGCCTGCTATCGCCTGATGGCGGCGGCCGGCGTGTTCGACCTGACCTACAACCACCTGTCGGCGCGGCTGCCCGACCGGCCCGACCACTATCTCATCAAGGGCGAGCGCCAGCTGTTCCAGCAGGTCACCGCCTCGTCGCTGCTGAAATACGACTTCGCCGGCAACAAGCTGATCGACAGCCCGCATTCGGTCAGCCGCGGCGGGCTGGTGATCCATGCCGGCGTGCTCGAGGCGCGCGACGACCTCGTCGCAGTGTTCCATACCCACACCGCCGCCAACATCGCGGTGTCGTGCCACAAGGTCGGGCTGCTGCCGATCAGCCAGCATGCGCTGCATTTCTATGGCGCGATCGGCTATCACGAGTTCGCCGGCTTCGAGTTCGATCTCGAGGGTCGCCAGCGGCTGAACCGCGATCTCGCCGGCCGCACCGTCATGCTGATGCGCAATCACGGCGCGCTGGTGTGCGGCCGGACCATCCCGGAGGCCTATGTCGAGCACCACAATCTCGAGATGGCGTGCCAGGCGCAGATCGGCGCGCTGGCGGCCGGCGGGGTCGACCAGATCGTGGTCCCGTCCGACGCGGTCGCCCTGCACGCGGCCGAGCAGGCGCGCGCCATGGGCCCGATCACCAAGGACAGCCGCGACTGGGGCGCGCTGGTCGCGCTCGCCGACTCGCTCGACCCGTCCTATCGGGATTAGAGCGCGATCGCATCCGATCGACTCGGCGCTCGAGTAAGTTCTTAGCGCAGAGGACGCAAAGGATGCGCGGAGGACGCAGAGGGAAAAAGCGCGCTGCGCGCGCAATTCCGTCCCCCGCGTCCTTTGCGCAACCTCTGCGCCCTCCGCGCTAAAATCTTACCTGCTTCGAGTTTGCCCCTATCGCGATTAGGCCACCGCGGTGGGGTAGCTCTTGTGCCACATCTCCGCCAGATGCTCGCCGACGATCGTCGGCTTGTAGCGGGGCGGGCGCTCGGCGCTGGTGCAGCTCGGCAGGCACTCGACCGGCGTGTGATAGGCCGGATCGCAGAAGAACACGACCGAATAGCGGTCGCGCTCCGATTTGTTCATCACCCGATGCAGGGTCGACGCATAGTGATCGTTGGTCCAGCGCGCCATCATGTCGCCCAGATTGACGACGAATGTGCCGGGGACCGGCGACGCGGCGATCCATTCGCCTGACGACAGCTGGATCTCGAGTCCGCCGGTCTGATCCTGCGCCAGGATCGAGATCAGCTCCCAATCGGTGTGCGCGGCCGCGCCCATCTCGCGCGCCGGATCGGCGCCCGGGTGCGATGGATAGTGGAGCAGCCGGACCGACGACATCGGCTCGTCCAAGCCGGCCTCGAAATAGTCCCACGGCAGATCGAGCGACAGCGCGAGGCCGTTGAGCAGCTGACGCGACAGCCGATGCAGCGCCGCGAAATAGGCGCTCACCGCCGCGCGGAATCCAGGCAACCCCTCGGGCCACGGATTGACCGCGTAGTTCGGCTTGCCGGCCAGCACCAGCGGGTGGTCGGGCGCGAGCTCGACGCCGAACAGCGCGCTCTCCTTGAAATCGCCGCCGATCGAATGGTCGAGGACCTGCTTGCCGAAGCCATCATAGCCCCGGTTCTGGCGCATCGTGATGCGCTCCTTGGCGGACACCGGCTGCTCGAAAAAGCGCGCGGCGGCGCTGAAGATTCCGGCAACTGTCGGCTCAGGCACGCCGTGGTTGGCGACGTAGAAGAAGCCGGTATCGGTGCAGATCCGGCGAAACTGCGCGACCACCGCTTCGATCTGCGCGGCGTCGCCGGATCTCAGCCCGCCGACATCGATGATGGGTATCTGGAACGCACCGTCCGGCTGCCGCCCAAGCCCGTCCATCGCGCCCTCCGAATCGTCGTTCGCACCTCGGGGTCTGCAAACCGCGGGCCATGGGGGCGGCTTGGCACGCGTCTTGCCGCGTCGGCCGCATGGACATCGGCATCTTCATCCCGATCGGCAATAACGGCTGGCTGATGTCGACCAATTCGCCGCAATACAAGCCGAGCTTTACGCTCAACCGCGCGATCGTGCAGAAGGCCGAGGATTTCGGGCTCGAGTTCGCGCTGTCGATGATCAAGCTGCGCGGCTTCGGCGGCAAAAGCGAATTCTGGGATTATAATTTGGAGAGCTTCACCCTGATGGCCGGGCTCGCCGCGGTCACCGAGCGGATCAAGCTCTATGCCTCGGTGGCGGTCCTCACGCTGCCGCCCGCGCTGGTCGCCCGCATGGCCTCGACCATCGACTCGATCGCACCCGGCCGCTTCGGCATCAACATCGTCTCGGGCTGGGCCAAGGCCGAGTACGACCAGATGGGACTGTGGCCGGGCGCGGCGCATTTCGCCCGGCGCTACGACTACAGCACCGAATACGTGACCGTGATGCGCGAGCTGTGGACGGCCGGGCGATCCGACTTCAAGGGCGACTTCTTCACCATGGCGGACTGCCGGCTCGAGCCGCGGCCGGCGGCGCCGATCAAGCTGGTGTGCGCCGGCCAGAGCCCCCGCGGCCTGCAGTTCGCCGCCGAATGCGGCGACTATAATTTCATCGCCGCGTCCGGCCTCAACACGCCGACCGCGTTCGCGCCGCTCAACCAGGAGCTGCTGGCGGCCGCCGCGCGCACCGGCCGCGCGGTCGGCGCCTATCCGCTCTTCATGGTGATCGCCGACGAGACCGACGAGGCCGCGATGGCGAAATGGCGCCACTATGTCGCCGGCCTCGACACCGAGGCGCTGGCCTGGCTGACCGGGCAGGCCACGGCGGATCACACCGCGACCGCGCGCTCGAACGCCATGCATATGGCCAACCCCGAGGGCGCGGTGAACCTCAATCTCGGCAGCCTGATCGGCTCCTACGCGACGGTCGCGCGGCTGCTCGACGAGGCGGCTGAGGTGCCGGGCACCCAGGGCATCATGCTGACCTTCGACGATTTCCTGATCGGCCTCGAGCAGTTCGGCCGGCGCATCCAGCCCTTGATGGCGTCGCGCCGCGCGATCGCGGATCAGCCGCCGCGGTAGCGCTCGCCGGGCGGGATCGGCGTCGCCGCCGCCACCAGCGCCATCAGGTCGGGTACCGCGCTCTCGATCGCGAGCTCGGCCGGCGGATGGGAGCGCGCCCGCGGTACGCCGCCCGGCGCCGCCTCGCTCGCCCAGCGCGTGGCGAGCCAGGCATCGAGCGGCACGAAGGTTCGATGGCCGCGCGATGCCGGGCGGCGCCGCGCATTGCCGACATTGAACGGCGTGACGCAGGCGCGGCGCCCGTGGCGCGCGACCAGTGCACGGAGATCGACTTCGATCACGAGTTGCGGCCGCGCGCGGCAGGCGGCCAGATGGCGATTCAGCCGCTCGGCGGAGAGCCAGAAGAACACCTTGCCGTTGACCAGCCGGTACCAGTCATCCGGCGTCAGCCCGTCGTCGAGGCAGCGAAGCAGCGTCTCCGGCGGCATCGGCCGCTGGTCGCGGATCACGGCGCCCGACGGCAGCCGCATGGACGCGCTGCGGTAGCTGGTGAACGGCAGCGCCGCGCGCCCGCGCAATCGGTCCCGCGCGATCAAGGCGGCGGTGCTGTGCAGGCCGCTGCGCTGGATCGACGGCCAGTTCTCGACGTCGGCGAGATGGAACGCGCGCGCCGGCAGCGGCCAGCCGTCGGCACCGCAAACGGCGTCGCTTCGATTTTCGGCTGCCCGCATGGGATCAGGTCAGGCGTCTTCTGTCGGACGCGAGGTCGAGGCGCCGGCGCACCATTCTCGCCACAGCGATCGCCACAGGCTTTCGACGGACCGCGCATAGGCCGGGCCGTCGCACAGCGGCGAGCGCGCCACCTGGTCGCGCAGGCCGGCGCGCAAATTCGTGAGGCGGCTGACATCGCCGGCCAGCGCGACCGCGCGCTCGACGAAGCCATCGGCCGACGCCGCGATCAGCTCGCTCAAGCCGACCGCCGTCAGCAGGCTCGCCGACATGCGCGCGGTCATCGTCTCGCCCGCCAGGGTGACGGTCGGAACGCCCATCCACAGCGCATCGAACGTGGTCGTCGCGCCGTTGAAGGGCGTCGTGTCGAGGGCGATGTCGACCGCACCGTAGGCAGCCAGATGGGCGGTCGAATCGTCGGTGCCGGGCAGGAAGCGAAGTCTCGCAGGATCGACGCCGCGGGCGCCGAACGCCGCGCGGAAGCGATCTTGCCGTTCAGGGTCGGCATATTCGGCGCGGTATTTGAGGATCAGGGATGAGCCGGGCACGGCGCTCAAGACGCGCGCCCACAGGTCGATCGCCGCCTCGCTGATCTTGAGCCGGTGGTTGAACGAGCCGAACGTGATGGCGCCGCTGATCGCGACCGGTGGCGCGACCAGCGGCGGCGAGCGCTCGAACACCGGGTAATTGAACAGAAATGGAATACGCGCCAGCGCCTCGGTGAAGTGCTCGGCGCTGTCCGGCGGGCTCAGGACCGGGTCGGTCATCACATGATCGATCCCGCGCAACGCGGTGGTCGCGCCGTCGAACATCGAGATCTGAATCGGCGCCGGCCGATAGCAGGCGACGAGGGGGCGGTTGTCGTTGAAGCGCGCCGCGAGCACGACCAGGAGATCGATGCGGTCGCGGCGGATCAGCTCGGCAACCGCGCGATCGTCGAGGCCGATCGTCGAGCGCCAGCCGTCGCAATAGCCGAGGATTGCCTCGGACATCGCATCCGGCGCCGCGACTTCGGCGTAGCAGAGAATGTCGGTCGCGGCGCGGTCCCGACAGCGCAACAGCGGCAGCAGGTTGCGCGCGACCGGATGCGCGCAAAGATCCGACGACAACAGCCCGACGCGCAATCGACGGTCGCGTGATCGATCGTTCTCCGGCGGCGGCAGCGCCCGCTCGGGCGCCGGCTGATGCCGTGCCGCAAACTCGAGATGCTCCGCGAAACGCCGTTCGGCGCCGACGCCCGGGACGTAGAGCAGGAATTGCAACAGGCTGCGGCCCGCGTTGACGGCACCCGGATTGAGCGTTGCCGCGGCTCGGTAAGCCTCGATCGCCGCGTCGAGCTGGCCGTCCTCGACCAGTGCCCGGCCCAGATTGGCGTGGGCACCGGCAAACGCCGGATTGATCGCCAACGCCTGGCGGATCAGGCGGATCGCGGTCGGCGCATCGCCCTCGGCACACGCGACGGCGCCCAGCAGCTGGAGCGCATCGAAATGCTGCGGTTGAACCGCGATGATCGCCGCGTAGACCGTGCGCGCCGCGGCGAACCGGCCGGCTCTGTGATGCGCCATCCCGAGCTTCAGGGCCTCGGCGACCGTCAGGCTCTCGGGCGCGTCGCTCTGATCCATCGCTGACCCACGATCGGCGAGGATCGCGGGGCCGACCCGACTTCTTCGCGATGTCACACCGACGAGGTCGCGCGCGCGCAGGAGCGGCGTGGCGGCCGACGGCGCGTCGATGTCGAACGGCTCGCGGAAGCCGAGCCCGCGCGTCATGTAGTCGAACTCCGGCACCTCGACATAGATCTCCAGCTCGATGCCGTCGGGATCGGCGAAGTAGATGCTCTTCGTGAAGCCGTGATCGGTGCAGCGCACTGGAATGCCGTGCGCCTTGACCCGATGGTAGAAGCCCCGGACCGTCTCGAAATCCTCGGCGACGAACGCGATGTGCGCCACGCCGGCATGCCGGGCGCTGGCCGGCCCGGCGCCGTCCTCGGCCTTGAACGCGACGATATCGTGGTGGTAGCCGGCGAAGCGGAAGAACACGCCGCGATCGGGATATTCATGGGCGACCGTCATGCCCAGCACGTCGCGATAGAAGCGGCGCGTCGCCTCGAGGTCGCGCACCCGTATGGCCACGTGGCCGGTTCGCTGGATCGCCATGCGGGCTCCCCTGCAGTGCTCGCGCGTTAACGCCGTGCGGCAGGACGTCAGTCTAGGCCCGGCCGTCGTCGGGTGCAATTATCGGCCGGGAGGCACCGAGCCGAGATACCGTCAGGCGATTAGCACTCAAGGCGGCCCCGTCGACGCCAAGAGCCATCGCTTGAGTGTGTTGTTTCAGTGTGATAACTATGCCCCGTGATAGACCCGCGTGACCCGACCCTCGATGTCCTTCTCGACCTCGACGGGCAGGTTCTCGTGGTGGACCCCGAGGGGGGTCACTGGGTCCGATTCGTCGTGACGCGCGTGCCGGTGTCGCAGGAAAAGCCCCACGGCATCGACTACTCGCTTACGCTGCACGGCCCGGATGGCAAGCGGCTGGTCGGCTTCGACAATGCCCATCCGGTGGCGCCGCAACAACGCGGCGAGCCGCAGGACCATCGTCACCGGTTGCGGACGATCAGGGCTTATCAGTACCGGGACGCGGCGACCTTGCTCACCGATTTTTGGACGATGGTGGACGCGATACTGCGCGAGAGAGGAGTGATCCCATGACCACCTTGAAGGTTGGCATCGCCAGCTATGAGGAGATGAAGGCGCGGACCGTGGCCGTAGCGCGCGGCGAGCGGCGCATCGCACGCGGCGAGCCGAAGGTCTGGTTCACCTCGACCGAGTCCTTTGCCAAGGTCTTGTCGGCTGGCAATCGCGAACTCCTTCGTATCATCGCCGAGAAGGCGCCGGGCTCGCTCGACGAGCTGGCGCGGATCACCGGTAAGGCGAAGTCCAATCTGTCGCGCACGCTGAGGACGATGGAAGGCTATGGCCTGGTCCGTCTTGAACGCGGCGAGCGCGGACGGATCACGCCCAAGGTGATGCATGACCGTGTGGAGTTGGACCTGCCCCTGACGCTCTCGCGGAAAGCGAGCTGAACTTGAATCACCGACGCCGCATCGCGCGGATCTATCCGTCGGCCGAGGACCATGGATCGTCGTTCGGATGAAGCTTCCCGCTCCGGATATCCTCCGCGCGCTGTCTGGCTTCCGGCTCCGGGTCGAGATCCGGGTGCTCGTCATAGATTTCCCACGAGATATCGAGCAGCTCGGACATCGCGGTGCCGAGCTTCACCATCAAGTCGCGCAGCCGTTCCGGCGCCGCCGCGACTCTGAGCGGATCGGCGATCTCTCCGATTTGCCGCCGCGCCGCGATCAGCATCCCATCGAGCCGGGCGGCGGCGATCTTTTCCATGGCGATCTCCGAGGCGCATCATGCGCGAACGAGCCGGATGGCGGATGGGGTGGAGGATGATCCGGACTCCAGGTAGAGCCAAAAATCACCTTTCTGTCCAATCAGTTAGACCTCATTCGAGGCGAGCGAAAAATCGACTTACCCCCGCG
>Ga0302324_100013398_pt1 | contig 16631 bp, 17 predicted proteins | sample Palsa_T0_1_FD_201949 | JGI IMG/M metagenome (GOLD analysis project Ga0302324, IMG submission 201949) | Peat permafrost microbial communities from Stordalen Mire near Abisko, Sweden - Palsa_T0_1 | ecosystem: Environmental > Terrestrial > Soil > Palsa > Peat permafrost | place: Sweden: Abisko...
ACTGCACGTCGCAATCGAAGACGCCGGTGACGATGTGGCCGGAGTGCTTCATCTGCACGAATAGCCGGTAAGCACCGGGCTTCGGAAACCCGTAAGGAAACGTGACCGTCGCAGGCATCGAATTTCCCGGCACCGGCGCGGACATCGCCATCGATCCGGACATCGACATGGCCATCGAAGACGAATCGCTGCCGGACGGCCCAGCAGGCGATACTTTTCCCAAGCTCAACGATTGCTGGGCCATCGACAGCGCCGCCATCGAAGCGGTGCCGTCGGGATGGATGTGCGCGAACACCGAGCGATCGGAGCGCACGATTTCCATGTGCCCGGCCATGCCGAGAAACGGCTCCACGTCCGTCGCCGGTTTACCATCAGGACTTTCCAGCCGGTACTGCAGTAAGAGCAATCGGTTCGCGACCAACGGCGATGCATCCCGCTCCCACACCATACGGTCACCATCCAGAAGCGTTTCGGAGGAAGAGGATTTCCCTGTGTCGTTGGGCAGCGGTGGCGCGATGGTTTCAGAGTCGTCACCGGCCAGCGGCTTTCCGCTGATGTCTGGCAGATCGATTTCGGAGACCATGGTGTCAGGAAATCCCGAGGATCGCACGATATCCGCGAAAACCTGGTAGTGCCCCGCGGGGAGCGGCGGCAAATCGTCGACGAAATCAAATCCCGCAGTTTGCCGCGGATGCAAATGATAGAAGCGGTCCATCCCCGGGGTACGAATCAAAAACAAATGCATCAGGTAACCATGATCGGGGATCAGTTCCGTATTCACCGCATCCGGCCGCGAGCTGTGCCATTTGTTATCGCCAATGTGCAACTGCAGCGTGCTATTCGGCAGCAGCGAAAGCTGCAGCGCAGGCGCAGCATAGATCATCCGACTCGCGTGGGCGCTGGCAGTTTGGTCCCACCACAAATTTCCCCCGGCCAATGCCAGCGCCAGCACCACCGCGGTGATGGCCATCACCATGCGCGCGCGGCGCAGATTTCTCGGCCCAGGCGCCTGCCCGGGTTCGAGCGAGCCCTCCCGGCGAGCCGCACCGAAAATGCAAATCAGCGCAACCACGATAAGGATCGTCAGCAACACCAATAGGCCAGCGAGCGCCTTGGTCATCGGCAGCGTTCCGCGGGCGGCCGCCGTCACCGGAACAGATGTAGCGCCGCTGCCTTGGGGCCCATCGGCGGTGATCTGAATTTGCCACGAACCGGACGACATGAGCCACATGCTGCCGGAAAAAAATTGGGGATCGTCTTTCGAGCGCGTCAGTAAATCGGGCACCGGAGGAAATTTCGATCCCGGACCCAGGATATAGAGCGGCACCGCGTGAACCTGCTGGACGGTAGCATCGGCCGCGCGCACTTCAATCACCGCAATGCCGGGAATCACACCAGGGGTTCGCACAGTGACGGTGATCGGGTAAGGACCGGCTTGGCCCTGAAAATAAACGTCCGGGCTGCCTACGTGCGCCAAGCAAGGCGCAGTAAACACCAAAGTCCCCAGAGCGATGAGTAGAAATAGCTTCAGCAGGAATGCCGCGGACGGAGATGCGATATGCCGGCGCTTAGTCATCTTCCCTTCCCTAGCGCTGCAAGCGGCGCAGCATGCCGCCCAGAGCGAGACCGATGCGCGTGGAGATGGCCGCGGTGGTAAGCGCGATCAACAAGCCCGGCCAGAACCACCCGGGGGTTGCCGCCCCGGGCTCGAATTGCCAGGCGAAGTGGTAGTCCTGCGGCCGCATGAAGTAGCCAAAATAATTCATGCCGAAAAACCAGTTGCGGGCCAGCGGCGAGATCATGAAGCTCCCAAACGGCCACTGCACCGCAATGAGCGCCGCCAGATACGCGGGACCCAGAATTGCCGCCTCCAGCCATTTGTTACGCTTCTCCATCCGATTCACGACGAAATCGATTACCAGCGCGGGACCGATCAACAGCAGCGGAAAACTCATCGGCACCATGTGGGTGACCCGCGTGTAAACGGGGCCAAGCTTGGGATCGGCTGGAAAGAGCGGCAAAATCCAAAGCAGGCCCGCGCGAATGGACATGTAAATCGACGTGACTACCGTGGCGGTCCAGCGATAACCGCTGCCCACCGCGAGCGCCACCAGAATGCACGGCACGCCCAGGCACAACACGCGATAAAACATCGCGGAGTGCATCGCCGCAGGGTCAAGATATTCCTCCAGCAGGATGGTGTGCAGCGAAATCATCAAGCCGCCTACCAAACACATCAACCGAGTGAGGCGTTCGCGGGCCAGTCCTTCGGCGCGATTGCGGCGCGCGACAACCATCAGCAGCGTGCCGATGCTCACGCCCAGAATTCCCTGCCCCAGCACCACGTGCGGCGGACTGAGAATTTCCACGTCCAGCCCGAACGAGTTGTGCCACCAATTATCGAAGGGCGCGGAGGTGACCATCACCGTGCCGCCCCAGCAGGCCAGGAACGCGCCAGTGGGTCCGCGAAAACCCCAAACTTTGATAGATGACGCTTGCGCGACGGCGTTCGATCCGAAAGTGGTGGAGAAAATCAGGTACGCTGAAGTGCAGCCGGCCAGAATGCCGCCCAGTTGAATACAAATGTGCGCCGGAGTCCAGAAAGTGTCGCGGCCAATCGTCATGTGCCAGGAAATGTCCCAGATCAGGCCGGTGACGATGAGAGCCACGCCGCACGCGCATGTCCAGAGCTCCCAAGGGATCGCAGCGGCGGCGGCGCGCGCCTGTGCAGGAAACGTCGCCGAAGCCGGGAAAGTGGCCGGTGCGCTGTGGACCATGAAAAGTCTCCTCCCTATAGTAAGAAAAGGGATGCCACCAGCATAGCAAAGGGTTGCGGGATAACAAGCCGGGAACGCGCCGGCGACAATTCTTTACAATCGGATGACAAACGTGGCGGAGGGCACTTGGAGGTCAGAGAACATTCACCGCGCGGGCGGCCAGCAGCGCGACGATGGTTAAGGAGATTAATGACTGCAGCATGGTCCCGAACTTCGCCCAGCGCGAGAGCACTGCGGTATCCGTCGGCGAGAAAGCGGTGCTGGTGTTGAAGGCCAGAAACAGGTAGTCCATGAAATGGGGCGTCCACGACTCGTGGCGGTGCTCATTGCTCAGCATCTGCGGAAACAGAAACGAACTTTCCATGCTCTTTCGCCCGCAATCGCGTTTCAAAGGACCGCCGGCATCCAACATCCAGTACCACAGCGCGAAGACCACCACATTGGTTATCCACAGCGCGGTGGCCGAGCGCAACATGTCCTTGGGCTGCTCCTGGTGTTGCGGCAATCCGTGAATTAGAAAAGCCAATGCAGTGATCAGCGCGATCGTGATGGCCCCGTTACCGATGAATGTGAGAATGCGCGTAATATCGAGGCGCCCGCGGCGGTAAGTGACTGTGATGGGAATCATCAAGAAGAACAGGATCGCCAGCAGCAGCCAACTCGGCCCTACCGACAGCGGTTCCGGCAGCGCCAGCAAAACCCCGCCGGCGGCCAGCATCGCCACGAATGCGGGCCAACGAGGTTCGCGAACAATCGGAGTGCTCATAATTTTTCGCGGCTCACAACGCCGCGGAAGAAACGCAGATGCAGTTTAGTACAGTTCTAGTTTCGCCCCAAAATGAAGGAGCCAATTGGCCCGCGGGTCGTGGTGCAGGGCAGAGCGTTCCCTATTGAAATGAACCGGCGGAATATCACGCCGCGCTGCAATCGGAGCCGGCACACCTCCTCGAGACACTCCGCGAATGGAAACGCGGTATAATCCTGCCGGGCGAAATCCACAACGAGAAGGGGACGCCGTGAATCGATTTGAAAGAGCAGGAATGCGGGCACAAATTACACTTGGGGTGATCCTGGTGATGGCGACATCTATGTTTGCTGCTGCGAAGTTTTATTCCTTCACGCTGCCGTCGCTGGACGGCAAGCCGGCGCCGCTATCGGAATACAAAGGCAAAGTAGTTTTGGTGGTGAACGTAGCTAGCCGCTGCGGCTTCACGCCGCAATACACCGCGCTCGAATCGGTGTACGAAAAGTACAAGGATCAGGGCCTGGTGATCCTGGGATTCCCTGCCAATAATTTCGGCCATCAGGAACCGGGAACCAACGAAGAGATCAAGACGTTCTGCCAATCCAAGTACAGCGTCACCTTCCCGATGTACTCCAAGATTTCCGTGCTGGGTGACGATCAAACCCCGCTCTACCACTACTTGACCACCGAAGCGAACCCCGCCGTCGCCGGCGACATTAAGTGGAACTTCACCAAGTTCCTCATCGATCGCCAGGGCAATGTGGTGCAGCGCTTCGAATCCAAGGTCACTCCCGATTCCCCGGAAGTCACCGGAGCGATCGAGAAGCTGCTGGCATCGAAATAAAACTGTGGCCCTGGAAATCGTACAGGCCGGCGCGCCCGTCCTCCGCCAGCGGGCGCGGCGGTTGACGTCGGCCGAAGTCCAAAGCCGCGACATTCGCAAGCTGATCGATGCGATGCGCGAGACCATGCGGTCGGCCCCAGGCGTCGGGCTGGCCGCACCGCAGGTGGCGCACTCCGTGCAAATCGCGGTGATCGAAGATCGCAAGGAATATCTGAAGGACGCCACCCCAGAACACTTAGCCGAACGCGAGCGCCGGCCTCTTCCCTTTCACGTGATCATCAACCCCCAAATTTCGGCCCTCGGCGATCAACACGCCGAATTCTTTGAGGGCTGCCTGAGCGTGGCAGGCTTCACCGCAGTGGTGAACCGGGCCTATCGCGTGCGCGTCGACTGCCTCGATCACCGCGGAAAGGCCAGGCAAATCGAAGCCACCGGATGGTACGCGCGAATCCTGCAGCACGAGATCGATCACCTCAACGGCGCGTTGTACATTGACCGCATGCGCAGCCGCACCTTCTCCACGCTCGACAATTTCGGCCGCCACTGGAAAACCATGCGCGTGGCAGACGCGGTCGCCGCGGCGGGCGAAACGGCTCCGTCCGCATGAAAAATCCCCTACGCATCATCCTCCACGATTCGTTCCGCGTGGGCATCACTCTGAAGGGACTCGACGGCCTGCTCGAAACGATGACCGGCCTGTTGCTGCTGGTTGCTCGCCCGGAATTCCTCGCTCACATCGTTCAGTCGATCGGTAACAGCAACTGGCTATGGGACATAAACGGCTATGTCGCCGATCACTTGCTGCAGGCGTCGGAAAGGCTCAGCAGCGGCGGAAAAATGTTTGCGGCGGTGTTTCTACTGGCCCATGGACTGGCGAAAGTTATTATGGTGGTGGGATTGTGGTTCGACAAAATGTGGGCATATCCGCTGTTGATGGGAGTAACCTCCGCCTTCATTGTTTTTCAGATGCATCGCTTCGAGCGCACCCATTCCGCCACCATGCTGATATTCAGCGCATTCGACGCCCTGGTAATTTATCTCACCTGGCGCGAATACCGCCTGCAGCTACAGGGCGAGCGAACCTCGGCGAAGTAGAGCGCGGAAGCGCGTAGACGCACGGCGCGGACGTAAGAGGAGAAATGTTCCCACACCAGACGGTTGTGCTGAACCCCATCCCCTTGGCAACGTGGGCCGCGGTGGCCGCGTCGTGGATTTATTTCTGGATCGCTTTCGGTTTCCGCCGCCGCGCGCCTGAAGTCGTAGTCGCGAAGCGCCGCCGGCAATCCTTCTGGGGTCTTTTTCTGCAGGGCTGCGGGTATTTCTTTGTTTTCGCTTTTCGACGACAGCTATTCACTCCACTGGTTCCCATGCCCCAGGCTGCTGAAATCGCGCTGGCCGCGATTACGATCGCGATCGCCGTGGGTTCCGTGTGGCTGTGGCTGCGCGCGGTTCGCACTCTGGGCAAGCAATTCGGTATCGTCGCGCAGGTGCGGGAGGGTCACCAGCTAATTACCGCCGGCCCGTACTGCAAAATCCGCAATCCCATTTATCTCTCGATGTTCGGAGTGCTGATCGCAACTGGTCTGGCGCAAGGACGCTGGTGGGCGCTGCTAGCTGCCGTGCCCGTATTCCTGGCCGGAGCAGGGATCAGAATCAGCAACGAAGAGAAGGTGCTGCGCGGGTCCTTCGGCCAGGAATTTGACGCCTACACCAAGAAGGTCCCCGCGATGTTTCCTCGAATATTCTGATGTGCGCCTGATGTCTCGTCTACGGAGCGGCAGGGCCACCGCCACTCCGGCCGCCGTGCGTTTCCCCAGCATGTATCCAGGTGCGGAGTGGACGCAGGCTGCGATCGCCGCCGCGAATATCAGCGCGACGCCAACACCCGCGCGAAACCCGCCGCCAAGAAAAAGTAGGTGTGCAGAAGGTCCTGGCGATTTACATTGATCCGATTCGCGTGTTCCCAACACCGTGCGGGTAGGTGGGTAAATCCGTGCCCACCGATTTGATCTCTAGCAACTCTCCCCCCAAGCCTGCTACCCTCCGGCCAGGAGTGACCGCGAGTGAGCGAAATGCCAGTCCACGAGACAGCCGCCGGAGCGTCGTCGCGCAGGCGGCAAAATCGAGCCCCAAGAGCCCCATTCTCTAAATCGCAACACCGCCAGGAATGGGTCGCGCAAGCTACTGATTCTAAAGGCCCCAATTTCGTTGAATGCCGGCAAACTGCAATAGTGCGGGTCTAAAAAAACCAAAAGCGAAGCCGCTCAAAAGCGGCTCGACGGTCCGCGTTGAACCCGCAGGAATTCGGTGCTAAGTTCCGGTGGAAGGTACTCGGGAGGCATAACCCATGACTTGGATTAAGACCGTTCCGCTGTCGGAAGCCGACGAAAAGCTAGTCCGCGCGATGCAGGACCAGCGTGCCCTCTATCCCGCCGAGTATGCGACTCCGGTGTTCCCCACCGACGATGGCGCGTCCGGGATCGTCTCTTCACACAGCCTGATTCCCGAAGCACTGCACCATGCATTCGCCACATTCGGCGCGCTGATGTCCCCGGATTTGCCACTCTCCCGCCGCCAACACGAAATGATCACCACGGTGGTCTCGGTCACCAATCGCTGTTTCTATTGAATTGAGTCCCACGCAGAGTTTCTGCGTCGAGTGACGTTGGACGATGACCTGGTGAATGCGCTGCGCAAGGACTACAAGACCGCGCCCATTTCCGACCAGGATCGGGTGATGCTGGATTACGTCTTTCAGCTAACCAAGGATGCCACCAAGCTCAGCCGCGAGGACCACAGCAAGCTCCACGCCGCCGGCTTCGACGAAAAAGCGATACTCCAGATCACCCTGATCGCGTCATGGTTCAACTACATCAATCGGGTCGCCGACGCTTTGGGCGTAGGCCGTGACTAGGAGTTGAAAACCGATCGCGCTCGAGCTGCGAAGACAGAACTACCAATTTACTGTGATTTGCAGGGCGTTCGACGACGAGCCCTGATACGTCGCGTCACCGCTATAAGTCGCCACCACCGAATCGCTGCCCGGTGGCAAACTCCTCGTGGCGAACGTTGCGGAACCGCTGCCCGACAAACTTACGAACCGAGCGACGTCGCATTTGCCGCGAAGCTAATCGTGCCGGTGGGGATCGCGGTGCCGGAATTACCAAACACCGAAACAGTGAAGCTTGCGGGATGCCGCAACTTCGCGGTGGAGCTTTCGCTTCCGATGCTGGTAGCGGTCGCGACCAGCGCCCAATCACGCAGGAAAGTTTTGTCGTCATAATTCGCCAGCAGGATGTAGCTCTTGCTCTTATCACAAGTCTTTTTGCCGGAGCTAGTGACGTACGGGCACTTCAGGCCCATGGTGTCAAGCAAGTCCAGGCTGGTATTCAAGTTCACGTGATAGGACTTTTCCGGCATCACCGCCGTCGAGTTGCCGTGCAGGTGAAAAGTAGCGGTGCTATCGCTGTCGCTTGAATTCGGCAGGTAAGATGTCAGCCCACTCGCTATTGTGATGGTGCCCGGGACCTCGGTGACTTTGTCGACGATGGGGGTCCCGCTGGTCTCGATGTCTAGTATGGGCAGATCGATCTGGGTGCTGTCCGGCGCATAAGATGGATTCTCCAAGTTGACATACAGCGTCATTGGCGCACTCGTCTGCGCCGTGCCGGCCGCGGTAACGCTGATGTTCCGCAAATCGTAGTCCAGATTGAACGGGGCCGATGCAGGAAAGGCTTCCTGGTCCGCTGACAATGACGCACTGACCTTCAGTGTGCCCGATTCACTGCCGCTGAGGGTCAACGGGGAGAACGTGATACCCGAAGGTAATCCAGTGCTGCACAACACAGCAGGATTCCGTGCAGGTAAGATCTCATCTGAACTCCCTCCCTAAGGCCAGGACTCCTGAGGCAGCGTGCACTGACTACGGATTTAGCGGAGACTTCGAGGCCAACCTAGCACACCAAATGCGCACTGCAAATGGCTAACGATCACAAATCCGAAGAAAAACGACGACAAACGAGCCAATTCCTAAAAGCGGATAGTTACTTTTGATGGTACTGGTTGACAAGTCTATAAAAGGTATAATTATGTGTGCAGGTATAGTTGCTATTAGAACCACTACCGAGCGACACTTCCATTCTGCCGTGTGACACAAAATGGCATTTCCCATTTTGTCGGAGCAAAAAAAATCGAAAACGAGAACGAAGACACTGACCTATGCAGTAGGCGACTACAAGCGCCAGGAACTCTGAAGAAGTGCAGTCCTTCGTCTGTCACCACCGATTCGGGGTGGAACTGCACACCTTCCACGCGGAACTTGCGGTACCGAAGGCCCACGATCGTGCCGTCGGCGGATTCCACGGAGATGTTCAGCTCGGGTGGAAGGGACTTGGAGGCATCCTATAGACTGAGGAAGTTTTCGAGGAGGTGTAGCCCTTCGTCCGTGAGCACGGATTCGGGATGGAACTGCACGCCTTCGACGCGCAACTTCCGGTGGCGCAGGCCCATGATCGTGCCGTCGGCGGATTCCGCGGAGATGACCAGATCGCGCGGAAGCGATTTTCTTTCGACGATCAGGGAGTGATATCGGGTGGCGCGAAAATTCTGCGGCAGCTTGCGATAGATCGTTTTGCCGTCGTGCTGCACTTCGCTGGTCTTGCCGTGCATCACTTTCGGCGCGCGAATCACCCGGCCGCCGAAAGCCAATCCCATGGCCTGATGCCCCAGGCATACGCCTAGCAGCGGAATCTTCCCGGCAAACCGCTGAATGAGCGCTACGCTGATTCCCGCTTGCTCGGGACGGCAGGGCCCCGGCGAAATTACGATGCGCTCGGGCTGAATCCGTTCGATCTCATCGAGGGTGATCTCATCGTTGCGGCGGACGAGGAGGTGCTGACCGAGCTGGCCGAGGTACTGCGCCAGGTTGTAGGTGAACGAATCGTAGTTGTCGAGCAGCAGAATCATCGTTTTGCACTCGCCATTCAGTGATCCGCGCGCAGCGCTCTCACTTTCGTCTGCTCCGGCGCTGTTTCACGCCGCCCGGCGAACCGCCAGCGGCGCGGTTTTCATGGTCCGCGGTCTGGAGCGCGGTTACCACCGCTTTCGCTTTGTTCACCGCTTCCTGATATTCGCGCGCCGGCACCGAATCCGCAACGATTCCCGCACCGGCTTGCACGTAGGCGCGGCCATCCTTGGCGACCAAGGTGCGCAACGCGATGCACGAATCGAGATTGCCGGAGAAATCGAGGTACAGGATCGCGCCAGCGTAAATGCCGCGCCGGGTGGGCTCGAGCTCGTCGATGATTTGCATCGCGCGCACCTTGGGTGCGCCGGAAAGCGTTCCGGCCGGAAAACAAGCCATCAGCGCGCCGAAACAATCCACGTCGGGGCGCAAGCGGCCCTTGAGGCGCGACACCAGGTGCATCACGTGGGAATACCGCTCGACGTACATCAATCGCTCCACGCTCACCGTGCCGTACTCGCATACCCGGCCCAAATCGTTTCGACCCAGGTCCACCAGCATGATGTGTTCAGCGCGTTCCTTGGGATCGGCCATGAGCTTGGACTCGTTGGCGGCGTCCTCGCGCTCGTCACGGCCGCGCGGCAAAGTGCCGGCGATCGGCGAGTAATACGCGTCGCGCCCCTGCACTTTCACCAGCATCTCCGGCGAACTGCCGACGATGGCCACGCCGTCCAGCTTCAGGAAATAAAGATACGGCGACGGATTGATCACTCGCAGCGCGCGGTAAATCTCAAATGGGTCCGCTTCGGTTTCGGCGGCAAATCGCAGGCTGGTGACGATCTGAAAAGCGTCTCCGGCGCGAATGTATTTCTTGGCTTGGCGCACCGCCCCCATAAACCGCCCGCGAGTCATGTTCGCGGTGATCCGCAAGGGAGCGGTCTTCTTGGGCCGCGGCCTTTCTTCCGGCAACGCGCGCTCCAGCGCGCGGCGCGTGCTTTGAATCTGGCGCACGGCCTGATCGTAGCTCTGGCGCAGCGATCGGGGCCGCTGGCGCAGGCCGCCGGCGTCCTGGGTAAAAACGTTCTGCACGATCCACACGCGGTGGCGCACGTGATCGAAGGCCACCAATCCGAGATAGAACATCAGCACCGCGTCGTCCAATCCCAGATCGTCGCGGCCGGAGGCCGGAATCTTTTCGATCAGCCGCACCATGTCGTAGGCGAAATATCCGATCGCGCCGCCCACCAGGGGCGGCAGACCAGACAACTGCACCGGCCGGTAGCGCGCCATCATGCGCCGCAGCAGCAGAATGGGATCTTCCTGGGATTCCTTGAGGCGCCCGCCGGATTCGACGTAGCAGGATTTTCCGCGGGTGCGGACCACTTCCGCCGGCCTTGCTCCCAGAAACGTATAGCGGGCAATCCGTTCACCGCCCTCCACACTCTCCAGTAGGAACGCGTGGCGCGCACCGCGCGCGATGCGCTGGTACGCGCCCACCGGAGTGAGCAAATCGGCGGTGAGGCTGTCGTAGACCGGCACCAGATTGCCGCGCCGCGCGAGCCGGGAAAACGTCTTGAAATCGGGCAGAATCATCGCTTGCTGCGTTCCTTCTCTTCGCGCTGAAGCACCGATTCCACCGCGCGCCGCATCGCCGCCACCGGCGGACGCATGCCGGTGAAAATCTCGAACTGCGCGGCCCCCTGCGCCACGAACATCTCCAGGCCGGAAATGGTTTCGATGCCGCGCTGCGCGGCGAGTTGCAGCAGCCGCGTTTTTCGCGGCCGATAAATCAAATCGAACACCACCCGGCAGTTGAGTTCCGCGGCGGACAGCGGGCTGGCGTCTGGGTGCGGATACATGCCCACCGGCGTCGCGTTCACGATCGCGTCAAACTGCGCGCCACCACGCAGCGCCCGCCGAGGAATGGCCTCGCCGCCTACCGCGCGCGCCAGTTCACTGGCCCGCGCCGCGCGCCGGGCACAAACCAATACGCTGGCCCCGGCCCTCGCCAGTGCAAAGGCCGCAGCCCGCGCCGAACCGCCCGCACCGAACAGCAGCACCCGAGCGCCGCGGAGCTTTATACGCTTCTGCATCGCGTGTAGCACACCAGTGTAGTCCGTATTGTACCCGTAGAGTTTGCCCGCACCGCGCACCACCACGGTATTTACGGCGCCGATGTCGGCGGCCAATGGATCGCATTCATCGAGGTAACCGAGGATGCGCGCCTTGTGCGGCAAGGTAACGCTGAACCCGCGGACGCCCATCGGCTCGATCGCCCGAAGAAAATCGCGCAGATCGGTAACGCGAAACGGCAGAAATACGCCATGAACCTTGCGCGCGCGCAGCGCCGCATTCTGCATCACCGGGGACAGCGAATGCCCGATCGGATCGCCGATCACACCGTAGACATGGGTCTGCGCGTCGATTGAGTCGGCGCGATACAGCGTTTTCATGTCCGCGAGCGAGGCTTGCCCCGGCGCGGTGGCCGTCTCGACGCTCGCGTACGCCAAGGCGCTGCCGCCTCGCAACGCCAGGATTCGCGCCGGCAGACCGAGCTCGCCCATGGGGACGGCGACGACATCGTGGTGCCGGTGCGCAAGTTCGCAGACCCGCACCGCCTCGCGAAGAGATTTGGCTTGGGTGGCGATTTTGTACGCATCCGCCCGCAAGCGCACCATGCGCGCCAAAAGGGGCTTCAGTTGCGCTGGAGTGGCCCGAAAATCGTGATGTGAAATCATCCAACGCGCTTTTACCGGGGCCGGAGCCTGGGCGCGCCGCCGGCGTTGTGGTCCCGGTCCCGGTTGGGGCGAGCCCGGCGATCCGGCCGGCGAGGCCCGCTCCGACCATTCCTGCGCGCTCAGGGCCGCGGCAGTCTCAATCTCCAGATCCAGCCACGCGCACCCACTCTTGGCCGCGAGCCGCAGGAGGTCCAACTGCGCGGCCGGGCTCCCGCGAAACTTGCCGCCAGCATCCTTGCGGCGGCAGGTGGCGATCAGCGTGGCGCGGGCGATGCGCGGCACCACGCGCCGAAACTCGCTCAACTGCGCGAGAACGTCGCGAATCTCGCGGGAATCCCGCAGGTAGTCGAGGCGCAGCTCCACCGTGCTGGTGGAGTGGAGGGCGGCGGCGAGTTGGCGAAACATGTCGCGAGGCGCCACCGCCGCCACCACACCGCAGATTCGATCCCGCCCGAAAAGAGCCGCCATCTTCCGCTTTCTCCTGTGGATACCAGCCATTGCCCGGACTGAGGCTTCTACCACGCGGTGCACAAAGTGTAAAGCATGCAGAAACACCATATTGACGCTGCCGGAGGCGCCTGCTAGGTTGGACACAGCAGTACTGGGTCCGGATATGCCATTGGGGTGGGTCTGTATTGTAACCGCGGATAGCATTTCTGTCCGCGCCCACGCTGAGGATTACGGAAAAGGTCGCGCGAAACGCCGGCGTGAGCCGCGGTCGCGTGCTGGGATGAACCGGCGGAGCTAAAAGGAGCGATTTCGATGGGTGCAAAACTCTTGATAATGGGTGGAATGATTTTGCTGGCGACGACGGTTGCGTCCGCCCAGGCCAAAACGCGCGCCCCCATTCAGAACGACATGTATTGCTCCGGAGTCGTCAGCGATGAAGCGGTGCCGAGCGAAACGATCTTGATCACCGGGGAGTTCGCCAACACCCTGACCACATTTGGGCAGGGCGACTACATCTATATCAACAAGGGCACCAGCAAGGGCGTGAAAGTAGGCGATGAGTTCATCGCGATCCGTGCGGTGAAAGACGAAAACAAGACCCAGTGGTTTTCCTGGGAAGACTCGATCCTGAACAAGATCGGAAAAATTTGGGAGGACGAAGGACGCGTGCGGGTGGTGGCGACGCAAGAAAACACCTCCGTCGCGCAAGTGATCCACTCGTGCAGCTACATGCAGCGCGGAGACATCATTCTGCCGGTCCCCAGTCGCGAAACCCCGGTGCTGAAGCCGGAGGAAGCGTTCGACCGCTTCGCGCCGGCCAGCGGCAAGCCCCTGGCCATGGTGGTCACCGGAAAGGAATATCACGTCTCAATGGGCACCAATGACATCGCCTACGTGAACTTGGGAGCGGGTCAAGGCGTGAAGGTGGGCGATTATTTCCGGGTGTTCCGCTATAGCGGCACGGAAACGGAACTTGCGTATCAAGGCAAGCGCAATGCATTCAAGGTGTACGGCTTCGGCGGAGTATCCGACAAGTACAAGTGGGACACCGTTCCGCGGCAAATCATCGGCGAAGGAGTGGTGGTGCGCACCGCGCCCAACGCTTCCACCGTCCTGCTGACGTTTACGCTGAGCGAAGTCTACTCCGGCGATTACGTCGAACTCGAATAACCTCGAGCTAAAACACAAGAATGATCGATTCACTACGTGGTGCGACGCACCGCCTCGCCCGGATTCGCTAGGTTTTTGTTCCTGCTGGGCAAGGCCCTGCGCTCGGCATGGAATTGGACTCTGTGGCCTCGCTGGCGGTGGAGAAGATTTCCGCAGTAAATCCCTGGATTTGCGTTCCCGGCAATTTCCACGCGTTCCGCTCGAGGCCGCCCTTGCGGCAAGTTTCCTCGAGAAAGCGTTCGACTCTTAATCCGTGCTCGATGGCCACCTGCGGCAGCAGCACGCCCCGGAACTTCCCACGGGAGATTACCAAGCCGTGTTCGCCGATCCGAATTTCTTCCGGACGGATCGATTCGAGGGGCGAGAGCACCGAAATCTCGATCTCGAGGGCTGCGATTTCGCCCGCTGCGACCGGCGCAAACCGTGGATCCTGCATGCCAGCCGAAACTGCGGCGTGCGCCACCACGCTGGCCAGCGATTCAGCCGCTTCGATTTGCCCCACGCAGCCCCGCAATTCCCCATCGCGGCGCAACGTGACAAACGCGCCGGCCGGGCGGCCCAAACCAACGGGTGCAGACGGATGAGGCGGGCGGTGGTGTTGTTCGACGGCGCTGCGGAGGGCGGTGCGAGCGATTTCAAGTAGAAGAACGCGCTCGCGGCTACCGAGTGGGGACATCTTGCGGCTTCTTATCCGATTCGATCACCAGCGTGCGGCGCTGGCGCTGCTCTACACGAGTGTTGATCTGGCTCCAAAACATCTGGAAATAGTGCGCAGCGGAAACCACCGCGCTGAGCACCACCAGCCACAGCAAAACATTCCCCAGCGGCTTGAGCGCCGGGTGCCGCGCGGCCAGAATGATGGCGCAGCCAGCCAAAACCTGCAGAACCATCTTGGTTTTCCCCAACGCCGAGGCGGGAATGATCAATCCTTCGGCAGTGGCAATATTGCGCAATCCCACTACGATGAACTCGCGTCCGATGATGATCACCACCATCCACGCCGGTACCAAACCCATCTCCACCAGGGAGATAAAAGCCGCTGAGATCAAAAGCTTGTCGGCGATCGGATCGAGCAGGATCCCCAGGGTGGTAACTTCGCGCCACTTTCGTGCGATGTAGCCGTCGATCGCATCGGTGGCCGCCGCCACCAGCAATATCAGCACGCCCCACACTTCGAAGTGGATCGGCAGTCCCCAGAAATCGAAATTGGGTTCCTGGGTTAGCAGGACGACCACAAGGAGCGGGACAAAGAAAATACGAAGGATCGTCAGGCTGTTCGGGAGGTTCATTTCGTTCTCAATGCCGTCCTACGCACCTTGGGCATGAGAATTTCACTATAGCCTTGAGAATTGTCGGAGTCAACGGGACCAGCCAACGGCGCTGCGCGAATAACACTGCGGCGTGCGTAATACCGTAGGCACGCGCCACGCTCCCGCTCCTGGGGAGGCCCGGAACCAGTTGTGTACCGAATCCCCGCCGTTGAGGATGTTCGGTCTCGCACAGAGCCCGTCCCACAAATGGACACTGGGGTGTGGTTAGAGGCGAGGGCGATCAGCTAAGTGATGCGCCAGCATTCCAATAGAGATCCGCTGGAATGGGTGAAAACTTGCTCTGGATCGGCGTAACGCATATCGGGGAGCGGCCGCGAGGAGAAACCTGATGAAAAGAACGCAGCGCGTTAAGGAATCGTTCGATCGTCCATTCGACCCGAGCTATCTCCGCGAACGCGTTCAGGCAGGCTGGCGCTTAGTCGGCCTCGAATGGGAGCGAGACGTGGAGAGCGATGATTCTCCCAAGCCCAAGCTGCTCCAGGAAGCACCGTTCGGCTCCCAAATCTCAAGAGATTGCGAATATCTCGAAGAAAATGCCCCGGAGATGCAATTTCTCTTTTCGATGATGGAACTGATCATCCAGGATATTTCGATCACCAAGGTCGCCGAGGAACTCAACAAGAAAGGTTTTCGGACCCGCAAGGGCACGGAATGGGGTCCTGTTGCCGTGTTCAACATGCTGCCGCGCCTGATCGAAGTCACCCCTCGAATTCTGGCCAGCGAAGAATGGGTCGAACGCCGAAAGCGACTTTCTCTGGTCTATTAGAGGCGGGTAAAACGAGCGGAAGACTCTTTTCTGGGTGTGTCTTGCCCCCCTGTGGCGACATTTGGGCGCAGCAGCTGGATGGCTCGCCGCGTGATTGGTTGACGAACTTTACGGCCGAATCAATTCTACTTTCCAATTCTCCTTCGACGGCAAGTCGCTCGCGGTCATCCGCACACACGTCATCTCCGACGTGGTGCTCTTGCGCGACATACGCGCAGCGTCTCCATAGCCACAAGACATCGATAATTCTCGTCTGGGGAGTTTTTACGAGAGGAGTGACGGTGCTCCGCGGTGAACGATGGAAGAATTTCGGTGGACGAATTAGATTTTCTAGTTGGTGGAAGAAATTTTGGGGCTCGAACGGCAGGAAAAAATAAAATTCGCGGCACAGACGCTACTTGTCGGGATTTATGCGGGGAATCGAAGTGATTCTGTATTGTTGCGGAGTGGAGAATTGGTTCGATTCTTACGACTTTGTAACCCCCCTTGGTAGTATCGTTTAGAGAACAAAACGCTGCAAACCTGTGCAAATTGTCGGCTGGGCATTCCGTAGTGGACCGAAGGGCTGTGGAAACCCGCCACCGATCCGGGCGACCTGCAAACCCTTTTGTTACAGCGGAATACACGGGTAATGGTAGTTCTAAGTGGGGGCAGGCGTTTTGCGGTTCTCTTCCAAAAGCTGAAATTCGGACCCGTGCTTTTCCACAACTATTTCCACAGATGGGCTGTTTTTGGCCCCTTTTCTCACGGGCGTTTATTCGTGCGGTTTTTCCGCGTATTCCTGCAGGTTTCGCGCGATTCCTTCCGGTAATTCCACATCCAGCGCCATGTGTCCGTCCTGCAGTTC